>Ga0180431_10004101_pt1 | contig 18361 bp, 35 predicted proteins | sample SS_ome_11_FD_132459 | JGI IMG/M metagenome (GOLD analysis project Ga0180431, IMG submission 132459) | Hypersaline lake sediment archaeal communities from the Salton Sea, California, USA - SS_1_MS_1 metaG | ecosystem: Environmental > Aquatic > Non-marine Saline and Alkaline > Hypersaline >... | reverse complement strand
TCGAGGCGATGAACTTGGTCAGCAGCTTGACGTTGTTGTGCGCCTGGTCCGTGTCCTCGTCGGCGTCCACATCGATGCAAAGCCAACCTACGCTATCGTCATCCCGGAGCTGGTAGGCGCCGAGGGTCCGCTTGCCGCGCAGGTGTTGGCGGATCAGGTCATCGGTGAGCGCCGTGAGCGCCCGATCAGGGCAGTCCTGGCAACGATAGCCCCGCTGCTTGCAGGCGTCCGAGAATCGATTGTCACAGGCCGGGCTGTAGCCGACGTCGCCGGCCTTGTTGCGCCACTGCACGGCGTGATGGTGGGCCTGGTAGAAAAAGAGACGGCGAACATCGGTTATGAGCTGATCGTGCTTTGTTGGCACGTTAGTATCCTATCTTGGCATTACATAGCCGGCATAGACAGTGGCGCCACGGGCTATCGCGTTCTCGATCGGTTGGATCGTCATTGTCACAAGGCCTTTCTCAGCTAGATGTACTGTGTCTCTCCTCATACTCATCCAGCGCCGCAAACGCTTCTAGCAGCTCATCGGCGTATACGCCATAGGCGTAGGGATTGAACGCCGTCTCATCCAGCGACCAGCAGTTGTGGCGTATTTTGTCAATGGCGTCGGCCATGCGTTCGGCGGCATCGTGTTTGGCGTCGCTCATCCCACCGCCCGGCTATCCAGTAGCGCTATGGCTCTTGCTAGACCATGAATGCGGCGAATGTAACCAGCTTTTCCCAGCTCGGATAGATGTCGGGCCACTTCGCTTGTAGAAGATACCTCCGCACCGTCGCATATCTCGCGGTATGATGGTGCAAAGCCACGGTCGGCGATATAGCTATGCAAAAACTCAAGCACACGAATCGCAGTATCTGATAACGTTGCCTTCATGTGTTCACTTCCCTTTCTCGTTCCGCGTCAACTGTCATCCCGCCGCCTCGCCATACGTTTTACGGCACCACCAACAACGCCCGGCGTCCGGCGCGTCATTGGGCACCAGCACATTGCCGTATTCATCGGCCACGCCAGAGCGCTCTAGCACGATGGTGCACAGGTCGCACGTCGGCGGTAGCTCTGGTTGCTCTGTGACGGTATAGCTGCGGATGGCGCTTTCGCCGTAAAATCGGCGCACCCAGGCATTTACCGAGTCCACGCTGACGCCGTACTGACGCGCCACGACATATGTACTGAGGTCGCGGCGGTGATAGGCGTCGGCCACCTCACGGCGAAAGGCGTCGGTATAGTGCGGCTGCGAGTGCTCCTGCAACGCGCCGCGCCGTCTGCGCGACCAGCGGCCTACCGATGTCGGGCTGCATCCGAGCCTGTCCGCTACCTCTTGCGTGGTCAGTCCCTTGTCGCGATGCAAATGGACGGCCTGGTCCTTGAGTGTTTTTGGATATACACTCATCTCCTCCGCATCCTTTCCTTGATCTCGCTCGGCGTCATCGGCCCCAGCAGCCAGATGGTGCCGGCATCGCCGGCGATCTGCGGCTTGCGGCCGTAGCGCCGTTCAAATGCAGCGACCATCTCTTTCGGCGTGTGCTCCTTGGAGTAGGCGATGTAGGCGCCGGGCGGGAAGGCGTCAGTCATGATCCATCACCTCAAACTCACACGCCCAGACCCAGGGGTTGTCATCCCAACCCAAACCACGGTCTGCATAGATGCTGTCCCACACACGCGCAAAGTTCATGCTCGCCGTATACAGCCCCTCTCCTTCACGACAGGTGGCCGAGAATCCTTCCGCATGCGCGTCGTTGTCGCTCATCTCCTGCACCTGCCCTACCCACACGCGCTCGACGCGCAGCCAGATGCGGGCGCGCTTTTTGGGCATGTGGATGGACGGCTTCCAGCCATAGTAGGGAGGGCGGTGTCCCTTATAGGTTGCCCTGTAGTACGTGCAACAACCGTTATCGCACGCCGGCGCCCAGCACTCCCGCACATAGAGCAGGTCGCCGGGGATGCCGAATGGCGAACATGTACCCATCATCATGGGCCAACGGGTAACGGCACGTTGGTGCCACATGCGCAATGTGCCATCGTTATCACGGCGCAACTCTACCCATTCGCCTTCTGGCAACGGCATCGGCCGCCGCGTCATCGTCTTGCGGCCCGCCAGTATCGCTCGCACCATCTCATCGTTCATCAAGATCGGTCGCTCAGTCATGCTCTGCTCCTATGCCAATGCCACCTGTAGTCACGACGGAACTCCTCTGGCGTCACCCGCTGATCTCCGCCGCACAGTAGACAGGGCTGGCGCGATCCATCGGGCTGGTAGAGGCGGCCGGTAAACGTCAGCTCGTACTCTGTCACCCAACAGTAATGCTCGGGATCCTCGCAGTGCGCCGTGACCTCGTAGACATGGCCACACCGGCGGTGCTCGCAGTAGTCACTCATCCAGCACCTCACCCCCTGGGATCGTCCCACTTGCCGCAGCGTGCGCATGCGATAAGCGACACAAATCCCCCACTGTACCCGCGAAACCGTTGCCACCTGTGACCGAATAGCAAGCACTGCAGCCGCTTCAGTATCAGGCAGAAACACACCGTCATATCTGCATCCATCATATGCATCATCCTGTATCGGGAAACTCCAAATGGTCGCCAATGGTCACACAGACAGAAGAAACGATTGCGCACCCAACGCAAACACGTTCTCAGCATCACTCCTCCAGCACCTCGATCCGTATCTCCCGCGCCTCGATGATGCCGTAACGCATCCGGTCGAGGATGCGCTCCATGTAGCTCCTGAGCGTGGTGGCGCCGACGCAGATGTGCGGCTCGCCGCCGAATAGCAGGCGGTCCATCTCTCTGCCTGGCGGATTGGACCAGCCGCTGCCCAGGCCGGGCTTTGTCGGCCCATCGCTTGCGTCGAGATCGATGCCGCTGAATGGCTCGCCGTCTACGTAGATGATGGCTCGTAGCATCCCGCCGCCTTTCCTCGCAAATTGGGCCGAATTCGTGCGATATTCGGGCGAATTCTCAGGCATCGTCGCCCTTGGCGGCTAACGCGGCGGCGGCCCTGATAACCTCCTCGGCGCTATGGCCGATATGTTTCCATCCCTCGCTGGCAAAAACCCACTCCTCGCCTGCGCGGGCGTTGCCGCCCGTACGGTGTAGCGTAGACCACGGCGACATGTTTGCCACCGCCTGCCACCGTCTGGCATCGGCGGCGTTGGCGTCGGCGCGCTTCTCAGCCTCGGCAATCTGCTTTAGTAGCTTACGAACCTCACGACACTTGTCGGAGTAACCGCGCATCCAGTCGTCGGCAAGCTCCATCGCAATGTCGCGGTCTTCTCGCAACGTCTGCGGCGACTCGCCCTCCAGCTCCTCCACGCGGCGTTCTAGCTCCCGCACCGCGTCAGTCATCTGCATGCCCCACTCGCGGAGATGATCGTTATTGAATAGAGCCTTGCCGGTCTCTTCCAGCATCGTCTTTTTCACATCACACCTCCCTATTGCGGCTGGCATCCTCGGAAAAGCCGGCGGGGTAGCGTTTTCCGAGCTTGACGATGTTCTGCTCGGCGATATAGCCCAGATCCATCCCGAGAGCGCTACTGAGCATTGCCAGATACCACAGCACGTCGCCGATCTCGTCGGCCAACACGTCGGCGTCGATGTCGTCGTGCCCGTGGTAGATTCGCTTCTTGACCTTGTTGGCCAACTCACCGGCCTCGCCCGCAGCGCCCAATGCGCCGATGATCAGGGCGGTAGCGCTCAACTGGTTGTCTTTGGTTGGAAACTCTGGCGCCGTGCGCATCGCCTGGGACTGATAGCGAGCAAAGTACATGGTTAGTCCTCCCCCTGTGCCTTGGCGATGGCGGCTTGCATCATGGCTATCTGATGCTCGCGTAACCACTTTGCGTCGCTGTCCCAACCATCTTTTTGTAGGCCCTTGGCAACATCTTCAAGATACAGCAGCCCAGCCTCGCACGCCGCCAGCAGGTCCGGCGCGGCGGCGATGAGTAACCCATGTGTCCGCCGCTCCTCCGGAGGCCAGCCTTCATACCACAGCTCTGCCACCGTGCGCTGCGGCCCTGACTCGCCTGTTGTTTTCACGCGATCAGCATCGGCTCCCTTGCCTATGCACCACTTTCCAAAACTAGTCATCGTTTCTCCTCTCTACAGAAACAACGGGTCACTACCTCGCGGCCGTCCTCGCCCCGCCATCGGCGCATTGTCCCGCCGCTGCTTATCCGCGATCCATGGATCCTCCTCGACTGACACACCGGCCAGCATCGGCACCGGCACCGGCTCTTTTTCGTCATAGAACGCCGCCACCTGCTCCGCGTCGTACACTTCTGCCGCCGGGGGCAAGGCCCGCAAGATCAGCCGACCGTACGGCTTGGTCCACAGCCGGGGATCCAGGATGGCCACCACGCCGTAATCCGATTGAGAGCGAATCAGGCGGCCAAAGCCCTGTTTGAGCCGCAGCGTGGCCTCAGGGATGCTGAGCTCGATAAAGGCCCGGTCGCCGATAGCGCGTTGTCTGGCCGACTCAACCGGCGATGGCGGCGTGAAGGGAATCTTGTCGATCACCACCAACCGCAGCGCCTCGCCCGGCACGTCGATGCCCTCCCAGAACGACGCCGTCGCGCAGAGCACCGCGCTCGGTGTGTCCTTGAGCCAGCGGATCAGGCCGGCGCGGGACAGATCTCCCTGGCGTTTGACGGGGTAGGGCGTCTCCTGGTCCAGATAGTCCGCGGCGTTGTGCATGGCGTGGTACGAGGTGTACAGGCACAGCGCGCCGCCGCGTGACGCCTCGACGAGCACCTTGGCGCCGACCCGGGCAAAGTGATCAAACTTGTCCCGGTGGCGATGGTCGGGCACCGGCATGTGCACGCGTCGGGGCAGGTAGAGCCGCGCCTGATCCTCAAAGTCGAAGGGGGATTCGAGCTGCAACGTCTCGGCCTCAGCCACGCCGTTGCGGCTCATAAAGTACTTGAACGATCCCTTACCGTCGGCCAGCGTCGCCGAGGTGTACACCACGGTGTGATGGTTGACGGTGAGAGCGCGCAGAAACCCGGACACGTCAAAGCGTGTGACCTGCCCGACGAGAAAGTCACGGCGGCGCACAACGTGGCGCACATAGCCCGGCTGCGTCTGGGTAGCCAGCGCCCGCACGCGCTCAGACAACGAGAGTAGCTCGTCTACCGCGGCTCGTTGCTCTGCTCGTCTGCGGTCATCGACGGCGGCTTCCATGTCGAGCTCTGTGGCCACGGCGTCGATCTCGTCGGCCAGTGCGCGACCCGATTCATACTCGAGGAGCGGGTGCACCAGCGCGTCCTGCTGGTTGGAATCGCCGGCCAGCTCGGTCAGGAACTGCTCGCCCTCGCCCCGCAGCGAACGCGCCGGGCCGCGGAACGAAAACGGCGAAAGGTCCATTGACTGGGTGTGCATGGCGTAGGATTCGAGCTGGTGTGCCTCGTCGACGATCAGCACCGGCGTCAAGGGCAACAGGCCAGCGTCGGGATACATCATGTGCTGGCACAGCAGGGCGTGGTTGGTGACCACCACGTCGGCCTCGGCTCGTTGGCGCTTGGCCTGATAATAGAAGCACCTGGCATAGTGCGGGCAGTGTTTGCCCATGCAGGCGTCGCCTGCGCAGAGGCGCTCCTTTTCCTCCGGTGCCAGTGGTCGCGGCGCCTCGTCGATGTCGCCAGTGTCCGTCGAGGCAATCCAGCGTCCGATGGCGTTGGCCGCCGGATGGACACGCTCCAGCTTGTCCAAGCAGAGATAGTTGCTCTTGCCCTTGGCGATCGTGTAGGTGAACTCGACGGGTAGGATCTCTTGCAGCGTGGGCAGGTCCTTGCCGATTAGCTGGGCCTGCAAGGTCTTGTTGGCCGTACTCACGATGGTCTGATGGTGGCTCGCGATGCTGGGGATCAGGTAGGCGAACGATTTACCTGTGCCGGTCCCTGCCTCGATCACGGCGTGCTGAGCCTCGACGATGCAGCGCTCGATCAGCTCGGCCATCTCGATCTGCGCCGGCCGCGCCTCGTATCCGGCGATGTGCTGGGACAACAATCCGCCTGGTGATAGGATGGTAGTTACGGTCATAGGGGTTTCTCCTGTAGGCAAGGCCCCGGCGATAATGCCGGGGCCCCAAAGTTGTGTATCTTCAGAACGGAATATCGTCCTCGGACGCATAGACGCCCGTCTCGTCCGGCTCTACCTCCTCGTCACCCGAGGGCGTTACATCGGTCATCTCATCCCATGCGCTGGCCCACTCCTCGGCGTCGCGCCAGTAGGCGGTGGTCTCGTCGAGGAGATCGGCGCCAACAAAGCGCTGGGCGATCTCCTTGGGAGCCATCTTCTCACTGAGGCCCAGCGCGATCGGCAGCGTCACTTTGGATGAGGCGCTCTCGTCGCCGACGGTGACAAAGATCGGATTGCCGTCCTTGTCTCGATCCGGCCCCACGGTGAGCCAAAAGGCGCGGTAGGGCCAGCGGCCCGCCTTGCCTGCCTTGCTCGCCAGCTTGTTGGCCGGGGTCACGACGCAGCGGTTGAATGCGTTAAGCACCGAGTCGCCGGTGCGCGACACTGAGAACGCCTGGGACACGCTGCCGTGCACCGTCAGCACCACCGGTCGCGGCTCGGCCAGGCCCCGCACCACGCACAACATCTGCAACTTCCCCGAGGGCCTGCCAACGGCCTTGGCCTCATCGTAGGCATTCCAGGGGAACAACTGGGTCCGGCCCCCGTCGCCGTACACCTGCCAGGCGCGGCGGGAGCGGATCAGGGCGACGGTGATGTCGCGGGCGAAAAAGCCCTCGCTCTCATCGCCGTTAGAGTGCATCAGCGATCCCCGCTCCCAGCCCTCGATCTCGGCTTCGTCGTCGAGCCCGCTCGCGTCCAGCGGCATGAACCAGCCGCCGGTGTAGGGCACGCCCCCGAGTTGCTTCATCTGCGGGCTGCCGTGCACCCACTGGATCCACGGATACCCGACCAGGTCCTCCTCGACGGTGTCCTGGTCGATGCCGTCCAGGGCGTTCAGAAACTCCAGGTCTGCCTTGGTCTTCTCTGCCATTTCGGTTTCTCCTTCGTCAATTCAGGGCAAGGGTGAATCGGCGTCTACTAGAACAGGTGTTCGGCGGCGGCCACCTCGTCCTCGACGCCGCTGGAGGCCATGTCGAGCATGGCCCTCTGCAGGTCGGCGACGGCCCGCAGCGCGTGGTGGCGGTATGTCGCGGCTTTGTACTCGGCCTGCGCGCGGGCGACCTCGCCCTCCAGCGCGGCGACCGTGGCCTCGGCCTCGTGCAACTGCGCCTTGGCCTCGGCGACACGAGTATCGTTGCCCAGCCAATAGGTGAGCTGGTCATCGCGCATCGAGGCGTTACGTCCATCGATTGCGCCGGAGGCATAGGCCTTCATCGTCGAGGCGTTGACGATGCTGTCGTATTCATCCTGGGCCTCGCGCAGCTCCTGGGCCTTGAATGCGGCCAGGTCAGCCTCCAGATCGGCGACTCGATAGGCCGCGGTCTGAATCTCGCCGGGGACGGCCCGCAGGTCGTCGATGGTACGGTCCAATTCGTGGTCAGTGATCGGTTTCACGATTCCTCCTCTGTCTTTCGTGGGTAAGCGCCGCGGATTCGTGGGTCGCTCCGTGCGTATGCTGCCAATAGCCTGCGTTTCGTGACTCTCTCCATAGTCCTCCCTCAGAGTGTTGCGGGCCGCGCCAAGCGCCCGAATGTCCGTACCCACGAGAGTTCTCCTTTCGCAACTAGGCGCGGCCCTTACGGGCGTTGGGGCCAGCCAGACCCCGGCGATCTCCTGTCAGACACGATACCAGCCACTGTCACGCGTCGATTGAAGGCCGCATGGACTGCTTAATGACTGGAGTCGAAGCGCGTCCTGCCCTGTAGACTAGGCGCCTTTGTCGGCCACAAGCGCCGGGCGCCGCATACGCTCATTCCTCCTCTCTGTCTTACGGTGAATCAACTCCGCTCCGCTCTTGCCCTGGCGGCGGTTGGCGAGCTTGCGTAATCGTCGGTTAGGTTTATACAGGTGCCGCCAGGGCTATGACCCCTCGCCGGAATCGAACCGGCGGCCGCCGGAGAACGGCGTCGCCAGACAGAGGCCGTCCTATGCTATGGATGATTCCACCTACGTACCCACTCGCACCACACCACCACGAGCGCTGCGGCGATGGCGAGCAACAGCAGGTCTGTCTGCATCGCACACGCTGCTACAGCCAGGCCGACGCCGACAGCAACAGCCAGCCCACCGGCGAGGCGCTGGATTCTGTTGCGGCGACGAGCAGGGCGATGACGGCGGCCACCGCGCAAACCAGCAGATACCACAAACCGCCCGCTACAATCTCGGCCCACGTACCGCTCGGCTCCTGTTGGCGCGGTGTGTTCGGCCATTTCATCATCCCCTCCTGTACTGGTACCCCGACCACGCTGCAATGAGCCGTTGTGCCTCTCGTGTCCGATCCTCTGCCTGTGCCCTGTATGCCTCAGCTTCTGCGATCCGGCCGGCCATTGCGGCGTCCAGCGCCTGGCCCCAGGCCACGGCGCTCATGCCCAGGCAAAAAAGCGGTCTCTCAACCAGTCCCAGCTGTGTCCAGCGCTCCTCTCGATTCATGCCTCCCTTCTCCCACTTGGGCGTATAGATGACCGAACCACGATCCATTCCCGCACTTGTCGCGCACCGCGTTCACATAGGCCCTGTCGTGTGAGATGAACGCCGTCCGCTCGATGAACAGGCCAGGCGCCACCCGCTCGATGACCCAGACCATCCACTCCTCTTCCCCGTTCATGACCACGAGCCGGTGCCGACCATCGGAACAGGGTGGCTGGCCGAAAAACTCCGCCGGGATGTCCACGGTCTCTGCGTAGAACCGCCGCACCCGCTCCGCCTCCGCGCCATGCTTTTCGTCGGCGTGGGTGCCCACCCGCACCTCGCCTAGCTCAGGGACGCTCAGGGCCACCACCTGGCCGGACGGGATTGCCGCCGGCTGCGGCGCCGGCAACGACGGCGCGACAGAGACCGCCAGTAGCAATGCGCCGCCTATGGCGATGGGCGCCAGCGGGATGCTGCGGGCGGTGCTGGTTGCGGCGGTCATGATGTCACCTCATCATCCTGCATTTGCTTCAGCTCTGCATTTGCCTTTTCAAAGGCTGCGTTGGCGGCTGCGCTCTTGACCTCGTGGCTGCCCTTCGTCTTGGCATAAGCCATCATGCCTTTCATGATCACCGCGGCGCCGGCGTTTCCGTGTAACATGGCCAGTCCGCTCACCATCGCACACGCCCCACACATGCCGTGCGTACTCCTACCCGTTTCAGAAACCGGATCCTTTCCACAGATCCAACAAAGGGTTTTGGTCATGGCTCTACTCCCATCGCTTGCATTTCCTCGTCGACGGCTTCCAGTGAGTTGACGTTGTATGCGGTCATGATGTAGACTGGGGAGCCGTCATCGGTATGCAGTACGACCAAGTCTGCGCCGGCGAGTTCCCACTCGATCTCTTGCTCGACGGCCTCTAGCTCCGCCTGCAATCGACGCCGTTCGCTGTAGAGCGACCGCAGCCGCGGGCTTTGTTGGTTGCTCATATTCCCGCCTCGTGTTCTGCTATCGCGGCGCGCAAGGCGTCTATGTCGTCAGGCGATGACTTGACTCGCATCACGTCTATTGCAGCCTGCTCCATCTGCTCGATCTTGGCCTCCAGCGCCTCGATGCGCTCGGCCTGCTTGCGAATCACCGTCTCCAGTTCTGTAAATGCGTTCCACAGCTCCCAGTGCTCCTCGTAGCTGCTACCGCTCATTCTGCCTCCCGTTCCGCCCGCAGAACATCGATCGCCTCGCCGATCAGCTCCCGGATAGCCTCAATGTGATTGGCGGTATATACATGGTGTAAGCGTTGATTATGTAGCGTCTGCATCGTTGCATGTGGGCCAGACAGCATTCTGTCTGCGCGCTCCAGTCCAGACAGTGCCGTGGCGACGCTGTCTGGCTCCTGTTCCGCGGATGCTTCGTGCTCGACTAGTAGCCGCTCGTAATCGTCGACACCCCATCGTTGCTGCGCCAAGTCCTGGGCGATCATCTGCAGGCCCTTGATCTGCTTGGCCTGTGCCTCGATCTGCTGCCCTTGCTCGCGGATGATCTCTCGCAGCTCCGCCCGCGCCTCACGATCCAGCCTACCTTGGTCGCGGATGTGGCCGTCGAGCTTGGTTTCCAGTGTGCCGATCGCGCTCCAAAGCTCGTGATGCTCGTCGTAGTTCGCCATCGCTCTCCTCTCTCTCTGCTACCAGTTCCGCCACTCACGAACCTCGCTACACCGCTCACCTACCTGCATCCGTGCCGCAAGCACCGGCGCGCCCAGGGCCTCAGCATCGCACTCGGCCAAGGCGTCAACCAGGTGCTCCGCTGCTTCTAGCAGGTCGCGGAGCAATTCATCGTCTCGGCTCCAGGTGTAGCCGTCGCGTGGCCGCGGTTTGCCAACGGAAACACCGGATCGCGTTGCCCTGCCACGCCGTTGCGCCCGCTCAATACGGCCCTTGCGCTGCGACCACTCGCGCGCTGTGTAGGTGTCCTCGGCCACGATGTGCTCGCCGCACCCCGGGCATACCTCGGGCAGGGCATCTATGAATCGCTGGCCGCAGACGTGGTAGTGGATGCGGGGCATTATTGATTAACCTTTACGAGCATAGAAATATCAATACCGTCAGGCAAAAAAACGCGGACCGTCTCGGGATAGCGCCCGACGAACTTTCGCGTCGCAGGGCTCAGGCCGTCATCGACCTTTCCCGTCTCCCACATGCTGATCTGGCTTGGCGACACGCCGAGAAGCTCCGCAAACTCCGCCTGGGTCATGTCAAGCTCTGCTCTCTTTTGTCGCACTGTCTGCGCGATTGTTGCTGTCATCCCTCTCTCCTAATGGTTACGAATATAGGTATAACGATAGATCTATTGTTAAATAAGGCAAATAATTTACCATTACTCTTATTGATAAATCCAACCGATTCACCTATCATCATATCATAGAATCAATTAACTGTCAAGGGTTTTTCGAAAACTCGTCGCGCATTCGGGCTGATTCTGTGGTACAATATTGGCGAAGCAATATGGGTATGTACGGAGGGATCGTGGCGCCTGCTTATCGGCCAGAACGCATTCGTCGCCTACGCGGTGATCGACCTCAGTATGTAGTGGCTTTCGAGGCTGGGCTCACCCAGGGCCACCTGAGCGCCATAGAGCATGGCAGGATCGAATCGGTCGGCATAGAGATCCTGAGCTCACTCGCGGACGCACTCAATACGAGCGTTGAGTATTTGATCGGGCGGACAAATATCCCCCGCCCGATAGATCAGATCATCCCGGAAGACGCCCTGGAGGCCGACGAGCAGGATTTGCTCAGCGACTATCGTGCTATTCAATCCCCTGGCCTGCGCGCTGCGGCTCGGGATGCGGTTCGGGGCCTGCGGGTAGCATCAGATCGAGCTCGTCAAGCGGAACGTCAAACTGACGGCTCAGGCGATGAAGCGCCGTCATAATGAGGACACAATCAGCCAATATCTGTTCCCGCTTTGGGCACGTCGCTTTACTCTCACACGTCCGGCAGTCTGTCTGCATCGTTGCTTACATCCTTTCGCGCTGGAGGGAAACGCTGTCGCTAGAACGCCTGTTCTATGATAGCACGCCGTCGTGCTGGCGTCCATACCCAAACGTTCACAAGAGTGATTGGGTATCTTGTTGGGTATTATGACAGGTTAGGCTGGCCGTCGCAAGGGCTGTGCATTACCATCTGTTCATCTGTGGGGGTTTGTCAGATTTATGTCACGTCATAGCTACTGGCGCACCCTGCCACGGCTGCTGCGCGAGGCATGGTACACCCTGGCCGTCGCGCTGGGCGTGGCCGTTGTGATCAAGTTTCTACTAGGAGGAGGCTAGCTATGGATACGGGCATGGTATTCGTCTACTTAATCGGATTTGCAATCGGCGGAGTGCTGCTGTTCTTGCTGTTTCGCAATGTGATCTTGTGGTTCTGGGGCATCAATGAGATGCGCGAGAGCCTGAAAAAGATGATCGACCAGAACGAGCAGGTCCTGGCCCTGCTTGGCAAAGAACCTGAGCCAGAAGAGGGCGTGGTGATCGAAGCGGAGCCCGCTGTAGCTGAATAGCTTAATCCTGTCGATACACTGGCGAGAGCAGCCCCGGTGATGAGCCGGGGCTTTGCTTTTGCCCCGCCGCCGGTTGGCAGTCCCGGCGGCGGGGGTGAGGGAGGAGAGGGAATAGGGCTAGGACATCTCTGTCGTGAGCGCCTCTTCGATAGTCAGCAGGCCCTCGAATACCATCGCCGGCTGCTCTCCCGACAGCTGGATCCGGCACTCGTGCTGCCGTTTCTGCGTCGTATTCTGCTCATTGGTGTCCTCTGCGGTAAAAGCAATCTCGAATACCAGCGCCTCGGTGATGGTGATGCCGTTGCCGACCGTTTTGGAGATGGTTTTGTTGGTATTGGCATAGTAGTGGATGGCTGCGCCGGATATGTCCGTCGCGCCGCTCGTGATTGTGACGCGGATCGTGCCGCCGCAACCAGCTCTCAATGTCAGATTGAGAATGGTATCCGCACTCAGGTCTATCGTTGTTGTTGTCATGCTACTCTACCTCTGCGGATACGTCGCCGGATTGCACGATCCCGGCGCTCAGGTCGCCGCTGGTCTCTACTGCAATGGAGATTGCGCCACTACTCTCGATGCTGGCCGATAGCTCGCCAGTGGCCGCAATGGACGCCGCCACTGCGCCCGTGGAGGAGATCGCCGCTTCCAGCGTGGCGTCTACGACGGTCTCTGGCGGGAAGTAATAGCGCGGGAAAAAGGGATAGCTCATAATGTCAACGTTACCTCGCTGCGATTGCCACTACTATCGACGGTGGCCACCACCACATCGGTATCGTCGCCCACGTTGCGGAACGTGACCTCTGTCGTGCCACCGCCGCTCGATTTGCCGGCCAGCACCGCCAGCATGATCCTCTGCGCCTGGCGGAGCGTAATCGTCGAGTCGCCGATTTGCTCGTCTAGGATGGCGTCGATGGCTGCGGCCGTCAGAGCCATGCTGTCGCCGGTCGCCGCCGGGGCATCTGGCAGATTGTCGGTCCGCTCGGCGATGCTGGCGATGTCGGCGCTCACCGACGCGCCCGCCGGTGCACCTAGGCGTGCATAGCTATCGCCGGTCTGCGCCGTGTGGCCGTCCAGGTTGTCGACGTATCCGGCTCGCGTCGTGGTCAGCGGCGATGTGTAGATGACCACCGGCTCGATGTCGATGTCCTCCGTCGATGACTGCGGCGCCAGCACAAACAGGTCGCAGTTGGTTTCGGCCTGCGTCAGACCGAACGCATACAGGCCAGGCAGATTGGTGGCGTCCAGCTCGGTCGGGTTGACGTCGTTGGTTTGCGCCGCCGCGCCGCCGTCCTTGGAGATGTAGGCCGTGATGTTGGCCGCGTCGCCGGTCTTGGCCTCTGCGTTGGCGGTGTCGTAGGCATAGACGACGCATATCTGGCCCGCTACGTTTTTGTATAGCATCTAGACTCCGTGATACCGTATGCGCGGCCTACGTCCGCCGCTGGCCGACTCTGGCCCCAACATCTCCACCTCGTCGCGCCGTTGATCCATCGTGTACTCGATAGAGCGCGTCTCGTAGCCGATGCCTGAGCCGTCGAGCGTGACGGTGTGCGGCGTGTAGATCGTCCAAGTATTGGCCCCGCGATACACGTGATCCATATAGGCGTATTTGAGTTGCTGCTGCGGTATCTGGCCCAGCGCGTTCGTCGAGCCGGTGTACTCCGTCTCGCCTTCGTTGTTCACGATGATCACATCCACGCTCTCCAATGGATCGCCGTTTTCATCGATGACGGTCAGGTCAAATCGCTTGACCAGACGATAGATGCCGTCGATGGTGTGTGACCAAGAGTTGGTCGTGCAGTCGCCATAATCAATCGTGCCGTCGATGAGCAGAGCGTAGGCGGCGCTGTACATGGTCGTGTACATCGACGGCCCGGCGGGATTGTCCAGCGTGATATGCTCAGTCGACGAGCTGAGCTCGGCCCTGATCGCCGCCGTACTCAGATAATCTGTGAGCGTCGTATTCGGCTCACCAAACCGCCATCCCCACGATCCTGTACTGCGGCAGCGGGTCATGGTCAGGCTGTCGAGAGCCTTAATGTACGCGACGGCGTTCGTGCCGTCACCCTCAAACACACAATCGGTCCAGGCAATGGTGCTGCTTGACTCATAGAATATCATCACATTTTCGGTAGTATAGCCCGTCGCATGATAGCGATAGGTACAGCCATACCAGGTCAGCGTGCTCTGGCCCCAGATGCGCGGCCAATAGGCGACCATGCTAACATAATAGTTGTGGCCCTCGACGATAATCGATCCATCCTGGCTGTAGGCATAGTCGCCCGCGCCTGCGCTCTGGCCCATGAGAAACGTGGCCAGGTCGCAGTACCACAACGTGCCGTACACAAAATGCACGACGTGGTTATTGAGTGTGAACTCTGTTGCGCTACTCCCATCGCCGATCATCAAGTGCGTTTTGAGCAGATAGGTCTGCATCCGGCTACCGCCTGCAAACGCATAGTTGGCAATGAGTCCCCAGCGGTTCTGCGTCACCGCGATGGTCCCGTCCGCAAAACCGTTGCAGGCTACGTCGGTCAGGTTGCGATAGACGTTGGTGCTGGTATAAGTGCCGTTGCCACCGGATACGTCGATGGTCTCGGTGAGTGCATTGCCATCGTGGTCTATACCCGTGAGCACCACCGTGTCGCCGGCGCCCAGCGTGCACCCGGCGAGGGTTACGTCCACATCGCTGGTCTCGCCGATCTCGTGCGTGGGCATTTCTAGCGGCGCCAGCGAGGCGGCGGGCGTTGTGGCGCTCAGCAGCGTGTAGCTGCCTGCCAGGTCGGCGGTCTTGGCGCTGGATAGGCCGGATACCGTGCCGGTGACCTGGAGACTGGCAAAGTTCCACTCAACGAGATTGGTCGCGTTGGCCCCGCCCTCGGTAATCGTTGTGAGTGCGGCGATGCGGCAGCGCAGGCCATAGCCCCAGTGTGCCCCCAACGATCCCCAATCGTGCGGCGGCGTCCAGGATACGATCTGCGTGCCGGTGTTGAGCATAGCATCGCCGTTTTCGACGTTGAGGGTCTGCCAGGCGCTGCCGTCGTAATACTCCCAGGCGAACGTCACCGACGTGGCCGCGAACGCCGTGCCGACCTCTAATTTGAGTCCCCACCATTTGTAGGGGCAGCCGAAATAGAGATAATCATCGACGAGAGCCGCATCATCGAAATAGTCAAACGCAGCGGTCCGGTCATAGTCCGATCCGGCGGCGTTGCGTTGGATGCGGAACATACGGTCGCCGTACCACATCGCGTTGGCATTGCGCCAGTTATCGACAAACGCCCAGGCCATTAGCCGCGCACCTCATCGAGTTTACGCTGCGCTGTCTCACGATAGCCCTTGGCAGACAGCAGGGCGCTCTGCATCTGCTCGGCCTGGTAGGCCAACTCCATCAGCTCATCCGGCGTCTCGGCACTCAGGCTCATCCCGTCAATCTCTGCCTGTATCTGCGCGATCTGCTCGTCCCACTGCGCGATCTCGGCCTCCAGCTCCGCCACGCTCACCACCTCTGCGGGATCCGGCTCGGCCTCGCGCGCGTAAGTACCGCCGTCATCGTCGGATATCTTGATCCAGGCCACGGCCTCGCTCCTCTCTCTCGATCTCTTTTTTTCGCGCCTCGATTCGCGCGACCTGCGAGGCAACGATCAGGCCAGGCGCCTCGCGTTCCTCGGCCTCCAGCATGCGCTGCAGCTTTGCCAGCCGGTAGAGGCGGCGATGTTTCGCGGTGATCTGCATGGATGCTCCTATGGTGTGATGTCGGTCGGCTCTATCGTGCTCTCGCTGCATTCCAGACTATGGCCGCCGCGTTCGTCGCCCCAGGTCACGAGCGTCGCCGGCGCCGTGCGTGACACTCGCAACTCGGTATACTGGCTAGCATAGTTCACACGGCCATCGGCCAGATGAATCTCGCCGGCAAATGTGTCGGGCGGGTTCGGTGCCAGTGAGTAGACCACCGGCGGCTGCATAATGAGCCGCATACGCACATTCGGCCCCTGCACGGTGTCGATCCAGGATACATGCACGCTACCATCGAGCATCGTGTGGATCTCGGCGTCGCTATAGTCCCCGCGCCAGTGCGTCTCGCCGTTTGCCAGCGTTAGGTCTGGCATCCCCGTCTGTGCGCTGGCGACCATGCCGGTCGCGACCAGCACGGCGATGATCAGTACGAGTGCGCGTTTCATGCAGTGCCCTCCGTATCCTCGACGCGGTAGACCTCTAGCCTAGTGCCTGGCTCTATCACCAAGTCTTTTGCAATGCCCTTGCCGCTATTGATCCATTCGGTCGTCTGCGCCAGCCGCTCTCGCAGCATGGTGATGTCCCACTCGCGGGCGTCCATCGGCGGTAGACCGATGACCACATAGCGGACGCCGGGCTCTAGCCGCAGCGTTTCGACAACGCGGTAGCGAGGCGTCATCGCCGTGGCTTATCGAGATCCACATAGCTGCTCGTCGTCTGGGACCGGAGCAGGTCCATGGCCTGCTCGACCTGCGCCGACTCGCTCCGGCTGCCGACGCCGGCCTTGCCCAGGGCGTTGATGATCGCCTCGTAGCCAAACGTCTCCAGGCAGACGGCGCCGAACGTCACGAGTGCCACGTTATAGATCTCCTCCGGCGCCGGGTCCATGTCCTTGGCCACATACAGGCCCGCCAGCCGGAGGAGCAGGGTCATGATCAGCACCACAAAGGGGCGAAAGCGCCACTCTCGGACGAACGCCTTGGCCCATAGCCCGACCAGGACGGCGAGTAGGACGGATAGCCCCAGGCTCTGCAACGTCTCGGGGCTCAGGTATTCTGTCAGGTTCATGATAGGCTCCTCACTACTGTGTCTTGGACTGTCGTTCCAATTCCAATCGGATATAGCCCAGATCCGTCTCTATGCGGCCCAGGCGGACCAGGACCTCGGTGTTGGACTCCGCCTGGCGCTCGATCTTCACGTTTTGCTCCTCGACCCTACACTCCAGCGCGTCGAGCCGTGTTTGCACCGCCGCGAACATCGCCACCACAGTGACGAGCGCCAGGATCAGCGGCAGCCATTTGAGGATTGCGTCGGCGGCGGGAGTATGATGATTACTGGCCATGATTGCCTTTCTTGAGTGATTGCTCTAGCCGGTAGAGTAGTGTGATCAGCGATAGGCGGATCCGCTCCGCCCGGTCCAGGTTGCCGCCCTCGTGCGCGCGCTGCATCTCCTCGACCCACCAGCGCACCTTCTCGGCGATCGTGGCCGGATCGGTGGCCGTCTCGTGCTCTGGCAATGGTTCGGTCACAGGCTCACCCCCTCGCGTCGAAGCCACATGCTCGGCGATGTCCCGGCTCATCCATTCGTCGATGCGAAACGATGTCCAGTCGGGCGTGGTCCAGGTAAAGGGCGAGACGAACAGAAGCCGGGGCCCCAACTGCTCCCGCAGGACGCCCTCATAGCCCGTGAGGCCTTCCAGGTACTCGCGTCGGCTCATCCCCCGCGCTCGCCAGCCGTCGGTGGCCTTGCCCCCACCGCGATCCACGCCGGTCTCGCCCACGATCCAATCGACAGCCACGCCCTTGCTCTGCAGGATCTCGTCGGCTCGCAGCAGCCGCCCGAGGTGCCAGCCATCGACGAGCATGTGACGGGTCATGGCGTACTCGTGGACCTCGACGGCGTCGAGCCTGGCCGCAGCCGGCGCCAGGATCCGCCACCATCCCATCTCGGGCGGGTTGCCTGTGGCCAGCGAGAACCCCGCGGCGCAGAGGTTGTGGTCGTGATAGATGTCGGCCAGGCGGCCCCAGAACGCGGCCAGGTTGCGACAGCCCTGCTCCGTCGTGACGTCCGGCTCGTTGGGGCCCTCCCACCAGGAGATCCAGGGGCAGGCCTCGATCCGCGGCCGGGCCATGGACCAGTAATGGTCAGCGCCCTCGGCTCCCAGCGCCACCAGTTGCTTATCCGGCTCGCCCTCGCCGAAATGGAGCCGGCCGATGTAATGCAAGCCGTCGCCGTAGGGCTGGGCGACGCCGCGGTCCGGATCCATGACCTTGACGAATTCGGGATCCATCTGCGCGACGTGGCCTTTGAGCCAACCGGGATACGTAGGGTGATGATTGTGCACCGTGAGCGCGCTGCCGAACTCGCCGCGCCTCCTGGCCAGACGCTTTTCGACCAGACCCACGACCCAGTCCTTGGCGACGGCGTTGCCCGGGCACGTCTTGGTTGAGGCGTCGCGGTGAAACATGAGCCCGGCCGGGTCCATGGCCCAGCGATGGAACAGCGTGGCCAGGGCGTCAACC
>Ga0180431_10004100_pt1 | contig 18361 bp, 9 predicted proteins | sample SS_ome_11_FD_132459 | JGI IMG/M metagenome (GOLD analysis project Ga0180431, IMG submission 132459) | Hypersaline lake sediment archaeal communities from the Salton Sea, California, USA - SS_1_MS_1 metaG | ecosystem: Environmental > Aquatic > Non-marine Saline and Alkaline > Hypersaline >... | reverse complement strand
GGATTGCCCTTGCCGCTTCGCGGCTGCGTGGCGCCTCCGCTTCGCTTCGGCGTGAACTACGCGACGAGCATCCGCTCGCTGCGCTCTCGACTGCGGTCGCTGGTTCAAATCCCCTCGCCCCGACTTCGTTAGCCCACGACCGTCCGAAAGGGCGGTCGTGGCATTTCCACAGGGGACCGGCGGACGGGTTCAGGGCCATCTCACCGCGTTTCTGCGACGGCCAGACGGTGATGCGATCCACGTAGGTGCCGACCACGTCGCGCGTTCTGTCGTTCCGCGTTCCGTTCATCGCGGCCTGAAGTCCGGTCAGCTGCGCCCGGGCCCATTTCCGCAGTGCCCGCGCGTCTTGTTTCGTGCTGGATTGACGGGCAGTTCGAAGTTCCTGCGCCAGGCACTCCTTGCGGAGGCGAAGCTGCGTCAGGCGGTCGTTGAGCATCGTCATGTTGGCCGGATCGATGTTCATGGTTAGCGCCGTGACCATGTCGTCAATCTGCTTGAGTTCACGGGCGACCCGTTCGGCGTCGGCAGCGCCGGGATTGCTGATGGCCACCGAGGCGATGAACCGCTGGATGGCGGTCTCGACGCCGTCCTCGTCGGTGGTGATGATGTCGCTGAGCTTGCCGAGCACCCATTCCTCGATCTGCTCGGCTCGCAGCGTCGAGGACACCTCACAGATGGTCTTGCCATGGCGGCGGCGGCCGGCGCAGGTGTAGTAGTTGGTGACGACCGGCGCGCGGCCCTCGATATGGCCCTTGCGCCTCGAGTCGCCCCAGAACTTGTGGCCGCAGTCGCCGCATTCCAGGACGCCGGTCAGCAGCCATCGTCGGTTGCGATGCCCGGCCCCGCCACGAGCCCGGCGGCGTTTGGCCACCATCACCTGGGCCTTGTCCCAGTCCTCGCGGCTGACGATGACGGGCACTGCGTTGGGCACGACGAGCCATTCATCCCTGGGCGTCCGGACCACCTTGGTCTCACCGATCTGGCGCTGGCGCTTCGAGGCACGGCCGTTCTTGACGCGGTAGAACTTGGCCTCGGTCCTGCGGTTCCAGACGAGGTCGCCCCGATACGTCGGGTTCTCCAGCATGGCCTTGATCGTGGTGAAGCCCCAGATGTCTCGTACCGGGCCCGGGATGCCCTTGGCGTTGAGCGCCGCAGCGATGGAGGCGAAGCCCAGGCCGTCCAGGCACATTCGGAAGATATCCTTGACCACCTGAACACGGGCCGGATCAGACAGCACCAACCGGGCCTTGCATTCCTTGCCGGGCTTGGACAGCGACTGGCCCTTGGCGTAGGTGGCCTGGAGTTTGCCGTCCTTGTCATACACCTCGCGCACGCCGCCCGGGCAGAAGCGGATGCGGAACAGCACCGCGCCGTCGGGCGCGAGGATTTCGCGGTCGTAGCCGTAGGGCGCTGCCCGGCCGGGGTCGGACTCGCCCTTCAGCGAACTGAGTTGGCCCCGCAGTACGTTCTGCGACAGGCTGATGGAGTACTGGCGGTTCTGGAACTGCTTGACGGTGCGGAGCACGTCGCCGTCGATGCCGTCCCGGGCGAGGTAGTCCTCCGTGACCGACAGCACCTTCACGTCGGCCTGCCGCAGCAGGTAGCGATAGTGCTCGGTCTCGGTCACGTCGCCCCGCGAGAACCTGTCGCTGTTCCAGACGATGACGGCCCTGAAGTCGCCCCGTCCGGCGTCGGCGATCATGCGCTGGAATCCGGGCCTCTCGTCGGCCGACGTGCCGCTAATGGCGTCGTCCACGTACTCGCGGACGATCCGGTAGTCGTGCTCCTCGGCGTAGCGCTGTACCTCGAGGCGCTGGTCATCGAGGCTCTGCTCCTGCTTGTCCGTCGAGCGGCGAAGGTACGCAACGGCCGGGACGGCATTCGTGGTGGCGATCATGGCGTTTTCCTTTCGTTTTGATGATTCATGGACATGGTGGCCATGAGGGCTCAACTCCGCCAGGACATCAAGGCAAGTCTTGTCGATTTCTGAGCCTTTTCCGATAGGCCCGCTGACGGCAGGCAGCGCGGCAATACCTCGCCTCGGGGCGGCTGGCGAAGAACACCGCCCGGCAACTGCGGCACACACGGCGGTAACAGCCGCGACGTTCGCCATATCGCCGCCACGTGGCCTCCAGGATCGCTCTTCGCGTCAGGTAACACTTCACTCATCTGCAACGATTGCTTCGGGCAGTGGGGGCAGTGTGCCGGTTTGGACGTAGGTTCGCAAGGCTTTCGTCACGACGGCGATGGGGTTGTGGCCGCGGAGCTTGAGGGTGCGGTAGATGCTCATCAGCACCGCTTGGGCAGCGGCGCCGGGCTCGCTGCGGTTCGACTGGCTGTTCTTCCGCAGGATCACCGCCGGCCGGATCATCCGCTCGGCGAAGTTGTTCTCGAACGGCACATCGGGGTAATCCAGGAACGTGAACAGTTGATCGGCATATCGCAGCAGACGCTTGCCCAGACGCGACGCGTCGGCATCGGCGTAGTCGGCCCGCGCCAAGGCCATCAGCCTCTGGTCGATCCGCCGCACGCGAGAGGCGTACCGCTGCGGCGTGTAGTCTTGCCGCTTACGCAGGCGGATCCCGTCGCCGATCAGCCGCCGAAGCGTCTTGGCGAACGCCTGCCACTCGGCTGACGTGTTGTGCTGGTCGACTTTCTCCAGCTCGCGCAGCAGGTGCACCAGGCAGCATTGTCTCTCGGCAGCGCACACCGTGTTGTACGCCGCCCAGAAGTCGGTAATCAGCACCCCATCGAACTCTTTGACGAAGAACTTGGCCAATGCCGGACTGCCCCGGCTGCGGTCGATCATGTAGAAGCAGACCTGCCCGTTGGCAAAACACCACAGCCACCAGGTTTGCCCGTTGACGCGCCAGCCGGTCTCGTCGGCGTGCAGTACCGCCGAGGCCCTGGCCTGCCGGCTGATCTGTTCGTACCACGGCTCCAGGATCATCGCCAGACGCAGCCACATCGCCATCAGGCCGCCGGCCGACAGACGCGTCTGAAGATGATGACCTAAAAGCGCGATCACCTGTGAGATCGTCACGCCCAGGCCGTAATGCAGCCACGCGGTCAACGCCGTGATGCGATGGCCCAGCGACACTTTGGGCAGCGCGTCGGGCACCACCGGCTCGACATGCTTTTTGCAGGCCGGGCAGTAGTCGCGGTGAATCGTGTGCTCGGTGACCTCGGCCCGCAAGTCTTCGAGGATGTCCTCGATCCTTCGCGTGCGGGTCCGCTTGCAGCGTTGCAGCGGCCCGCCGCAGTCGGGGCAGACTTCCAGGCGGTGGTCCTCGCGACGGTCGATGCGTTCGGGCGTCTTTCGCCGCGCCGGGGCGTGACCCTTCCTCGCGCCAGGCTTGCGTTTGGATTTGGGCGTCCGCGGCTTGGTGTAAACCGGCCTCTGCCCCGACGGCGTCGCTGGATCGCTCAACGCCGCCACGTGCAGCTTTGACTCCAATTCGGCGATGCGCCCGTCCTGTTCGGCGATCTGCTTGGCCATCACCAGCAGGACGAGCTTCAACACGTCCTGATCGAGAGCCGCCAAGGCCTCCGCCTGCTGATCAGTAAGCTGCCCGCTCAGGGCCGCGGCAACGAGTCTTTTCGCCTCAGCATCCGTGCCGATTTCATAATCCATACCTCCTGCATACACGACCTGACGGCCTGGCGCAAGTCGGAATAATCGGAATCTGAAAAGTTTTTTCGCACTTGCTCGTACACCAGTCAGGTGCGATAGTCATTGCACGTCAGTGAAGTGTTACCGCGTCAGCATGGCCTTCTTCCAGAAGGGGCAGAACGGATACCCCGGCCGCAAGCCAAGGGCTGAGGGGGCTCAAAATGAGCCCCCTGATAGGACGACAACAAACTGGCCAGGGAGCACGGTGTCTCACCCGCCACAATCAGACGGGACGGGCAGTTCGTCATAGCATTGGAACGGCTTGGCCTTGATCGCACCGTGGCTGGCGCCTCCGTCGCGCGTTACGGCAGAATAGCGGCGTCTGAAAGCAACTCTGTGTTGGGCCGCGACTGGTTCCGCTGGCATCTCGAAAAACCCATCGCGTCGAAGTACCTATTCGACATCCGAGTATTCCGGTTCTGGTAATCTGGGCGTCACATTTGGCAAACGTGACGCTGCGTCACATCTCGAAGCGTCACATCGTCACGTTTCGCGCCGTCGCGAGATGTGACGATAGGTGTAAGTCATTGTTGGAAAGCCTCTTGAGTGCGTCACGTTTCACCGTCACGTTGTCACGTTTCATTTCAAGGTCACGTCACGTCACGTTTCGCCCCCCTAAGGGGGCGAACGTGATGTGACGCGTGACGTTCAGGAGGTGACGATGCTCAATGCACCGTCGCTGACGGCAAGTTCGCCACGGGTTACCAGGGCGTCGAGCACGCGGTGCTGGTTCTGGCGAACCATACCGGCGGCTTGACACTCGTCTCGCCAGGCGTCGATGGATACCCGCCCATCGTCACTGGCGGTGATCAGGCGACGCGCCACCGCGAACCCGACGTCCTGCCACTTGCCGCGCGGCCGGATCGTCCTGGCCTTCGACACGATCGCGCCGGTGTCGGCATCAAGCACTTCAATCGCTGCCGACGTGACCGGGTTGCCGTAGTCGTCCACGATGCCGGGCAGTTCCACCGTGGCCAGTTCCATGGCCACAGGCGGCGGTACCTCGGCGTCCTTCATCTTCGTCGCCGTCAGCAGCAGCCTCTCGCCCTTGGCCAGGCGGTACTCGGCATCGAGCGCGGCCTTCAGGGCGATGGCACCCCGGGCGCGGTTCTTGTCGGCATGGCCGGTGTGATGCACCACCAGGATCGTGCAGCCGTACCGCTGCCGAACGGTGTCACAGGCCGAGACGAACGCAGACATGTCCTTTGTCGCGTTCTCGTCGCCGCCGCCGAAGCATCGGGCCAGGGTATCCAGCACGATCAATGCCGGGCGCTTGGCTTCAACGCAACCTTCCGGCCGTTTGGCCGGAACGTCGGTGGGCAGGGCTGATTCGATGGCTGCGATGAGTGCGGCCAGTTGGCCGGGATCGGGGATGGCCACCGCCGGGGCGACGTACAAGGGCGCGTCAGCCAGGCTCACACCGTTGTGCTCACTCCACGCCCGGATACGCCTGCCGAACCCCTGTTGGCCCTCTCCCGCGACGTAAACCACCGGGCCGCTCTGGACCGCATGGCCGCGCCAGGGCGTCCCTGTGGCGATCCTCGACGCCCAGTCGATGGCCAGGAAGCTCTTGCCGCAGGCCGGATCGCCGAAGATCAGGGCCAGCGTGTCGCGTTCGAGCATGCCGCGAAGCAGCCACTCGGGCGGGCGCATCTTGATCTGGTCGGCGCGGGTGAGTTGGAGGCGTCGGGGTTTGGGCGACTCACTCACACACTGTCTGCGTGAGGGTGAATACGCCAGGATCGTGTTCCGTCGCTTGGCCACTCCGATGTTGATGACCATCGGGATGTCATGCAGTTCGCTGCTGTCCTTCGGGGCCATCACCCCGACGGCCCTGCAGACCTGCGACAGGTCGGCGCGGGCTCGCCGTTGTGCGCTCGCGCTGGGGCTGTGCAGATGCAGTTGCTTGACGATGACGTGCCCGTCGTACTTGCCGCCGACGATCTCGAAGTCCAAGTCGAGACGGCCCGTCGCTGCCGGGCTGAACTGCGATCTGACAATCCGGGCGTCGTACCGCCCGTGCGGAATCAGGTCTTGTCGCGTGGCCACCACGGTCAGTTCCTCTCCGCGATCTCGCGCTGGCGGCGCTTCCATTCGTCCAGAAGCCACGCCGCGAGGACCTCACTGCGCCTTGCCCACCGCGTGTCCGACTCGGCCGTCCGCTGGCCGAACCGGATGCACATGTCGAATCGCCCGACGCGATCGGATACCCCAGGATTTGCCGTCGCTACCATTGCACACTCCTCTGCTGCTGCTCCGTGCCCCGACAGGGCGGTGGCCGGCCGGAGCACGAAGGCCGGCCACCGCCTAAGCGAACAGCAAGGAGTGCTATTGCCCTTCGGAGCGGACCGCCGCGCGGGGATCGCACAGGGCCGCACCGAAGTCATGGTAGACGCGCCAGGAGACGGCCAGCTTGTTGACGTCCTGCTGGAGGCCGAAGTACTCGACGGTGGGCGTCTGACGGCCGTTGAGGAAGGCGACGATCATCGGCAGCGCCGACGGCGTGGTGAACAGATACCAGTGCTTCGTGCCCGCCGCCGAGCCGAACTTGGCGGTGTTCGACATCCGGGGTTCGACTTCCAGATTGACGGCGCGACGCAGGCTGTTGCCGGTGGGTACGTCTTCGGCCCGCTGGATGTACTCGCTCTCCAGGAGCATCCGGGCCGTGGGCTCCAGCTCCGGCGTTACCAGCAGCGTGGCGGGCTTCAGGTCCAAATCGTTGCCCTCGGCGTCGCGCTGCGTTCGCATGGCCGTGATCGCCGCCGCCAGGGAATCCACGCCCAGGGCGCTGTCGGCCCCGTCCAGGAGGTTGCCGTTGCCCGACGAGAAGAACCCGCCCTCGTTGGCCAGCAGGACCTCGAAGGCCAGGTCGCTGACCCTCCGCATCCCCATCCTGCCGTAGCTGGACGCGGCGTCCTGGAACAGCGACAGGTCGTCGTTGATGATGTCCCGCCGGTCGATGCTCAACAGCTTGCCAAACGTATCAATCCTGAACGTCATCAGCGCTTCGGCCACGCTGCCATGCTTCAGCTCGCCGCCCGGGGCAACCGGCTCGAGCTGCCCGGTGAACGTCGGGCGGATCGCGGTGTTGGTCTTGAAGTCGGCCACGCTGCGGATCGCGCAGAACGCCCGCCAGCTCGCCGGGGTCTCGGTGTACGAGTCCAGCAGCACCTTGTTGGCCACGGCACCCAACGCCGTCGGCAAGCTGTACGTGCTCAGCGCGGCCTTGACCAGCGCCATGCGGCCCGAGGGGATCGCCTTGCCGTCCGACATCAGCGCCGCGCGGCACACATCGATCAGGTTCGTCGCCCCGAGCTGCTCGGCCTGCTCCATGGCCATTGGCCCCAGGGCCTTCTCGCCCAGCGCCGCCAGGCCCATCCGGCTCAGCAGCGACGCCTCCAGCACCGCCCCGGTAGCCACCACCGGACCGCCTGACCACACGGCCGGGGGCTTCGGACGCGAGGCGCGAAGGACCTCCAGTTCGCACCGCGTCTCGTCCCATCCGTCCTCGATGGCCCGAGCCTTGATGTCCGGGTACTTCTCGCCGCAGATCGCCGCGATGTTCGCTACGCGCTTGGCCTCGGCAGCCGCCACGTCGAGGCCGTCCTCGGTAGCCTGTACGTCCATCTCCTGAACTTGAGCGTTCATTGGTGTGTCCTTTCTCTTCGAGGCCGCGATGGAGACCGCCGTCTCACCGTCGCAGCCGATGCCCACAATGCTCACTTCCCGAAGCCGCCCCTTGGTCACGAGCGTGAACCCACCCGCGGGGACCTCGATGCTCTTGCCGTTGACCTCCACGATCTTCCCGGCCTGCATCTGGCGGCGCTCGATCACCTCAATGCCTACTGATGCTTGCCAAGGAAAGCCATTCTCTGCAGCAGAGACGATCTCCCTGGCCGCGGCGGTCGTCGCCGACACGCTGCCGGTGACCGTCAGCTTGCCGCCCTGCACCTCGGCCAGCCCGTGGCCCACGACGCCGCGACGGGTGGAATCGTGATCCGAGAGGATCGCCACGCCGCCTGAAGTGTCCAGCCCGGCCAGGTCGATCACGATGTCGCCCCAGCCGGGCACGCGCATGATCCCGCCGCCGTAGGCCAGGATGCTGATATGCGGCCGCCGCCGCTTCTGGCCGACCTCGACGCGTACGTCGCTCGCGGCAAGGACCAGATCGTCCACTGCAATTGCCGTCACGTCGCACCTCCTTGTGGGACTGGACCGAACCCTGCCGCCCGCAGTTTCGGCTCCAGCAGCTTCAGACGGTAGCGGACGGTGCCCTCGCTCAACTTCAAGCGTCGCGCCGCTTCGCTGACGTTGCCGTGGCACTCGATCACCAGCCGGCACAGGGCACGGCTGTCCTCGTTGTCGATGTACTGGAGGATGTCGTCCAGGTTCCACCGGCTCCTGGTCAGCGCTGCCGTTCGCCGATCCGTGATCAGATCGACCTTCCGTGTCCGTTCGACCGTGCCTTCCTCGAGACCCTCCGATACCTCGACGGCCGTGGGCAGCGGTCTGAAGCGGCGGATTTGCTTCGTTTCGCGTGTCGCGAACTTCATGACCGCCCTCTTGACGATGGTGTAGATCAGCGTCTTGGGGCTCGCGCCCCGCGAGGGATCGAACTTCGGCGGCCTGCGGAGCAGGCGCAACTGGACATCCTGAACAACGTCGTCGTAGTTGACGTGTGATCCACAGTGGTTGGGCGCCTCTTTGATGGCCACCGCCTTGGCGTATTCCAGCAGGTCAGGCGTCAACTCCAGTTCTTTCCGTGAGGGGTCCATTTAGACCTCCTCGCCACGCTCGAGCCGCTCTCGGATGTCGTCGCACAGCGTGAAGCTGATGATCGCGTCGTGCGCGCCATCACCGCCCCGAGGCGGCTGGCGGTGCATCACGAAGTACTGGTCGTCATCGGGCACGCGCCGCCCGTACTTGGCCGACTCGCGGTCCGCCGCCTCGCGCAGCGGGCGCAGGAAGTCGGCATAGCGGCATCCCATCGCCACGCACATCGCGGCGTAGGGGGTGAGGATCTCGCACTGTTCGAAGTGCTCGGCGGCGGTGTCCACGTCCGCACGCGACCAGGTGTCAGGGTCGGCGGGCGTCACCACCTCGTTGCGGATCAGCACATCGAGCATCTCCGGCCTGGAGTCGTAGCCCCGTGACCGTAGGTGATTGGACGCCACCACCAGGGTCATGGGGAACATCCGCTCCTGCTCCATGTCCACCGCCTCGTGGAACGCCCGGTCCGCGCCTGTGCGCGGCTTCAGCCTGAACTCCACGTACTCGTCGAAAGTCAGCCCAGTTGGCACCATGTTCAGCTCCTTGAAGGTTACGCCGGGCACCATGCCCGCCTAACCACTTATTTCCCGCGAAAGAGGCGATTCGTAAAAGACGGTGAAGTTTTTTTTCGGGCCACGTCTCCCTGCGGGCAACCAGTGGCCCTGTATTACCTCATCCACCCCCCGAAGCCAAACACCGCCACGGAATCTGAGAAGAACTCCTGCCGTATCCGTCCTGCTACTTCTGCGGTTCGCCCGAATGTGCTCCGGGGGGGTTCCGGCGCTCCGCAATTCCAGCATGCTCCCTATTAGTTACTTACCCCGCGCAGGGGCAAACTGTCCAACTTCCTGGCCGTCTATAGTTGTTTTTTTGCGTCGCGCGACGATCCTTCGCAGGAATCTTGAGAACCGGAGTGGACCTCTCGCTTCTGCCGTCCTCTACGTCTGCATCTGGGCCGGATCTGTCGCGCTGATTGGCGGATTGTGACTGAACGTTCCCGCTGGAAGTCACCAAGGCCAAGAACGCGGTCATGGCAGGCTCAGACATCTCTCGACGCAAGGCTCTGACAGATCTGTAACTTCCCTCCGAAGGAAACAGCGATGAGCCCCATCTGTCGCTGCCTGCTTGCGCACTATCCGGATGAGTTCAGGAGAAACCCTTTCTCTGCGAAAATAGTTCTTGACGTTATCCTTCGTTTCGTGTAGATAAGTACTTCGAAGCAAGGTCCTGTTATTGGCGGGAATAGCAAGATCGGGATTCAGTCGGAGTTGGTGGACCAAGAATCGAGGATTCGTACTTCCTGCCCAGGGCCGAAAGGCTGAGTTTCACGCGTCTGTAACCAACCGTCGCAAACACAATGGTGTGGTTTCGCGGCTGCGCTGCCGCAGGACTACTGCAGGTATCGGAAACAGGGACCAGAAAAGGAGTCGCGAGATGAGAGAGCGGAATAGACGCCCCATGTTTGGCATCCTCGTTGTCGCATGTGTCGGCTTCATGTTTGCTTGCCCGTCGCAGGTGATCCAGGCGGGCAGCATCGAGGCTTGGGGAACAAACATTTACGGTTTGCAGGATGACGTCCCCACCATCACCGATGCCAAGGCTATCTCGGCGGGGAATGAACACTGCCTTGTGCTCCGGTCGGATGGTTCGATTACGGGGTGGGGTGACGATCGCTTCCACCAGTTGACGGACGCGCCAACCGGTACGGGCTACAAGGCTATCGCTGGCACAGCCTATAGCAGTTTCGCCATTGCCAGCGATGGCTCGATTGCCGCTTGGGGCAGTGACGACCAATCAATTGTCTCAGACACACCTACCGGCACAGGCTTCACGGCTATCGACGGGTATAGGCATTGTATCGCGCTGCGAGAGGACGGATCGGTCGTGACGTGGGGCCGAGATGACTACGGCGAAGTTACCAATACGCCGACCGACAAGGACTTCATCGCCGTTGCCGCGGGAGCCTATCATAGTCTGGCGCTCAGGAGTGACGGCTCGCTTGAAGCATGGGGTTGGGACAGCTACGGTCAGATCAGCGACTTGCCCACTGAGTCCGGCTTCGTTGCCATCGCAGCGGGTGATGAGCACGATATGGCTCTCCGGGCCGACGGATCCATCGTGATGTGGGGACGAGATGATCACAATCAAGTCAGTGGCAGACCCTTAGGAACGGGCCACACCGCAATCGCTGGCGGCGCGTACCACAGTCTGGCGATTACCGCTGATGGTTCCGTGGAGGCGTGGGGCCGAAACAGCGAAGGCGAAGTGAGCGGCAAGCCATCAGCGCCGGGCCACACGGCTGTCGCTGCGGGGGGCGCTTTCAGCGCCGCGCTTTCGCCCCCCCCACCAACTCTGCCTAAGTGGCCTATAGACTGGAAGGACGCCAAGGAGGCCCTTCGCCTGCTGTTAGCCGCAAGATTGCCCTTTGCCATTCACGACACAATTCTCGGCCTGAAACTGTCCATCCCTCCGCCGCACACAATAGGCTTGCCTTTCCTTGGACTTGAACTCGTTGAGGTTGGCGCACACTACGTTCTTCATCACATACTGGAGGATCCCCCAGACCCATACTTTGCGGTTCCCGTTCAGCCGGTATTCCCCGCTATGCCAACTCCACCTAATGATGGTTCCATGCCTGAGAGCGTCTACGTCGCTTTGCTCGAACTCCAGGACACTGGCCGTGATATCCTCAGCTACGAGCAGGCAATACTGGCCGCGCTGGAGAAACACGCTGGTGCCGTCGCGGCTGGAGACTACGGGTGGGCACAGACACACGCTCAGGAACTCGAACCATGGGGGCCGATTCTGGCCGATCTCTACACTGAATCGGCAGAGAGAAAGGAATCTCTGGCTGACCAGATTGTCGCAACCGGTTTTGCCGTGGACCCGATTGATGACGCAGACATCGCCAGTCTTCGGAGCTTGCTTCTCTCTTCGGGGCTGCCCCAGCCAGAACGCGACATTCTAGCGCTATATGGGTATGGCACAGACATGGAGCAGGAGATCATCGACCTCCACCTTTCGGTTGAAGACGACGACATACCGAGAGACCTGATAACTGCACTCCGCGGTAGTGCCGAGATCGACCGTCAACTTGGTGCACTGCTCGCTATCCCCGAGCCGACGACGCTGTGCGCGCTGGGCCTGGCCGTCGCTGGACTCGGCGGATACATCCGCAAGCGCCGACGCAACTAGGCGGCTGCCGGACAACGACACGCACTCAACGCCCCGGCCCTCCGCAGGCCGGGGCATTTTCTGTACGGATGCAGCTATCTCATACCACGTCGTTCAGTCCGTCCCGGTCCCAGGCGAACGTCAGTACCAGGCTTCGCTGCGCTTCGCCCTGGCAAGCCAGGCTGTCCTCCGGTCGTGGTTTACCCCCAACGCGTCTCGCCCCGAAATGAAAAAACCGCCAGAAGGCGGTTCTTTCATTTCGGGGCGAGGGGATTTGAACCAGCGACCTCTGCGTCCCGAACGACCCTCAAGACGACCAGAACACCGCCCGAAACCAAACGCAACGCGTTCCATTGGAATGGGTTACAACAAACAGGGGCGAGGGCTGGCAGTGTCCAATTGTTGTACAGTTTGGAACCGTTTGGAACGAAAACAGGTCACCAAACCGGTCACACGGATGAGCCATCAGAAGGTCGACTCTTCTCTTGACGCAGTCAACTGACTTAGGATAGGATTTCTGAGAACGCCATGCGACTGTTGCCGGGAGTGGATGCAATGGATGGACGTTTCAGATCGACCTTATTGTTGCTGCTTGTCGGAGCTCTCTGTTTCGCGGGGGTGATCGATGCGTTCGCCGACGATGCCAAGCCACAAGCAGCGGCGCTTCCGCAGGCACCCGTCCACCGCTACAGCTTTGACGGGAAGGGCGGCCCGGGGGCCGTTCTGAAAGACAGCGTCGGCGGCGTCCACGGAAGGGTCTCTGCCGACCCGCCGCCCAGACCACTGCCGTATCATAGCGGCAGTACCACGGTGGTCGTCATCCCTGACACCGAAGGCTACTGCCGCAAGCGCCCCCAGATCTTCAACACCATGATGCACTGGGTCGCCGACAACAGGGACAGGCGGAACATTGCGTGCGTGCTGCACGTGGGTGACATCACCAACGATAATGCCAAGGACGAATGGAAGAACGCCCGCAAGGCATTCGACATCATCGAGGGCAAGGTCCCCTACGTGCTGGCGGCGGGAAACCACGATTACGACGGCACGCCCGGGCGACTGACGTACATGAACGAGTATTTCAAGGTCGCCGACCTGAAGAAGCGACCCGGCTTCGGCGACGTCTACGAACCGGGCAAACTCGAAAACCATTACCAGTTCATCGACATCAACGGACAGAAGTGGATCGTGCTGTCGCTGGAAATGGGCCCCAGAAAAAAGGTGATCGCGTGGGCCAATACTGTGCTCGCAAAGCACAAGGACCGCTTGGCGATTGTTCTCACGCACGGGTATCTCTACTACGGAAATGAGCGATACAACCACCTCCGCGGCGGACAGCGGGCCAGCCCCTACAACTTCTATGGCGAGGGCGCAGACGGCGAGATGATGTGGAACCAGTTGGTCCGCAAACACCCCAACGTGATGATGGTGATCTGCGGGCATCTCTCGTCGCAGTACGTCGGCTATCGGAAGGATAAGGGTGACGGGGGTAATGTCGTTCACCAGATGCTCGTGGACTACGAGAAGATGCGCGGCGGCTACGGCTTCCTGCGCGTGCTGGAGTTCCTGCCCGACGGCAGGACCGTACAAGTGCGGACATATTCACCGGTGACCAAAGAGACCCGGTCGCCGATCACCCGGGGAGATAAACCCCTCAGAGACCCCAAGCTCGAGGAGTTCGCATTAAGGCTCCAGGCCGCGAAAGGACAAGAGCGACTGCTGACCGGCAGACCATCAGCCAGGCTACGGGAGAAGAAGACTACTCCTCCCGCCAGTCCCGGGGACGCCGGAAAGGAGGACGGCGTTCGACTCAACGGCAAAGGACAACTCGTCATCGATGCCAACGACGCAAGGGCATACGGCAAGCTGGACGCGAGCCTCGTCAGAGGACGCAAGGAAGTCAGCATCGAAGTCTGGTTCACGCCAACGGCCAAGAGCTACAACTGGTCGGAGGTGGTGCAGTTCCGGGGAGGCAGAGATTCTTTCTACTACACATTCCGCACGCTCAACATGCACCGGGCCGAGATGATTGTCAACGGCCGCAAGGACGTTAAGCGAGACATCGCCGTCGCGGTAAGCCGGCCGATGCACGTGGTGGTCACCTACGACCAGGACGGAAGGGACGGGCGTCCCTTGCTGGTTTCCTACGTAAACGGCAAGTGCACCGGGCGGATGGGCACGGGCATCAAGCTATCGGATCTCAAGCTGACCGAGGGGAAGATCGGTCCCTTCGCTGGCGAATTCGACGAGTTGCGGGTCTACGACTATCCGCTTGCTGCCAGCCAAGTTCAGGGCAACTACGAAGTGGGCCCGGACAAGGTGAACCTGGCGAAGTAGTCGTCCCTGTCGCTATGGCCCGGTTCACCGGTTCACTTGAGCTGGGAGAACTGTGTCCATTCTCTAACAGACACTGCGATCTCTTCCATGGCATCTCCCTTAGAGATCCATTTGGGGATAGGGTATGGGTGAAGAGCACGTCTCGCCCCAGTCGGCTTCCGGACCAGCGGAAGATCACCGACCGACACCTGAAGAGACCACGCCTCGAACAAACCGTGGATGGTCAACGGCGTGACACTGAGACTATGCTAACGACACCTGGGAGGTGAGGCAAATGGTGAGGGCCATCTCCCTCTCGGTGTGGATCGATCCTGAGCTGAGAGAGGAGGCTCTTGGCTGATGGGAAGATGGCGGTTGGATGCGAGCTGCCGCGCCGCAAGATACGTTGCTGTTTTCCGTGCTGTTGAAGGATTGCGAGAAGGCAGACCATCAGTCAAGTGCGGCGAAAAACAGGTCACCGCATCGAAGAAAACAGGTCACCGCAGTTTTGGTCCGAAAAAGAGAAAGCCCGTAACCGTTTGTGGTTACGGGCCTTACTCGCTTCGGGGCGACTGGATTTGAACCAGCGACCTCTGCGTCCCGAACGCAGCGCTCTAGCCAAGCTGAGCCACGCCCCGGGTGTCGGCTCGTGCGGAGCCGGATCAGTATTGTAGCGGCTCGGCAGGGCAGATCAAGAGGATTTGCCCCGCGCGGGCCGCTACCGATGCCCTGCCGGTGTGCGCTGTAAGCCGAGTTCTGTCCCGCCGCGGCGCCGGGCCGGCGCTGCGGCGGCGAAGGCCATCTATCTCGACCCGCCCTTGCGGACGGGCTCTCCCGACGGAGGTCGGGAAGCGGCCTACCCGCGGCTTCTGGTGCCTGAACCGGGCCACTGAGCCGCTGCTTGGCCTTGCACCCGGTGGGGTTTGCCGTGCCGGGTCTCTCACGAGTCCCGCGGTGCGCTCTTACCGCACCATTTCACCCTTACCCTGCTTCGCCAAGGCTTCGCGGGGCGAGCCCACTCGGCCAAGGCTGCTCAGGGCGGTATATTTTCTGTGGCACTTTCCCGGTCCCGCCGTGCCGCACAGCCGGCGCGTCAGGACGGTGGGCGTTACCCACCACCGTGGTTCAGCGGTGCTCGGACTTTCCTCCCCCGCCTCAGGGGCGGGAGCGGCCTTCCGCGCACCCGGCAACAGGCATTATACCATCGGCCGGCCGTTCGTGGGCCAGGAAAATCGGGCGAGGGTCCAACCGCAGGTATCGACGTGCGGTTGGGGTAGCCGGCAGTCAGTAGCCAGGAGCCGGTTGCTCATGGCGAGCACACACCAAGGGCGCCCGACCGGTCCCCTGCTCGTCCTCGTCGTGGCCCTCGTCCTCGGTCGTTCGGAGCGAAACGACTGAACAACCGAGGACGAGGGCGAGGACGACTGAACTGGCTACCGGCTACGGGCTACTGCCGTTACGTCCAGGCCGTGGCGTTGACTTGCCTGTGCCCGTGGCGCACAATGGCCCGACCCGGTGAGACACCCATGACCGACGCGCACGAAGACGACATCCTGAGGCTGATCGGCAGCCATATCGAGGCCAAGAATTTTGCCGCGGTCAAGGCGATGATCAGCGAGATCGGGGTCCACGACCTCATCGAGGTGATCGCCGAACTGCCGGAAGAGGACTCGGCGATGGTGTTCCGGCTGCTTCCTCATGACCAGGCGGCCGACGCGTTCGGGGACCTGCCGATCGAGCGTCGTGAGGATCTTCTGGATCATCTGTCGTCGGAGCGGGTGGCGACGATCCTGAACGAGATGCCTCCCGACGAGCGGACGGAGCTTCTGGAGGAGTTGCCGGGGCAGGTCGCCCAGCATCTGCTGAACACGCTGCGTGGGGAGCAGTTGGCCATTGCCCGGTCGCTACTGAACTATCCCGAGGACAGCATCGGGCGTCTCATGACGCCGGAGTACGTGGCCGTTCGGCCCGACTGGTCCATCGACAGGGTTCTGGAGCACATTCGGCGGGTCGCGCCGGACAAGGAGACGCTGTACGTCGTATACGTGGTGGACGACCAGTGGCACCTGCTGGACGAGATCACGCTCAGCCAACTCGTGCTGGCCGACCGGGAGAATACGGTGGGGGACCTGATGGACAAGCAGGTGGCCTGGCTGGTGGCCGGGGAGGACCAGGAATCGGCGATCGACGACTTCAAGAAGTACGAGGCGGTCGCGCTGCCGGTCGTCAATCGCCAGGGCGTGCTGGTGGGGATCGTGACGTTCGACGACGTGATGGACGTGGCCGAGGAGGAAGACACCGAGGACTTCCAGAAGATGGCGGGCATGGCGGCGTTGGAGTACAGCTACTTCGGGACGACGTTCGCTGCGATGCTTCGCAAGCGGCTGCCCTGGCTGGTGATGCTGCTTCTGGCCCAGACGCTGACGACCGTGGCGCTGCTGGGCTTCAACGAACTGCCGCTGTTCGCCGTCCTGGTCATGTTCGTGCCGCTGATCAACTCCCCGGCGGGGAACACGGGCAGCCAGATGGCCGGGCTGATGATCCGCGGGATGGCGGTCCAGGAGATCGCGTCAGAAGACTGGCTGCGCGTGCTGGTTCGCGAGCTGTCGCACGGTGTGGCGATCGGGGCCGTGCTGGCCGTGATGGGCTTCGCCGCCTCGTGGTTCTTCACGTCGTTCGTGGACCGCCCGGAGGTGGCCGAGTCGATGATGCGGATCGCGATATCGGTGTCGGTGGCGATTGCGATCGTCGTGACGCTGGCGAACCTGCTGGGCTCGATGCTGCCGTTCTTCTTCAAGCGCGTGGGCCTGGATCCGGCGGTCACGAGCGGCCCGTTCATCGCGTCGCTTATGGACGTCTCGGCGATCCTGATCTACTTCTCGATCGCCGTGATCATGCTGAGACTGACGGGGTGAGGAGGCTCCGTTCGGGCCCCCGTGAATCCGTCCACGCAAGTCTCGTCTGCGCAACAGGAGAGAGCCGCGGCGTGTCGCCGCGGTGTCGTTCTCGTTCGAACGAGGGGGGATTCTCCATTCTCGTTCGAAGAGAGAGACGTTCCTCCTGTGCATGCGATTGAGGGTAAGTCTCACACGAAGGAAACGGCACCGCGGCGACACGCCGCGGCTCTCTCCTGTTGCGCGGGTTGACATGCAACATGCACAGGTGCGGGGTCGTTATGCGCGTTGCGAACGGAGGTACTCGTCCACGCTGCGCAGATACGCCTCATCCCACACCCATTTCGTGCTGCCGCCTTTGGCCCACCATGATTGCCCGTAAGGCAACGGCCAACGGGCGCTCATCGCCTCGCCAAGCCAACGTTTGAGCCAGCGACGGATCGCCTTGGGATCGCGATCGGATGAGAGAAGTACGTGGACGTGGTCTGAGCGACATGCCACCTGGATGAGTTCCCATCCACCTCGCAGGCAGACATCGACCAGGGCCTCTTGTGCAGATGCTCGTTGTTCGGTGGTCAGTAGAACTGGGGGTCGCCTCAACTGCCCTGCTTCGAGCCTTTCTCGCCCCTCGCTGCATTCGACAATATGCTGCCCGTGTGCGTTCTGACGGCGGTCCACCGTACCTCGCGGATCGCCGTGGAGCCGTGCGCCGTATGTCCCGAACGTGATGTGATATGCCAGAGGCGAGTCACCCATGGTGATGATGACGATACCGCGTGGCACAGACGGATGCCAGCAGCAAGACTCGCATCGACTACGCAACCGGCTCCGACCCCCATCCTCCTCCTTGTAAACTTGTGCTCCTGCAGTGATACTGTCCATAGTGGAAATGATTGTGTGTGACTCGTTCGGCTTACAGCAGTGATTATCGCGCGTGACTGGAATACCGACAGTCCATGAATGAATTTGCAGGAAGCCTGGCAGGGCGGTTCATTGTTATCGATGGCCCTGATGGTGCGGGAAAGACAACTCAACTCCGTAGTCTGCGCGAGTATCTCACAGCGTTGGGATGTCGCGTCGCCGTCGTGATCGACCCTGGTACAACGAAGATCGGACAGAAGATCCGGAGCTTGCTCCTGGACCGTGACAATGGCGAGATCGGGCCGATGTGCGAGACTCTACTGTTCATGGCCAGCCGAGCTCAACTGGTCTATGAGCGAGTGCGGCCCGCGCTCGAGCAGGGGAAGGTCGTTCTCTGTGACCGTTTCGTGACGGCAACAATAGCCTACCAAGGCGCTTCCGGAGTTGATCACGGTACGATTCTCAAGCTTGCGGAGATTGCGATTGAGGGCACATGGCCTGACCTTACACTCATTCTCAACTTGCCAGTGAAGGAGGGATTCAACAGACTTGGCGTTGACAGGGCCCGACTCAAGAGACCGCAAGACGAAGAAATGCAGAGAATCTCGGGGCCGAAGAAGCGATCGCAAGCAGGCCCGAGGCAACTATTCCTTTTTGGTTATCGTATGGAGTC
>Ga0180431_10004099_pt1 | contig 18362 bp, 8 predicted proteins | sample SS_ome_11_FD_132459 | JGI IMG/M metagenome (GOLD analysis project Ga0180431, IMG submission 132459) | Hypersaline lake sediment archaeal communities from the Salton Sea, California, USA - SS_1_MS_1 metaG | ecosystem: Environmental > Aquatic > Non-marine Saline and Alkaline > Hypersaline >... | reverse complement strand
CGTCATTCTTATGCACATCAACGAGCCGCTGACTCCCCCGCGGAAGCTGCGTCCTGATCTGCCCAAAGAGATGGAACGCGTCATCCTCAAGGCGCTGGCCAAATCCCCGGCCGACCGCTATCAACGCATGGGGAACTTTCTGACTGACTTGAGGGAGGTATGCCCACCGCCATCCAATTCTGCGGTCGTTCATCAGGACGATGCGCCGGCGAGGCCAGCGGTGCCGCCGGCGGACTTGGTTTCTTCGACGCCGGTCGCGCCCGCCCGCCCGTCCCGCAGGCGATCGTCCCCGTGGGCTGGGATCGCCCTTGGCCTCGTCCTGGTGTTAACTCTGCTTCTCTCCCTCCTGCTTCTCAAGGTCTCGTCGACGCCGGCTGCCACGGTTTCTCCCACGGTGGACTCGACGGCTACACTCTCCCCAACGGACGTACTGGAGGTTGTGGGTCCCAGTCCGTCGACGGCGCCTCCATCGCCCACCGCTGCACTTGTTCCGTCGCCCACCGTCGTGCCGTCCACGCCCGCACTCGTGCCGACCACGTATCCTTCTCCAACGATCCTGGCGCGGGCATGGGAGGCTGACGACGCGGAGATGGTGTTTGTCCCCGCTGGCGAGTTCATCATGGGGAGCGATGACTTGGGCGACGACGAGCAGCCGGTCCACCGGGTGGCGCTGGACGGCTTCTGGATCGACCGGTATGAGGTGAGCAACGAGCGCTTTGCGCGCTTTGTAGACACTAGCGATTACCAGACGGAGGCCGAGGCACGCGGATGGGGCTGGGTGTGGAAGGGCTCGCAATGGGAAAAGGTCGAGGGAGCCGATTGGCGTCATCCCCATGGCCCTGATAGCAGCATCGAAGGCCACATGACGTTGCCTGTTGTCCTGGTGAGCTGGAACGACGCCGACGCCTACTGTCGCTGGGCGGGGAAGCGGTTGCCTAGCGAGGCTGAGTGGGAGAAAGCCGCGCGGGGCCCTTCGACAGGCTCCCCTCGACCAGGCTCGGGGCAGGCAGGACAGGTTCCTTCGGCGGGCTCAGGACAGGTTCCTGAGACAGGATCAAGCGGGCGGCGCTATGCCTGGGGCGATGAGTTTGACAGCGCCAGGGCAAATACCAAGGAGGCAGGGCTGGGGGATACCACACCCGTGGGAAGTTTTTCCCCCCAGGGAAATAGTCCCTACGGCGCTGCCGATATGACGGGCAACGTGTGGGAATGGGTAGCCGACTGGTATGGGAGTGACTACTATGGCCACGCGCCACCCGCCAACCCACCGGGTCCCGCCGCCGGCACGTACAAAGTGCTGCGGGGCGGCGCGTGGCCTTTCGATGAGGTCTACGCCCGCACCGCCTTTCGCTACAACGTCAGGCCCGACTATACCTACGATTTTGCCGGGTTCCGGTGTGCGAGTTCACAGGAGCCGTGAATATGTCTACGTCACGTTGGTCATTGAGAAGGCTTTTGCCCCTCCCCCATGCTTCCAGCCCTCGTCCTCGAGGGCGACGCCGGCAGGGTCACTGCGTCATAGGCGGTCGCTCGATGCATGGGGCGCCCCCGGGACGGGGGCTAGGAGCGGGGTTGCTTGCTGCTCTCAGCTCTCGTCCTCGAGGGCGACGCCGGCAGGGTCACTGCGTCACAGGCGGTCGCTCGATGCATGGGGCGCCCCCGGGACGGGGGCTAGGAGCGGGGTTGAATCCTGGTGCGGTCAAGCTGCTCCTTGCTATCGGGCTGGTCCTGGGGAGCATTCTCTTTCCCCTTCCAGTCTGCGCTCAGGAGGGGGAGGACGGATCGCACCGGGATGTGCCCAGCCTGGACGTCATCATGTTGATCGATGAATCGGAGACGATGTGGAACACGACCGACACGGAGGGGGTGCGGGTCAACACCGTCAATTTCTTCATCGACATGCTGAGTTCGGAACAGTCCGGCGCGGTCCACCGCCTCGGTGTCATCGCCTTCGGCACCGAGCCCCACGTCATTCCCCTCACGCTGCTCGATGGCCCGCTGGCCACCGCGGTTCTGAAGGAGCAGTACGCCGAGGTGCACCAGCGCATTGGGACGCAAAAGAACGAGCAGCACACCGACGTCAACAAGGCTCTGCGCGCCGCGTTGGAGATGATCCAGCAGGAGCACGATCCCGATCGAAAGTTGGCGGTCATCCTGGTCTCCGACGGCCAGCCTACGGCTCCTCAGGTGAGCGAAAAGATCGGCCGCGATACGGTTCTGACCTACCTGGAAGAGACGCGGGGCCTGATGGAGCAGTTGGTGGACTATCCGTACGAGGATAGCATCTGTCCCAGCCCTCGGGGCGTACCCCTGCACATGGTGGGCATCGGGATCGATAAGCTGGAGGAATCCTCCAGCCCTGATTTCGTCGCCACCTACGGCGAGTTCTGGCAGCAGGCCTCGGCCAACGCCGGTGGATATTACAAACAGGCCGGGAAGGTACAGGAGATGCAGGGTATCGGCACCTATATCTTTTCCGAGTTGCTGTGCACGCCGGCCACTCCCTCGCTGGCCGTGCACTCCACCCAGGTCCTAGAGTACCATGTCCACGAAAGCTATTTCCAGATCCTGTTCACCATTTCAGGCAAGGAGAACCCGGATCTGACTCCCAGGATCTTTCGGCCGCGGGACGACGGCACCGCGGGGGGCATCGCGCTGGAGAGGGGCGAAGACGGCGTTACCTGGCAGAGCAACGGCATCGACTATGAGGTGTGGAGTATAAAGTACACAGAGCCCTGGACCGGTACCTGGCAGGTCGTCTTGGAGGGGGATGGACGAGCCGAGTTCAGCTATGTCTTTTTCCCAAACATGACCATCGATCTGCGCGAACCCAGCGGCGGTTTCCTGCCCGCCGACAAGCCCTTTGCCATCCGGGCCAGGATCAAGGATGAGAACGGCCAGATCCTCGACCTTCCGTTGAAGGATTTCCAGGCAGAGATCGAAGGGGAGGGAGGATTCAGGCAGCAACTGCCCCTCGAACAGGAGGGGGATACCTTCGCCGCCCAGATCGATCCATTGGAGCAGACGGGTGAGTACGCGTTGACGCTCCACGCCGTGCTCCCCGATGGCACGCCGCTCTACGAGCACAAGTGGATTACCCTTATCTCTGCCCCATGGGTCGAGTTGACGGAGCCTACCCGCAGTTCGTCGCGCAACCAGGTCGAGCCCATCCCGCTCCAGGCCAGCGTACACCTGGCCGGCGCGACTTCTTTCGAGGATCTGAAACTGATCGCCACGCTTGCAAAGGGCAACACGGTCGTCCAGACCGTCGAGATGAGCCGGGGCGACACGTCAAATGGGGTGGGGGAGAACGTGGTTGCCTACTCTGGCACGTTCCAGCCCGTCGAGGACGGTGGAGACTATGCCGTCCGCGCTGAGATGATGGCGATCCTGCCAGGCGGGCGGGTCTTTTACCACGAGATCACGCCTGTTCCCTTGACCCTAATCGCACCTCCAACACCAGTGCCGAGCCCGACCCCGTCTCCCACTGCCACCCCCGTCCCCACACCTACTCCTACGCCCGAACCTGCGATGCCGGCGACCCCGACCCCTGTGCCGTGGTTCGTTGCGCTGACCGGTTCTCCGTTCAGCCTGCCCGCCATCCTGATCCTCCTCCTGCTGGCGTTCTTGCTCGCGCTGGTGGCGATGCTGCGACGCAAGCTGCGAGGGCTCGTCCCCGGCAAGATCAGGCTGCTGGCCGAGTTGATGCGTTCGCGACAGGAGAGCGATGAACCGCCTTACGTGCTTGTCCTGGGCAGCGGGACATCGGTGACGCTGGGTAGTCGTTCGATGAGGCACGTCGTGAGGGCGGTCGCCGGCAGCAGCGACCTGGAAAAGTTCTACGAGACGTTGAATGGCCTCAGTCCGCTGGAGCGGTACGTGCTCTTAAAGAAGCACTTTGCGCGGGCCGGGGTGTCGCCGGGCTACCGCCGCCTGGCCGAGCTGATCAGGAAGGGCTTTTTCGACGTCGTCTTTACCACCAACCTGGATCCATTCCTGGAGAACTCGCTGGCTGATTGCAGGTTCGACGCCAAGGGGTACACGGTACTCGTCTGTGGGGAACAGAGCAGCGAGGAGGTTGTGGGCGTCCTCGAGAGTGCCCAGCCCCGGGTAAAGATCGTCAAGCTGCACGGAGACGTGCCCTCCCGCTCGTTCGCCTTTACGCCCAGCGAAATCTCGCTTCGCGGCAGCGAGGGCGAGCACATCCTGCACCGTTACCTGAACCGGGACCTGATCATCGTCGGCCACGGCGCTCGCGACTATGACGTCAACCGTGCCGTTGAGCGGGAGGGAGGCTCCATCTGGTACGTCGCCCAGCATCCGCCCGCTATGGACAACCTCATCTATCAGGCCATGCGCGCCCGCGGCACCCCGACCAACGTCATCAGCGGCGAATTCGGCCTCTTTGATCGTTTCTTCGAGGCGCTGTACCGAGAGCTGATGCGCTCCAAGTGAGCGGAAAGAGTTTCTTTTGTCTGCCCGGCGGGGCTACCAACTCATCGAATCCACCACCGCCGCCCGGTTGTCGCGCAGATAAGCCGTGTCGTTCTGGTTGCCCCACACCGGGTCGCCGCGTCCCCAGTAGAGGTGCTCATCCGTATCCGTGCCGCTCGTGGTCCACACCAGGATGCTTTCTCCCCCGGGCAGGACGGAGCCGGGCGGGAAAAAGTAGGTATTCCAGTTGTCGTCGCTGAGCGTCCAACCGGTCATGTCCTGACTGCCGAACCCCCGGTTCTCGATCATCACGTACTCGTCCACCAGGGGGTCCGCCAGCGGGTTGTACTCTACGTGGGTGATGCGCACGTCCGAGGGAAGCGGCGTGGGTGTAGGCGTGTCCGTGGGAGTCAAAGTTGGCTGCGCGGTGTGCGTCGGCGTGGGTGAGGCCGTCGGTGTCTCCGTCGGCGTGGGCGTCGTCGTAGGCGTCGAGGTGGGGGGCGGTGGCATGGGCGGAGGGGTTTCGGTTGGGGCCGGTGTTCCCGTAGGTGCCTGTGTCGATGCCGCGGCGGATGGGGGAGATGGCGGGGTCCACTGTGTGGGGGTGGCCAATGGTCTAGCCCCGGTAGGGCGTGGTGTGTGTGTGGCAGTTGGTGCCCCGGCGGGTGTCGCGGTGGCGGGCGAGGAGTCCGCGTCCGCAACGGCGGGTGTGGGGGTGGGTGTGCGCGTCGGCCGGGGCGTGTAGATCGATGTGGACTGGCGCTGATCGAGGCGAACGCAGCCCCATAGGTACGATCCCAGCGAACAGCACGAACAGACCAGGCAGCAGACGAAGAGAAAGATCGCCTGGAGCTCGAGCCAGGAAATCGTCCGCCCGTTGGGCAGCAGGATCGTCTTTCGCGAAAGCTGGCGCAGCAGGGATGCAAATCCGTCAGCGCGGCGGTCCATCCTCTACCTCTTTTTAAAGCGGGCTCCCGGACAGGTCGTCGGGCGTGAGCAGCTCCTCCTCGTGCCCGGGGATCAGGTCGACGCCAGCGTAAGTGGCAGTGCTGGGATCTTTGCCGTTCTTGACGATAAAGGTCCCAGAAGACCGGTCAGTTTGGAGGGCGTCACAGGGCGATCTCTACGTTCAGCGCGTCCAGGACGTGTTGGATCCGGCTCAAGATCGTCGTCGACGAGGAGCCGGCGAACAGCAGCCCGACCACGCGGTCCTGCTCGTCCAGCACCGCCGAGCCGGAATCGCCGCCGGAGCTCATTGGCCCGGCCACCAACTGGTCGGTGAACGTGGCCGTGTTGCCGATGCCATAGCTGACCCGCACCGTCGCGTCCACCTGCGTGATCTCGCCGCTGGTCAAGCCGGTCGTGCGCCCGCTCTTGCGGACACGCAGACCCAGCGTCCCTTCGGCCACGCCCTGGGGGAGGCCGATCTCCAGGATGTCCTTCTTCACGAGGCCGCCGGGGAGCGGCCGGGCGAGCGCGGCGTCGACCAGGTTGGTCTCGGCGATCTGCCGGACGGCCTGCAACCGGTGCTGCGAACCGGCGAGCCGGGCGGCCCAGTTGAGGACGTCCGTCGTCCCGGTCGCGAACGGGCACGTGGCGGTGTCCGTACCAAAGTTGATGGGCACGAAATCCGCCAGCGTGGCGATCTGGTCGGCCATCGTGCCGCCGTCGTGGGGGCCGGGCTGAAGGATCGGATCTCCGGTCTGGCCCTGGTTCGAGTTGGCCAGCACGTGGTTGTTGCTCAGGATATAGAGCTGGCCTCCCCGGGTGACCAGGCAGCCGAGCGTGCCGGCCGTGATATCGACGTGCCCGCACGAGACACCCCCGGGCGCGGGTCGCAACCTGGCCGTGTGGTCCTGCAGCGCCCGGATCACGCCCGTCTCCTGCACATCGGTGCTGACCCCCTCCAGGCTGCGGGGGATGATGTTCTCGGGAGCCAGCACGTCGCGCGATTCTTTCTGCGCAACTGAGACGATCACGCACAGTTCGTCGGTCCGTACCCCGGCGACCTCCTTGTAGCCCACGCCGCAGGCGACCACGTTCCGCTTATCCAGTAACACGTCAGTGTACTGCGCCTTGACGAGTCGAGCTTGCTCCATGGCCATATCGCACCTCCTTTGTTCTAACCCTTGCGCGCGTGCTTGTAGTATACTCAGCGCGCCCGTGAGCACAAGTGGGCCAATGTCCCCAGTCCAAAGTCCCAAGTCCAAACTCCACATCCCAGACGTGTGCTCACCTGTGCGCGACTGCACTCCGCCTGCGTCTGTGCGAACTCTGAAGCGGGAGAGAAACCGGGTTTTAAAGATTTCCTAACCCTGCTGTATACCCCCTATTGACGTCCAACCCATACCATGTGGGTGCGTCGCCGGCCGGGTATCATCGGCGGTGACGGCGTTGCTGGATCAAGAATTTGATGGGCGGGCCTTTCCACCGGGCTGAGGCACCGGTGGGGGCCCTATTTTGCTTCTTGGGACATCGTGTCCCGTGGAGATTTGGGAGTCTGAGAGTCTGTGAGGAGGGAGAACCCAATGTCAAGGAAACGGGTCCTGTTCAATGGTCTGCTCGCGGTGGTTCTGATTATCGCGGTGCTGCCGATCGCGCTGTGGCCGCAGCCGGTCGCCGCCCAGGAAATCCCCGCCGACGCCGTCGTGCTCGTGAACTCGACCAGCGCCGGCTATGGGGATTTTCAGCACTATATCCAGCCCTACCTGGATAACTTTGGCGTCCCCTATACCGTCCACGACGTGGCGGCTGCACCAGTGACCGAGGAGACGGTGGAGCGGGCACTGATCATCGTGGGTCACAACGGGCTGGATGAGGCCGGCGCCTATCTCGATGCCGCGGAGCAGGACGCCATCTCGGCGGCTGTGTTCGCCGGGGCCGGGCTGGTCAACTTTGATCGCCTCCTGGCTGATTCGAGCCATGTGCCCCATTACGGGTACGTCCAGGACGTGCTCGACCTGACCTATGGTCCTGACGTCGTGGCCAGTTCGGTCGAGATCGGTGAGGGGGATGGTGGGATTCGCATCAACTGCTGGGAGGACGATCACCAGGAGCCGGTGCTAGCCACCACCACCAATGTGGCTGACCTGATTGACGACGACGGGGAGTGGACCGAGTTTCACTATGTGTCCGGCGGCCGGCCGTTCCCGTCGGTCATGGCTGGCGCTGACGAGGAGGACTATGGGCTGCCCGTCATGCGCTTTTACGCCAGCGGCATCCCCAGCGGTGACTATGAGGTGTTTGCGAACCTGTACACCGCCGGCTCCGATCGCGACATGCGGTACTATTACGGCTACGCCCCGACGGACCCGGATGCGCACTATGTGGACACGGTGGGAGGCACGGGCGGTTCCGATCAGCACGAGGAGTACAGCCTGGGCACGGTGAGCATCACCGACGGCACGTTTGACATCTATGTGCAGGATGCCGATCTCATCGGCACGGATACCTATCCCATCTTTGGCTGGGCCTGGATCCGGCTGGTGCCCGAGGGGATCGGTCCCTCGCCGTTGCACTATATCACCGCGCGCCACGAGCCCGATGAGACCATCGGGCTCAGTGGCGGCATGACCGTCGTGGGTATGACGCCGCCGGCTGATGGCCACGTTGTGGCCGCTGCCGCCGGGATGCCGTTCATCGTCGTGCGTGAGTACGGCCGGGGCCGGGCGGTCCAGTGGGGTTCATATGATTTCGCGCCAGTGGCTGTCAAGGGCTATATCTATGGGTTGGACGACCTGGTGTGGCGCTCGCTGGTGTGGGCGGCGCGCAAGCCGTTCGTGATGCAGGGCATGCCGCCGTTGCTTCCCTTCCGCATAGACGATTGCTCCGGGCCGTTCTGGTGGGCCGAGGACGCCGCCGCCCACGGCCTCAAGCCGTGGCTCGGCTTTTTCCTGCACAACATGGATGCCAATGACGCTGCCCAGATGAAGGCGCTGGTCGATAACGGGGATGCCACGGCATCCATTCACGCTTTTACCGGCGGCAGTTGGTTCTACTACAACCACGGATCGGGCGACTGGAGCGATGCGCAGATCGCCGCCCACTTTGCAGAGGGCACCCAGTGGCACCTGGATAACGAGATCCCGATCTCTAGGTACGTGTTGGGCCACTACTATGAATTGGGGACGAACGCCTTCGCCGGCCTGAGCGATTGGGGCGTCGAGTTCGTCGGCACCCACATGCAGCCCGGCACCGGCTATGGCTCTCCCTGGCTCTCCCTGGGCCCCTATCGTCTGTACGAGTCGACGCGCAGCAGCAGCACTGGCCTGCCGGTCTATTATGCTGATTTCCTGCCTGTCCCCGGCCATTCCGAGTTCGACGGGCAGTTCTTTAACGCCGTCACCGAGATCCGTGACAACGCCGGCTACGAGTGGTATCCCAGCAATGACGTGGCCCTGAGCATCGAGCGCGGCGTGATCCAGACCCGGCGTGCCTTCGATAGTATGGCGCTGGCGACGTTGTTCACCCACGAGCAACACATCGGTGGCATCACGCGCCCGAACTGGAACGCGATCCTGGACGGTGTGCTCGACGGTGTGGCATCCTATGACCCCATCTATGTCACGATGGAGGATGCCGCCCAGTATGTGCGGGCGACCGTGACGTCGGATATCGCCCACAGCGGGTTTGACCCTCACACCGGCGTGCTGACGGCCACGCTGACTGGCCAGACAGATCTGCCGACGCAGTTCTATCTCTTTACGGACTGTGGCTCCGAGATCCTCGAACAGCGCGTCGATGTGCCTGTCTTCTCAGGCTCGACCCAGGTCATTACCCAGCTTCCCGGTGAGCTACACCGCATCGAAGTCAGCCCCGCGCTGGTCTCGTTGGGCTTTGGCGATCCACAGCAGTTTGAGGCGCAGGGGTACGACATTGAAGGGGTGCCGGTGGTTTGCGCCGAATATACCTGGGACGTGGTCACCGGCGGTGGCACGATCGACGAAGACGGATTCTTCACCGCCGGTACCACGCCGGGCACCTTTGTGGACACGGTGGTCGCCAGCGACCAGGGCATCACCGGATCCGCGACGGTTGCCGTCGCCGAGATGCCGGTAGATCGTTTTGCCTTTGACCCGGTGGGCGATCAGTTGGTCGGTGTTCCCTTTACCGTGACGGTCACGGCGCTCGACGCATGGGACCTGCCTGTGGCCGCCTACGACGGCCCGTCGCCGCTGGCCGACACGACGGGCACGATTGTGCCAGCGGTCACCGGCCCCTTCGTGGATGGCGTGTGGACTGGAACCGTGACAATCGGCCAGGCGGCCACGGATGTGGTCGTCAGCGCGCAGGATGGTACCGCCCTGGGCAGCAGCAACCCCTTCACGGTGACCGAGCTGCCGCCGCCTCAATCCTATCTGGTGACGTCCGATTCCTACACCCAGGTAGCCGGGGTGCCCTTCACCGTGACTGTCTCCAACGTCGAGACGACGATCAACCTGTGGGAGGACGAGCACCAGGACCCGGCGCTCCAGACCTTTACCGAACCGGCTCTCTTTAACGAGACGGATGGCGAGTGGAACGAGTTCCTGTGGGTGGGGCACCGCGACTATCCCGGCGTCTTTGGCGGCCGGTCTGAGGCTATCGCGGGTACATTGGAGGTGATGCACTTTTCCGCCGAGGTGCCCAACGGCACCTACCGGGTGGTCGCCAACCTGTACCACTCGCGCAACTGGCGCTACTACTGGGGCTACACACCCGGCGACACGCGGGCGCACTCGGTCGACGTGACATCCGGGCCAGCGGGCGACTTTGCCGAGTTCGATCTGGGCACGATCACGATCCTGGATTCGCGCTTTGATCTGTACACCGACTATGCACAGGACCTGGGTGGCACGGCCTTTCCCTACTTTGGTTGGGCTTGGATCCGACTGGAGCCGACGATGTCTGCACAGCAGGTCAACTGTTGGGAGGACGATCACCAGGATCCCGTGCTTGTCCCCTTTTCCAACCCTGCTCTGCTCAACGACCACGATGGGCAGTGGGACGAGTTCGACTATCCGACACGGGATTACCCCTCGGTGATGGCCGGGCACGACGAGTGGGAGAACAATGGGATCCAGCCGATGCACTTTTACGCCGACGGCATCCCGAACGGGGTGTATGAGGTGTGGGCCAATCTGTACACCGGTCGCCACACCCGTCACTTTTACGGCTTTACCGAGGCTGAGGCTTTGGCGGAGGCGCGCTGGGTCGATAACGTGGCTGACGCGGGGGGCGCAAACGAGCACGCAGAGTACTCGCTGGGCCTGGTCGAGATCACCGACGGCCGCTTTGACCTGTGGGCGGGCGACGGCGACCCCATCGGCACCGGCGCTTACTTCTATGGGTGGGCGTGGCTGCGGCTGGTGCCGAGCGGCATGGCTATGAGTTCCAGTTCCCCGACTATGCTGTTTGACGGGGACGGAGATGGTGTCTTTGGCGAGCCTGGCGACTCGGTCGGCGTCCTCATCGATGGCACGTTCGACATCGTCGCCCGCGATACGACCGCGGGGTTCGGCGTCGTGATCACCGCAACCGACGTGGCGGGCTTTTGGGGACGGCGATCTATACCGTGACCCACGCGGCGGGGGTCTCTGTCGAGATCACCCCCGATCCAGAGACAGTGTGGGCCGGCGATGTGGTCACCCACACGGCTACAGCCGAGGATGTCTATGGCAATACCTGGGATGCGACGGTCGAAACCGACTTTGACATCGATCTGGCAGCGCGCGGGGATTGGACAGGCAACATCTACACCAGCGAGGTCGCCGGTGGTTGGACGGTGACAGGCGTTTACGGCGCGCTGAGCAACAGCGCGACGCTACACGTCCTACCTGCGGCTGCTCTGTCGCTCGTCAAGGCCAGTTCGGGGGATCCGGTCCGGGTGGAGAACCCGCTGATCTACACGATCATCGTCACCAACGAAGGTCCCACGACAGCCTTTGGAGTGACCGTGACCGACACGCTGCCGACGGGCGTCGCGTTGGACCAGGCCACTTCCAGCCATGGGACGGGTTGCAGCGGGACGAGCCCGGTCGTCTGTACGCTGGGCGATCTGGACAGCAGCGCCGCAGCCACGGTGACGATTGTCGTCACCCCCACGGTAACCGGGACGATCGCTAACGCAGCCCAGGCTACGGGCGTGGATTGGGCCGGCAACCCGGTGGACGCCGATGGCGCGGTCTCTGTGCGCGTGATTGATCCCTCGGTGGAGCTGGTGAAAGTGGGGGAGCCGGAAGTGGTGAACGCGGGGGACACGGTGATGTACACGCTGACGGTCGAGAACACCGGGGACTCGGACCTGAACGAGGTAATGGTGGATGACCACTTGGTGGGCTGCGTGCTCCGAGGCCCAACCGGGGACGGCGGGGACCCAGGCGTGCTTGATCCGGACGAGTTGTGGACGTACAACTGCCTGGTCACGGCCGGCGACGACGACATTGTGAACACGGCGACGGTGGCAGCCACCGATGAGGCCGGGTTGACGCTGAGCCAGACGGATACGGTGACCGTGACCGTGATCCACCCGGCGATCGCGGTGGACAAGGTAGCGGATCCGATGGTAGTGAATGCAGGAGACACGGTGGCGTACACGGTCACCGTGGCGAACAGCGGGGACTCGGACCTGAGCGAGGTGCAGGTGGACGATCGGCTAGCAGGGTGTGATCTGAGCGGCCCAGTGGGCGACGTCGAGGCTCCTGGTGTGCTGGACGTGGGAGAGATGTGGGCGTACATCTGCGAGGTGACGGCGGGGGGCGAGGATATTGAGAATACGGCGGTCGTCACGGCGACGGACGAGGCGGGTGGAATGGTGAGTGGGAGTGCGACCGCGTACGTGGATGTGATCAACCCGTACGTGACGTTTGAGAAGCGAGGAGAGCCGGGGATGGTGCACGAGGGAGAGATGGTAACCTACACCATCACGGTGGCGAACAGCGGCGACTCTACCTTGAGTGGGGTGGTAGTGGACGACCAGCTGCCGGAGTGCGAGCTGAGCGGTCCGGGAGGAGACACGGTCAACGCCGGGGTGCTGGACGTGGGAGAGATATGGGCGTACACCTGCATGATCACCGCCGGTAACGAGGATATCCTGAACACGGCGGCTATCACGGCGATGGACGAGGCCGGGGGTACGGTGAGCGAGGCGGCGCACGCGGAGGTGGACGTGATCCACCCGGCGATCGAGATTGAGAAGCAGCCGGAAATCCAGATAGTGGAAGAGGGGACGGCGGTAACGTTCACGATCGAGGTGCGCAACGCGGGGGACGTGAGGTTGACGGGCGTGCAGGTAACGGACGAGCAAGCGCCGCAGTGCGGACGGGCGGTGGGGGCGCTGGCGGCGGGGGAGAGCGAGCGGTACACGTGCGTGGTGGAGGGAGCGGAGGCCAACTTTACCAACCGGGCGACGGTCGAGGGGACGGATCCGGTGGGGTGGGCGGTGATGGACGAGGATACGGCGCGGGTCCAGGTGGAGCCGGCGAGCAGCACGATCTATCTGCCGGTGCTAATGAAAAAGACGGTACCGGCAGCACCGGACCTGGTGGTGGAGGAAATCCGGGCGACGAGCGGGGGCATGGAGGTTGTGATCAAGAATGTGGGGGATGCACCCGTGGTGGAGACAGACGCGTTTTGGGTGGACCTGTACGTGGACCCGGACCCACTGCCGAGTGGGGTGAACCAGGTTTGGGACTCGTTGTGTGACGAGGGGATGGTGTGGGGGGTGGAGGAACCGGCACTGCCGCTGGATCCGGGGGGCACGATCACGCTGAGGACGGAAGGGGAGTACTATTGGGAGGAGTACAGCGAATACAGTGGGTCAGTGGCGGAGGGGGCGGCGGTCTACGTGCAGGTGGACTCGGCGGATGTGGCGACATCGTATGGGGCGGTGTTGGAGATGCACGAGATCGTGGGTGGGCTGTACAACAACATCAGCGTAATGGTGTACTGGGGGATGACCGGGATAGAGGGGGAGGCCGTGGAGGGAGAACGACACGCCGTGGGCGGTCGTCCGCCTGCCTCATCCCACCACCTGCCGCCCCGGCCATAAGGTCCTACGAGTGCCAGGTGCTGCTTCTGAGTACCTGGCACCTCAGCAAATCGATGGGGAATAATTCAATGATAGCAATGAACGATAGAACACAGATCTTTGTTGTCCGCTCAATCCTTATCATCTGTTTGATCGGAGCGATGGGGCTATCGGCATCCCTGGCACAGGCCGCGCCGTCCGCTCTGCCGCCCCGGCCTACGCCGCCAGGCTTGCCCGCTTTGCCGCCGCGCCCCGTGCCTGAGCCACATTCAACTTCTTCCATGTCAGCGACCGGAGGCTACATCGAGCTCGACGTACAGTTGGGTCAGTCGTGGGCAGTAGGGGACGTGCCATGGCAGGCATTGTGGACCGTCGTCCAATGGCAGGATTGCGCGGGCGAGTGGCATGATGTCATCGGTTGGCGGGGCTCACTGGACGAGGCCAACAGTGCGGAATGCAAAAAAGTCTGGTGGGTGGCAAGGGAGGACCTCGATCAGGGGCCATTCCGCTGGGTGGTCTACCGGCGTCGGGGGGGGGAGTCGCTGGCCCAGAGCGAATCTTTCGATCTGCCTCACAGGGTTGGCGAAACCACGAGCGTTGGGATATCGCTATGTCAGTAGCTATTGGGTTACTCTATTGTCGCCCTGGAGTTGGGGTGTACAAGTAGACCAATCCGTCGGCCCGGGGCTGCCACCAGTCCAGGTCTTTATCCACCTCGTAGAGAAGGAACGGCCGCCAGAGCCAGATCCAGGGGGCTTCTTCGTAGGCGATGGCCTGAGCCTGCTGCAACAGGTTGAGACGCAAGGTCTGGTCGAATTGCCCTTTGGCTTGGCTGATCAGACCTTGGAAATCTCTGTCGTACCAGAGCGTGGGATTGAAAGGAAAGTCATAAGCCAGGTTTCGTGTGTCCTCCAGGGCATTGCCTCGTGACGCGAGGGTCAAGAGGAATAGGGGCGCGGTCTTTTTGGGAACCAACCGCTCACGCACGTAGATCGACCACTCCCACGGCTGGACGGTCACCTTGATGCCTACTTTTGCCAATTGAGCAGCTATTGCTTCGGCGATTTCTCGATCCCGATAGTACCGTCCTTCCGGCGTGTCCATGGTGATCGCGAAGCCATCTTGGTAGCCAGCCTGAGCCAACAAATCTCTTGCTTTTTGAGGGTCATAGGGCCATGGTGACAGACTGATATTGGCGTGGGGTGGGTTGACCCAACTGCCGTAACGCTGACCGTGGCCACCGTGAAACTCGGCGATCAGAGCCGGGACGTCTATCGCATAGTTCAATGCCTGGCGGACGCGCTTGTCTGCCAGGGGCGAGCCGTCGTCGATACGCAGGCCTATGAACAGTCGCCGGGTGCTTTCGATGGCTGAAAGCCGCGTGTCTGAGGTGCTGGCCGCCTCAGCTCTGTCGAGTGGAAGGTCAGTGATGAGGTCAGCATCGCCGTCGGCAAGTCTGGTCAGTCGCGTACCTGCGTCGCGCTCGGTTTGGAAAACGAGTGTCTCGATTGTGGCTGCTCCCCGCCAATAGTCCGCGTTAGTTTCCATGACGACACTTCCGCCGGGGTCCCAGCTAACGAACCGATAAGGTCCCGACCCTACCGGATTGCGGGCCAAACCCTTCAGATCAGTCTGGGAGTAGTAGCTGGGCGGGAGCATCTCCACCGTCGAGAGTTCATAGATCGTAGAAACCGCTGGGTTGGCCGTGTGAATGCGCACGGTGTAGTCATCAATGACCTCCACACTCTCCAATGTCACATCTTGGGCAAACGTTTCCAGCGAGTTCTCGATCTGTCCTATGCGTTCCAGGGAGAATTTGACCGCCTGGGCGTTAAAGGGTTCGCCGTTGTGGAAGGTGACGCCTTGACGGAGTTCAAGTTGCCAGGTGAGGGTGTTCACCAACGACCACGACTCTGCCAGGCGGGGCTCTAACTCGAGGTCGTTGTTGAGCCAGACCAACGTGTCCCACAGGTGAGCAGCGATGCTGTCCTCAGGAGCGATGGACACCATGTAATATGGATCGAGCGTGGTCAAGGCACTCGCCGTGAGCACGACAGCCTGATTTGTGCTGCCTATCCCTGGATCTGGCGTTATCTGCTCGGTGGTAGCCGACCTAGGCGTGGCATCTTTTGCTCTGCCGCATCCTCCTGCCGACGCAGCGAGTACTAACGACAGCAGCAATGCCACGAAGAAATACTCGATTCGCATGTTGCGTATCATTGGGTAACCTGGTATCTTGCGTTCACCACCAGCGTTCACCTAGTTGGATCAGCAGGGCCTGATCCACATCAGGCCCCTGGGCTCGACTTGGTGGCGTCGGTGGCAGAGAATGAGTGTCCAGAGCACGGACGCCCACAGATTCTTCAACAAAGGCGACGTTGCCGGCCAACGCGTTAGCCTGAGAAAAGAGCACGGTGCTGGCCAGAACAACGCCTTCATCGGACGTACCGGTGAGAACCAGGATCGTCCGTTCGGGATTCCATGGAGCAGCCAGTTCCTCGATGACTCCAATGTCCCGCGAGGGGTCCTGTACATAGATGACTGGGTCAAGCAGGGGCAATAGCACGTCCGAGTCTGGCTCGAATGGCTGGGGCAGGCTGTCGTTTAGCTCTGTTATCAACGAGTGGGCTGAGGGCCGCCCCAGTAGAAAAAAGTCCTGATCCTGTCGGTCCTGCTCGGAGACAAGGTCTGCTATGGTCACCTTGAGTGCCAGGTGGTCGCCTCGATCGGCAGCGCCCAGGCCGGCAGCTACCTGAAGCATCAGATCGTATTCGAAAAGTCCGGCACGATCAGGGAGGACCAGAAGCAGACCCCTGAGGCTCGGCTGCTTGTTGAACGGGTATAGGAGCAGGTCCAGGGAGGGTTCCGCGTCCTGAGATGTCAGGGGCAGGTGAAGGGAGGAATGGCCATAGACGGCAGTCCAGAGTTGTTCTGCATCTAGGACGGACCCCTGGTCTTTAGCGTCCAGGTTCATCGCAATCGAGATGCGGATCCTGTTGCGTCCGGGGCGAATCAACCGGGCAGGAAGGGCTACTTTCAGAATCCCTCCGTTGGCATTTTTCTCGTCTAACAAGACGCTGGCGATAGGAATGCCGTTAAAGCGGACATCCAGGAACGAGTTGGTGGAACTGGCGCTTTCGGCGTGGCCGAAATGGAGATCCAGTCGAGCGTTCTCCTGGACAGCAAACCCTACAGGTACGGAGAATTGGTAGTCAAGTGTGTGAAATCCGACGCCGTAAGCGGTTTTCTCCTCGTAGCCCAGATCGGCGAATGTAAGGTCAACGTCAGGCCGATAACCTTCAACCGGCTCAGGTGGGGGCACTGATTGAACGATGGCGACAGTGCCTCGCATACTGAGAAGGTGAGCTTCTCTATTGAGAGCCTGACTGGCTTTAGAGAGTCCATCATCGCTCTGGCTGGTGATCACGAGAATCATACGCATGGGATTCCAGGGGGAGACCAGCTCCTGGATTATACCCTGGTCCGCAGACAACGTGTGGTCGTCCAGTCTCAAGGAGAGATCCAACTGATCTAGAAACCGGTTCGTCCCCTCTCTGCCAACTACAATCAGGTGATGGTTGTCACGGATCTCGGCTGTGATCTGTGTATCGAGCGCCGAGGCCAGGCGTATCTCGCCGTTGGAGAACTTGCCCAGACCGGCAGCAATTGTGGCAGCGGCCGACAGATCGGTTGGGGAGGGGTTTTCGGGCAACACAAAGTAGACCGGTGGATGGTCAAAGAAGGGAACAGGGTACAGCGCTAGGTCAGCGATCAAGCTTGGTGTTGGTGTAGGTGGTGGCAAAGTTGGTGTTGGTGTGGGCGCCGTGGGTTTAGGTTTCGGCTGGGAAGGCTGGTCTGGTTTCGGTTTGGGCCGTGGCGGTCGAGTGGGCAAGCTTTGTGGCATGGCAGCCGATGTGGGCTGGGTGGTCGCTGTCGCAACCCAGAGCCCTACAGATAGCATCGCCAACACCACCAGACTGCCGCAGCACAGGATGCGTGCGACACGTGAGATTCGATTGGAGATACCGTTCGGTTTCATATTAGCTTCCCTTTGGCGATTGGGTCGCGTGACTTACCTTCCGGACACGTTGGGCTGCCTCAAGCCCCGCGGCCAGAGCCTTCAGGTTAAGCTCCTCTGTGCCGCGCGGGGCTCGGTCTCGGACTGCGGCCTCCAGTGCTTCTCGCGAGACGATCCCGGTCAGGCCCGCCAGCACTCCCAGGCCGACCACGTTGGCGACAATCTCCCGTCCTGCCACGTCTCGTGCCAGTTGGGTCAGGGGCACCCGCACAGCCCGCGTCGTCGGAGCCCGGGTGACGTGATCGGAATCGAGGATCAGCAAGCCCCCTGGGCTCATCTGCCGGCCGTACCGATCGCATGCCTCCTGGCTCATGCATAGCGTGATGTCGGCCTGGATAACCTTGGGGTAGTGGATCTCATCGTCAGAGATCACGACCTCCGACCGGCTGGCCCCACCCCGTGCCTCCGGTCCATATGACTGTGTCTGGGCGACGTTCTTGCCATCACGGATCGCCGCTTCGGCCAGCAGGATACCGGCCAGGATCGCACCCTGCCCGCCGGTACCGCCGAATCGCACCTCGTACTGCCGGGCCATCAGGCTGCTCCCCTCTCCGCTTCTGCGATGATCTGATCGTAGAGCTGCGTGTACTCTGTGATGTCCCGGTCCGCGAACACGCCGCGTACGATCTTGCCGCGCTTTTCCTCCTCGCTCATCTGCTCAGCCCGCCGGAGCGGGATGCTCTGATCCTTGAGATGGCGCATCATGTCGGGCGCGGTGCCCCAGCGGTTTATGCGGCCCAGCGTCGTGTGACAGTAGCTCACGGCCTCGACGACCGCGAATCCGTCCTTGGTGATCGCTTGGGCGATGTACTTTTCCAATTCCTGCACGTGATAGACTGTGCT
>Ga0180431_10004097_pt1 | contig 18370 bp, 16 predicted proteins | sample SS_ome_11_FD_132459 | JGI IMG/M metagenome (GOLD analysis project Ga0180431, IMG submission 132459) | Hypersaline lake sediment archaeal communities from the Salton Sea, California, USA - SS_1_MS_1 metaG | ecosystem: Environmental > Aquatic > Non-marine Saline and Alkaline > Hypersaline >... | reverse complement strand
TTTTGACCCCCTTGAGGTTCCTGTTCATGATGATGCCCCTGGGCATAAAGAGGCTTTCAGGCTCTTTGTCTGTTTCGGGCAGGTCGCCCCAGGCCAGGAAATTGGTGGTACCGCCAATGGCACCCCAGTCCTTGTAAAAAGACCCCACCGCCAGGATGTCAGGGATATAAACCTTTTTGACAAAGTCCTGGGTTTCCTTCCAGATATAGAGGAACTCCGCAATACGATCCGGTGTAAGGTCCTTGACGCAGGTGACTCCGCCTACCGCCAAAGACTGGAGGTGGGGGTTCTTGGCACCAAATACGGCGTGCATCCTGGCCGCCTTCGCCTGAAGCCTGAGGGCTTCCAGATAGTGGGCCGTGGCCATGAGATTGGCTTCGGGCGGCAGTTTATAAGCAGGATGTCCCCAGTAGGCGTTGGCGAAAGGTCCAAGCTGTCCGGAGTCCACAAAGGTCTTAATCCTTTGCTGGACATTCTTGAAATAGGCGGCCCCTCCCCACGGTGCCTCGCTCACATTGTCCTGAAGGGCGGCGGTCTTTTTGGGATCCGCCTTTAAGGCGTTGACCACGTCCACCCAATCCAGGGCGTGGAGGTGATAGAAGTGGACAATGTGGTCATGTTGAAACTGGGCTCCATGAAGCAGGTTTCTAATGATTCGGGCGTTGGCAGGAATCTTAACGCCTACGGCATCTTCGACTGCCCTCACCGAGGACAGGTAGTGGGTATAGGTTCAGACCCCGCAGGAACGTTGTACAAAAAGCGGGGCGTCTCGAGGGTCGCGGCCCCTTAAAATGATTTCAATCCCCCGGAACATCTGGGCAGAGCTCCAGGCGTTCACGACTTTGCCTCCGGCAACCTCTACCTCGATGCGCAGGTGGCCCTCTATCCTTGTAATTGGATCTACAGTGATTCTTTTGCCCATGTTATCTCCTCCCTCTTCGTAAGGGTTTAATTCGTTTCACGACCTAAGGGCCTGACGGATGGTCAGCTTTCCTCGAAAAAAGGCGTCATCTTGTCCCAGAAACCCGGCTCGCTGCAACCGATGCAGGGGTGCCCCGCCTCCACCGGCCAACTGGTCCCGTCATTGAACTTGGCCACGGGGCAGTTGTTATAGGTCACAGGACCTTTACAGCCCATTTGATAGAGACAGTACCCCATCCTGGCTTCTTCGGAGCCGAATTCCTCGACAAATTCGCCGTTTTCGTAATGGCCCCGCCTGGGGCATTGATCGTGAATGGTTTTACCATAGGCAAACAAGGGCCTTCCAAGTTCGTCACACTCGGGCAACTTTCCAAGGAGCAGGTAGTTAACCACCGTTCCTACGAGATTGATGGGATTGGGCGGGCAGCCGGGTATATTGAGGGGTTTGATGCCAAGGGCATCCCCCACGCCTTTATAGCCCCCGGGATTGGGTGCAGCCGCCTGGACACCACCAAAAGAGGCGCAACTCCCCAGGGCAATGACTGCTGCCGACTTGGGGCATACATCTTTGGCGATTTCCAGGAAGGTCCGACCTGCAATCTTGCCGTAAGCACCATCGTATTTTGTTGCGATGGCACCTTCCACCACACAAACGAACTTCCCGTTGTATTTCTTGACGGCAGCATGAAGATTGTCTTCCGCCTGGTGCCCTGCCGCGGCCATGATGGTTTCATGGTATTCTATGGAGAGTACCTCCATGACCAGTTCGTCGATCCACGGGTACATGGACCTGAGCACACCTTCAGAGCAACCGGTGCATTCGGCGAAGTGAAGCCAGACAACCGGCGGCCGCTGCTTCGGGGCGGCGAAGACCTCCGCTACCTTGGGAACAAAGGAGGAAGAGAGTCCCATGGTTGCAGTGAGCATCCCGCAATATTTCATGAAATCCCTTCTTGATACTCCTTTCTGCCTTAGCCTCTCATAAAATCCCTTTTCCTCATTCATTCGGCACCTCCTCGGCTTTTAGAAACAGACATCTATTTATAGCATAAAAACGTAAACGGATGATTTTGTCAATGAAGTTTTTTGCTACAGAGTGACTTTTGGGCGTTTTTCGGATATAGGGTTGCCAGGCTCTGCCCAAAGGTTTTTTCCCTCGAAAACCCTGGCTTCAAAGGACAAGGAAAGCATGGAAGAGGCGGGAAGCTTACTTCTCTATGCGGACAAAACCTATCTTGCCAAGCAGCTCTATCCCTTTGGGCTGGATGTGATCGCCGCCTGCCTGCGCAGAAAGGGGCGATTCACGAGCCAGGGGAGAGCTCCCGTTACAGGGAGCAGATAGATCTCGTTCGCTTCTACCTGAGGCACCTGGATTAGAAGAGGTCGTCTCTTATTTAAACCCCTGTTCCAGGGCCAGCACGTCCAGATGGAGGGTGGCCAGGGCTTCCAGTTCCATGGGGGCTGTTTCTTCAAAGGCTCTTTTGTCCACCACTTTGAGGTACCTCAGGCACTTCCGGCAGAAGTCCACCCGGAGCCCCTCTTCACTCTCGGCCTCGAAGTAGCCGAGGGCCTCATGATCCTGGTTTTGGCAAAAGGGACAGGTGAGCCGGGGATGGGGCCATTCCTCACCACAGAGTTCACAGTGTAAATGCCTTTTCCCTGAGCGGTCAAAAAAGGAAATGTCCGGTTGAGAACCACATAAAGGACAATAGCCGTAAGGCCAGTCTTTTTTGTCCATCTTGTAAGAAAGGCCCTGCCGGAGGGCGGCCAGGGCAGGTCTCAAGCTCATGAGCCCCAGGAAGTAAAGGGTATTCGATTCAAGGTCTACTTCTCCCGCCATTTTTGAGAGAACTTCCTCGTCCTTTTTGAGCACCACCCTGAGGAGTTCAATGGCCCATCCCGGGCGGGCGGCCGACCTTTGGTAGGCCTCTTCAAGACCCTTCTTGTCCTCGCGCTCGAGGGCGGAGAGATATTCCAAGAATTTGGCAAGAAGATCCCCTGAAGCGCCCAGATCCAGGGGGAGAGCTTCCCTGGCGAAAAGGGGAAAACCCTGCTTTCTCTTAAGAGAGACGAGGCCCTCCTGCATTTCAATTGGATGGGCTTTGGGCTCTATACCCCTGGTGAGCCCCAGGAGCCCCTTAAAGGATTCAAGGGCCTCTCTGGAAGCCGGCCTTTGTCTTATGAGCCGGTCGATATGTCTTTCCAGGTCTCCCGCCACTATTCCTCCAGCCCCTTCAAGGCCTTGACGAGATCTTCAAGAGGCGGTCTCTTATTGATGTCGTGGACATGGATATAACGGAGAATTCCCTTTTTGTCGATGACGAAAAGGGCCCTTTCGGATGTGCCGTCGGAGCGAAGGACCCCGTAGTGATCAGCCACTTGGCCATGGGGCCAGAAATCGGAGAGGACCGGGAACCAAAGGTCCCCCATCTGATTGGTCCATGCAAAGAGGGTTGGGATATTATCTACGGTGATGCCAAGCATCACCGCGTCATGGGTGTCGAAGATAGGCTTAATGATGTTATAGCCGGGCCATTGATCAGAACACACCGGCGTCCATGCGGCGGGGACGAAGGAGAGGACCACATTCTTTACGCCCCTGTACTGGTGAAGGGAAACCGTCTCCCCGGAGATGGAAGGCAGACGAAAATCCGGGGCCTTATCCCCCTCTTTCACCGTGAGTGTGCTGTCAATAGGCTTGAGGGCCCCCGGGTTATAGATGTTATCTTTGAACACGTCTGAACGGCCGTATACAGGCCCATGAGTCCACAGCAATAAGCACAGGGCAGCCGCCAAAAGGGCGGGTCTTTTCATCATTTACCCCTTTCGATTCCGGAAAGATTAAGGATGAGTTTAAGAAATTCATCCGCTTTGTCCACCCCACCCAGCCTGGAGAAAAAGACCAGAGGCCGGCCTTGATGAACAGTCTTGGCCCCTATAAAATAGGGGGTCCTGACTTCTCCTAGGGACTTGTGAATGGAAAAATCCCCGTCCGAAAACAGGGGAAAGGGTACCTCATATTTTTTTCGGAATACGCCCACTTCAAAGGGGGAATTCCCCGCCCCGATGCCCAATATCTTGATTTTCCCCTTCAGCCCCGGGCTTTTTTCGATAATATGGTAGAGCCTGTCCACCTCCGGGGCATCTCTTTGGCAATAGGGACAATACATGCTGAAGATCTCAACGAGAATAACCGGGGCTTTAACCTGGGCCACTTCAAAATGTCCTCCCCCTGAAAGGCCCAGGTAATCCCGCAATGCCGTCCTTTCAGGAACCGGGAGGGTTATGACAGGAAGAGGTTCCCCCACCGCAGGGGGAGTAATCTCTGCACGGGCCGGGGCCTGACCGATCCAGAGGCAGCAGGCAATGGCCAAGAAGACCGGCATGATCCTTTTCATGTGCCTTCCCTCTCCAGGGTATGAACCTTTGAATGAGATAGTCAAGACAGAGGGGATACCCCCACAGGAAGGGTATCCCCTCCGGTTTTCATGAAGTTTCGGGCTTTCTAACCGGCCAGCCTGTTTAAGATCCCCCACTCCCTTGAGAGATCTCTTAGGGACCTGCCGATCTTTTTGAGGGCCACCTTCCGATCCATCCCTACGGGCAACCCTCGGGCGCCGGCAAAGAGATAGTACTTTTCAGGCTTGTCTGCCAGGAGATAAAACACCCGGAGATCATCCAAACCGGTGACCACCGCATCGGGGTACTTGGGCTTGACCTCGGTGAGACGCTTCTTGGCCATATCGGCCATTTTGTCCCTGTCGCCGAAGTTCATGGCTCCGGTGGGACAGGTCTTGACGCAGGCCGGAAGCAGCCCGTTATGGACCCTGTCAACACACATGGTGCATTTGGACAAATACCCAGTGCCTTTTTGGGACCGGGGGATATTGAAGGGGCATGCCTCGATAACCTCTTCGGCCTCAGCCTTCTTTAACTTGTCCGTATAGAGGACGGCTCCCGTGGGGCCGTCAATGATAATGCCTCCGGGTGCCACACCCTCGGCGGCCTCTCTACAGGGGGGCTCAACACAGTGACGGCACTGATCCGGAAAAAAATACCAGACCGGTTTGCTGTCAGGGCCCACGTATTCCTGGAATCGAACCACCTTATAGGTATAAAAAGACAGGTCTTTGGGGTTTTGATAGCTGCCCCAGTTTTCTGTCTTGGTGGCGGGCAACTGGTTCCACTGCTTGCAAGCGACTTGACAGCCCCGGCACGCGGTACACAATGTTGTATCTATGAAGAACGCCTTTCCACTCATCAGCACACCCCCTTTCTAGGCCTTTCTCACGTTGACCATGAAGGCCTTGGTCTCTGGAATTCTGGTGTTCGGATCACCGGTTGACGGGGTCAACAGGTTGGCCGAATCACCGCCGTCTTTTGGATAAACCCATCCAAAGTGCCACGGGAGTCCCACCTGATGAACGGTCTGCCCCTGGATTTTAAAGGGTCGGAAGCGGGGTGTGACGATGGCCACCGCTTCCAGGCGACCGCGGGCAGACTCGACAATCACCTTGTCTCCATTTTTGATCTCTTTCAACTTGCCCAGCTCGGGGCTCATTTCCACAAAGACCTGGGGCTGGGCCTCCAGCAGCCAGGGCTGCCAGCGGGTCATCACTCCGGTCTGCCAGTGTTCACAAACCCGATAGGTGGTGCCTACAAAGGGATACCGTGGATCACAGGTGCGGTAAATATCCATATCCGTTGAGTAGGTGGGGGCCACGGGACTGGTGAGTTGGCTGGACAGGAGGTTCTTTTCCACCGGGCACTCGATCGGCTCGTAGTGCTCAGGAAAGGGGCCGTCCACCCTGCCCGGTCCGAAGATGCGGGCGTGACCCTCGGGTTTCATGATAAAAGGATACTTGGTCTTGGGATTGGGCGTTCCGTCCGGGTTGAGCATGGGAGGCCAGCCGCCGTCCGGGACGTCCCCCATCCAACCGCCTTTGCCGCCCTTGGCATCGGGATCCCAGCTAATGACGGGATGTTCTTTGTCCCAGGGTGTGCCGTATTTATCCACAGAAGCACGGTTATAGATAATGCGTCGGTTTACCGGCCAGCACCAGGCCCATTCGAGGTTGAGCCCGATACCGGATTTTTCCCCCTTTCGCCTCGCGGCCATGTTCCCCTTGTTAGTATAGGAGTTGCAGTAGAGCCAGTTTGCGCTGCTGGTGGTTCCGTCGGATTGGAGATAGGCGAAGCTCGGGACCAGGTCACCCTTCTTGAAGTGTTTGCCCTTTACGGTCACATCTTTGAGGAAATACCCGTTGATCTCCTTGGCCATCTTGTGGGGATCGAACCTGCCCCCGGTGGTGTAATCCCACTTCAGGTTGACGATGGGTTCAGGAAAGACCGCATTGTCATCTTTTTTATAGAGGTACTTGACCAGGTTCATGAGGTCCATAATGATGTCGCCGTCGGGCAGGGCATCCCCTGGGGGCTCGGCCGCCTTATAACGCCATTGCATCCAGCGGCCGCTGTTGGTGATGGAGCCCTCCTTTTCCACGGAAACCGCGCAGGGGAGGAAAAAGACCTCTGTCTTGATCTTTTTGGGATCCATACCCGGTCCTTTCCAGAAGGAGCCGGTCTCATTGTCAAAGATGTTGACGTTCACCATCCAGTCCAATTTTGAGAGGGCCTCACGGGTCTTGTTGGCATTGGCCCCTGAGGCGGCCGGGTTTTGGCCCCAGGCAAAAAAGCCGCTGAACTTACCCTTGTACATTTCATCAAAGAGATCCAGCCAGGTGTAGGTCTTGCCGTCGTCCAATTTAGGCAGCCAATGGTATCCAAAGCCGTTGGATACTGTGGCATGGTCCCCGAAAAAGGACTTGAGGAGACTCACGGAATACTTTTCATAATTTCCCCACCAGTTGGCGCTCAGGGGATCATTGGTTTTGGGTGTGTACTTGGCATTGTAAGCGTCCAATGTGGGCAAGGATGCCCGCGGGGTCTTGAGGTAACCGGGCCAGATATGAAACAGGATACAGTGGTCTGTAGAACCCTGGACGTTGGATTCACCGCGCAGGGCATTCACACCGCCCCCGGCCACACCCATGTTGCCCAATAACAACTGGATCATGGCCATGGTACGGATGTTCTGTACACCCACCGTGTGTTGCGTCCAGCCCATGGCATACATGATGGTCCCGGCCTTTCCCTTCTTTCCTGTTTCAGAGTACATCTCGTAGACCTTGACAAGGTCTTTCTTGGGCGTCCCCGTAATGGCGCTGACCGTGTCCAAGTCATAGCGGCTGTAATGTTTTTTGAGTAACTGGAAGACACACCGGGGGTTCTGCAAGGTGCGATCCTTCTCGGGGATGCCTTTGGAATCTTTAACAAAGGCCCACATGGACCTATCATATTTCCGGGCCTTGGCATCATAGCCGGCAAAGAGGCCGTCTTTAAAATCATAGGAGTCTGCTACGATAAAAGGTGCGTTGGTATACTCGGCCACATACTCTTTGAAATAGGTGTCATTATCCAGGATGTACTTGATCATGCCCCCCAAAAAGGCGATATCCGTTCCTGACCTCAGGGCGGTATAGAAGTCGGCCTTTGCAGAGGTGCGTGTAAACCGGGGATCCACACTGATGAGATTGGCCCCTCTTTTCATGGCCTCGGTCACCCATTTAAAGGATATGGGATGATTCTCGGCTGCATTGGAGCCCATGATGAGAATACAATCACTGTTTTTGATGTCGATCCAGTGATTGGTCATCGCACCGCGTCCGAACGACTCTGCCAGAGCCGCAACCGTGGCGCTGTGTCAGATACGGGCCTGGTGCTCGATATAGACCAGACCCAGAGCCCTCATCATGGCCTGGATGATCCAGCACTCCTCATTGTCAAGGGCCGCACTTCCCACGCTGGCAATCCCTTCAGTGCGGTTGACCACCTGTCCTTTTTCGTTCTTGTGCACAAAACTGGCGTCCCGGCTCGCTTTGATGCGCTTGGCGATCATCAGGAGAACCTGTTCCCAGGATACCTCCATCCACTGATCACTGAAGGGTTTTCGGTAAAGGGGCGTAATGATCCGGTTTTCATTATTGGCCAATTGGCTCAAGGCGGCCCCCTTTGCGCACAGGGCCCCTTCATTGATAGGGTGGTCAGGATCACCCTCAATGTTAATAATCTTTCCCGCTCCTGTCTGGCCGGTGTGGACAATCACCCCGCAACCGACGGCACAGTAACAGCATATGCTCGTCGATTCCCTGGCAAAGCGGATCTTCAAGGTTTGGGCCTGGGATTTGATGGCTCTCAGATCCAGGCCCAGACCCAAGATCGCGGCACCGGCAGCTGAAGCCCCTGTGATCTTGAAAAAGTCACGACGGCTGACGTTCATAGGGCCTCCTTTCTACCAAGCTAGAGGTTGACGTTGAGGAGGACAGCAAAAAAAGGAAGGAAAAAAATTTCCTTTTGAATTAAACACGGGTTCAAGGGGTTTGTCAACTATTTTATTTAGAAAAATCAAGCAGTTATATATATCAAAAATGATATAACCCCCGGTCCTGAGGGCGGCAGAGGAATGGCTGGTCAGGAATTGGGTTTCAATTGCGGGGATTACCCGCCAATAGAAGACATATAGGCCTGGAGGTCGTGATCGTTTTTGAGACTCACATGGTGAGCGTAAGGTTTGTGACGGGCGGTGTTTAAGAAGATACGGGCCACTTCCTCGTCTGTGGCACCCTGCCTCATGGGCCCTTTTAGATCTTGCTCATACCCGGAGAGCAGGCAGGGTCTGAGAGCGCCCCTGGCCGTGAGTCGGAGCCGGTTGCAGGCGGGGCAGAAATGGTGGGTCAAGGCACTGATAAAGCCGACCTCGCCTAAGGCGCCTTTCACTCTGAAACGCTCGGCCGGACCGTCATAGATCTCCTTGGGGATAGGAACCAGGGCGCCCAGGGCGGCGATTCTCTCCTTGACCTTTGCGTTGGGTACATGTTCAAGGTGCCGGGCCTTTTGAACGGGGCCCATGGGCATGTATTCGATGAATCTGACGTGGTAGGGATGGTCCAGGGTGAGGCGGGCGAAATCCAGGATTTCATCATCGTTGACATGGCGTATGACCACCACGTTGATCTTAAGGGGGTTGAAGCCTTTTTTTCGAGCCAGGGTAAGCCCTTCCCAGACCTTTTCAAAACAATCCCGGTCCGTTATCTTCACATACCTTTCCCCCTTCAGGGTGTCCAAGCTGATGTTGAGCCTTTTTAGGCCCGAAGCGCGGATTTTATCCAGGTTTTCCGCCAGGAACACGCCGTTGGTGGTCAGTGATACGTCCCTGAGCCCAGGGAGGGCGGTCAACTGGGGCAAAAAATTGAATATGCCCTTGCGAAGGAGGGGCTCCCCCCCGGTGAGACGTATCTTATCCATGCCCAGGCTTAGGGCGATCCTGCATACACGAATGATTTCTTCGTAGGTGAGAATGTCTTCATGCCGCAATTTCGGCACCCCCTTGCGGGGCATGCAGTAGAGGCACCGGAGATTGCATCGATCCGTAATAGAGACACGGAGGTAACTGAGCCGGCGGTGGTAGGGATCGACCAGAAGGGTGTCATGTCTTTTCAATGGAACAAGCCTCTCATGAGAATAAATTTCTATCGATATTTAAAATCCTTGTACAGGAAAAAGCCCCTTTTGTTTCCGGCGTTGCCCTGAGGGGTTCCGTATCCGGATGACGTCCTGCCCTTGTTTATACAAAGCGAGTTGGGGAGTCAACAGGATTCACAAGGCCTTCAAGACCTGGTTTTTGGTATTGCAATATGGCTATAATATAATTACAATATAATTATTATTGTCAAGGCGGATGGTGGTGTTTTGCCACAATAGACAGAGTGTCCGCCCCAACCAGAGAAGAAAAGGAGAGAAAAGCCATGTCTACCCAGGTGAAGGGATCTGTCCTGGTGGTGGGTGGCGGGGTCGCCGGTATGCAATGCGCCCTGGATCTGGCCAATTCCGGGTATTACGTCTATCTCCTGGAAAATAGTCCTTCTATCGGCGGCGCCATGGCCCAGCTGGACAAGACTTTCCCCACCAATGACTGCGCCATGTGAATCATCTCCCCTAAACTGGTCGAGGTCGGCCGGCACTTGAACATCGAGATCATCACCTATGGAGAGCTTGAGTCTGTAGAGGGGGAAGCAGGAAACTTCAGGGTGCGGGTAAGAAAGCGTGCCCGCAGTGTTGACATGAATCTTTGTACCGGTTGCGGGAATTGCATAGAACATTGCCCCGTCACCAATCAGCCCCTATCCCTCCCACAGGCCTGATGACAAGGCCTGCAATTTCCCCCAAAGCACGGTGCCACTATCGTGAATCAGGAGCATGACCATGATCGGAACAGATGCGGTTCCCCCCGCTCACGACGAGACCATCGACTACCTGGAGCTTGATGGGATAATCGAGGAAGAGTTCGGCGGGGTTAGAGAGAACTTGATCATGATTCTCCAGGCCGTTCAAAGGCGGTATAATTATCTCCCCCGGCCTGCACTCACCTACCTTTCTGAAAAACTGGGAGTCCCTTTGAGCCATGTCTATGGCGTGGCCACCTTTTACAGTACCTTCAGCCTGGAGCCTCGGGGCCGCCATATTATCTCAGTGTGCCTGGGTACGGCCTGCCACGTGAAGGGCGGAGAAAGGGTTCGGGAGATGATCGAAGAGACGTTGAATATCGAGGACGGAGAAACCACCGAGGATAGGCGCTTTACCCTCGAATCAGTGCGCTGCATCGGGTGTTGCAGTTTGGGGCCGGTGGTGAAGATAGACGAGGACACGCATGCCCGCATTCGTTCGGATCGGGTAAAGAAGATCTTGGACCGATATAAATAGGAAGACTTGGGCTCATGAAGATCCAGTCTCTGAATGATTTGGAAGAAATAGGCCGCGAGAGCGGCAAGGACCTCTACTCCCCCGACTTTATCAAGGTGAATGTGGGCATGGCCTCGTGCGGCATTGCAGCCGGGGCAAAGGCCGCCTTTGAAGAGGCCTCCAGAGCCTTTCCCGGAAACGACGGCGTGCGGATCTGCCAGACCGGATGCCTGGGGCTGTGTGAGGAGGAACCCTTGGTTGAGATGTTTGCGAAGGACCGGCCCAGGGTCATTTACAGGCATATTACCGAGGACAAGGTCCTGGAGGCCGTGGAAAGCTATAGAACAGGGGATTTCACCGGGCCGTGGATCCTGGGTCAGCTCCGAGATCCACGCTCTTTACTGGAAGAGGATAAAGAGAATCCCATCGGTTCTGAAAATATCCTGGAGGGGGTCCCCTATTTAGAGGATCTGCCCTTTTACAGGGGCCAAAAAAAGATTGCCTTACGAAACTGTGGGTTTATTGACCCGGACCGGATTGAGGAGTATGTGGCCCGGGGGGGGTATGCTGCCTTTTTAAAGGCCCTTCACCACATGGAGCCCCAGGAGATCATTGCCGCCGTCAAGGCGTCCGGACTCAGGGGCAGAGGGGGAGGCGGTTTTCCCACAGGGGTCAAATGGGAGACCTGTAGGAGGCATGAGGGGGAGCGGTATGTGATCTGCAATGCCGATGAAGGCGATCCAGGGGCCTATATGGACAGGAGCATCCTGGAAGGCGATCCCCACAGCATCCTTGAAGGCATGTTGATTGCAGGATTGGCCGTGGGCTCGCGGCAGGGGCTCATCTACTGGCGCCATGACTACCCAGTGGCCGTGCGCCGTCTGGTAACAGCCATTAGGGCAGCCGAGAAATACGGCCTGGTGGGCGAAAATATCGCAGGATCTTCTTACTCCTTTCATATTAAGATTTCCACGGGGGCGGGTGCCTTTGTTTGCGGGGAGTCCACTGCTCTTATGGCTTCCCTGGAGGGAAAGGTGGGCCGGCCGAGGGCCAAATATATTCACACTGTTGAAAGGGGTTTCAAGGGCGGGCCTTCCAATCTCAATAACGTGGAGACCTATGCCAATGTGCCGGTCATCCTTTCAAAAGGCGCGGCCTGGTACGCGGGTATGGGCACCGAAGGCAGCAAAGGGACCAAGGTCTTCAGTCTGGTGGGCAAGGTCAAGAACACCGGCCTGGTCGAGGTGCCCATGGGGATGTCCCTGGAGGAGATCGTTTTTACCATGGGTGGCGGGATTCCCGGAAAAAAGGCGTTCAAGGCGGTTCAAACGGGTGGACCTTCCGGAGGATGTATCCCTGAGCAGTTCCTGGATCTGCCCGTTGATTTTGACGCCCTGGTCAAGGTGGGTTCCATCATGGGGTCAGGGGGCATGATCGTGATGGATGAGGACACCTGCATGGTGGATGTGGCCCGCTACTTCCTCGATTTTCTCAAGAATGAGTCCTGTGGCCAGTGCACCCCCTGCCGGGAGGGGATCAAGCAAATGCTGGAAATTCTTGCTGATATCTGTGAGGGCCGCGGGAGGGAAGGAGATATCCAGCTCCTTGAGGAACTGGGGGATATGATCCGGAAATTTTCGCTCTGCGGGCTGGGCACCTCGGCCCCCAACCCGGTGCTGACAACTATACGTTATTTTCGGGATGAGTACGAAGCCCATATCAGGGACAAGAAGTGCACGGCCGGCGTGTGTAAGGCCCTTTTCCATTATGAAATAGATGAAGAGGCCTGCACAGGGTGCCGCCTCTGTGCCCTGAAATGTCCCCAGGGGGCCATCGCCGGGGAGAAGAGACAAGCGCACCGGCTGGATCAGGACAAGTGTATCAAGTGCGGGATCTGTTACGAGGCATGTAAGTTCAACGCCGTCGTGATCAGGTAGTGTAAAAAGTGTAAAAAAGGATAAAGGCTGAAAAGGAAAAGGACGGGGCTTATGGTCACCTTCAAGATAGACGGGCGAGAAGTAACGGGTGAGGAGGGGCAATATATCCTGGATGTTGCCCGGGAATACGGCATCCATATCCCCACCCTTTGCCACCACGAAGCCTTGGAGCCCGTAGGCATGTGCCGCCTTTGTACCGTTGAAGTATTTGACGGACGCAGGACCCGTTTTGTCACCGCCTGTAACTACCCTATCTGGGAAGGCATGGAGGTTTTCACGGATACAGAGGAGGTTCATAAGGGCCGGAGGCTGATTGTGGAATTGTTGCTGGCCCGGTGTCCCGACGTCCCCGTTATTCAGGAACTGGCCGCCACCTACGGCGTCCAGGAGCTCCGGTTTAAGACCGAGGGGGATGATTGTATCCTTTGTGGGCTGTGCGTGCGCATTTGCGAGCGCATGGGAAACAGCGCCATCAGCCTGGCCGGCCGGGGTGTGGATATCAGGGTCGACACCCCGTTCCACATTCAAACGGATGTGTGCCTGGGATGCGGTGCCTGTGCCTCTGTATGTCCCACCGGGCATATCAAACTGGAAGATATCACCACCCTGACCGTGGAGAAAATTCCCTCTGAATATGACATGGGATTGACGGGGCGAAAGCCTATCTATGTGCCCTATGCCCAGGCCGTGCCTAATGCACCGGCCATAGATCGGAGCAAGTGTATCCACTTCAAGACAGGGGGATGCGGAATCTGCGCCGAATTCTGCGCGGCTCACGCCATCGATTATTCACAGGAGGACGAGATCGTGGAACTGGACGTGGGTTCCGTGGTCTTGGCTCCTGGCTTTAAGTCATTTGATCCTTCCGCCTTTGAGACCTATGCCTATTCAAGACACCCCAACATCGTCACTTCCATGGAATTTGAGCGCATGCTGTCCGCTTCGGGCCCCACTCTGGGGCACCTGGTGCGGCCTTCCGACCACAAAGAGCCCAAAAAGATCGCCTGGCTCCAATGCGTAGGCTCAAGGGACGTCCATGGTTGTGACCACGGCTACTGCTCCTCCGTGTGCTGCATGTACGCCATCAAGGAGGCCATAGTGGCCAAGGAGCATGCCGGTGGGGAATTGGACTGTGCGGTGTTTTTCATGGACATGAGGACCCATGGCAAGGACTTTGAGCGGTACTATAACGAGGCCCGGGAGAAACATGGAATCCGTTTTATCCGTTCCAGGGTGCCCACCATTGAGACGGTGGAGGGCAGAGACGATGTGATCATCCCGTATATCGGTGAAGACGAATCTCCCATGGAAGAGCCCTTTGACCTGGCGGTCCTTTCCGTGGGGCTTGAGATACCGGAGAAGGTGCGGGCCCTTGCCGATAACATGGGCATAGCCCTTACGGAAGGGGGGTTCGGTCAGGCCAGTTCCTTTCACCCCGTGGCCACCTCCAAACCCGGCATCTATATGTGCGGGGCTTTCGCAGGGCCCAAGGACATCCCCCAGTCCGTGATTGAAGCCAGTTCTGCGGCGGCTCAAGCAGGGGCCCTCTTGAAGGAGGCCAGGGGAAGCCTGATACGTGAGGAGGAGGTCCCCGAGGAGAGGGATATTTCGGGGCAGAGACCCCGGATAGGCGTTTTTGTCTGCCAATGCGGCATCAACATCGGTGGGGTGGTGGATGTGGCTTCGGTAAGGGATTACGCCCTTTCCCTCCCCTATGTGGCCTTTGCAGCCGACAATCTCTACTCCTGTTCTCAAGACACCCAGGAGGCCCTGGTAGAGGCCATCCGGGAACAGGGATTGAACCGGGTGGTGGTGGCCGCATGCACCCCCAAGACCCATGAGCCTCTTTTTCAGGAGACCCTGGTCCGTGCAGGTCTCAACAAGTACCTCTTTGAAATGACCAATATCCGGAATCAGGACTCCTGGGTGCACCGGGACAACCCACAAGCGGCCACGGAGAAGGCCAAGGATCTGGTGCGAATGGCGGTGGCCAAGGTGGCCCTTATGGAGCCCCTGGAGGAGAGGCAACTGACGATCAATCAGAACGCCCTTGTGGTGGGTGGGGGTGTGTCGGGCATGGCGGCGGCCAGGAACCTTTCTGACCAAGGGTACGAGGTATGCCTTGTGGAGCGTTCCTCTTCCCTCGGGGGGCAGGCCCGGCACCTTTTCAGGACCTGGAAGGGGGAGGATATTGGCGAGAATTTGAGTGATTTGATTGCCTCCGTCGAGGAGGATCCTAAAATCAATGTTCACTTGAACACGGAATTGAGCGCGGTGGAAGGGTTTGTGGGGAATTTCAAGACCACCATTAGCGCTCCTGGAAAAGAGGATGAGGTGGTTGAGCACGGGGTTGCCCTCATCGCCACGGGTGCAGAGGAATTGGAACCACGGGAGTACCTTTACGGTGAGGACCCCCGGGTGTTGACCCACCTGGAGCTGGATGAGAAGTTCAGACAGGGTGACCCTTCCCTGGCGCAGATGGACACGGCGGTCTTTATTCAGTGTGTGGGCTCGCGGGAACCTGAAAGGCCTTACTGTAGCAGGGTTTGCTGCAGCCATGCCATTGAAAGCGCCCTTCATTTAAAAGAGCTGAATCCGGATATGAACATCTATGTCCTCTACCGTGACATCCGGACTTACGGAGAACGGGAATTCCTTTACAGAAAGGCGCGGCTCGCGGGGATCCTGTTTATTCCGTTTACCGTGGACAGCAAGCCGGAGGTGTCCTTGGACCAGGGGCGGCTAAAGATCGTCGTCAGGGACCCGGTTTTGAAGGCAAAGATGGTCATCAGGGCAGATCTGTTGGCCCTGGCCTCGGCCATCGTCCCTCCCCGAAATGAGCCCCTTGCCAGGTTCTTCAAGGTCCCCCTGAATGAGGACGGGTTTTTCGTGGAGGCCCATGCAAAGCTTGGCCCTTCTGAATTCGCCACCGACGGCGTCTTTCTTTGTGGCATGGCCCACTATCCCAAGCCCATTGATGAATCCGTGGCCCAGGCCCAGGCCGCGGTCTCGCGTGCAGTGACCCTCCTGGCCCGGGAGTCCATCCGGGTCAGTGGTACTGTGGCCGAGGTGGATCCCCGTCTGTGCACAGGCTGCGGGGTATGTGTAGAGATTTGTCCTTACTCGGCCCCGGCCATCTTAGACCAGGGAAAGCTGGCGGGGAGGGCTGAAATAAACCCCGTACTGTGCAAGGGCTGTGGCCTCTGTGTCGCCTCCTGCCGTTCCGGGGCCCTGAATCTGAAGGGATTCGGGGAGGGGCAGATTATGGCCATGATCCATGAGATCTAATCTACGAGGCCCGGACACAAGGATCAAAACGTTCGGAGGGATTTATATGGACGAGATCGAACTGGAGAGGACGGATTCCCATTTCCGGGAGACCCTGGCCAAGGAGCCGGGAGGGGAAAAGATTGCCGCCTGTTTTATGTGCCGGACCTGTGTGGCGAGTTGCCCCATTACCGCGGTAAACGAAAGATTCCATCCCCTCAGGATTATCCGGATGGCCCTTTACGGACTCAAGGAAGAAGTCCTTTCAAGCGATTTCATATGGCTTTGCTCAGGATGCTATGCCTGCCAGGAGCGGTGTCCTCAAGGCGTGAGCATTACCGATTTTATGAATGTTTTAAAGAACTTGGCAGTCAAGGAAGGCCATATTCCGAAGGGGATAAAGGCCCAGAGAGATCTTGTAAAGGGGGAAGGGCGGATCTACCCCATTGATGATTTTGACAACAAAAAGCGGGCCAAGGTCAATCTTCCTCTCTTGCCCACTTCTTTTGAAATTATCAAGACCTTGTTCCCGGGGTGATGACCAAAGGTCGCCACAAAGTTACCCCTTAACACATTTTGGATTGACCTCATGAAATATGCGTTGTTTTTGGGCTGTACGATCCCAGCCAGATCAAGACACTACGAGCTTTCCGCCCGAAAGGTGGCGGAAAAATTGGATATTGACCTCGTGGATATCCCCGGGTTTATCTGTTGTGGATTCCCTATCAAAGGAAGCGACAGGGTATCCGCCCAGGTGATGGCGGCCTATAACCTGTGCCTGGCCCAGAAGAAAGGTCTGGATATATTGACCCTGTGCAGTTCATGTGGTTCCGCCCTGACCGAGGCGGCTTATCACCTTTCAGAGCCCGGCCCTTTGAGGGATGAGGTAAACGAGAACCTGGCCCGGGTGGGGCTCACATATGAAGGGAGGGTACGGGTAAGGCATTTTGCCCGGTTCCTCTTTGAAGCCATAGGCCCGGAAAGAATCAAGGGGCATTTGAAAAAGGACCTCAGGGGCCTGCGGGTGGCCATCCATTATGGATGTCACTATCTAAAGCCTTCCGAGATCTATGAAGGTTTTGAGAATGTTGAGGCCCCTAATTCGCTGGATGCGCTGGTGGCGCTTACCGGGGCTGAAATCGTGGATTACCCCGGCAAGAAGAGGTGTTGTGGTGGGCCGGTGCTCCCCGTAGATGAAAAGGTGGCCCTGGCGGTGACCAAGGATAAGCTGGACGCCCTGGCCCGGACCGATGCCGATGCCCTGTGTCTGGTGTGCCCTTTCTGTTCGGTCATGTATGACGGAAACCAAAAGAGCATAGAATCCGAATTCGAGTGCAACTATAACCTACCGGTCCTGTATCTGACCCAACTCCTAGGGCTGGCCATGGGATTTGACCGAAAGGCCTTGGGCCTGAACATGAATGTGGTCAAAACAAAGGCCCTATTGGCCCCCTTTTTTGACGAGGCCTGAGGGGAAATTCACCTCATTCGCCTGCCGGATCTCTCCTTTTTGATCATTTTTGTTTTGTGTAAGCCTTTGATATATAAAGAACTTTTCTCTTTTTATCCGAATGGCCCTTGTCACCTGTGGAAAATGTGCTAAAATGTATTATATTTTTTACAATGTTATTACCATAAGGAGAGGGACTGCGATGTCCGAGCATAAAACCATAACCTTACCAAAGACCATGTCACTCAGTGACAGGATATCAGGGGTGAGCAGGGAAATCTCTGAATGGCTCGAGTCTCTTGAGGAGCCATTTAATATTGATACAGATGTTATGCAACTGACCAAATACGACCAAAAGGATGATTATACCTACCAATATACCCTTGACCGTGCGGTGAAAGATCCCAACAAGAAACCTTCCTCTCTTTCCTCTGAAGAGGAGGGCATAGAACCCAGCGGGTCTCAAGGGGATTAGCAACCCTCGTCTTCGTCCATTTTGAACTCTCTCGCGGGAGGAGCGGGTTCCTTTGGAGGGGGCGGTGGGGTTTCAGAAGTCAGTTTACCAGGAAAGAGGTTTTCCGTTTTTTCCACCTTTTCCGACAAGGCGAAGGGAGGGGCGGGAACCCCAGGACTTTCAAGGCCGCGTAGGCTGCTGCAGCATGCTGTCTGGGCGTCTCTCAAGGTGAGTGGCCGTTTACGAGCAACCGGATGAAGGGTCATGAGAGAAAGGCCGGATGAGCGTGTCAACAATCGACGGGAACCGGGAAGATGTCATAAGGCTCGCCTCAGCTCGTCAAATTTCCTGGCGATGAGGTTTTCAAATTCCTTGCCGAAAAAGACGCGGTTTTTGTGTAGGTACCACTTTATACTCTGCCAGTAATCATTCAACTCGCGCCGGTCGTGAATGGTTTGAAGGATACCGGTGATTTCGGAGAGTTTTTCCCTCTTGAGGCTGTCCTTTCTCAATTCATAAAGGTCGTTCAGCCTGTGTTTTTGG
>Ga0180431_10004094_pt1 | contig 18383 bp, 31 predicted proteins | sample SS_ome_11_FD_132459 | JGI IMG/M metagenome (GOLD analysis project Ga0180431, IMG submission 132459) | Hypersaline lake sediment archaeal communities from the Salton Sea, California, USA - SS_1_MS_1 metaG | ecosystem: Environmental > Aquatic > Non-marine Saline and Alkaline > Hypersaline >... | reverse complement strand
TCCCGTTTCCATATACAATCCCATTTGAATAATTGCCAGGATAAAGCGTGTTGTATTGTGTCTTTATATCATGCAATTTTGGGAGAGCAGTTCCATTAAGGATGTCAATCATATATCCCTTTACAGAGGAATAAATTGTATTATCTTCGATGGTAATATTAGCAATATTAGTTGCATATATTCCCATAATGTTCGTTGAATAACTACCTATTGTCGGGTTTGATGTCATGTTGATAGTATTGTGTTGAATATAAGACTGTCCAACATTTGACCTTTCAATAAATAGATTAAGATAATTCTCCTTAAGAGACATCCCTGAAATATTCAAGTTGCTTACTATATTTGTGAAAATTCCATACTTATACCTATTGATGTTTCCATTCTTGATAGTAATATTATCTTGAGTATATGAGTAAACAGCCCAACCGTCATCATTTCCGATTAACTCACTATTATTAAAATCTAAGATAATGTCATCTACAGGAATTTGTATCGCCCCATCCCCTGCGCTATCATTGATCTGGTATGTTCCACTGCAAATGACCTGATCTGAGGTTATGAGGACATTATCGTAAGGAAGGCAGTTCGCTTCCAGTGAGCAGGCTATTTCTTTATCCTGAGTGATGTTATATTCTGCCACTCCACAGGTTGAAGTTATAAGGGCTGTGATGTTTGTGATGATTAGATGTTTCCTGTCTGATGCTGTGAGGTTGAGGACTTTGGAATTTGGGAATGTTATTTTATGTACTTTTGTTTCATTAAAAAATACTATAGATTCCGTAGCAGTTATAGAAACATTTGGCTGAGCCGTCACGTAGGTATTATCATAAATACTCACATTAATATTCTTATATGCTCCAAGATTCTGATTCTTGATTAAATATGTTCCTCTATAAGCAGTATAGTCATGATCGATGGTATTATTATAAACTGATGCATTTGTTCCTATTCTGAAAAGATATTGTATTGATTGTCTTAAAGATGTTATCAAATTATTATCTCTAAATGTTATGTTTGTCGTCTGATTTCTATTATAATTGTCTCCTAATTCCACCCATCCATCTATAAGTGTATTATTATGAACATCAACATTTCTTGCTCCGCCAACCCATATGTGAGCAATAGCATTCGAATATTCAGAATATAAATAATCCTGGAAGTCACATGCATCTATTGTGTTTCCATAAATATTTACATTTTGGATAGGCCAGTCATTAGTATCAGTTGTAGAAATACCATGATGATGATGCCCACATACATCATTATTGAAAATAGTAGCATTATTTCCATAATACACTATTGGTGCTGTTTGATTGAAAATATAATTTGAATCTATGGTAACATCATGTACGGATTGGTATTCTGCAAAGATAGCGGCACCGTCAGAACCATCAACAAATGAATTATTTTTTATAGATATATACGATCCATTCCATATCTTAATGCCCTGATAAATTTTATTGAATGAATTGTTTTCAATATGAATATCTTTATTAAGCTGGGATTCATAAGCACCATCATAAACAAGCACCCCAACACCATCAGTAAGACACCTATAAACTATATTACTTAATGTGCAAATGGCCTGATAATTTGTGAAAGTGTTATTATAAATAGATATATTGTTTGCCCTTCTAACTTGAATACCATATGAATCAAAAGTATCAAAGTTGTTATTATATATCTGAGTCCCATTGATGTTATAGATAATATTTATTCCGGTGGTATAATTTATGATGTTAAAATTTCTTATTTTGGTGTCGTGTCGATTCTGTTCGATATAGATTGCAGTTCCGTTTCCATTTCCTATCAATGATGATCCGTTTCCATCAATATAGATATTCGAACCTAAAACTCTAATGACATATGTCCCAGTCCCATTTATATAATATCCATTTGTGCATAGGGTTGTATTTACACTTATATTTATAGCATCAGTCAACGAGACACAAGAGGCTTGTACCATTCCATTAAATAGTATCATCATAATTATAAATATTATATAAATTATATATTTATTCATCCTAGCACCAACCCCTGTATCTCTGTTGCACCTTGATTTTTTTATAGCTTTGAAAAATTCAATATGGGACTGTTCGTCCCTAGCTAAAAGATCAAAGCCCAAGTCCTTATATTTCTTTGCAACCTTTCGTTCATCCTCAATGAATATGTCCAATGTTTTGCAGCTTACTGGAAATTTTGATTTTGTCATATAAATCCTCTCCTTCTATTTCGGGACGCTTTAAGTCCCTTGGCAGTTATCTGATTAAACTCACCATATGTATCAATCCTATTTGATTTTTTTTCTATCCATTCATCGTTTAACTTCTTTTGGGTCTTGCCCTTGATTTCAAAGTCACGGAACTTATTTTCAGTAATGTTAAAGTATCCCGTTTCTTTGGATTGCACCTTCCCTTTCAACTTCGTCGGGCGAACTCTGCCCCTTGCAGATGATGAGTTATCTACATAATAAGCCATCTCGTCTTTTGCAGAACGATAAGTCAACGGCTTATCATTGGTTCTTATGAATTTGCCGCCTTCCTTGACTTCGCTGTCATAACCCCTTTGCGGTTTGGCTGCCTGCTTTGGTTTGCCTTCGATGTATATTGACGGCAGGAAAGGTATTATTGGTTCAACAGGTATTGATGTAAGGGGCATTCCTCTTGAACCCCTCTTGGGAGATGTTATTGCCGGAAAGTCTGTAAGTGATGCGGTATCTACGCCTGCAATGCCTTCATATGCTGCTTCCGGCAATGATACGTTTAAGCTGTCGGTTGTGCTGATTGCTTTTGAATCGACCCCAGATCTAGCAATAGTATCAACAATTGATAAAGTGTTGGCTGATGTATTGGCACCATATAAATAATCTGTTCTGACTTCTGGGCTTATCCGGGTTACATTTGAAGGCAATGACAATAGCTTGCTTTCTGTTGATAACCTGGATTCTGATTCGTACAATGTCCTGGGTAATGCGCCCGCAATGTATTTTGGATATGATAAGGAGTCCTGTCGGGTGTTGGATTTTGTCAGATTTATTAATGGAAGTATTGGTGCAGTTTCTCTTTGTATGCTTAATAATGAAGTTCTGCCTATGGGTGATATATTTGGTAATGGGGTTCTTATAAGTTCTTTAGCTATCGCGACTTCCGGCAAATATTCCCTTCCAAAACTGCCCTGAAAATTCAAGTCAACTGATAAAGTCCCTCGTTTATTAGAAAACATATCCTGTGAGAGTTCTGACAACTTTGATAGTTTAGATTGTGGTTTTATAAATTCCCTACTGACTGTCCCAATCCTTAGATTGGATTGGTAGGATTGCATGCCTTGGGTTTTAAGTCCTGCAATTTCAATTTCTTTACTTATTGCTGTGCCTTTTTTGGTTACAAGTTCCCTGCGGAAATTGGTCAATGTTTCTCTGCTTATCACGTCCCTGTTGATATATTCCTTTCCAAGCCGCATTGTGCCGTCCTGGTATTCAACAAGAGGTTTGCCTTTCTTTGGGAATATTTCTGTTCTTGCATTATATTCCATTACCTGTTCTTGGATTACCCCCTTATTTTTCAGTGGTTTGAGTTCATAGGATGTCTTGATCTTACCTGTGCTGTCACTTAATAGTTTTCCTTCTGGTGTTCTTATCCTAACTTTGTATATCCCTGCACCACTTTCTGTTGTTACTATACGTTCATCAAAAAATACTTTTTCGCCTGATCTGGTTTCAAATGTTCCCTTCTTTACTGATACCCTATTCTTGCCAGACATATATTCCCTTGTCCCTAATACTTTTGTTGTTCCTTGTTTTGGTTCGTACGATCTTGACTTAAACACTTTTTTCAATATAAATGGTGTCACCACAAGAAACCCTAATGCGCCTATGTTTTCAAGGGATGGATTCTTGACTGTCTGATAAGTCTGCAACCCGACTGCCCCGGTTATTGCAACTTTGTCAAGTGCTGCGGGAAGCAAAGTCAACGCGTATATCTGTCCAGCATTAATAATTGATTCTGTTTCCTTGACTTTAAGTTCTCTTGCCTTCTGCTGTGTGTATTGCAGATTAAGGAAATCTTCTTTTATTGGCTGAACACCACCTATAATACCTAACAACCTTAGACCTATCTGTTCCTGTTCCAGCTTGATAACCTTTTTCTGCTCCTGCATGACTTCAGGTATTTGAATAACACCCTTAAATAATTGTTTTGCCCCACGACCGAGCGCAGTTAGTGTTCCTATAGTTTCCTTTTCTTTTGATTCCTGATATATCTTGCCTGGCGCTTGAAGAGCAGATGTTCCAAATGATTTAACTTCATCAGCAAGGCTTTTCTTCTGTGATATAGATGTTAATAGCTCCCTTTGTATCAGCATAGCGAACCTTTCGCCTGAGTCTTTTGGCGCAGGCTTAAACTTCAACTGTTCGGCTATTCCCGTCTGTCTTAAAATCTGTTCCTTCCCCTGGTCTTGCCTGGACGATTTTAGGAAGTCATTAAGTGCTGCTTGTTCCTTGGCTATCCTTCGCTTGCCTTCTATTGATGCGTATCGTTTCTGGATTTCTAGCTGCTTTATCCTATCTTGTATCTGTGTTTCCTTTGGCTTAGAAATGGTTATGACTTCCGGAGGTTTCTTTGCTTCAAGTGATGTTTTCAGCCCTGCCGCCTGGGTTATTGCAGGCTTGAATATGTCACCCACCGGAACGCCTTGTGCCCGTTCCCTTGCTAGTACTTCATCTAGCGGTGTCCCAAATGATACTGCTTTGTTTGGTAGGGGCATGTTAATGCCTTCTGGCACGGCTGTGCCTTTGACCTGCTGCTCAAGAAGTAGCGCAGTCCTGAACTCCGCTTCTGACTTAAACGTTCCCTGTCCTTTCCTGGACTTTTCAAGTTCGGTAAGTAGCCGTTGTTCAGTCTTTGACAGTTTAGAAATGACGGCATTTTCCTGTGCTGCCTTTTGCTCTTTTGCCTGTTGTTCTGCTTTAGCCTGCGCTAGTGCTGCCGTTCTTGCTTTGCTTTCAGCTTCGACCCTTTGAACTTCTGCCGCGGCCTTGGCGATGTCTGACGTTTTTGTGGGACTGGTTGTTCCAGTCGCTTGATATGTATAATATTTGCGGATGCCGGATGGGGTTAATCCTCCTTTTGCCCTAGCTTCTTCCTGCTGCCTTAGTTGCTTTTCTGTCGGACCTGAGAATGCTTTCTTGGTGTAGTCAATGGCCGCTTGTGTTTTGTCATTGTGATCGTCAGAAGTTTTATTGTTTGCCAAGTGGTGGATTACTCCATAGATTTAACAACATATTTTTTATATAAACCTTTCTAAAATAGTAAAGTTTATATAAAAGTTGTAAAATATATATAATTTGGATGGTTTATAAGGACGGAAAAACACCAATTTACACTTAATTTAAATGATTCGTCATGGCAAAAATTGAGCAAATTAAAAGAACATCTTGATCTTGCCAACAAGACAACCGTCATAGTTCTTGCAATCAATCAATTCTATAAAGATCAAATAGGTGAATAAAAATACAAGGCCAAGAAAGGTTTACTGTTCAGAATAAAGAACTTGAAAAGCAACGTTCTGCAATGAATCTGCTTGCGCAGATGCTACAACCGCAAACAGAAGGGTTTGGTTTTATAAATTTGGATATTGCATTTACTGACCTTGATTTATGGGATTTACAGCGTGTGGAAATTCTTGGCAGATGTATAACTATCTGTGATTTTTGGGGGCTTAAACAATCATCTTATATTAAGAGGTCTGAGCTTGCAACGCTTCTTAATTCACGCAGATCAAGAAAGGGCAAATCTATGGACTTATTCACCACTACAATCACAAAGGCTGAACAGACACAGACATATTCAGATGAAACAAAAAAGAAAGGTCTATCCCTGTGGAACTTTGGCAAAGGAGGAGGAAACTAATGGATTTAATGTCAATAATGATGATATACGTTTTTGTTATGATGGTATTTGTTGTATTTGTATTTATGTCAATCATCGCAGGAAAAGACATAATCATGGCAATCAAGAGATTTTTTTTAAGAAAGGGCTGCGATGTCTATATTGCGAATCCGAACCGTAATATAGACAAGCATTATATCGTCCCAAAACGAGGGAATTTCTATATCAATAAAATCCTATATGTAACTAATCCCAACAAGCTGGAAAATCTTAAAGAAGAAGATAAGATAAGAGTTATTGAATCCTTGACCAACCGCAGAAACCGGATAAAAAAAAGGATAATCACTTTTGAAAATAAAAAAATTCTATTGCAGAACATGGCCAATAATGTTGAAAATGAAGTTCAAAAAAGCACATACCTGGGCGAAGTTGAAAGGTTGAATGCAATAATTGAAGAACTTAATAACGCACTCAATGAAAAAAATAATAATTACTACAAGGATAGGCGGCCTGCATTTTTCTATAATGAGGGTGACCCCATCCCCATAAACTTTTATGATTATAAGACGGAATATGATTCAGACATACTTGATAATTTGGTTTCACTTGCGGCGACGAAGCCTACACAGAATGATGCCATTGATTTAAAAAAACAATTCGCAACTATAAAGTTATTAGTCATGATACTTGTGGGGTGCTGTGTGATTGCGGCGTACCTTGCATTCAGAAATAATGGTGTGCTAATGGACATCTGCGCTAACCAAGGATGGAACTGTGCATTAAGATGAGTCTTAAATGCTTTGTTAAAATAATTGAATGTCCTAGCAATGACACAGTTATAAAACTGAGTTATGTTGATTTAGATGAGGCGATGAAAAAAATGATTGAAATATCAAAAGCCAAGGATTCAAGAAAACCCGTTGAAAAGTTAGTGGACTGGCTGCTCGATGTCGATGACACCATAGTTAATGCATTCAATAAGAAAAATGGAAAACCAAAATGACATTTCAATATTCTTTGACAAGAAAATAATATCCGCAGCAGTCATTAATTTAGAGGCTGACATAATTAAATCATACTCTGAACTTTTGAGAGATATTAAAGAAGGCTTAACGAAGATCGAAACCATAGATAAGGATGAGAAGTTTCAGGACATCTGGAGCTACATATACCAAGCGTTTAAGTTCCTGGAAAATAATAAGCTAAGGAAGTTGTCGGTCCAGAAAAAGACAAATCAGGAAATAAAGGACAAGATAGATAAGCTAAAAAAATTGATTACTAAGTACGCGACAGAACACAAGAATAGCAAACTTACTATTAAGGATTTAAATTATTCTGTTGATACTATAACAGAAGTTATAAGCCTATGCGGTTATCACGATGATGAAGTAAGAAAAGATAAGGATAGCTTTTACACGGAGGAATGATGTTACCTGCATTTACTGATGATAATGGACTTGGAGAGTACATAAAGAAAAGATGGAACAAGTGTCAGACTGAAAATGAAGATAGCATTATAGTCATCGCTGGTGGAGAAAGAAAAGGGAAATCAACACTTGCGCTTCGCATAGTTTACCAGTTATGTAAAAAACAATTTTTTCATCACGGAAAACCGGACGTTGATGACATAAGTATTGAAGGCAAAGGATTCATAAGCTGGTTAAGGCATTCTGAAAAAATGGCGGGTGTTTTTGATGAAGCCGGAACTGCCATGTACACTAGGGATGCAATGAAGCCCATTGTTAAGATGATAAACAAGCGCCTTATGGTCTGCGGATATAAGTACCTTTTCATTATACTCTGCCTCCCATCAATATTTGACCTTGACACCCACGTCAGGAATAGAAGAATAAACTGCCTTATCCAAATTACAAAGAAAGGTGACTTTGTTGCTTATAATAGAAAGGGCGCAATAGCTATCGGGAAGAGCAAGGATTGGCGTGCCGCAAAGCCGCTGACTTATGGGCACTGGAACAATCAGCCAATGGATGCAGATTATCAAAAAGTGGTCGATCTATACCGAATAAAAGAGAAGAGGCATAAAGATGCTTACATGGCAGGCGACCTAGATGACGAAATATACAATAGGAATATTATCATAGCAAAGTTAGTTAAAGATGGAAAATACAAACAGGTTGAACTTGCGCCAATATTTGGATTAGACAAGGACACCATCAATAAAATTAATGCAAAATTTTCAAAATTCATAATATAAGTAGACAATAGACGTAAAAGATTATATTATACCGATGGAAACCATGATAAACACAAAATTTTCACCAAAAAGTCTCTTAATTGCCTTGATTTTTGTTAAGATATGCTTACTTATGATAGCAATCTTTGCTGTTATTGATGGATATGCCTTGTGGCAATACCAGGCAGAGCATCCAGAAACTAGGTATGAGTATGATCTCTATTCCCCCACTGTTGAAATTAAAGATGGCATTGTTAAAACATTCTTTGGGCCGCCCCCAGAACTTGAGTATAAATTATCAAAAATGGCAGACATAAGAAATTATCTTTTGTGGGGTGTATTACTGGGGGTCGTCTATCTATATATAGAACACCTGCAGGGGAAACCAAGTATTTTTAAGCAGGTTAAAAAATTTATTGATAAAGCAAAGGAAACGGAGTTTGATGAAGATGAAGAATAAATTAACAATAGTTTACCTAGGGACACTGGTAATGGTAGGGGGGTTCTTTGTGACCGGTGCGAATGTATGGGGGCATGATTTCTCACATTATGCATTGGGTGCATTTATGGGCATCATGGCCGCATTAATTGTACTTCTTCAATGGCAGGCTGAAAGGATGAAGAAATTTTCCGACCATTTCTATGAAGATTATGAAAAGATGATAAGTGCTGCACGGGATAAAGAAAAGAAGGAATCTGAAAATCTAAAAAAACTTATGGACAATGCGGTTGGTGACTTATACTTGTTCACAAAAAATTTGAAAGATCCAATAATGATAATCAACGCTATGCGTGAAAAGGGATATGATGACGGCATAATAAATGCTGCATATACAAAAATGTCAGAACTGAACATAAATTTTGATGAGGAAGAACCAAAGGAAAAAACAGTAGTGCTTCCCGCTGATGCCAAGGAAAAAGATGATAAGTCTATTAAATTTCAGTGCAAGAAATGTGGCAGCGAATTTGAAAGCTCAGACTATGGGCTTCGTACAATCGGCAAGTACCAGTATTATGCCACCAAGTGTGATAAATGCAAAAAGGAGGTGACTACCCGTGTGTAAGGTAAGGGTAACAATCCAGCGCATGGACAAGATAATAGATGATACCTTCGGCGACAGGAAGGTGTTAAAGGCATTGTATATGAGAATATCAAACATGCTGATGAACACTATCGAAGGCGGCCTTAAAAAATATATAATCTTTAAAGCTCCGGACTTGATAATTGCCGAGGAAACGGCTGCTTTGCAATATTGCGAAAAAAGAAAGCGGGAGATTATAGAGTTCCTATTATCTGATGAATCCAATCTCAAAAACTATGATTCTTACAAGCGTGTTGCCAACGATAGAAATGTTAAGGGCAAGATTAGATATTTCTGTAATGTTATGGCTGAAAAGATGAAAGTTTCAAAATCATACCTAGTGAAGAAGGCAATAATAGATAAGACTGTATTATCGCTGTTGAATCAGTACGGAGTAACCATGTCTGTAGAGGTAATAAAATGACTCATGAAATCAATGAAACAAAAATCAAAAGGTTAGTAGACATTTCTTTATATGGCTTTATGGCATCAGCAGCATTGAACATATTGACAAGATCAATACAGAACCAGGTATTTGTAATGCTGAAAACAATATTTATGCTTGTGATCTGCTTGCTTGGGATATATTCATCGCTGATACATATCATAAAGATAAAGACATCCGTAAAGTCCGTGGCCACATTTGCGCTATGTATGTTTTACTTTGTGTTCCTGATTGCGTTGATAGCCGCCGCTTATGTGATTTATATAATCTAAATAACCATCAATAGGATAGTATAACCACAACAAAGGTTAAATAGCAAAAGATAAGGGTCATTAATATGACCAAAATTAAATGATAGCAGGTATATTTCATTCTTACTGCCCTTATTTATGTGCCATAATCTTATCTGCCATTGGTTTTCCAAGCGCATTTAGAAGCTTTTCAATTTATATAATATTGCGACAATAAGATACTTGATATTATTTTTCATTCTGGGCGCCTCACTGCTATACACTCATCTTTAACATAAATGTTATTTCCATATTGCCGGGAACAACAAGCAATATATCCTGGGCGCACACTCGTACTTATATCATAATACCTGTGGCCGTGTTGCTCACAATAATTATCTAATGTATTGCTGTTGATAAGCATTACTGATAGCATTATAATAATCCCAATATTGCCTGCTAATAAGATGCCGCCTAAGACCGACCACCCTTCTAAGCTTAATCCCACTACAAGAATTATTAGTGTAATTATAAGACATATCAATAATGTAATATACACCAAATCTACCATTTCAATCACCCTTTATATTTGACATCTTTTTCTTAAAACATTTCATTTTCCCGGGATTTCTAGGGGTTTGTTGGTATTTTTGAAATGTTTAAACTCTTATTTCATTCTTTGAATACAAATCACCCATTATGTCCCGTATCCTCAACCTGTCCTCTATTGTGAATATATCTGGGCTGACATAATGGCTTATTGCGGTGCTTGGGTTATGTCCTAGGTGTGAGCATACTTTGAATCCATCCACCCCCAAAGCTAACATATACATCTCTGCGGTTTTCCTTATGTTATGGGTGCTGAACTCATGCGGGTTTCTTAGCCCTATGTTTGCAGCGGCCTTTTTGATTGCCTGACACATTGCAGGGGTAGACAGCAGTTTAATATCTTCGTTGTGCCTGAACCATTTCTTTAAATATTTTGAAAACTGCGAACTTATGGGGATGGTTCGTGGCTTTGGCTTAGATTCGCCCTTCTTGGCCTTAGTTTTGGTTATCCTTAGCACTAAAAAGTGATTGATGTAGTTGACATCGTATTCTTTCAAGTGCCGGATTTCGTTGATTCTCGCGCCTGTATTAATCTGGCAAATGGCAGTATGTCTCTGCTTTGGTTTCAATACTTCAAGAAAGTCTGTCCATTCTTTCGGCATGAAGTATCTATTATTGTCGTCCTTAGTTGTATATACTGTTCCGTTTGATCTAGTTATTTGTGTCATTTTTCAAATCCAATAAATCTTTTATTGTTATAGCAGTAAGTACCACATTTATCATAAATGTAATTACTCCCACAAAAAAACACGCCTTAGCCAGTATTTCCATAAACAAACGTGTATAAGTTAATATTTCATTATTTAATATCCAGATTTCAATATAAGAAAGCACAAAAATAAGAGTAGTAATTAACCAAAGAGAAGCTAACTTAGATAATTTTTCTTTCCATTCAGCATGATTCTTTGATCTAGTTATTTGTGTCATTCCCTTGCCTCTTCTTCATCTTTACCTGTCAAAATATCAGATAATTTCCCAATACATAGATAACTATATTTAAATAACAACGAAGTTGCATAAAAGCTGATGAAAAGAACATTAGCTTTAGTTCAGGGGACTTATTAGATAATTCATATAAACCAATAAGTTGATTTAGTATTCTAATAAATATAGGCATAATATGAAAATAAGTAATAATTATTACAATGCCTAACGCACCACGTATTGACCATTTAAGTTTATTGTCTTTCATTCCCTCGCATCTCCTTATCTAATACTATAACCAATCAGTATGCCTAACAACAACCAAAAGCAAGTAATTAACCATTTGTATAATATTGCATATTCACCGAAAAATGATCTATTCTTATTCATAAAAATTTAGGCAGGATACCCAAGAATTTTATTCTTGGGAGGAATGCCGTTGCCCCCTTCTTGTTTTACATCAAGAGGCTGACTGCTATCAACCTCTGGTTTGTGCATCATTACAAGTATATTCTGCATACACATCCTTGCTTCCACAATAGGTTTAGGGTTGTTTACAAATACATCAGGAGGATATGTTTCTATCCACCACTTGCAAACATCCTTCAATGATGCTGTTTCTCCATTCTTAAGATATAATTCTATTGTTCTTGACATTATTTGAACCTCTCAATAAATTTATCAAGCTCCTCAAGTGTTTTCTTATCGTAACCTTTTTGTTTTAGGTCAGAGACTAAACAGATGAGATTACATAGTATGAAATCTGAACCTCCTTGATGGGCTTGTTTACAAGCGTTAATAGTATCCTTTGCAGAATACTTAATGCTTTTTTCCAGATAATTATCTTGAAATCCTCTCATTTCACCATCACCCGTATGTTATATATATTATATGTTTTATGTAAAATAATATATAATTAGCATATAAGTAGGACAACTAAGTTTAAATATTTTTCGGTTTGTCGATAGAAAAGTTTATATAGTAGAAGATATATAAAATATTTATGTATTATTTAGTAAAAAAAGGGGTACACACCCAACAAAGGCAAAAATGGCAGTAAAAAAAAGCGTTACATTTGATGAATTTATCTGGGACACATATCTCTCAGACTATAAAGGGAATTTTTCTAAACATATTCAAAGGCTTGTAGTTCTTGGTTATGAAGGTCTGATGAATAAGCAAGATCAATTAATGAAGCGTGCTATTACATTAGTCAATCAGAATGAAGAGCTAGAGAAAGAAAATAAATTATTAAGATCAAAATTATCTAATCTAGAAGGCAAACTCAAAAAAGGTACTATGAATTTTGAATTGTCATCTAAAGATATTGAAATTCTGGAGGAATGTAAAAGATATATTGAGAAAATGCCTGAAACTTTGAACGGAAATTTTAATCGTTTTAAGAATGCTTCAGGACATAATGATATGACTCTTAAAGAGTTTAAGGAGTTAATCAATGGTGATAAAGATGAAAATGAGTAATACAAAAAGAATAGTTTTTCCTTGCGGTTATACATTTTATAATTCTGAGGAATTGATTTGTGTGCCGCTTTTTGGCAGAGTAAAGTTAGATCGAGTAGAGTTTCCTCTATGTCCTTTACATGGAAGTGATTGCTCTTCTTATGTAGTTGGTAACGATGATGAACAACGCTAGAACCAAAGCACTATTTCGGATGCTCACAGAGGGGGATGATTCAGCTTTCTTAGTTCATAAAACATACCATACCCGAAATTATAGTATTAGCCATGACCTAAATTCTGATTCCCTCTCTTCTTTAAAATGAATGCTAAAAAACTCTTGACAGAAACTGAACTCGAACAATTGAGAGATTGGTTGTCCTTCCATACAGAGATCACAGGGGGGTGGAAGGACATAATTTCTCAATGGAAGAATTCTAGAGGACTGGGGCGGTTTGGATGAAAATTCAAATTAAAACAATGCGGTTAGATCAAGATCAACTTGACAGGCTTGCACAAGTATTAAATTATCTTGGGCTTGGGCGTGATGATACTGCAACAGTAAAGACTGCTTTAAACCATCTTGAAAACGTATTACAGGCTCAATTAATGATTAATTTGACTGATGCTCTTCAGAACATAAAGAACAATAATAAGCAGATCTCAAAGCTTAGAAACTCACTAAAAAAGCTCAAACATAATACAAAATATGGCGATTTGTAATACAAGTGAATTAAAATGACTGAAAAAAATCAATCAAGCCAAATGAATGAAATTGACATAAGAAAGATATTGCAAGAAAAAGCTAATCAGATTATTGAAGACACTAAACGTGAATTTCCAATACCAATGAACAAGGAATTAGATAGTCTTTTTAGTAGCATCATCTCTGTAGCATTAACAACAGGGTATATTTGGGGTGTCTCTTCAACTAAGCAAGTTGCAGAGTATTTACTTAATAACGTTAAAGGAGATGATAAAGAATGAATGACGATAAAATAGAAAAAGAGTACACCTGCGGATGGTGCGGCTATGTATTTAAACAATGGGTTGGCTCTTTAGGTGGCGGTATAGATCAACAGGGCAGGAAACTCAAAAAAATATCGGACCAGGTTAAATGTCCAATGTGCTATAACTTTTTAAAGACATGGGGTTAAAATGAAAGAAAAAATAAAAGCGCTAATGAAAAAGATTGATTCTTTTTCTGATAAGTTTAATCTTACAAAAAGATTTCCTGATTACTTTAAAGTTTGGATTTTTAGAATAGGTTTAATTTTATGCTTCGCTCTCTTTGTATTAGCTTTTGTTACAAATGGCTTTAAACTAAATGTAGCTTATATTGAGTGTCAAGAAGAAAGATGCAGAAACCCGCTATACCTTTGTAAAAACTCAGCTAATGCAGACTTATGCTCTTTAGAGCATACAGTGCCTGAAGAGTTTCAACCTTACCTGGAAAAATGGGGTAACAGGCCTTACTTGTATAAAGATGAAGTAATAGGAACACGTCTTAATTTTTGGGGAAAACATTTTTCAGGCTTAAGTATTGCAATAATGATTGCATGCTTGATTATTAATCACAACTTATATTTATGGAGGAAAGGATAATGGAACTAGACCCTAAACAAGTCAAATCGTTACCCCGATCAATTCCCGCTAATTTTCTTGACTTGCAAATGCAAATTACCGACCCCGCTTGGCAAAATCTTTCTCCTGAATTGCAAGCAAAACTAATGAGAAACATTGGGGAACAAATAGAAAAAGAAATTGTTGACGGCCAAGAAGTAGAAGTTAAAAAGCAAGTCTATGAAAAGCTAAGCGGAGTTTTGGCCGTATACACAAGAGACATAAGATTAGGAAATTTATCATCTTTCAACGGGGAGTTTGAATTTGTCAGCTATTATTTAGAGTTAGCTGTTGATCTATTGCAAGATGGAAAACCTGACGCTTGCGTTGTAGCTTTAAATAAAGCATTAGCAAGATTGGAACTTTCAAGTAGTAGGGGCGGCTTCTTGAGAAAACTATTCAACACATTTAGAAGTGAGAATGTTAGCTCTTCAATAGAGCCTGAGAAAAGAAATATAATGGGGGGGAATAAAAAGTGAATGATATTTTTTATTTTATGTTAAGCTATATCATTATATTGGTTGTAGCTTATGTATTAATCAATTTCTTAAGTAATGGATTCTTTAATGTATTTATTGCTGTAAAAGTAAGCAGAGGCAAGAAAACGCTTGTGAAGGTTCATGGTGTTGCTGATACTTATTTTAGAGTTGGAAAAGTCGATGAAACAGAAATAGTTTTTAAAGATAGAAGAAAAAACACACGAAGAATTCAAATAAGCAAAGAAGCAATATATCGCGCTGCGGGTGTTTATTGTGTTGACATTAACGATTCCAACAATTGCGTGCTTAAACCTGACGGCTCGGCAGTTCAGGGCTTTGATGCAATAAAGCACGAAAACCTGTACATAAGATGTTTAACCAGGCCTAATATAATTAATAAAAAAGATCAGATAAAATTGTTTCTTATGGTTTTGGTTATTCTTGGAGCAATAGGTTTTGTTGTGTATCAGAATATTTTACTTGAGGAAAAACTGCTTAATTTAGCTCAAGCAATAAATAAATTGGGTGTAGTCAGATGATCGAAGCTATGTTTTTAATTTTAACTTTATTGAGCCTTTTGCATTTTGCTACAAAAATAAAGATACTTGTTGAAATCAAAGAAATAAAGAAGGTGCTAGAAAGTGAAAGACAGAGGTTCATACCAACTACTAAAACTTGAGAGATGTCCCGAAGCGTTGGCTTTTGTCAAAGAGCTGCAGAAAAACATCAAAAACGATCTTAAAGATATTGACGTTTCAGATGCAAAAGCAAAAGCAAGATACTTTGCTAAGTCTCAGTTTATAAATTCTTATTGCAAAGTAACAGAAAAAACAAAAGATCATTATTTTATTTTAATTCGACTTGAGCATACGCTTGGAAAGTTTTTAGGCTTGATTGGTTTTTTAATGAAAGCTGCTTCTGAAAAGCTTCTTAAAAAAGTAGGGTATGAGGGACAAATAGAATCTTGCAAAGATAGGAAATATTTAAAAGAGTATATACAAAAACATGTCACAGCAAAAAATTCTTGATTGGCTTTATGATAGAAAGAAAAACGGGGAATACTACACAATTAAACAAATAGCTGATGGAGCAAAACTTGGAAAGCAAGTTCATAGACAAGTAAATAGATTATATGCTTGGGGCTACTTGGACGTTGACGTGTCTTATTTTCCTCTAATAAGAAAATTTAAATTAAAGGAAAATAAAGGAAGAGAGCTTAAATGGTAAACTTTAATAATGAGACGACAGTAACGAGAACAAAAAGAGAGATTCTTATTTTTCTAATTATAGAAATGCGCCATTATGTTCTTGAGTCTTTAGAACTCTACAATAAACAAAAGTATCAAAACCAAGTTCCAAATGCAGAGCCTGCATTGAGAGCAAGAATCCACACGCTTTTTAATTATGTAAGATCATCACTTAACAAAGATCTGAGCGAAGAAGATTTTAAACAGATTGAAGATAATTTGAGCAGCGAAGAATTTCAAGATTTTATCGGCGCGTTTTATACAATAGATCAATACTTATTTGAAAAAGATATTGTAAAATTTTATTCAAACATTGACTATGACCCAAGCGACCCAACACAAGAAGATGAAGCGAAAGAGGTTTGATTAATGTCTAAGTTTCTTTATAAAAACGGGCTTCCCTTTAATGGCCGACTTCCTGAAACACTAGACAAAATAATGCTTAGAATACAAAATAATAAAGCAGCTATGATTGTCATTGACGGGGCTAGTGGAGAAGGCAAGACAACACTAGGAGTTGAGATTGTCAATTATATTCATGGCTACTATTTTGGGCGTGGGGTTTGGATAGATTATAAAGCACAGTATGCTATGGGCGGGAAAGATTTTCATATCAAACTTAGAATATCTAAAGATCAAAAAAAGATAGTTGTTATATATGACGAGGCGGGAGATTTTAGCAATAGAAATTTTGCATCAAATTTTAATAGAATGTTGCAACGAGTTTTTGAAGCGTATAGAACATTTAAGATTCTTGTAATTTGTATCCTTCCAGTTGTGGGAGATTTAGACAACGGCGTTTTTAAGCTTGGCGTTGTTAGACTACTTATTAATTGCCACAGCAGAAAAAAGAATTATGGTTGCATAAGAGCTTATAGTTTGTATAGAACATTTTATCTTAAAGACAAAATGAAAAAGCTTACAGTTCCAAGAATGGCATACAGATTTGTCAGACCAAACTTTAAATGCTATTTTAAAAATCTACCTCCAGGCCGTGAAAAAGAATTGGATTTGATTTCAACAAAAGGCAAAGACAAAACAATTCTTAAGAATGAAATAGCACAAAAAGGATTAATCACATTTGAACAGATGGAGGACAAATTACATAAAGGCAAAAATTGGGTCAGAGAAAAAGTCAAGAAGTTAAACATTAAACCAACACTCCGGATAGGACAAAGAAAATTCTTTAATAAATCTGCTCTGTTTAAGCTTGAAAATCTAATCTATGAAAACCAGTCTAATATATAGGGCTTATTATTATCATGTACGCCAAAAACGTTTCTTGAAGTTGTTGATTATAATATTAATAAGATATATCTACCTCCTATTTTAATCTTCCCTTTAAATAGGAAACCCGAATCCTATTTAAATGATGAAATTTTATAAAATTCCTAAGGAGGTGTATAATCTCATGGGAAATCCTTTTGTTACAGGAATCATTTCCATAACTCTCGGTGTTGTGATGATGGCTAACGTACTGATGCCAGTCGTTAAGGGCGTCAACCAAACCGATTGGACAGCGGGCGAAGTTGCTCTCTGGGGAGTTGCAGGGCTTGGTTCAATCATAGGTATAATCTACGGTATCTTTGCAGTTTTCGGACTAGCATAAGACTAGATATATACCAACCAGTTGTATTTTTACACGAGCAGGGCGGACTCCCTGCAGCATTACGTTTTATTGATATATAATGATATTAACAATATATACCATTTTTATGGCAATTGTCATGATTATGTTAATAATTGGTTACGCTTTTGGCTCAGTTGTTATGAAAACTGTTGCATTTGCATTCTTGTTTGTCATTAACTACCCTCTTATTAATGATAATCTGGACTATCAATCAGGTCATACTGACACCGTTTCAGGCGCTTTGACAACTAGAGAATATACATTTGATGAATATAACGCTCGTACGTTTGGATTTTTTCAATCAATATTAGCTCTGTTTGGTGTGGGCTTTTCAGTCTATGAAGAATATAAAGCAAGAAAAAAGGAGCGTGAGGAAGGATGAAAAAGCATTTGCTTTTATTCTTGTTTATATTAATAGCACCTTTTACATTTGCAGACACATTTTTTAATACTAATTCAACAGGCGGAGATTGCGTATCCATTAACGGAACTTGGAATAACGATACTCTAACCTGTACTTTAACTCAAAATCTGCCTTTCGATTTAGTAAATGTTCAAAATTTTTCACATGGTTTTA
>Ga0180431_10004093_pt1 | contig 18383 bp, 16 predicted proteins | sample SS_ome_11_FD_132459 | JGI IMG/M metagenome (GOLD analysis project Ga0180431, IMG submission 132459) | Hypersaline lake sediment archaeal communities from the Salton Sea, California, USA - SS_1_MS_1 metaG | ecosystem: Environmental > Aquatic > Non-marine Saline and Alkaline > Hypersaline >... | reverse complement strand
TGATTACTTCATAGCCGGCCCGCACCAAGTTGACCTCCACGAAACGCCGGATCGACTGAGCGTCTTCCACAACCAATACCTTTTTTGCCACCGGATTCTCTCCCAGCTAGCTATCGTTTTCAGCAGCGAATGGGCTTGCGTTGGCGAACTAGTCGAGCTATCGTCTAGCCACGGTACCGGACCGCTTATGTGGGTGCTGATAATACATCTGGTAGAAATTGTTGGCACGCGTTGCTACTCAGGCTGTTTCGCGGGTGTTGGCATAAACGGAGAGAATAATTGCCATCAACACGGCGATAATACCTATGCCCACGGTCAGCTCACTGAGTGCAAAGTCTCCAGCCACACGCGAGTTTTCTGTATCCCTTCCCCATGCAGCCAGCCTTCACTACCGTCAGTTACTACATCACCATCCCTACACTTGAGAGTCCAGCTTGCGCAACTGCTGATGAACTCTATTATTATACCTGAAACTTACCCAGCTTTTCTCAGGCTTAAGCTCAAATTATACTCAAGATAACGCGCTTCCACGGCGTCTGCACCACGGCCTGCTCGCTCGCGGAAATGATACGGGAAGCCCAATGATTATCCGGGGCTCCCTTATTCAGCTCTCAATCCACGGTCTGCCCGGAGTGCCTACAGATCCAGTTCCACCCACGCCCCGTCGTTCTTGCGGCTCTCGATGGCTGCTGTCATGAAGCCTACGATCTCGAGCGTCACCTGCGGATCAATTGGCACCTCGCCGGTCTCAAACATCTGCACAATCTGCTTCAGCAGTTCGCGGTAGATGTACTGCGTCGAGATTCCCGACTGTCTGATCGAATTCTCGCCCCATACTGTAAAGCCGTAGGAGTGCGCGCCGGGCGGACGCGTGCCGCGCATCACACCGATCCGACCGTCTCCCCAGATGCCGGTGACGACCTCGGCGCCTTCAGTGTAAGCGCATGAGACCTTCTCGCAGCCCTTGTCCATCAGCGTGTAGAGTATCTCCACTCCGTGGATACCGTAGTTGAAGAGCCCCGGATTCAACTCATGCTCAGATGCCGGCGAATACGCATTCGCACCCATGACCTTTCCGACCTCTTCATCACTCAACACGCCCTGCACTTCCGGGCAGAAGCGCAGCGATGACGACGAGAACGTCGGCACATTGTTCTCATCTGCGAGCCGCAGGATCTCCTTGGCATTGTCCAGGTTCACCTCGAACGGCTTGTCAATATAGCAGGGAATCCCGGCCTGCAAAAACGGCCGGGCGTGTTCCAGATGCACACCGCCCTCATTCGCCTCCACGCACACGGCATCCACCATCCCGATGAGATCCTGCGGCCTCTCGACTACCTCTATCCCATACTCCACAAGCTGCTTGGTGTACTCCGGCACCCGTTCCGGCGAGTGTCTCGACTCTCCCGGGTATCCTGCGACTACCTGAGCTCCGTCTACCCACTGGTCCTCCTCGATGTCAATGTGATTCAGCCGCTTGGTGAATTGCACCACATGCGAAGTGTCCCAGTCCACAATACCTACTTTGATCATCAGAAATCCTCCTTAGCTCTTGGCAGAACTCAACTCTAGTTCCTCAATAAAACGTCAATACCTACCTATACCGGAAGTATTTGTGCAACCGCGGCCGCCTGGCTACTCATCTTTAGCTCGGTGCATGCGCACGGGAGCCAGATAGGGCACCGCATAGAAAGCCCGGCCGCCGTCGTTGCGGTCACTGATTTCTGCCTGCAGCAGTGCCTCGCGGAACTCATCATACTCCAGGTGCGGAGCGACGAGTGTCGAATACGAGAGATGGCACCCACCATCACACCAGCGGTCGCAGCTATGTGCCGCATGACGTGCGCGGCTTAATCTACTTACGGGCCACAATATACAGCTCTCGGCCCCAGGCCGGCAAAAGGGCTCCCCACATGAGGTTCGCCCGCAGCCACCAGGCATAGTTCTCCAGAGGACTACCCGACCAGCGGAAGAAGTGAGCACCTGAAAGCGTCTCGACTTCAAGCCCGACCGAGGTCAGCAGGTCACGCCATAGTCCCACGTGCAACGCATTGATATGTGCCCCCACCGCCCGCTTTCCCATCGCATCAGCACGCCGATACCGCAGCTCTTGGAGCGGGCAGAGCAGCCGGGGCCTAATCGGGCTACCCGCCACCAGCACTGCCTCGGAGTGCAGAAGCCGCGCCAACTCGTGCAACGTAAACGAAATCCTTGGAAGATGCTCCGCCACATGCTGGAAAATTACAACATCAGCACAACCATCAGCCAGAGGCAGGGGTTTGTCCAGATCGCACTGGTGAACCTCGTCATAGCCTCGGTCCAGAAGAAGTTGGCGATCAATCTGCCAATCCAGTCCGATCCATTTTGCGTTCGGGTCATCACCTACAAAGCGCCTGGAGATTCCCCGGCCACATCCAGCATCCACTATGGTAAGGGGCCGGTCATATCGCTTCGCTTCGTCCATGATCGCGCAGTACGTCCACCAGTAGCGGATAGCACGCATAGGGAAGTCGGTCGCAACTGCTGCAGCCTGGTACAGGTTCTCCGGTCGCGTCGCAACAACGCGCTCTTTCATGGAACTTATCGGCCAACGCCAGAGCGCCGCACGCTCACGGCACGCCTTGCGATACCACGACGGCCACCTATAGTTCAATTGTTCTTCACACCTTCGGTTCGTGTAACTACTCACCTTGCGAGTTGGCTTGGGGTAGAGTGTACCGCCCCCACTAAGATTGTCAAGCAGAAGCCGGAACTTGGGCGCATCTGGTCCATCCTGAATAGTGAAACCGGCGCACGCAGCCATCATCACGCCGGGAGTCGCAGCCATGCGCCGGATGGCGCGCGCAGCGTCAACAGTTGTCAAAGCATGAATTGGCCGACATTATCCTACGCCGGCAGGAGATGATTAAGCAAGTCCAGACGGGCGAGACCGAACTGGTGGCCCGGGTGGAACGCCTCATGCGACCGCCCAATAACCACACGAACTCCTCGCACCCTCCATCGAAAAGCCGCAGACCTAACCAGAGTGGCGGTAGTAAGGCCAAGCGTGGCGCGCAGATTTCAACTTAATGCTCACCGACGCCGGGGACCTAAGCATTTAGGCAAACGTCTTCCGCAAACCTCCCTGAGCAACCAATGTAATTAGTTATTAGCCCTCAGCGATGCCTCGGCACTGCCCCACGATATCGAGGCAGTGCTCAATCAGGCAGGTCACGTCTGCACCGATGTTGACGAAGCGGTAACCCATCTCCATGATCTCCTCCACGGTATCCAGCGTGGCTACCGTCCCGGCGAACTTGCCATGTTGCAGTGCGGCTTCCACAACCCGTTTCCGCGCCTCCAGTACTCCGAGATGCTCCCACTGCCCCGGAACACCGATGCCGTGACTGAAATCACCCGGCCCGAAGAACAGCACATCATAGCCTTCCACGGCGGCTATCTCGTCGAGTTTCTCCAGCGGTTCCGGGTCCTCGATCTGGAGCGTGACGAAGCGCTGCTCATTGGCCTGCCGCAGATACTCGACGAGCTCGATAGCACAGTAGGCACCGTCGGCATTGCCTCCGTCCACCGGCCGGCGACCGACCGGGTGGAAGCGCGTCATGCGCACGACCGCAGCGGCGTCCTGCGGGCTCATCACATGAGGCACCATGATTCCGGCTGCATCCAACTCCAGCGGTCTCACATAGTCGCTGTAGCTGCCTCTGGCTACCCGCACCATCAGGTCGCAGTCATACGCCTTAGCGGCCCACACCTGCTGCTCGATGGCGCTGAGGTCATTGCCTACGTGCTCCATGCACGTCCATACGCAATCAAATCCGGCCCGTGCCGCGATCTCGACACTCCTGGCGTCGGCCAGATTCGTCTTGTAGCTGATGGCGGTCTCGCCGGCGCGCAGCTTACTCAGCACTCTGCTTCGTCGCATCTCCATTATCGGTGCTCTCTCCCTTTTCCACTTTTCATCTGCTCTTCTCTGCGGCGCAGGCGGGCTCCTACGATAATGCGTATGGCCCTGCGGATGATTTAGTATCCCACTTCCGGCGGCTCGGCTACCTGGCTGGCCGGGTGCCAAGCCGGCACCGCCCGCGACACAGTCACCAGATAGACCTCTGCTGCTCCGGCCGCCTTCAGCGCGCGCGCGGCATCCATCCCCGTTGCGCCGGTGGTATAGACATCGTCCACCAGCAGCAGCCGCTTGTTTGTGATCCTGCGCTTTTCACGCACCGAAAACGCATTCTTCACATTGTCCCGCCGCTGTTGCAGTGTAAGTCCGATCTGTGGTAATGTCGGCCTGTCCCGCACCATGCAGTCCTCCCACACGGCCTTTTCCATCGCTCGTCCCAGCGGACGAGCCAGCAGCGCCGCCTGGTCGAAGCCACGCCAGCGCTTCCGGTGTGGGTGCAGAGGCACCGGCACGACTGCGTCCACATCCGCAAGCGGCAGGGGCCATGAAGCCTCCGCCTCCGCCGCCACGCGTTCGGTGAGCAGACGCGCCAGGAAAACCGCCAGCGATGTCCGCCCATTGAACTTGTAGGTGATGATCACTCTCCGCAGGGGTCCGGTATGCAGCCCGACTGCCCGTGCGCCATCGAAGCTCGGCGCATTCGATCGGCACGACTCGCAGAGCTGTGGCGGTCGGGCCACGTTCGGGTCGAACGGCTTCCCGCAATGAGCGCAGTACGGCTCCTCCACCGGCACGATCTGCTGGATGCAGTTGGAGCACAAGCCCGGCTCACCGACCTCGCCGCATACCTCGCAGGCGGGCGGAAAGACCAGATCGAGGATTTCTTGCACAGCCTTCCCAATCATCATAATCCGACATGCACATTCACAATCCGCAACCCGGATTCCTCCTCAGACACCTCAGCTATTGCCAGAAATCCTCTTACCGCTTATCATTGAGGCACATGTATTCCTGCGGAGGTGCTGCATGACGCACAGGCTTTTCAGGCTGCTTCTCATCATCCTCGCCGTCTTTGGCGGCGCGCTTGGCGTACTTGCTGTTCAGGTCGAAGTCCTCCCCAACGGCCTCACTCTCGCCGTGGAGGAGAATCATACCGCACCCGTCGTCGCCATCCGCTTCTACGTCAAGATCGGCAGCGTCTATGAGGGCAACTATCTTGGTGCCGGCATCAGCCATTTCGTCGAACATTGTGTCGGTGAAGGCACTCCCACCCGCTCGCGGCAGGAGATTGACGACCTTATCGAGAGTATGGGCAATCAAGCCAACGCCTACACGGCAAGCGCCCATACCTGCTACTACATCACCACCTCCGCCAAGTACCTCAACGGGGCCGCCGAACTGATCGCCGACTACGTATTCCACGCCGACTTCCCACTCGACGCCGTCAAGACCCAACGCGGTATCATTCTCCGCGAGATCGCCATGGGTGACGATGACCCGGACCGCCGCATCTGGAATCTCTTCACCGCAACCGCCTTTCAGTCACATCCGGCCAGATATCGCATCATCGGATACGAGCACCAGTTCAATCTCCTCCAGCGAGCAGACCTCGTCGCCTTCCACGCCGCCACATATACTCCGGACAACGTCGTCGTCGTGGTAGTGGGGGACTTTGACGGCCGGGAGGTCATGACCGACCTCGGAGAGCTCCTGGCAAAGGAGCCGAAGGCTGCTGTCAGGCGGTCAGCACTGCCGAATGAAGCCGAGCAGACTGCACCGCGTCGCCGCGTCGAGAGCGATCCGGGTCTGCACCGCACGTATCTGTTCGTCGGCTGGCCGACGGTGGATCTGTTCAACCCTGATCTGTACGCCCTCGATGTAGCTGCATACATTCTCGGCTACGGCGAGAGTAGCCGCCTCAACGCCCGGCTGCGAGATGAGCTTGGCATCGTGGACGCGATCAGCGCATTCTCCTATACGCCTACATACGACGCCGGCATATTCGGCATCAGAGCCGTGCTTGACCCCGCCAATCTCAAGGCCACCGAAGAGACTATCGCCGCCGAAGTGGCCCGCCTGGCATCAGAGCCCGTTGCGCCCGCTGAACTCCAGAAAGCGCTTACGCAGAAGGCGGCGGAAATCATCTACGCTCAGGAGACTATCGAGGGCCGCGCTTCCGTCCTGGGCAACGATCTGGTCAACTCCGGCAATCCGGAATTCAGCGCCATTTATGTTGGCAATATCCGCAAGGTTACGCCTGCCGATGTAATGCGTGTCGCGGTCAAGTACTTCCGCCCCGAAAAGCTCAACACGGCTGTTCTCGGCCCCCCTGCACTCGCCGCTGACGTTCACGTCAAACCTCCCCCCGGCGCACCTTCGGCTCGCATTATCAGCCACCGGCTGGACAACGGCATGTTGCTGCTGGTCCAGGAGGCTCATCACAGCCCCACCGTTTCAATGCTGGCCGCCTTCAAGGGCGGAGTGCGCTATGAGACCGAAGACACCAACGGCCTGAGCAACCTCACCGCCGCCATGCTCACACGCGGCACCAAGAACCGAACGTATGAGCAGATCGCGACGTCTATAGACATGATGGCCGCTGTCCTGACGCCATTCTCGGGCCGCAACACATTCGGCCTGGAGGCGCAATGCACCAGCGATACGTTCCCGTCGGTGCTCGAGATATTCGCCGACTGTTTGAGTGACCCTACTTTCCCAGCCGATCAGCTCAAGCGGCAGCGCCACCTGACGCTGGCCGCCATCGAGGCGCGCGCGGATGACGTGAATTCAGTCGCATTCGACCTCCTGGCTGCCAACCTATACAAGGCACATCCCTACCGGATGCCCCTCATCGGTACTCGCACCACGGTGGCGTCCTTGACGCAGTCACAGCTTGTGGATTTTTACAGCCGATACGCCCGCCCCAACGGAATGGTCCTTGCCGTTCTGGGAGACGTACAAGCCGACGATGTCATCAAACAGGTCGCAACACGGTTCAGCAGTTTGGAGATAGGCGAGATCATGCCACCTGCGATCGCCTCCGAGCCGGTACAGATACAGCCAACAACGAAAACCGTCAAGCGTGAGCAGCAACAGGCGATCGTCACATACGGTTTCCCTGGCCCAACGATCACCGCTGAGAACCGCTATACTCTGGACGTGATGGCGGCCGTACTTGCCGGCATGGGCATGCCCGGCGGCCGGCTCCACGAAGCCCTGCGCGGAGCCGAACTCGTCTATGCAACCTGGGGCTTTTCCATGCCCGGTATCGAGACCGGACATTTCGTCATCTATGCCGGCACGCGCCCGGACAAGGTCGCCCAGGTCAAAACCACAATCGAGGAAGTCATCTCCGGGATGACCACGGACGAACCTGACGCCGAAGAGCTGGCACGCGCCAAGAGCATGGCTATCTCGGCCCAGCAGATCGCCCTCCAGGCCAATCTCGACCGCGCTCAGGCCATTGTCCTTGACCAATTGTACGGTCTCGGATTTGACAACTACACCCGTTATGCCGACAATATCGCAGCGGTTAGGGCTGAGGACGTCCGCAAGTGTGCAGGTGACCTGCTCGATCTCAGCCGCGCAACTATCACAATCACGCAATCCGAATAACCGACGAGAGGGCTGTCTGAAGTGGATAAGACCCAGAATAGTAGTGACGGGGAGTTCGTGCGTTCTGTCATCCCTGGACAGATCGCAGCCGTAACAGGCCGCATCAAGAAGGCCGAAGTGGATGCACTCGTCGAGGCCATTCTCGCAGCGGAGACTATATTCATTGCCGGCGCCGGCCGCAGTCTTCTCATGCTGAGCGCCTTCGCCATGCGGCTGGTTCATTTGGGCCTGCGGGCCTTTGTCGTCGGCGAGACCAGCACACCGGCGATCGGCGCTGACGACCTTCTGATCGCCGGCAGCGGCTCGGCAGTCACAAGGACGACCTTGGCGATGGTGGAAGCCGCACACGAACGCGGCGCCCGCGTCTGCACCATCACTGCCAATCCTGACGGGCCGATCCCGCAGGCAAGCGATTTCGTCGTTGAGATCCCATGGCCGCTTACCAAGATCAGCAATGGTGAGCTCATGCCGCAGCCGCCGGGGTCTCTCTTCGAGCAGTGCATGCTCGTCCTCGGAGAGCACATAATCATGCGCCTCATGGACGAATTGGGCACTACGCCTCAGGAAATGCGGGCCCGTCACAGCAAGCTCGAATAGGCTAAATATCGTGTCACGGCGTTGTACGGCCGGTAGTTGTCATGCGGTGTTTGGCCGCAAATGGAGGAGCTTGTGGGAAGGGGAGGCCGGGGCGTTTGCGACCGCACTGAGGCCGGCCCACGCCTGTAGGCCTATCCGGGCACAGGCTGCTATGGGCTACACCCTTCGCATCCTCCCGAGGTGATTATCTTGTTGCTCAAACAAATCTACGATGACATCCAGGCTGCCAGGGAGCGCGACCCGGCCGCCCGCAGCGTTCTTGAGATCATCCTGTGCTATTCCGGCCTCCACGCCATCATTGCCCATCGCATCAATCACCGCCTTTGGAGAGCCGGTTTTCGGCTGCTGGCGCGCTACAACTCCCAGGTCGCCAAGTTCCTAACAGGTATCGAGATCCATCCCGGAGCCAAAATCGGCAGCGGCTTCTTCATTGATCACGGTGCCGGTACTGTCATCGGCGAGACCTCTGAGATCGCCAACGGCTGCACGCTCTTCCAGGGCGTCACTCTCGGTGGGAGCGGCAAGGAAACCGGCAAGCGCCACCCTACTCTCTGCGAGAACGTAACCGTCGGCGCTCACGCACAGATCATCGGCTCATTTGCCATCGGCCGCGGAGCCGTCATCGGCGCCGGTGCCGTCGTGCTGGATCCCGTACCGGAATATACTACAGTGGTAGGTCACAAGGCATTTGTACTGCGCCGCAAAGGCAAGCGCGTTTATGATTTTCGCCATGACAGGTTGGCACGTGGCTTGGACCCGATGGACACCTACGGAAGTCGCCTCCGACGCCTCGAAGAGCACCTCAATCTCCCCGAGTTCAGCTCTACCGAGGTGCCAGAACCCTTTGCAGAAATACGCGATGACTCAAGCCGGCAATCAACTTCTCCTCCGGCTGCTCAGGACGAGGAAGAATTACGCACACAGGCACTGATACAACAATGGATACGGCAGAGAAACAGAAACTGACTAGATGGCTTACCATAGCCTTGCTGACGATCTCCCTGCTCATTGTCACCAGCGGGCTGATCTTTGTATTGAGTGCCAGGGCCTTTGCCAGGGGCGACCAGATTGCTCCGGGCGTCGCCATCGCCGGCGTTGATGTCAGCCGCCTCTCGACTCCCGAGGCAATCGAGCTGATGCAGACGCAATGGGTGCCGACACTACCCGAGCAAATCAAACTCAACTACGCTAAAGCACCCCCACAGGACGACGCCGCCGGACGCCCGGACACTCCGGACAATCCTTCTGCTGAAGCTAAGAGTAAGCAGCGTACCGGCGATGATGCCACCGACGAAGCCGCCGACGAAGCCGCTGAGCCATCTGAGACGGCTGAGGACGAGGACACCGTCTCCCTCTCTCCACAGCAACTGGGAGCCGAGCTACAGCTTGAGCGGGCCGCCCAACAGGCCTATAGTATCGGTCGCCAGGGTAACGTGTGGCAGCAGACCATTGCGCTCCTGCGCCTGCGCCGAAATGGCCTTGATGTCCCCGTCACCCGCGAGGTGGATCATGCCGTCCTCCACTCTGCCCTCCTCGACCTCGAGAGCACGATAAACCGCAAGCCCAAGGACGCACTCGTCGAGGTCGAAGGGGATGATGTCCGGATTATTCCCGGCGAAATCGGCAGGACACTCGACATTGACGCCAGCCACGCGCTACTGGCGGACGGTTTGAGAGACCCCCGCATCACTAGCCTTGACTTGGTCGTGGAGACTGAGGAGCCCTCGATAACCAAGGAGATGCTGGCGCACCTCAACACCGTCCTCGCCGCCTACAGCACGCCCTTCAATCCCGGCAAGGTCGAGCGCACGCACAATCTCACCCTCGCCATGGGAATCGTCAATAAGACCGTCGTCAAGCCTGGACAGACTATATCGCTCGATAAGACCATCGGCTCGCGTGCCACTGAACACGGCTACAAGCCGGCCCCCATCTTCCTCGAGGGCGAAGTCGTGCCCTCGATTGCCGGCGGCGTCTGCCAGGTGGCGACTACCATCTACAACGTGGCGCTGTTGGCAAATCTGAAAATTGACGAGCGCCATCACCACTCGCGACCTGTTGACTATGCGCCCTCCGGCAGGGACGCCACACTTTACGGCGGGCAGCTTGACCTTAAGTTCACCAATACGCTTAAGCATCCCATACTGCTCCTCGGCTACACTAAGTCTGCCCGCCTTCATGCCAAAATAATCGGCAGCAAGGAAGATGACTACGACGTCGAACTCATCCGCAGTGGTGTCTCAACCATCGCCTTCTCGGAAAAGGAGCAGCCCGATCCCGAACTCGAAGAAGGCAAGCAGGAAGTCGAGAAGAAAGGACGCAATGGCGTCCGTGTAACACTCACTCGCGTAGTCAAGAAGGGTGGCAAGGAGATTGCGCGCCAGGTCCTCCACACCGACACCTACCCGCCGCAGACCAAGGTAATTCGCGTCGGTACCAAACCTCCGGAGGAACCCGAGAAACCTGAGGAAGCGACCACTGACACCAAACCGACGCCGAGCCCGGGCGCACCCAGCATAGTTGATCCGGACGCCCCACCCCCCGGCCTCGGCAAGCCGCCGACTGCCGGCAGCGCCGAAAGGGGCGACTGATGAAAGCAGCCTTCATGTTTGCGCCTGATGACCTGCGCGTCATCGAGACCGATACGGCTGTGCCCGGCCCCGGGGAGGTCCTCCTCGGCGTCCGCGCTGTCGCCATCTGCGCATCAGATATCCACATTTTTGAGAACGGGCACAGCAGCGGCACATATCCCTCCGGCCCCCTCATCCTGGGCCACGAGTTCTCCGGCGATGTCGCTGCAATCGGCCCTCAGGTCAGCGGCTTCGCAATCGGCGACCGGGTTGCTTGCGAGCCAAGTTGGCACTGCGGCATCTGCGACATGTGCCGGGCCGGCCTCACCAATCTCTGCCGCAATGTCATCTTCCCCAGCTTCCCCGATAACCCCGGGGCGATGGCCGAATACATCGCCGTCCCGGCCTCATCGCTCTGCAAGCTCCCTGACAACGTCAGCTACCAGGCCGGCGCTCTGACCGAACCCCTTGGCGTAGCCCTCCACGCAGTGCGCCTAGCGGGCCTGCAGGAGGGGCAGGACGTGGCCGTTCTCGGTGCCGGCGCTATCGGCGTGGCCACGCTGGATTGCTGCAAGGCGTTCGGCGCGGGGCGGATATACGTAGCAGAGCCGCTCCCAGGCAGGCACGCCTTCCCCGCAGAATTGGGCGCGCAGGTCTATGCCTCGGCCGGCGATCTCCAGAAACTCTTCGAAGGCCACGACTCTCACCCCTCGATTGTCTTCGAGGCCTCCGGTGGTCCCACGGCGTTTGCCGAGACGATGCCTCTGGTACGCGCCGGTGGCACCGCTATCATCATCGGCATACCCGAGCCTGACGAGCAGGTCTTCGCCGCACATGTGCCGCGCCGCAAGGAGCTGACCGTTCAGTTCTCGCGCCGGTCTCGCGACACCCTCGATGACTGCGTCAGCATGGTCGCCGAGGGCAAAGTCCATGTCGCAGATTATCCGACACGCCAGTTCCCGCTTGATCGGGCTCCCGAGGCGATGCAGGCAGCAATAGCGCGAGAGGGCGACATGATCCGGGCCATCGTCACCCCCTGACACCGCAAGATCCTGGCTTCCGCAGTACAACCTTTTGCACTGCGTCTTTGCAGGGTCGCACAGTGGCTTCTTTCGCGGGCTCGGATTCATGCCCGCGTCTTTCACTCCCACAGATCGCGCCGGACAAACACCACCGCCTGCGGGTCCTCATACATCACCTGCCAGTTGGCACTACTGCGCACCGCCTCCGTAAGCGCCACATCCACCTCCGCCAGTCCCCACTTGACCCCGTATTTGCTCGCGATTTCCTCCCAGCCATCCCTTGCCTCACGCAGCGTCAGCCAATCCTTGAACACTTTCTCACCGTACATGTCCACGCGACCGTCTATGAACACCCGGTGTCGAGGATACAGCCGGTGTATCAGGTATCCCCCCCAGTGGTACGGGTTATACATATTCCCCGCCAGGTCGTGGCTCTCAATCCAGTCCGTCGCCGCAACCGGAAAGAGATTCACATCCAGCGAGCGTTTTGCCAGCACCGGCCGACTAATCGCTGCCACTCCGACCAGCATCACGATCACCAGCGCCGGCGGCAGGAGTTTCTCCGGTTCATTTTCCGACCCTCGACTCCAGCCCAGCAGTGCCGGCGATACACCTCGCAGCCATTCGCTCAGCACCGGCGTCACCACCCACGCGATCACTATCGCCGCCGGCATTGCCGCACGGCCCCAGCGCAGACCCATGACCACCATCAGCCCTACCACCAACAGCTCAAACACCGACACCTGTCGCGCCCTTAGCAGGATTAGCAGCGCACCGCCGACGAGTACCAGCGTGGTCGCCGCCATATCAAACGAACCTAGCGTCGGTGCCTGCCATTCCTGCACCGCCTGAGCGGCATACTCATATTCCCCGCCCGGCAGATACTTCAGCGAATAAGTCAACAGCTTCACTCCTGCCGGATTCACCATGGAACCGGCCAGTGACGCGACCAGCACACCCGCGGCCTCAGCCAGACCTTGTCCCGACCACCTCAGCCCATCCCCGATCTTATCCCCGCCGCCGCACGCACGGTACACCATCCAGGCTCCGACAATTCCCAGTCCCAGCACAAGGCTCGCATGGAGATTCGCCCATAGCACAAAGACCAGCGGCGTCAGCCACTGCAGCCAACGCCGCTTGTTACTCCCTATGAGAATGCTCAGGAGGGCCAGCAGCAGCAGCGGCATCACCAGATGCGGGCGGCACGTCACATTCGGCATGCTCGCCGAAGCTACCAGCACCAGCATCGCCGTCGCCGCCAGGTATGCCGATCGCCGCCGGATCAGCAGCGCCCCCAGCAGCCCCAGGCTCGCGGCCGCTAACACCATCCGCAACCACACTAGCCCGGTCTCGCCGACGCCTCCATAGACTGCCGCCTGCAGCACCTCAAACAGCCACTGCTGCGGTGGCCGGAAATTCCCCCGTGCGCTGTGCGAGTAGTCATCATACAGCCCGATTTCATGCGTCCGCAGAATATCCTGCCCCAGTTGCAGATGCCACCACACGTCATACGAGCGCACGTGCCCCGAACCAATCAGCCCACCCAGCAACACTCCGAGGGCAACCACTACTGCCCCCAGCCACACATGCCATCGCCGACCCCGCGCCGTATTCATCCGTGCTTCGTCTTTCCCTACAGTACTCGCACCAGCTCGATCGCGCTGTCCACGACCACATCCACCGCCTCACACTTCAACGCGTAGGTCGGCCTGGGCGTGGCATCGTGTGCCACGCTCAGGTGGGAATTGGGCAAGCATCGCTTGTCCAATTCTCAGCTTCCAGCCCGACTCTTGTCTTCAGCAATTGCGCGCACCAGTTCAATCCCGCTGTCCACGACCACATCCACCGCCTCCGGTTGGAAGCCCAGCGGCAGCGGCTCATCAGGCAGAGTATAATAGATGAAGCTGGAGGTCACCTCATAGCCGCCTGCCGCATGTTCCCCCCGCGAGGCGAAGTACGTGCAAATCAGGTTACTGTACCCAAGCGTCCACAGCTTCACCTCAGGCAGCTTCTCTTTCAGCTCCAACCCTACGCCTACACATATCTCCCCCGACATCCCCAGCAGATACACATCTCCGATCCGCAGCGCCTGCACTTCCATCGGCGCATAGTCAGTCAGCTTCCCCTTCTCGGCTAGCGTCTTGCGCACCCACGCCGCCCATCCCCGTCCATATTCATTGCCCGCCTCGTAATGTGCGAGTTGCTCCTCCGTCGGGTCACCAATCATCGGCAGTTGCGCTATTATGCTCGCTCCGTCCAGTTCCTGTCCCAGTTCTTCCGGCTCGCCACACAGCGCGGCTTCCACTGCGCGCGCCAGCTCGTGTCCTATTTCATACACCGTCTCCACCGTCGCGCCCCCGAATCTCTTGTTCACTGGGTCCACCGAGCGCGGCTTCACATCACCGCCACAGCCCTGCAGAAAGATCGGCGTGCATCCGGGTATCGCCTCACGCAACAGTTCGCGCGCCGGGCCGGGATAATCCGTCCCGATGAGGTACCCGCCCATCGTCGTCGGGTGACAGGCATACGAAAAGACTACCGCCCGCATGTCACCCTCCGGAGTCAGCACCCGCAGGACCGGCACATCCATGTCCATCGGCTCGGCCGGTCCCGGCACCATCCCGGCGCATTTCCCCTCCGCGTCCTTGCGCCGCCGGTTGATCCCCATCGTGCAGACGCCCACTGTGTAGTCCAGCTTGCTCTCCTCCAGGTCATCAACTGCCTCCCGCAGCAGGCCGCATAACTTCTCCCGCGTCTCGGCCAGATACTCCTTATCCAGCTCCCATGCCCCCTTAACTACCCCGAACGACGGGCCACAGTGCGTATGGCTACAGTTGATCAGCATCCGCTCCGGCGCAATCTCCAACTCCGCGCCCACTTCCCGTATCCGGTCTATGAAGTACTCGGTGAGCGAAAGCGCATCAAGCGCGAGTATCCCGACCCGCGTCTCGCCGTTGTCAAACACGACCGCGAATGCCTCCAGGTCATTGTACTTGCCCTCCGAAGGATGCTCCCGCCCGCCAAATCCCGACAGCCACACCGGACGTTCCGGTGTAATCATCGTACTCGCAATCCCTACCTGCATGGCTCACTTCCCTCCATATATCCGCGTCATCATCGTCATTGCAGCGACTTCACCGACTCGATGCCCTTGTCAACCAGAACATCCACGGACTCGCGTGTATAGCCCAACGGCCTTGGCTCAGGCTCCAGCGAGTAGATGAACGCCCTTTCGACCTCGTAGCCGCCTTCTTCATGCGCACTGCGGGACGCCACGTACGACCGCAACAGATTCGAGTACCCGAGCGTCCACACCTTCGCCTCTGCCAGCCTCGCCTTCACTTCGAGCCCAATCTCGCAGCTTATCTCGCCCCCCATCCCGATGACATACAAATCGCCGATCCTCAGCACCTGCACCTCCACCGGCAGCGTCTCGGCAAGACCGCCTTTTTCGGCGATCGTTTTCCGCGCCGCTGCTGCATAGTCTCGTTCCCATTGACTTCCCGCCTCAAGCTCCGCCAGCACTTCCTCGCTCGGCGTCCCGGTCGTCGGTAGCTGGGCGGTCACACTGCTCGCCGCCAGCTCATCGCCTAGCTTCTCCGGCTCACCGCACAGCGCCGCCTCTACCGCCCGCGCCAATTCATGCCCGATCTCATATACCGTCTCCAGCGGCCCGGACAAAAACGTCCGCTTCACCGGGTCCACATTCCGAGGTTTCACATCACCCCCGCAGCCCTGCAAAAAGATCGGCACACATCCCGGCAGCGCCTCTCGCAGCGCCTCTCGTGCCGGTCCCGGGTAGTCCGTACCCAGAAGCTGCCCGCCCATTGTCGTCGGGTGACACGCATACGAAAACACCACGGCCCGCACCTCGCCATCGGGTGTCAGCACTCGCAGCACCGGGACGTCCTTATCCATCGGCTTGTCGGGGTTCGGCAGCATGCCTGCCGCCTGGGCGTCCTTATCCATCCGCCGCCGGTTGATGCCCAGGGTGCATGAGCCAACCGTGTAGTCCACAGTCGCCTCCTGCAAGTCATCAACCGCCGCCCGCAGCATTCCGCCCACCTTCTCCTTCAACCCCTCCAACCATTCATAGTCAAAGTGGCGGTTCGACCCCCGCACCACCCGACACGACGGTGCGCAGTGCGTATGGCTACAGTTGACCAGCATCGCTTCCGGAGCAATGCCTACCTGCTCGGCGGCCTCTCGTATCGGCTCCAGCAGCCACTCATCAACACCCACCAGGTCCAGCGCCGCGATACCCACGCGCTTGTCTCCGCTCTCGAAAACCACGACTGACGCTTCGAGATCGTTGTAGTTACCTTCTGAAGGCGCCGTCCGCGACGCGAATCCGGTCATCCAGATCGGCTGTTCCGGCGTCGTAGTTACATTCGCGATTCCTACTCTCATCACACACTGTCCTTTCGTTTATCATATTCTCTGCAACTATTCACGCAGTCGTCTCTCCCGCAGGATGGCTTCATGAGGACGCGCACTCTAGACGCGCAACCATCTCTTTGATAGCCCTCAGCAGGATAGTCTCCGAATCCACTGACAGCCCCAGCGGCTGAACCCACGGCCAGATCGTGTCCTGGAAGCTGCCATACACCTCATAGCCCCTCTCGTAGCCTGGCTCCGTATGCGCCTCCTCCGGCGCGAAGTAATCCCACGCCCCGTTGGTGTACCCCAGCGTCATCACCGTCCGCTCGCCCAGCATTTCCTTGATGTGCAAGCCCACTTCCACACAGGTCTCACACGCCATCGCCACGACGTACAATCCCCCGATGTTAACCACCTGGACCTCAATCGGCAACTGGTATGGGAGCTTGTGGCCGCTGGCCCACACGCGCCGCACTGCTTCACCCCAAGTGCGTGGGATGAGGCTTTCGGATCTTTCGGCCTGCGCAACTTGCTCTTCGCTCGGTTGCGGCCCGAACGGAATCTGCACGTACTCAGCCCCTACCGCCAGCTCATCACCCAGCGGCTGCAATTCCCCGCACAGCGCCGCACACACCGCTCGCCCCAACTCATGGCCCAGTTCCCTCGCTAGCTCGACCTGCCTCAAGCCCCCGGCCTTTTGCCTCAGACTCCCACCCCGCGAATTGACATCCCCTCCGCAGCCTTGCAGGAATATCGCCTCGCAACCGGGCATCTTGGCCGCCACCTCATCCCGCGCATATCCCGGGAAGTCCGGATCAATTTCCATCCCTAATACGCTCACCGGATGGCTCGCGTAGGAGAACACTATCCCCGCAGCTCATTTTCAGGCGACGTCACCCGCAACACCGGTACATCGAGGTCTATAGATTTAGCCGGATTCTCCCAGAGACCGTCTCGCCCTCGCCGGTTGAGACCCAGTGCACACGAGCCAACCGTGTAATCCAGCCGCGCCTCGGCGAGGTCATCAACCGCAGCCGCCATCACCTCACACAGCTTCTCGCGGGTCGCTTCCAGGTATTCATCTTCGTATGACCGCATGAAGCTCCGGCACGGCGTCACATTCGGCGAGGCGTGACCGTGAGAGGTATTCAGCATCACATTCGCCGCGGGAATGCCCAGCTTCTCCGCCGCCTGCCGCACCGGCACCAGCAGGTAGTCATCCACGGCCAGCACGTCCAGTCCCATAATGCACACTCGCGTCTCGCCATTATCGAGCACCGCGCAGTTGGCATAGATATCATGCGCAACGCCCTCCGACAGTTTCCCGATCCGGGAAGCGAACCCGTCAATGGTCACCGGCATCTCCGGCGTCAGATTGACCTTGGCAATGCCAACCTTCATCACGCTCACCTTTCACGCAATTCCCTATTGCGTTCCTTTGTTTGCCTTTGCTCTTTGCCTGTCGCCGTCATCCGCTGTTCTCTTCGTCATCTCATACACCGCGTTCCACCATATTTCCTCTCGCGCAGGATTATACCCTCCACTAAGCGAATGATTTGGCACTTTGCCGATGAAACAAACACCGACGCGAAGATATCGCTGTGGAGGCGAAGGTTGCGGCGCAGTGCTCCTGGCTCTCGCCATCAGCATTGTCGTCGCCGCCGGCTTCGCGATTCGGCACGGCCCCTGCTGGCTTGATTTCCTCGTGCAACGCCATCCTCCCGGTGTCATCATCCACCATACTGCCACCGGAGCCACTGCCAACGGCCGCCCCGTCAACGCCGCCCTCGTTGACGACTCACACAAGCGCCGCGGCTGGGGTCTCTCCAACGCGCACCAGACCTACCACATCGGCTACCACTACCTCATCCTCCCTGACGGCAGTGTCGAGACTGGCAGGCCGGAATGGATGACCGGCGCTCACTGCCGCGGTCGCAATCACTACCTCGGGATCGCCCTCGTCGGCAACTACTCATCCAAGTCAAATCCCGAGGGGAGCCAACAACCGGCCCGCCCGACGCCCGCCCAACTTCACGCCCTCCACTCTCTCCTTCTTGACCTCATGAACAAGCATGGTTTCAGCCCTGACGATGTCCATGGTCACAGCGAATTCCGCGCCACCGAATGTCCCGGCGATCGCTTCCCCATCGCCGAAGTTCGCCGCAAAATCGAAGAGACTTCCCGATAGATTGCACATAGCATCAATAGCTCATTAGAGGCGACGGGAAAAATTAATCTTGCTGTTAGCAGGAATACGCACCTCTGTGGGAGAACTCTCTTCTTGGTGCTCTGCTAGGC
>Ga0180431_10004092_pt1 | contig 18384 bp, 14 predicted proteins | sample SS_ome_11_FD_132459 | JGI IMG/M metagenome (GOLD analysis project Ga0180431, IMG submission 132459) | Hypersaline lake sediment archaeal communities from the Salton Sea, California, USA - SS_1_MS_1 metaG | ecosystem: Environmental > Aquatic > Non-marine Saline and Alkaline > Hypersaline >... | reverse complement strand
GGCTTCTGCCCTCCGGCAAAGAGCGGATCTCCGTGCTGACAAGCCTCTCCATCGATGAAACGGTCAGTCGCCTCAAGGATCCTGCGGTCATCAAGGAACGGCTCGGCATCGACGTGACCGCCGTCTCGCGCCAGGCCGCCACGCTCATCCTGGAGTTCTATTCCGACGACGGAGGACAGAACTGGACGCGAAAGGACCATCCCCACGTCGCCGACCGCCTGTACAAGCGCAACGGCCGCGAGTATTACCTGGCGTTCATTAACCTGATCGGCCAAGTGCGCCGGATCGAAGCGGGGCCGTACGCGGGCCGGCTGATTCTGGGCGGCCCGTTGCGGGGCGATTATCTGCCCTGCAAGGATTACCCGCATTTCAGGAACTACCACTCCAGCAGTTCGCTGGTCTACAGCGACGATGGCGGCGAATCCTGGTGTTTCGGCGGCGTCATCGGGGACAGCACCGCGTTCAAGCACAACGAGGGCTCCGCCATCCCTGTCAACGGCGGTCGCCGCATTCTGCTCGCCCGTCGCAGCACCGCCCCAAACGCCCCCGGCAAAACCATGCATTACAGCAACGATGGCGGCGCGACGTGGGAACCGGGCTTCGTCACGACCGTTTCCGCCACGCGCTGTCTGCAGGTCCTCGAATCGCACGGCGACCTCGTCCTGTGCTCCGCGCCCGGCAGGAAGAACCGCACCAACGGCCGCATCTACTTCAGCCACGACGCCGGCAAGACCTGGTCGTACAGGATGATCGAGGAAGGACCCTTCTCCTACAGCACGGTGAACCGATTGACGGGCCCTTACCTCATCTGCTGCTACAGTCAGGGCCACCACGGGGAACAGGGCGTGACCGCGCGTGTATTCTCCGTCGATTGGCTCCTGCGGCAAGACGACGGGACGAAACCGGGACGCGAATGACAACGAGGCGCCCCTACGGGCTCCGCGAACCGCCGACCCGGCACTGCACCGTCAGGCGACCATGTCCACCGTCCATATCGGTCTCGGGGCGAACGTGGGCGACCGCGAGGCAACCATCCGCGCGGCCCTGGACCGGCTGCGCGCCCATCCCCGGGTCGAGGTCAAGGCGGTCAGCACGCTCATCGAGACGGAACCGGCGGGCGGCCCGCCCGCCCAGCCGGGGTTCCTCAACGGGGCCGCCGCCCTGGAGACCGACCTGGAGCCGCACGCCCTCCTTGATCTGCTGAAGGAGATCGAGCGCGACCTCGGCCGGCAGCGGCGCGTGCGGTGGGGCCCGCGCGAAATCGACCTCGACATCCTCCTTTGGGAGGACCAAATCGTCCAGACGGACCGGCTGACCATTCCCCACCGCCGCCTGGCGGAACGGCGGTTCGTCCTGGAACCGCTCGCTGAGATCGCCCCCGACGCCCGCGACCCGATGACCGGGCGGACGGTCGAGGAACTGCTGAAGGGCCTCGGCGGAACGTAGGCACGGACGACGTCCCGTCAACATGTGGACTGCCGCGGCGCGCCGCGGCCTACTTGGTTGCCGAGGCCTCGGCTGGCTTCTCGGCAGGCGGCGGCAACTTGCCGGAGGCTTTCAGGTCCGCGAGGATCTGCTGCAGGAGCTTCTCGGCCTCCTTGGGTTGGGCCCCGTGTGGGCCGCGGCTGTTGAAGCGGATCGTGCCCGTTGTGTCGATGACCGCCGTCCCAGCCGGGTACCCCATGTACGCCTTGCGGACGGCCCCGTCCATGCCATCGACGAGGACCGGCACCGTGAGTTTCATGCCGCGGATGCAGTCGACGGCGGCCTGGGCCCGTTCCTCGATGGTCTTGGGTTGTGCAATGTCGCGCGGCGACCGGAGGGTGCCGTCGCTCGCCTTTCCCTCGCGCACCGGATGGGCCTCGCGCACGTACACCAGGTAGAACGCGACGTGTTGCCTGTACGCCTTGTACAGGGCCTCGAGGCGGGGCGCCTCGCGCCGGAAGGGCGGTCACGTGTAAGACGAGAAGAAGAGGCAGACCGGCCGCTTGCCGCGATAGGCCGACAGGCGTACGGCGTCGCCCGCGTCACCGAGGCGGGCGGCCCACCGGCCGTCGTCGGCCTTCTCGACGTGCAGGCGCCGGAGGGTGAAGTCGGGGGCTGTGTCACCCGGCTTCAGGAGGGGTGCCCAGCGGGACGATGCTGTTCGGCGGGCGGCGGGCTCGGCGCCCAAGGACGCGGTGCCAGCAAGCAGCATGCCCAGCGTCAACGGGACGGCCAGGGTGATCGTAGCAACAATGCGGGTTCGTGACATGGCGCTTTCTCTCGCCTCCCTGCCCCCAAGTTAAACGCGGCTCGCTCGCCGCTGTTGCGGTCTATCGCCCGGACGGGCCAGGCCGGTGCCCTTAGCCGACGGGTTCAATCGGTGGCGGCTCGGGCTCGGGCTGCGGATCCGGTTGGGAATCCGGCTGCGGGGAAGCAACGTCCTGCGTCGCGGGGTCCGGGGGCGGCAGCACATCCGCGGAGTCGGGCGGGTCGAGGTACCCGTGCGCCTGACAGGCGAGGACGATATCGCGTGCGATGGGTCCGGCCGCCTCGCCGCCGTGCCCGCCATGTTCCACGATGACGGCAAAGGCGACGCGCGGGTCGTCGGCCGGAGCGAAACCGGCGAACCAGGCGTGGTCGTTGCCTCGGCCGGCCTGGGCCGTGCCCGTCTTGCCGGCGATGCGGACCGCGTCGGTCCGCACGTGGTTGTATCCCGTGCCGCCTTGCTCGTTGACGACAGCGTCGAAGGCGTCGCGGAGCACGCGCACGTGCGCGTCGTTCATATCGAGGCCGGGCCGGCATGTGCCGGGCGCGGGGGCCTTTTCGCGGATGAGCCGCAGCGGGGGCATCCGGCCGCCCGTGGCGACCAGACCGTACAACTGGGCCGCCTGGATCGGCGTGACGAGCAGTTCGCCCTGGCCGACCGCGAGGTTCCGCGGGTCGTGGACGTCGACGCATCCCTCGGCCTCGCCGGGCAGGGCGATGCCCGTGGGCCGGCCCAGGCCCAGGCGCCGGGCCCACTGGACAAGACGGTCCCGGCCGATGCCGAGGTCGAACCGCCCGCCCCGGCGCGACAGCAGCATCGCCACCCGGTAGAAAAAGACGTTACAGGACTTCTGGATGGCCGTCCGCAGGGGAATCGTGCCGTGACCGTACCCGCGCGACAGGTACACGTGGCAGCGGAAACGGTTCGGGTGGTCCGGGTCGAGCACGCCGTCGCACGTCAGGAAGGTACGGGGCGTCAGGACGCCCTCGTGCAGGGCGCACGTCGCGGTGACGACCTTGAAGACGGAGCCGAGCGGGTACTGGCCGGCGATGGCCCGGTGGACGAGCGGCTTGTCGGTCTGCGCCACGAGGTCCGGGTAATCCACGCCGAAGAGGCGGACGTCGTACCGCGGGGCGGAGGCGAGGGCGAGGATCTCGCCCGTCGCGCACTCCAGAACCACGGCGGCGCCGACGACGCGGCCCGTGGGGCCGTGGTCCAGGAGATCCTCGGCGTCGCCCTGGAGGGCGGCATCGAGCGTCAGGTGCACGTCGTCGCCGGATGCGGGTTCGATGTTCTCGAGGTAGGCGCCGTCGATGGCCTTCTGGTACATGCCCCGGCTGCCGCGGAGGATGTCCTCGCAGGCGGCCTCGACGCCGGCCCGGCCGACGCGGTCGCCGGGCCAGTACCGCTTGAGGTGGCCTTCGGGGTACCGGCCGTTGATGCCGCCCGAGAGTTCCTCGGCGGTGACCTCGCCCATGCGTCCGATGACGTGTGGGGCGACGCCGCCCAGCGGGTACTCGCGTTTGCGGGTGGGCTGGAGCACGAGGCCGGGGAACCGCTCGGACCGGCTCTTGATAACGCCGACGACCTGGAGGTCGACGTCGTACACGATCGAGTGGGCGATGGAGCCGCGCGAAAAGTACGTCTCCTCGGCCACGCGGATGCGGCGGCCGTGGACGTTCCGGACGTTCTCGCGGATGATCTCGACGCGCTGGCGGATGACCTCGGCCCGGCGGTCGAGTTCGTCGCGCGGGATGCCGGTGAGGCGCGACAGTTCGTTCCACATGCGGATGACGCGGGCGTGGACCTCGTCGGGCTCCACCTTCCAGCGGCGGGCAAGGCGGCGGACGAACCGCTCGTCCATCTCGATGAAGGGAAAGTAGACGGCCACGTCGAACGCCCCGGCGTCGCGGGCCAGGGCCACCCCCTTGCGGTCGTATACCGTGCCGCGGATCGTCGGGCGGTAGTGCGGCCGGTGCTTGAGGCGCCGCTCGGCCTCCACCTGGTAGCGGGCCCCCTGAAGCACCTGGATGCGCACGAGGCTCCCGAGGACCAGGACGAGGCCCAGCCCGAGCACAACCAGAACGAGTTGGAGGCGCGTGGCGTACATGGACCGCCTGCATCGTACGACAGCGCGGGGACGGAATCAACCGGGGCGCCGTAGGCCGCGACGACGTCCCGGCAATAGGCATAGGAATGCCGGGGCTCCCGCCCCGGCCTACATGGGCTTTGGCGTTCTCAGATTTCGCTCGGCTCCAGCAGCACGCCCAACGGGCCGCGCAGCCGAAGCAGCAGCCAGATGAGGTACGGCGCCAGGATGCCCGAGTAGACGGCGTTGAGGGCGGCCTCTTCCATCGACCGCAGCAGGGCCGGCTCCGCCCCGCCCAGGTACCGTGCCGCCGCGTACCACACGGTGTGGACCACCAGGACCGCCGCGAACGCAACGGCGGACTGCGTCAGGACCCACCCGCGGTTCAGCACGCCCCGCACCAGGCTGAGCGCCGTCAGCACCGCGGCAAAGAGCAGCGCCCCGAGGCCGAGGCGGCCGGTCACTGCCGTCAGGTCCGTCCCGAGCCCCATGCACCACCCGGCCACGAGGGCCACTTGCGGCTTGTAGTAGAGCGCCACGAACACGCCGAGCACCAGGACGAGGTCCGGCCGGACCCAGTGGCCGTGCACAGGCACCGCCAGGGCACCGGGCACAAACAGGGTCGCCTGAACCACCAGGAGAACGTACGCCAGGATGCCGAGCAGGAACCAACGCACGGGCAGGCCTCGGATCCGGGGTGCGAGCGGCCGGGCAGCAACGGATACGCCCCGAGGTTACCGCTCGGGCGCGGTCTCGCGCGACAGGACGTACACCTCGCCGGCCGTATCGGGCGCCACCTGGAGGTCCACCACCAGGGAATCGAAGAGGGGGGTCTTGGGATGCGGCCCGGCCCGGGCCACCCGCCCCACAATCAGGTAGGCCGGCAGACGGCTCTCCGGCGAGGGGCTGGTCACCACGTAGTCGCCGACCGAGACGTCGGCGGTGCGGGGCACGTGCTCGATGGCCAGGGTCCGGCCGTCGCCGGCACCCTGGGCTGCCAGACCGTCGGGCCCCGGCCGCCACCGGCCGTCGCGGCCGGCCACGATCTGCACCATGATCCGCGTCTCGGGATCCGTGAGCAGGCGGACGGTACTCGTCAGGGGTCCGACCTCCTCCACCACGCCAAAGAGCCCCGCGGCCGTCAGCACGGGCTCGCCGGCGGCCAGGGCCTCGCGGGCGCCGCGGTTGAGGCGGGCCTGAATGATGGCCCCGCCGGCCCGGACGCCGGAGGAGAAACCTTTCGAGAGCATGGCCGGCGAACGCCCGCCGGCGACCTCCGGCGAGATCAGGCGCGCCGGGACAAGGCGACACGGCAGGCCATCGAGCCCCTCGCGGATGTGGGCCAGGTCGCGCACCCGGCGGTCGTAGTCGCCGAGGCGGGCGGTAGCCTCCGCCAGGGCCGCCTCCAGCCGCTGAACGCGGCGCTGGAGGTGCTCGGCATCCGCCGGGACGGGCGCCGGCCAGGTCGGCGCCGGCTCGCTCATATCCAGGGCCCAGGCGGCGGTCAGGTTATCCAGGGGACGAAAGACGGGGGCCGCCCACACCCGGGCGCGGTCGGTCACGGACTGCGGGGCCAGCAGGAGCGATGCGGCCAGGACGGGCAGCGCAGCCATCCCGAGGCGCTGGAGCGTCCGGCGCGGCAGGAGCGGACGTTTGGTTCGCGGAGACCTTCGGGCCATGCGTTCCCCACCGAAGATGCGGCGAGGCCGCCGCGACGGGCGCGACGACCGCTGACGAGGCATCATATCCCGGCGGCCGAGCGGATGCCAAGGAAAAACGCGGCGGGCGGCGCTCACGCGCCGGCGGGGACCCGGAAGTTACATCTCGTCGTCCGTGATGTCGATCGTGCCGCCCCACTGGTCCAGGTGGTCCAGGAACACGCCCGAGCCACGCGCCACCGCCGTCATCGGGTCGTCGGTCACGCGGACTTTCAGGCCGGTCGCCTGGGAGATGACCTGGGGCAGGCCCTTCAGGAGCGAGCCTCCGCCACAGAGCATGATGCCGTTGTGGACGAGGTCGGCGGAGAGTTCCGGCTCGGTCTGTTCGAGGGTACGTTTGACGCAGTCGATGATGGCGTCGACGGTTTCGGAAAGGGCCTCGCGGATTTCCTGGCTGGTGACGGTCGTGGTGCGGGGGAGGCCGGCGATGAGGTCGCGCCCGCCGATTTCCAGTTCGAGTTCCTCGCCGAGTGGCGCGGCGGAGCCGATCTCGATCTTGACGCGTTCGGCGGTCTGCTCGCCGATCAGGAGGCTGTAGGTGCGTTTCATGTACTCGATGATGGCGGTGTCGAGGTTGTCGCCGGCGATGCGGATCGACTGGCTGCAGGCGATGTCGGCGAGGCTGACGACGGCCACCTCGGTCGTGCCGCCGCCCACGTCGACGACCATGCTGGCGGTCGGTTCGTCGATGGGCAGGCCGGCGCCGATGGCGGCGGCCATCGGTTCCTCGATGAGGTGGACCTTGCGGGCGCCGGCGCGGGCGGCCGAGGAGAGGACGGCCCGTTTCTCGACCGCCGTAATGCCCGAGGGGATGGCGATGACCACACGGGGGCGGATGAACGACGTCCGGCCGTGCACGCGCCGGATGAAGTAACTGAGCATCGCCTCGGTAATGTCGAAGTCGGCGATGACACCGGTCCGCATGGGCCGGACCGCCGAGATCGAGCCCGGCGTCTTGCCGAGCATTCGCTTGGCGAGGTCGCCGACGGCCATGCCGTCGAGGAGGACACGGCCACTGTCCTTGCTGACCGCAACGACGGAAGGCTCGCAGCAGACGATACCCTGACCGCGGACGTACACCAGGGTGTTGGCCGTGCCGAGGTCGATCCCCATGTCGGCGGAAAACAGGCCGATGAAGCGGTCAAAAATCATACCGGATCCCCGACGCGAAACCGTGGCCGTTGGGCAGGCGGCATATGGTCGGCCGATGGCGGGGCCGGGGGCATCGGTCGATCAGGTGCCGGCCGCGTCCCCCGCCGGCTCGGTCGTGTCGCCGACGGGCGGTTCGGTTGATGTACCGGCGGGCGGGGTCTCGGGAGCGGAGGTTCCGCTCCCCGCCCCGGCGGGGCCCGCGCCGGCGTCGGGCGACGCCGTCACGCCCTCCGGGAAACGCTTCAGGGCCTTGTCCACCTCTTCCAGTTCCTGCCGACGCTCTTCCTGCTGCGTTTCCACCTTTTCGTGCAACGTCTTATTGGCCTCGCCCTTTTCGGTGATGCCAAGAATGGTGCCGTAGTTCTTATCGAGTTCCAGGCACAGGAACACCAAGGCCGTGATCAGCGCCACGCCGCCGACCAGAAGCAGCACCGTATAGACGTTGCTGAGCGGCTGGGCCGCTACGCGAACGCCGCTACTCGAACCGATTTGTGACATGGTCGTTCACCTTTACATCGCCGCGGATAACGCTGAGTTCGCCCGCCGCACTGTCGCTCGAGACCTTCGTGATCTCTAGGGTCGCCAGGTACTTGTTCTGGGCCTCGTTGTACACGAAGAACTTCATGCCCTCGACGACGCCGTCGTCGCTGCCGAGCGTGATCTCGGCCACGCGGGCCTCGTTGTCAGCACTCTTGACGAGCCCCTTAATGGGTGTGGTGGGAACGGCGGGGACTTCCTTGGGCATCTCGACGCCCGGCTGCGTCCGGAGGTACTCGATGGTGCTCTCGGCGGCGGCGAGCCGCTCGCGGGTCTGCCGCAGGTTCTCCTTGAGGTTCTGCAGATCGGCCAGCGCGTCGCGAAGGCGGGCGTCCGTCTCACTGTACATGACCTCGAGTTCGTGCTTGGCCTTGACGGCGGCGTCGCGTTCGGCCCGCCACGTGTCGCGCTGGGCCTGTTCCTTGGCGAGCGTTTCCTTCAGGTCCGTCAGGGCCACCGAGAGTTCCTGGAGCCGCTTCTCCTGGCTCTTGTTTTCCTCGGTGACGAGCGTGATGGTGTTGTTCTTGTCGTTCAAGGTGGAGGTGAGGGTGTTGATGCGCTGTTCGAGTTGGGCGCGGTGGGCCATCCACTCGGAGTACTTCTTGTCGCGCTGCTGAATGGCCAAGTCGCGCTGCTCCAGCGCCTTCTGAAAGAGGCGCTGCTGCTCGTCGTAGCGGGCCTTCCAGTTCTCGCGGAGCACGACTTCGGTCGAGACGAGGACGGCCACGGCGATGGAAACCACCACCACGAGGACCGTCAGAATCTTGCCCAGAGTACTCAACGCTGCCTCCTTTCAGAAGCCGGTGACCGCCAACCTTCCTGGCCCCACACCGGTCCCCTGCATCCTTCGGCCCCGGGGCGGACGGCTCCCCGCACCGATACCGCCTGTATCCGTATGGTCAGTGGCGATTCTAGTTGCCCCCCCGTAACCGTCAAGCAAAATTTCATTGTCCGTAAACGTTTACGAGCCAATCGGCGGTTTGTCGTCGATGCGGGATACCCGAGTGCCGGGCGTCCGCCGGCCGTGGCAGCCGGTCCGGCCATCGGCTACGTCCCGTTCTCCCGCTCCTCCTTGAGGATGGTCGACCGCCAGGGGCGTTCGGCCGACCGGATCCGCACGATCGCCGCCGCCGCCGTTGTCCGCTGGAGCGGCACCTGGCTCGCCAGCATCTTCTGGAGCGGCTCCAGGGCCGGCGTGTACCCCGTCTCGCCGAGTTCCCGGGCCGCCAGCACCCGGGTTTCGCTGTCGGGCGCCTCGAGCAGGTCCAGGAGCATGCCGACGCGCTTGAAGTCGCCGAGTTGCGCCAGCGAGGCGATGGCGCCGAACTTGACGTCGAGGAACCGGCTCTGGCACAGGCGCTCCAGCAGCGGGATGTCTTCCTTCTCGCCCATCCGCCCGAGCAGCCGCGTCGCGTAATAGCGCACCAGGTGCCGATTGTGCCGCGTGAGCGTACGGACGCGGTCGTGGCCGGCGCCCGAGCCCAGGCGGTGCATCGCCTCGGCCGCCCGCAGCACGACCACGGCGTCCGGGTCATCGAGTTTGACCTCCAGCAGGCCGATGGCGGACGTGCGGCCGGTAAGGCCGAGGAGCCAGGCGGCCATCCGGCGCAGCCGGACGTCCGGGGCGCCGAGGGCGTCGCGCAGGGCGCTCATGCGGTCGGGCTCGACGGTCATCGCCAGGCCGAAGGCCGCCGCCAGGCGGACCGTGGGGTCGGCGTCGCGCTGCTTGCGGCGAAAGAGGTCCGCCAGGTCGCGGCGCTGGAGGGTGCCCATCAGCGCGAGGGCCGTCGCGCGGACCCGCGGGTCGCGCGTGTCGGCCAGCGGCTCGACCCGGCCGAGCGGCGGCTGCCGGCCCGCCTCCAGGTACGTCTCGCAGGCCATGGCCGCGAGCGGCGGCTGGCTGGACTGCAGGGCCTCGTCCAGAACCTCATACGGCGTGTCGTGGCCGCCCTCCGGGATGCGGACGGCCGAGAACCCTTCCGGGGACGCCAGGTCCTCGCCCCGGCCGGACGGCGTGCACCCGGCGACCGCAGCGAGCCCCAACGCCAGCGCGAGGACGAGGCACGTTCCTGCTTGCCGCGTGGTGGCCTTCCCAGGCCACCACGCCTCGCGGCGTGCCGGGGTCCGCGTCGGCCTGGGAAGGGCGCCGCGCGGGTTGGCGCGGCGGGTCTCCGCACCCACCGCGCTTTCATGGGTGGACAAGCGGGCGTCGAACATCGTAAGGCTCACGATTGCTGCTCCTTTCCCGGCACGTCGGCGGGCGCCTTGCGGCGCCGGACCCGGCCGACGACGGCCGCCACCGCCAGGCCAAGTGTCGTCAGGATACACCCGCCGGCAAACAGGTCGCCGTGCCGCGTGTACGGCGCCGGGCGGTCGTCCAGGTTGAGGTAGCCGACGATGCTTCCCGCCACGCCGCGGCGTTCGCCGCTTTGCTCGACCACCTTCGTGATGTGGCCGGTGGACTGGATGACGGCGCTGATGCCCGTGTTAACGCTGCGGACGATGGGTACGCGGTTCTCGACGGCCCGGAAGACGCACAGATTCAGATGCTGGTCCAGTTCCCACGACCCGCTGAACCAGCCATCGTTGGAAATGTTGACGATGAAGTCAACGGCCTTCTGCCCGGGGTCCTCGCCCGCGCTCGTGTCGCCGCGCGGCTGGACCATCTGGCGGATGCGGTACGCCATGGCATCCTCGTAACAGATGGCCACCTGGAACCGCGCTTCGCGCCCGTTCCACGCGATGCGGAACGGCGGCTGGTCGTTCGCCCCCGGCGTCAGGCTGTGGTCGAAATCGTACGGCGTGAACGCCACCAGCACCCGGTTGAGCCACGGCCAGGATTCCCGGAACGGCACGTACTCGCCGAACGGCACGAGGTGACACTTGGCGTACGCGTGGTCGGCCTCAAACTCCTCGGACTCCGGCGAGAGGAGAAAGGCCGTGTTGCGCCGCGGCCCCTTCGTGAAGAAGCCGCCGCCCGGCAGGCGGTACGCCCCTTCCAGGTCCACCGAGTGGCCCCCGAAAAGGATCGGCGTCTCGACCTGGCGGGCCTTCCGGCGAATGCGGAGCCAGTACCCTCGCGACCGGTTCTGAAGGTACCGGAACACGCGGCGCATGCCTTCGTCGCCGACGATGCGGTCGATGTCGGCCTTCAGGTACTCGCGGTTCAGGATGCCGGGCACCATCGTCTCGGGCCAGACGACCAGGTCGACGTCGAGGCCGGCCTTGGCCGCCTTGGCCAGGGCCCGGTCCGTCAGGTCGAACTGCTCGCGCAGGAGGCGCTCTTCGAGTTGCTCGATCTGCTCGAGGCGGGCCTGGAGTTTGATTTCCTGCGGCACGTTGGTCTGGACGCTCGCCACGACCGGGCCATGCTCCTCCGGGGGCGGGGCCTCGCTCAGGCGGTACAGACCGTAGCCCACCGTGCCCGCCCAGGCGGCCACGACCACGGCGAGGCTCGCCAGCAGCATCGGACTGAACCGCATCGAGCCGGGTGGCGACTCGGCGCCCTCCCCCCGCTTCGCCCGGCCAGCCAGGCCCGGCAAATAGTCGCGGATCGACGCCTCCCCGCGGGGCGTGAAGATCGGCCGGACCAACACCGCCGCCAAGAGGCCCGTCGTCGCCAGGCACAGGGCCGATGGCCCGTAGGCCCCCAAGGCGTCGGCTGTCTGGATGAGCGGCAGGTTCTCGTACTGGGTGTGCCCAACAAAGAGCCACGGTAGGCCGGAGATGGCCCAGCCTCGCACCCACTCCAGCGCCACCCACCCCACGGCCGCCGAAACCGCCAGCGGCACGGGCAGCCGCGCGAACCCTCGCATCGCCAGACCCCACATCGCCCAGTAGAGAGCCAAGTACGGTAACGCCGCCAAATACCCGGCCGTCGTAATCGGCTGGACCCAATAGAGGTTCACCGCGAAGAAAACCAGGCCGCCCGCCAAGGCCGCGACGAACGCGTCTTTCCCGGTCCGCGCGCGGACGGTCGCAACGAGCAGCGGTACGAGGGCGACGTACGCCAGCCAGGAGGCCTCCACCGGCGGGAAGGCCAGCGTCAGCAGCAGCGCCGAGACGACCGGCCACAGGAGAAGTCCGCACAGGCCGCGCAGGATAGACGCCCAGGGCCGGCGGGTGCGGGGACGCTTGGCCGCGCCGCCGCCATCGGCGGAGGGACCCTTCTTCCTGGATGGTCGGCTACTCGCCATACGCGGTTCCCGAGTGCGGCCGGAAGTGCCACATTCTGACCGGGGGCGAGCGTCGAGTCAAGGAACGGTGCCGGTTCGCCGGCGTTTGTCGTTTCGTACGGGACGAAAACGCTCTACAATAGCGGGTACTCGTAACGGCTGTCATTTGTCACTGGTCATTTGTTTCGGCGAGCCGAGGCGTGTGTGGCAGGCGGAGCCTGTGACCACACCGACACAAAGGACAAATGACCAAGGACAAATGACAACGGACCAAGACCAAGCAGACAAGGAGTCGACCATGGCGGACCCGACCAAGACCACGCTCGGCGTGCTGGTGGGCACGCGCGGCTTCTTCCCGACGCACCTTGCCCAGGAAGGCCGCAAGACCCTCCTGGAGATTCTCGAGGCCGAGGGATACGACACGGTCTGCCTGCCTGCGGACGCTGCCACCGGCGGGGCCGTCGAGACCCTCGACGACGCCCGGGCGTGCGCGGACCTGTTCCGCGCCCGCGCCGACGTCATCGACGGCATCATCGTCACGCTGCCGAACTTCGGCGACGAGAAGGCGGTGGCCAACACGCTACGATTCGCCGACCTCGGTGTGCCGGTCCTCGTCCACGCCTGGCCGGACGACCCCAAGCGGATGACGCTCGAGCACCGCCGCGACGCCTTCTGCGGCAAGATGAGCGTCTGCTGCAACCTCGAGCAGTACGGCATTCCCTTCAGCCTGACGGAGCGGCACACGGTGGGGCCGGACAGCGAGGCGTTCCGGTCGGACCTGCGGCGCTTCGCCGCCACCTGCCGCGTCGTCGGCGGCCTCACCGGCGCCCGCGTGGGCGCCGTGGGCGCCCGCACGGGGCCGTTCAACACGGTTCGGTACAGCGAGAAGATCCTGGAGGCGGCGGGCATCTCGGTCGAGACGGTGGACCTCTCAGAGGTACTCGGCCGGGCGGCCGCCATCGCGCCCGACGATGCCGACCTGAAGAAGAAACGCGACGCCATCGCGGCCTACACCGACACCTCGGCGATCGACGCCGACCCGCTTGACCGCATGGCACGCTTCGGACTGGTGTTAGACCGGTGGATCGCCGAGACGGGCGTGTGCGGCACGGCCATCCAGTGCTGGACCGCCCTGGAGGAGTACTACGGCATCGTGCCGTGCGCCGTGATGAGCATGATGAGCGAATCGCTCCTGCCGAGCGCCTGCGAGGTGGACGTGACAGGCCTCCTCGGTATGCTGGCCCTGCGGTACGCCACGGAGTCGCCCGCCGCCCTCGTCGACTGGAACAACAGTTACGGCGACGACCCGGACCGGTGCGTCCTGTTCCACTGCTCGAACCTGCCGAAGAGCCTGTTCGCCACGCACCGGATGGCGATTCAGGACATCATCTCCCAGACCGTGGGCGACGAGAATGCGTCCGGCACGATCGTGGGCCGGCTCGCCGCGGCCCCGGTTTCCTTCTGCCGCGTCGACACCGACGACACCGAGGGCCAGATCCGCGCCTACGTCGGCGAGGGCGACCTGACCGCCGACCCCCTCGAAACCTTCGGCGGGTACGGCGTCGTCCATATCCCGGACCTGCAACTGCTGCTCCAGGTCATCTGCCGCCTCGGCTTCGAGCACCACGTGGCCATCGCGCACGGCCAAGTGGCCGACGCCATCGAGGACGCCTTCGAAACGTATCTCGGGTGGGAAACCTATACGCATACGGCGTGACGGCGGCCGGTCGTCTTTGCGGGAACCGGCTGCATCTCAAACCGTCTAACACGTAGCACCGAGGCCGTGCCGCGCGTGCGCCCGGTGCGGCGCCCGCCGGCCGGTAACCGTTCACGTCCAGTTAGGAGATATCCCATGCGTACCCTGTCATGTCTCACGGCCGTGGCCCTTGCGGCCCTTGTCGCCCTCGCGGCCGTCGGCGCGGCCCGGGCGGCCCCCGCCCCCAAGGAAGGCGTCGCCCTGACCGTCTACAACCAGAACTTCGCCGTCATCAAGGACGTCCGGACCCTGAACGTGCCGGAGAAGGTGTCGGACATCCGCTTCCGCGACGTCGCCAAGCAGATCGACCCCACGAGCGTCCACTTCAAGAGCCTGACGGATCCCGGCGGCACGACCGTGCTGGAGCAGAACTACGAGTTCGACCTCGTCAGCGCCGACAAACTCCTCGACAAGTATATCGACAAGCCCATCACCGTCGACACCGAGGACGGCAAACGCTACGCCGGCACCCTGCTCTCGTTCGACGCCAAGCAACTCATCCTCAAGACGCAGGACGGCCTGTCGATGGTCCAGCGGCCGGACAACATCCGCAACATCGAGTTCGGCGCCCTGCCGGAGGGGCTGCTGACCCGGCCCACGCTCGTCTGGAAGGTCGCCACGGCCAAGCCCGGCGACCACCTCGCCGAGGTCACTTACCAGACCCAGGGCATGACGTGGCGAGCCGACTACTCCGCCATCGTGAATGCCGGCGACACGGCCATGGACCTCGCCGGCTGGGTCACCGTGACGAACCAGAGCGGGGCCCGGTTCCGCGACGCCCGCCTGAAACTGATGGCCGGCGACGTCCGCCGCGTCCGGGAGGAGCCACAGATGCAAGTCCTGGCCCGCCGCATGGACCGCGCCAAAGGCGCGGGTGCCGGCGGCGGCTTCGAGGAGAAGGCCTTCTTCGAGTATCACCTCTATGCGTTGGAGCGGCCCACCACGCTCAACGAGAACCAGATCAAGCAGGTCGAACTCCTCACCGCCGGCGCCGTGCCCGTCGTCAAGCGGTACGTCTTCGAACCCGAGGGCCGCTACGGCCACCGCCGCTACGGCGAGCCCAACACCTACAAGGTGAACGTCTTCGTCGAGTTTACGAACGACAAGAAGAGCAAACTCGGCATGCCCCTGCCCAAGGGTAAGGTCCGCGTCTACAAGCGCGACGCCGACACCGGCGACGTCGAGTTCATCGGCGAGGACTCCGTCGACCACACCCCCAAGGACGAGGAACTCAAACTGTACGTGGGCGACGCCTTCGACCTCGTCGGCGAACGCGTCATGACCGACCAGAAGCAGGGCCAGCGTTGGCGCGAACAGACGTTCCGCCTCGAACTGCGGAACCACAAGGAGGAGGATGCTGTCATCCTCTGCCGCGAACACCTCCGGGGACCCGGCACCTGGCAGATCAAGGCCAAGAGCCACGACTACACGAAGGTCGACGCCCACACCATCGAGTTCAAGGTACCCGTCAAGGCGAACGGCAAGACCGAGGTCACCTACACCGTCTACTACACCTGGTAACGAGAGCGGCTCCATCGTTCCCGCGTGGTGGCCTTTCGAGGCCACCACGCCTCAGTCCGTGGCCGGAATCTCGGCAGCCTGGGAAGGCCGCCGCGCGCCTTTCATCGGCGAGGCCCCGCGCATTTCCGGACAGCCGGCCCAAGCGGCCACGGCGGCGTCCCACCTCGGCCGAAGCCGCCGCCGGATCGCTCTCGTCCGCCGATCATACCGCGCCGCGATTCTCCCCCGACGATGCGTACAAACATATAGGACTTCCGCTGCACGCGGCGCGGGACGGCAGGCCGATGGCAACAACGCCTCGGCCGCCCCGCAGCGCGCGTTGACCGGCGGCAGGCAAAAGAGGAGGCTCCTGTGCGCGCGCCCACCCTCACCGTGATCGCCGCCGCTCTGGCCGCCATATGCGGACCGGCGTCGGCCGCCGACGCCCCGCCCGAGGAAGGCTTCGGCCTGACCCTGTACAACAGCAATTTCGGCGTCGTGCGCGAGGTGCGGGCTATCGACCTGCCCGCGAAGGTCGCCACCGTCCCGTTTCGCAATGTGGCCGCCGGCCTCGAACCGAGGACCGTCCAGTTCACGAGCCTGACCGACCCGGACGGCACGTACGTCCTCGAACAGAACTACCAGTACGACCTCGTCAGCACCGACGCCCTCCTCGATGCGTACGTGGACCGCGAGGTCACGGCGATCGACTCCGAGGGGAAGACGCTGCGCGGCACGCTGCTGGCCCACCGGCGCGGCGGAACCGTCCTCGATACCGACGAAGGCCTCCAACTCCTCAATTGGAACACGCGGCGGTACACCCTCGACCACCTGCCGGAAGGCCTCATCACCAAGCCAAGACTCGTCTGGAAGATGCACACCGCCAAGCCGGGGCGCCACCTGGCCAAGGTGACCTACCAAACCTTCGACCTGAACTGGGAGGCCGACTACATCGCCACCCTCAGCCCCGACGAAACCCGCATGGACCTCAACGGCTGGGTCACCCTGATGAACGAGTGCGGCGTCACGTTTCCGGACGCGCGCGTCAAACTCATCGCCGGCAACGTACGCGGACCCAAACGCAAGAAGGAGTACGCGATGGCCGCCGGCGGGGGCGGCGCGTTCGGCGATATCCAGCAACGCAAGAAGCCCGAAGAGAAGGCCTTCTTCGAATACCACCTGTACACCCTTCCGTACCCCACGACCCTCGCCCACAACGAGGTGAAGCAGATTCAACTCCTCTCGGCCGCCAACGTCCCCACCGAGAAGGAATACGTCGTCATGCGGCCGCTCCTCGACGAGCGCGAGGCGCACCGCCCGCACATGGACCCGTGGACGCCGCGCCTCGGCGACATGCCCTGCAAGGTCCGCGTCTACGTCATGTTCGACAACGAGAAGGAGGCCCAACTCGGCATGGCCTTGCCGAAAGGCAAGGTCCGCGTGTACAAGTGCGACCCGGACGACGACCAGGCCGAGTTCATCGGCCAGGACGCCATCGACCACACCCCGCGCGACGAAACCGCACGCCTGTACGTCGGCGACGCCTTCGACATCGTGGCCGAGCGCGCCGTCACCGACTACAAGAGCGGCGACGACGAGCACCACCATTTCTGGGCCGACGTCAGCGTACGCTTCCGTATCCGCAACCACAAGGACCACGCCATTGCCGTTCGCGTCCGCGAACCCCTGGCCCAGCGCAGTCACCGCACCTGGCGAATCGTCGAGGAGAACCGAAAGCACACAAAGGCCGACGCCTCGACCATCGAATACGCCCTCACCGTGCCGAAGGACGGTGAGGCCGAGGTCACCTACACGGTCCACTACTTCCAGTACCAGGGGTATTGAACCGTGGCGGCTCGGCGCGCCCGTCGGCCGACGAGGCCCGCGCCCTACTTCCGCGCCGGGCTCGCTTGCGGACTCGCCAGCCGGCGCGTGACGAACTCCACCACCTGCCGCGCCTGGGCCGCCAAGGCATCGACGACGATGCATCCCGCCCCGCCGCGGCCCGCGTTCGCCGTGCGGCCGGCCGCGTCCTGCGTTCGCAGAAGGATGACCGGCCGACCCGGGGTTGCCAGTGCCGAGGCCGCAGCAGCCGTCGCGTCCTTCGCCTCGCCGGCGTCCGCCGTCACGACCGTCGCGGCCACGTCCCGGCCTACGCCGGACAGGTCGAGCAGGACGACAGCCCGCACCCTGTAAGGCTCGAGGCGTAGGAGGCGGACGAGGAGGTTCTCGGCGGCCGCCACGGCTCCCGGCTCCTCGGGCCGTCGCTCGAGGCGCTGCGCCGCCGCCGGCGCCTGGGCCGCCGCCTCCGACGGCCCCAGCAGGGCGGCGAGTTGCGCGTCCTCGGCCGTGTCGGCAGCAGCACATCCACCCTCTCCCTTGACCGGAGAGGGTCGGGGCGAGGGTGAGACGATGCCCAGCACCGGCTCCTCCCCCTCACCCTGCCCTCTCCCACCAGGGGAGAGGGTTGACGACCAGCCAGGCGCGCCGCCCAGCAGCCGCCCGAGGCTCTTCGCGCCGGCCGCCCCGCAGAAGTGGGCATCGAGCGCCGCCACGACGAGCGTCCGCGGATGCTGGGCCGCTTCGTGGCTCGCCAGCGCCTGGGCCGCCTCGCACAGCACCGCCAGCGAGGCCGATGCATCCGTCCCCTGCGGTCCGTCGGCCGCCGAGGCGAGCCCGTCGAGCGGCGCCGCCAGGAGGACCGCCTCGTGGCTGCGAGCGAGGTCGCACAGCATCGTCGCCATGACCGCGGCCCGTCGGCGGGGATCGTCCGCCCCCTCCCCCGCCTGCTGCCGAACCAGCCGCCGCAGGAGGCATCGGACCACCGCCTCCGGAAAGAGCGGCGACGGCCGCTTGAACACGTCGAACGGCGTCAGGCGGTCCACGCCCTCGTCGCGGGCAGCCTGCTCCAGGGCCGCCCGCAGATCCGGCCGGGGAGGCCGGTCGAACGTGAAGTGCTCCGCCTCGCTCTTCAGGTCCGACCACCGGTCGGCCAGCGGCACGGCGTGGAAGAACGCCACGACGGACCCGCAGGCCGTCGCGGCTTGCTGCGTGGTCCGGGTCCCGGCGCGCCGGGACCCGGCCGGGCAGGGGAAGTTATCCGTCAGAATCGGCTTGAAGCCGGCCAGCAGGAGCCGACCGCCCACGTATCGGCGGGCCTCGGCGTGCCCCCGCTCGCCCACGGCGCGCGGGCCGAACGCGCGGAG
>Ga0180431_10004091_pt1 | contig 18385 bp, 16 predicted proteins | sample SS_ome_11_FD_132459 | JGI IMG/M metagenome (GOLD analysis project Ga0180431, IMG submission 132459) | Hypersaline lake sediment archaeal communities from the Salton Sea, California, USA - SS_1_MS_1 metaG | ecosystem: Environmental > Aquatic > Non-marine Saline and Alkaline > Hypersaline >... | reverse complement strand
GCTCTGGGATCCGGTTTGGTCGCACTGCCCGTCAGCTGGGGGACTCGGTGAAGGTTTCCGCAGCCATCGCCACTCCGCGTCGCTGAGCCGCGGAGCGGCATTTGCCGGCGGCATCGGCGGTGGCAGAGGGCCTGACCAGGTTCTGGCTTCCCCCGGCCGCACACCGCTGGCCGGCAGCATCCAAGAGCGGCTCGTCGTTGCACATCCGGACCACAAAACTGTAACGTGTTCTAGTTAGCGACATGATTACGGAGGCGGCGACATGAGCACCAGCGTTCGCGAGATCGACACCGGCACGCTGCCGGACCGGTACGCCCGGGGCTGGCACTGCCTGGGGACGGTTGCACAGTTCAGCGATGGTAAGCCGCACCCTATCCACGCGTTCGGCACGAAACTCGTGGTCTTCGCCGACTCCGGCGGTGAACTGCACGTGCTCGACGCCTACTGCCGGCACATGGGCGGAGACCTGTCGCAGGGCAGCATCAAGGGCGACCAGGTGGCCTGCCCCTTCCACGACTGGCGGTGGGGCGGTGACGGACGCTGCAAGCTGGTGCCCTACGCCAAGCGCACCCCGAAGCTGGCCAGAACCCGCTCTTGGGCTACCGACGTGCGCGGCGGCCTGCTGTTCGTCTGGCACGACCACGAAGGCAACCCGCCCCAGCCCGAGGTCCGGATCCCTGAGATCCCCCAGGCCGCCAGCGACGACTGGACCGATTGGATCTGGCACACCATGCTGATCGAGGGCTCCAACTGCCGGGAGATCATCGACAACGTCACCGACATGGCGCACTTCTACTACATCCACTTCGGGCTTCCGACCTACTTCAAGAACGTGTTCGAAGGCCATATCGCCACCCAGTACCTGCACAACGTCGGCCGGCCCGACGTCGGCGGTATGGGCACCGCCTACGGCGAATCCCACCTGGACTCGGAGGCCAGCTATTTCGGCCCGTCGTTCATGATCAACTGGCTGCACAACACCTACGGCGACTTCAAGGCCGAGTCGATCCTGATCAACTGCCACTACCCGGTGACCCAGGACTCGTTCGTCCTGCAGTGGGGGGTGATCGTGGAGAAGCCCAAGGGCCTCGATGAGAAGACCAGCAACCATCTGGCCAAGGCGTTCACCGACGGGGTCAGCAAGGGCTTCCTGCAGGATGTCGAGATCTGGAAGCACAAGACCCGCATCGAGAATCCGCTGCTGGTCGAGGAGGACGGCGCGGTGTACCAGATGCGCCGCTGGTATCAGCAGTTCTACGTCGACGTCGCCGACATCACCCCGGACATGACCGACCGGTTCGAACTCGAGGTCGACACCAGCAAGGCCAACGAGAAGTGGCACGTCGAGGTCGAGGAGAACCTACGGCGCCAGGCGCAGCAGAAGGCGGCGGAAGCCGGCACGACGCCATGACCGGCGGCGAGCAGGTTCCCGACGTCGACCAGCTGGCCCGGTCGATGCTGCTCCTGCACGGCGCCCACGACGACGAGCACACCGCGGCCGGAGATGACCAGGACCTAACCACCTGGTCCAAGGCCCCCGACTTCGCCAATGACCCCGAACGCGCCGCCGAGGTGCATCAGGCCACCCGTCAGGATCGGGAACGCTATCTGACCTCCGGCCTGGCTCAGGTGGACTGCCGGTTCTGCCACGCATCGGTCAAGGTGAAGAAACTCGGCGCGCCCTACACCGCCGTGCAGTGGAACGGCGAGGCGTCCGGGAGGTGCGCCTACTTCGCCGAGATCCGCGCCGGTGGCGGCAACAGCGCCCGGGTGCCGTCCTGCCCGAGGCTGACCGACAGCATCGCCCACGCGGTCGCCGAGGGGTGCCTGGAGGAGTACTCCAGTTCCCCCCCACCCGGCGACGGCTGACGTCGCCGCTGGCGGCCCACGTGCGGGGCGCAGGTCACAAGCCCCGGAAGCGTTCGGCGACCTGGTCCTCGGTCAGGCCGTAGTCGGCCAGTGAGTAGGTGTGTTTGGGGGCACGGGGACCACGCCTGCTGTCGGCGTCGGTCCGGGTGATCGCCGCACGGGCCTCCTCGGTCATTTCGATCCCGAAGTGGGCGTAGATGTCCTCGACCGTACCGATCGGGTCTGCGAAGAGTTCGACGTAATCGACGTCGTAGAACTGGGCGGGGTCGCATGCGGCACGCACGGCGTTGAACCGCTCCAGCCCGCGCGACCACGTCTCCAGTGAATCGGCGCCGATGGTGTCGCCGACATAGGTGTTCGACCATCCCGCCGTGGTGTGCTGGGCCAGCGAACACATCGAGGCCATGATCGTCTGGGCCGGCCGGTGGCATTGGATCACCAGGGCGTCGGGATAGGTGGCAATGAGCGCGTCGAGGGCGAACAGGTGACTGGGGTTCTTCAGGATCCAGCGCTTCTCCGGGTCGTTGAGGCCGATCAACTGCAGATTGCGGCGGTGGCGCCGGTAGGGAGGAGTCCAGTCCTGACCGGCCAGCCACCTGGCGTAACCGGGTACGTGCGCCAGCGTCTCGTAGGAGACCGAGTGGACCGACTGCCGCAACAACTGCCAGCACTCCTCGACCTCATCGGCGGTCATATAGTGCAGGCCGGTGTAGTCCGGGTTCTCGCTGTGGGCCTTCCGGAAGCGGGTTTCGAGTTCGACGAAAACCGGGTTCTGATGCCATGTCTCGCGCGGAGGCCGGGGCTGGGGGAACTCCGCGAGCCACAGCTCGAGGCCCTGATGACGCGGGTCTCCGCACAGTAACCGGTGCAGCGCGGTGGTTCCCGTGCGCGGAAGACCCGTCACGAATATCGGTGCGGTGATCGGCACGTCGGCGTAGCCCGGGTGCTGCTTCCAGGAGGCCTCGCTCAGGAGTCTGGCCACCAGCGCGTTGCGCAGGAAGAAACGGGACATCTTGCTACCGAGTTCGGTGAAGTCCGCCTCCCGCCGGTAGGAGTCGAGCAGCACCGACAGCGCCTCGAGATAGTTGTCGTCGTCGCTTCCGAAGTCATCGAGTCCGACGGCCTTCACCGCCGAGGCCATCAGGTCCTCGACGGTGCCGACGTCGGTGCGCGCGGCGCCCATCAGGCTTTGTACTCCCCACAGTTCACATCCAGGGTCGCCCCGGTGATCCCACTGGAGAGGTCGCTGGCCATGAACAGGATCGCCGAGGCGACCTCGTCCTCGGTCGGCAGCCGCTTGAGGTCGGACTGCGCCGCGGTGGCATCGTAGATCTGCTCGACGGTGGTGCCGTACTTTCCGGCCTGATGGGCGAAATAACTCTTCAGCGTCTCGCCCCAGATGTAACCCGGCGCGACCGAGTTCACCCGGATGCCTTTGTCCCCCAATTCAGTGGCCAGTGACTGCGACATCGCCAGCAATGCGGCCTTGGCCATTTTGTAGGCGCCGTATTTCGGCTGGGAATGCCGGATCACCATCGAGTTGACGTTGACGACCGCGCCCCTGGCTTCGGCCAGAGCCGGGGTGAAGCCCTGGGTGAGGCGCAGGGCGCCCAGCACGGTCAGTTCGATGGCGTCGCGGATGTGGTCGAAGGTGGTGTCGGCCAGCGGCTTCATCGAGGGGACACGAAATGCGTTGTTGATCAACACATCGACGCGTCCGTAGGCCGCCAGACTCTCCGAGACCAGATTGTCCACTTGCGCGTCGTCGGTGATGTCGGTGCCGACCGCCACAGCGCGTCGACCGGTCGCAGCCACCAGACCGGCCACCTCCTCGAGGCGTTCGACGGTCCGCGCCGCGAGCACCAGGTCGGCTCCGGCCTCAGCGCACCGCCGCGCCAGGGTGGTGCCCAGTGCGGGACCTACCCCGCTGATGACCACGACCTTGTCTTCCAGCAGACCGCCCATCGGCTATCCCACCATCCTGTTCTGGATCTGTTGCTGCCGAAGCGCTATCCGCGCTCGCCACTGGTCGACGGAGACCCTGTTCTCGGCGTAGAAGGGCACCATCTCGGCGACCCGGTCGACGTCGACCAGTTCGACCACCGGGCCGTCGGCCTCGGTCAGCGCTCGCGACACCCGCTGCCACCGGAACTGGAGGAACCCTTTGCGGTGTCCGGTGGTCTCCACCCAGTTCCGCAGACCCGGGTTCTGTTCGGCGACCACGATGCGGATCTTGCCATCAGGGTCGGCCTGGGCCTGGGTGCCGTTCAACGAGGTCTGATGGTTGATGTAGTCCAGCGAGATGTACCACAGGCTGCCCAGCTGGAATCCCAGGTAGGGCGCGTCGGTGACCGGCAGGGTGATCAGCAGGGCCTGGTCCGGAGTGAGGTCGAAGTGGCCCGCCGAGGAGTACTGGGTCGCCAGACCGCCGGGTGTCAGCCGCGGAGCGACCATCGTGTTGACCGGAATGTTGGTGTAGAACCACTGCGGGAACTGCAGCCAGGTCTTGACCCGCTGGACGAGTTGCTTCCCGGCGACGGCCCACCGTTTCTCGATGAGTTCCCTGCTCAGTGGTGGCGGCGCGGTTCCCGCGGTATCAGTCCGCGAAATCGCCACCGTCCCTCGCCGGGCCGACCAGTCGTTGTACACCTCCCGGATCACCAGCTGCGCATTGCTTTTCGGGACGAACCGCCACTCAAAGCTCCCGTCGGCTGCAATGTCGAGCTTGCGGTCGTCGAACGCCGTCTCGCTGTCGGGGACATTGTCGTCGGTGTACTCGCCACCGAGCAGCTGGAAGCTCAGATCGGTGGTGGTGCCGCGCGTCCCAGTGACGACGTACTCATGCCCGGCCACCACCCGGGTTCCGAAATACAGCGTGTCGGGATTGTCAAGACCGATCTTGGTGAACGGGCCGGTGCCGGACTGCAGGAAGGGATGATCACGGTCGTAGTCGAAGGCCAGGTGAACGCAGGCGGCGATGCCGCCGGCGAGGTACTGGAGGCCTTCCAGCAGGTCGGCTTCGGTCTCGATGTGCGGGGCTTCGCGGACGAGGCGCTCGGCCTCGGCGATGGCGTCGGTGAAAGGGGCGGCGAAAACCGTCTCAGCCACGGGCACCCTGCTCCATCTCGCGCTTGATCTCCAGCGCGATGTCGATCAGCTGATCCTCCTGGCCGCCGATCAGCTTGCGCTGCCCGGCCCGGTGCAGCAGTTGGTGGGCTGGCACCCCGTAGCGTTCAGACTGGCGGATCGCGTGCTTGAGGAAGCTGGAGTACACCCCCGAGTAGCCCATGATGAGCGCGTTGCGATCCAGCAGGCACTCGGCCGGCATCGCCGGGGCGACGACCTCCTCCGCGGCGTCGGCGATGTCGAAGAAGTCGATGCCGGTCTTGACGCCGATCTTGTCGAACACCCCGATCAGCGCCTCCACCGGGGCGTTGCCGGCTCCAGCGCCGAACCGTCGGCAACTGCCGTCGATCTGTTTGGCCCCGGCGCGCACGGCCTCCACGGAGTTGGCCACTCCCAAACCGAGATTCTCGTGCCCGTGGAAGCCCACCTGGGCATCCGAACCCAGCTCGGCAACCAGGGCCGACACCCGGTCGGCGACCTCGTCGAGCACCAGTGCGCCGGCGGAGTCGACCACGTAGACGCACTGGCAGCCGGCGTCGGCCATGATCCGCGCCTGGGCGGCGAGTTTCTCCGGGCTGATCGTGTGGCTCATCATCAGGAAGCCGACTGTCTCCAGTCCGCGGTCACGGGCCAGTCCGAAATGCTGGACCGACACGTCGGCCTCGGTGCAGTGCGTGGCGATTCGGCAGATCGACCCACCGTTGTCCTGGGCCTGGATGATGTCCTCTTTGGTTCCCACCCCCGGCAGCATCAGGAACGCGATCTTCGACTCGGTTGCCGTCTCGGCGGCGGGCTTGATGAGTTCCTGCTCGGGGACTTTCGAGAAGCCGTAGTTGAAGCTCGACCCACCCAGACCGTCACCGTGGGTCACCTCGATCACCGGAACACCGGCGGCGTCGAGGGCGGCCACGATGGCCCGCACCTCCTCGCGGGTGAACTGGTGACGCTTGTGGTGGGAGCCGTCGCGCAGCGAGGTGTCGGTCATCCGGACATCGAAAATGTGGTCGCTCATCGCATACCTCCCGCAACCAGTGCCTCTTTGGCCATCTCCTCGCCCACCTTGGTCGCCGCCGCCGTCATGATGTCGAGATTGCCCGCGTAGGGCGGCAGGTAATCACCGGCTCCCTCCACCTCGACGAAGGTCGTCACCACGTGCTGGCCGCCGTTGACCACCGACGGCCCGTCGAACTGCGGCTCGTTGAGCAGCCGGTAGCCCGGCACGTAGGTCTGGACCTCGGCGACCACCTCGTGGATGGAGCGGGTGATCGCCTCCCGGTCGGCATCCTCGGGGATCGCGCAGAACACGGTGTCCCGCATGATCATCGGCGGGTCGGCGGGGTTGAGGATGATGATGGCCTTACCTCGGGAGGCGCCCCCGATGGTTTCGACCCCGCGGCTGGTCGTCTTGGTGAACTCGTCGATGTTGGCCCGGGTGCCCGGCCCCGCGGACACCGACGCGACCGAGGCGACGATCTCGGCGTAGGGCACCTCGGCGACTCGGGACACCGCGTAGACGATCGGGATGGTGGCCTGACCGCCGCAGGTGATCATGTTGACGTTGGGCGCGCCGAGATGCTCGCGCAGGTTCGCCGGCGGCACCACGGCCGGGCCGATCGCAGCCGGGGTGAGGTCGATGGCGGTGATCCCGGCCTCGGCATAACGGGGCGCCGCCGCCTTGTGCACGTAAGCCGAGGTGGCCTCGAACACCATGTCGGGCAACTGCGACTGGGCCAGCAACCAGTCGACGCCCTCGTGGCTGGTCTCCAGGCCCAGGGAGCGGGCCCGGGCCAGGCCCTCGCTGCTCGGGTCGATGCCGATCATCCACCGCGGATCCAGCCATTCCGAGCGCAACAGCTTGTAGAGCAGATCGGTGCTGATGTTGCCGGAGCCGACGATGGCGACCGATTTCTTCTCAGGCACTGCCGAATCACTCCCTAGTCGAAACTATTCGAAGGACAACCGGACCGAGCCCAGTCCGGCGAACTCGGCGCGGAACTCGTCGCCCGGTCCGGCGTCGATGGCGCGGGTGCAAGAACCCGGGAGCACGATGTCGCCGGCCTTGAGCCGCACCCCGAAGCCGTCAACTTTGCGTGCCAACCAGGCCACCGCGGTCACCGGGTTGCCCAGCACCGCGTCACTGCGGCCCTCGGCGACAACCTCGCCGTTACGGTGCAGCACCGCGTCGATGCCGCGGATGTCGATGTCCTTGGGCGACAGCCGCTGCGGGCCCAACACGAATCCGGCCGAGGAGGCATTGTCGGCGATGGTGTCGCACAGGGCGATCTTCCAGTCGGTGATCCGGGAGTCGATCAGCTCGATGGCCGGCGCGTAAGCGGCCGTCGCGGCGATCACATCGTCCTCGGTGCACCCCGCACCCGGCAGGTCCTCGGCGAGGATGAAGCCGACCTCCACCTCCACCCTCGGGTACAGGTAGTTCGACGCGCGTACCGGCACGTCCTCGAAGACCTCCATGTCGGCCAGCAGGTGCCCGTAGTCCGGCTCGTCGACGCCCATCATCTTCTGCATCGCCGCCGAGGACAGACCTACTTTGTGGCCGACCACCACCGCTCCCCCGGCGACCCGCTGCCTGATGTTGATCAACTGGATCTCGTAGGCGTCGACCACGTCGATGTCCGGGTGCGCCCCGGTCAGCGGTCCGATCGCGATACGACTGCGCTCGGCCCCGGCGAGGTCGGCGGCGAGCTCCGCACGGGTGGCAGTGCTGAGCATTCCGCGGGTCCCATCCTCATAGGCCTGGCATTTCAGCGGCGGGGCAGTAGCGCCCGGCCGGGTCAATTCTATAACGTGTTCTAGTATGACAGCTGACGAATTCGACGTCGTCGTCGTCGGGAGCGGCGCTGCCGGGATGGTCGCCGCACTGACCGCCGCTCACCAGGGACTATCGGCGGTTGTCGTGGAGAAGGCCCCGCATTTCGGCGGGTCGACCGCCCGCTCCGGCGGGGGGGTTTGGATTCCCAACAACGAGATCCTGAAGCGAGACGGCGTCACCGACACCGCCGAGGCAGCCCGCACTTACCTGCACTCGATCATCGGCGACGTCGTGCCGGCCGAACGTGTCGACACCTATCTGCGGCGTGGCCCGGAGATGCTCGAGTTCGTCCTGGCCCGCACCCCGCTGAAGATGTGCTGGGTGCCGGGTTACTCCGACTACTACCCCGAGCAGCCGGGCGGCAGGGCGGCAGGGCGATCCATCGAGCCCGAACCGTTCGACGCGAACAGGCTCGGGCCGGACCTTCCCGGCCTTGAGCCGGCCTACGGCAAGGTGCCGCTCAATGTGGTCGTCATGCAGCAGGACTACGTGCGGCTCAACCAGATGAAGCGGCATCCCCGCGGCGTGCTGCGCAGCCTGAAGGTCGGCGCGCGGACGTTGTGGGCCGGACTTCGCGGCAAGAACCTGGTCGGCATGGGCCGGGCGCTGATCGCACCGCTGCGAATCGGCCTGCGGGAGGCCGGGGTTCCGGTTCTGCTGAACACCGCCCTGACCGACCTTTACGTGGAAGACGGCGTGGTGCGGGGGATCTACGTCCGCGACGCGGGTGCACCCGAGACAGACGAGCCCCGCCTGATCCGGGCGAGGCGCGGGGTAATCCTGGGCTGCGGCGGGTTCGAGCACAACGAGGCCATGCGCCGCAAGTACCAGCGCGAGCCGATCGGCACCGACTGGACCGTGGGCGCGGTGGCCAACACGGGGGATGGGATCGTCGTCGCCGAAAAGCTCGGGGCGGCACTGGATCTGATGGAGGACGCCTGGTGGGGGCCGACGGTGCCCCTGGAAGGAGCGCCCTGGTTCGCATTGTCGGAGCGCAACTCGCCCGGTTCGATGATCGTCAACACCTCCGGCAAGCGCTTCATGAACGAGTCGATGCCCTACGTCGAGGCGTGCCACCGGATGTACGGCGGTCAGTACGGACAGGGACCGGGCCCTGGAGAGAACGTTCCGGCATGGCTGATCTTCGATCAGCGGTACCGCGACCGCTACATCTTCGCCGGCCTTCAGCCCGGCCAGCGGATCCCGAAGAAGTGGATGGAGTCCGGCGTCATCGTCAAGGCCGACACCATCAAGGAACTCGCCGCCAGGACCGCGCTGCCGGCCTCCGGCCTGGCCGCGACGGTCGAGCGTTTCAACGATTTCGCCCGTCGCGGCGTCGACGAGGACTTCCACCGCGGTGAGAGCGCCTATGACCGGTACTACGGTGACCCCACCAACAAGCCGAACCCCAACCTCGGCGAGATCAGCCAGCCGCCCTTCTATGCCGCCAAGATGGTCCCGGGTGACCTTGGCACCAAGGGCGGGATTCGCACCGACGTGCACGGCCGGGCGCTGCGCGATGACGGTTCGGTGATCGAGGGCCTCTATGCCGCCGGGAACGTCAGCGCTCCGGTGATGGGTCACACCTATCCGGGTCCGGGCGGAACCATCGGACCGGCGATGACGTTCGGCTACCTGGCCGCCCTGCACCTCGCCGCGGAACCCCGGGAGGCAACCGGTGCCCATTGACGTCGAACGTGCCCTCTCCGCGGAGTTGGAACCGATCGAGTTCTCCTGGAGCGCCGGCGACGTTCAGCTCTATCATCTGACCCTCGGTGCCGGTGCCGATCCGCTGGACCCCCGCGAACTGCGGTATCTCAGTGATACCGACCCGCGGGTGCTCCCGACGTTCAGCAGCGTGGCCGCCACGGTCCACCTGACCGAACCGCCGGCAGTGCGCTTCCCCGGCGTCGACATCGAACTGAGCCGGGTGCTGCACGGCAGCGAGGCGGTCACCGTGCCGGGCCCCCTGCCGGCCGGCGGAACAGCGCGCGCGGTGACCCGGTTCACCGACATCTGGGACAAAGGGTCCGCGGCGGTGCTGGTCAGCGAGACGACCGTGACCGACGTGGATGGCAACCCGCTGTGGAGTACCCGACGGTCGATCTTCGCCCGCGGTGAGGGCGGGTTCGGCGGGGACCGCGGGCCTTCGGCATCGGCGTCGCCACCCGACCGGGCACCGGACATCGAGGTCGATATCCCGGTGCTGCCGCAGCAGGCGCTGCTCTACCGGATGTGCGGCGACCGAAACCCGCTGCACTCCGATCCCGGCTTCGCCGCCGCCGCCGGGTTCCCCCGACCGATCCTGCATGGATTGTGCACCTATGGCATGACCTGCAAAGCGCTCGTCGATAACGTGCTGGATGCCGACCCCGGCCGGGTGGCTTCCTACGGGGCGCGTTTTGCCGGGGTGGTCTTTCCCGGCGAGACGCTGCGGGCCAGTGCGTGGCGGGACGGCGACGGGTACGTCGGTGTCGTCACCGCGCCGGAGCGCGACAATGCCACAGTGCTGTCCAACGTCGAACTGGTATCAGCATCGAGCTGACTCGAACTGACGTCGGCACAGCCGATCCGCGATCCCGACAATCCCGCCATTCCACCCAATCGAGACTGAGACCACAGTTAGCCTTCGCCGGCAGGGACAAACACAGCCGGGAGAGTGCGAACGCGATGGTGTCAGCGTCTAGTTATGTGGGCCGGGTCGGCGGCCTGGCCGGCGCCTTGGGAATCGGCGCCGCGGTGTTGTACATCGGCTGCGGCATTGCCTCCGCGGATTCCGGCACCGACGCCGCGACGGATTCGCGGGCGACGTCGGCACCGTCCGGGCAGCGGGCTGCCGCCGGACGGTCCGCAGAACCGACCAAGCGCACCCGGACGGCTCAGGCCGCGGCGCACACCGCGGCACCCGCCGCCAGAGGCGCCACGGTGCGGTCCCGGGCGGCGACCAAGCTCGCGTCAACGCCCGGAAGCGGGCCGGATACGGCCGTGCCGGACATCGACATCACAGCGCTGACCATTCCGGCACCCGACACCCCCGTCGTCACAACCCCGGCCGCCGCCACCCCGGTCGCCGGCGCGGCGGCCGCCGATCTCACCGGCACCGTCACCGACACCCCCGCGCCCACCTTCCCCGGGCCGGCCGCCGTCGCAGCCGCGGCAAGCGTGAGCGCCCTGCCCGAGATCACCCCGAGCGTCTGCACGGAATCCAGCCAGGCGTGCGCCTACGTTGTGGGACCCAGTGGCGTCCCGATTCCGAACCAGAACTACGACGACGTGGCGATGGCCTGGTACGTCCAGCCCAACAGCCCGGGCACCGAGTTCACCACCCAGGTGATCTTCACCCCCGAAGGTGCCTACCCGATCACCGGGGTGAAGCAACTCCCCATCGACCCCTCCTCGCAGGAGGGCCTCACCGAAGTCCGGGAGACCGTCGAGGCGACCCTGCAGGTGCTGACGCCGGGAACCCCGATCAGCTACTTCGGCTACTCCCAGAGCGCCATCATCAGTTCGTTGTTCCAGATCTACCAGGCGGGTTGCGTGGGGAGCAGCTGTCCCCCGCCGGCCCCGCCCGCCGAAGGCGACTGGCCGATCGAGAACCTCGACCCGAGCCAGGTCACCTTCGTCACCGTCGGTCAGGAGATGAGCCCCAACGGGGGCTGGTTCTCCCGATTCACCGGTTTCATCACTCCCGGTCCCGGGCTGGTGTTCTACGGGGCGACCCCGGAGGAGCCCTGGGCCGGCCGCACCATCAACTACACCCTGGAGTACGACGGGTTCGCCGACTACCCGAGGTACCCGCTGAACTTCCTGTCCTCACTGAACGCGGCGATGGGCATCCTCCTGGTTCACACCCAATACGCGTCCGAGGAGTATTTCAGCCGGGTCTACAGCGACATCGATCCGCTTCTGGCGGCCTCCGGACCCGGGATCGCCTGCCAGGATTCGTCGTCGATCTGCAAGCGGCTCCCGACGACCCCCGGCACCGAGGACGCCCAGGAGTACTACATCATCCCGACCCCCAACCTGCCGTTGCTGGCTCCGCTGCGGGCGATACCGTTCATCGGCACCCCCCTGGCCGACCTGATCCAGCCCGCCCTGAAGGTGATCGTGGATCTGGGTTACGCCGACTGGGCCCACGGATTCGGCACCGAGGCCGACCAGCCGCCGGCCAACGTATTGGTCGAGTTCGGCGTTTTCCCCGACGTCAGCCCGCTTGAGGTGATCGGCAAGCTGGTCGCCGGCGTCCAGCAGGGGATCAGCGACTTCATCGCGGACCTGATGCCCGGTGGATCGGTGTCGCAGGAACTGAACATGATGGCGTCCACAATCCAGAAGATGGCGTCGGACACGGCGGCGGCCATCACCGCCCTCGCATCCCGTCCGTTGACGATGCCCTCGCTAGAGGACGTGGTGACGACTGTGCAGAACGTCATCTCCGAGGTGAGCGGACGCGTCGCGCTGGCGGCCTCCGCGCTGTACGCGACGCTTCTGCCACTGGTGGACTTCGCCAACTCCTTCGTGTTCTCCTTCCCGGGCTACGCGGCCAACCTCTTCATCGACGGTCTTCAGCAGGCCGTCAGCGGCGACCTGATCGAAGGCTTGATCAACGCGGTCGGCCGGCCGGTCGCCGCCGCCGTCGGATTCGCGGGCATCATCGGGGTCTTCCAGACCGTGGTGTTCCTCCTCGGTGGCTTGGCGGCGGTCACCGGGTGCGGCCCAGCGGCTCCGGTGAGCGGCTTCTGCCTCATCCCGGCACTGCCATCGGCCTGAGGCCGACACTGTCAGCCGAGGATCAACCCCGAGGTCGGCACCCCGGTGCCGGCCGTGACGAGGACGTGCTCGACGCCGTCGACCTGGTTGACCGAAGTGCCGCGGAGCTGGCGCACGCCCTCGGCGATTCCGTTCATCCCATGGATGTAGGCCTCACCGAGTTGCCCGCCGTGGGTGTTGATCGGCAGCCGACCGCCGATCTCGATGGCACCGCCGGCGACGAAGTCCTTGGCCTCCCCCTTGCTGCAGAATCCCAACTCCTCCAACTGGATCAACGTGAACGGGGTGAAGTGGTCGTAGAGGATCGCGGTCTGGATATCGGCCGGGGTCAGGCCCGACTGCTCCCACAGCTGGCGGCCCACCAGGCCCATCTCCGGCAGACCCAGTTCGGGGCGGTAGTAGCTGACCATTGAGTACTGGTCGGGGCTGGACCCCTGGGCGGCGGCCTGGATCACCGCGGGCCGGTGCTTGAGATCCCTCGCGCGCTCTGCCGAGGTGACGACGATCGCCACCCCGCCGTCGGTCTCCTGGCAGCAGTCCAGCAACCGGAGCGGCTCGGCGATCCAGCGCGAATTCTGATGATCCTCGATGGTGATCGGCTTGCCGTAGAAGTAGGCCTTCGGGTTGTTGGCCGCATGCTTGCGGTCGGCGACCGAGACCGCCCCGAAGTCCCGGCTGGTGGCTCCGGAGAGGTGCATATACCGGCGGGCGATCATCGCGACCTGGGCGGCCGGGGTGGACAGTCCGTGCGGGTAGCAGTAGGAGTTGTCGACACTGGTCGAGTCCGCGCCCTGAATCAGGCGCAACTGCACCTGGCCGAACCGCATGCCGGAACGTTCGTTGAAGGCCCGGTAGGCGACAACGCACTCGGCCACGCCGGTCGCGACCGCGAGAGCGGCCTGCTGGATGGTCGCGCAGGCCGCCCCGCCGCCATGGTGGATCTTGGAGAAGAACGTCAACTCGCCGATCCCGGTGGCGCGCGCAAGAGCCACCTCGGTGTTGGAGTCCATCGTGAAGGTGACCATGCCGTCGACGTCGGCCGGTGTCAGTCCGGCGTCGTCGAGAGCGTCGAGGACGGCTTCGCCGGCCAGCCTCAACTCGCTGCGGCCGGAGTTCTTGGAGAAGTCCGTCGCACCGATGCCCGCGATCGCCGCCCTGCCCGAGAACATCACATACCTCCGACGGTCAGCTTGGCGGTGGCGATGACGTGATCTCCCAGACTGTTGCTGCCAACGACTTTCACGGTCACCAGTCCGTCGTCGACAGCGGTGACCTCACCGCGGAAGGTCACCGTGTCGTAGGCGTACCAGGGCACGCCGAGTCGCAGCGCGATGGACTTGATGACCGCGCCGGGCCCGGCCCAGTCCGTCAGATAGCGCTGAACCAGGCCGGTGTCGGTGAGGATGTTGACGAAGATGTCCTTGGATCCCTTGGCCTGGGCCTTGTCCCGGTCGTGGTGGACGTCCTGGTAGTCGCGCGTGGCTATCGCGGTGGAGACGATGAAAGTGGGATCGCCGTAGAGGGACAGCTCGGGCAGCGTCGCCCCGACTTCCGGCGTTTTCATGGAGCCGGCTCCCAGGCGTAGAGCGTCCACGCCGGGCCGCCCTCCCCCTCAGGGAAGTCGATATAGGTTGCGCGAACTCGCATTCCGATGCCGACCTCCGAAGGTTCGGCGTCGCGCAGTTCGCCCAGCATGCGGACACCCTCGTCGAGTTCGACGAGGGCGATCACGAACGGCACGGTCCTGCCGGGTATCTGCGGGGCGTGGTGGACGACGTAACTGAACACCGTTCCGGTGCCGCTGGCGACGACGTAGTCGGCCGGGGCGTCCTTATCCGCCCAGATCGCCGGGACGGGGGGGTGTTGCAGGGTGCCGTCGGGCCTTTTCTGGATACGCAGTTCGTGGGCGTCGACGCCGTCCCAGAAGAACTGGGTGTCCCGGGAGGCTGCGGGGCGCATCATCTGTTCCGGGTCCAGATCGGGCGGGACGGGTTGGGCCGACTGCGTTTCGGCCGGCTTGAACTTCATGATCCGCCACATCATGTCGGCGACCTCTTCGTCGCCGACCCACCAGGTGATCTTCTGGGTGATGAAGAATCCCTCACCCAGGGCGGTCTGCTTGGGGCCTACGACATCGGTCAGTTCGGCGGTGACGCTGACCTCCTCGCCGGGCCGCAGGTAGCGGTGGTAGGTCTGCTCGCAGTTGGTGGCGACGACGCCGATGTAGCCGGCGTCGTCGAACAGTCCGAGGATCTTCCCCAACGGGTCGTCGTCGGCGCGGACGCCGCCGAGGCCGGCCATGGTCCACACCTGGATCATGGCGGGAGGGGCGACGATGCCGGGGTGCCCGGCTGCGCGGGCGGCGGCCTCGTCGACGTAAATCGGGTTGCGATCACCGATGGCGTCGAGCCAATGGTCGACCATCGGCTGGTTCACCGGGTGGCGGCCGCTGCGGGGCTTGCTCTTTCCCTCGGCCCTGATGCGTTCGGCGGCTTTCTTGATCTCCTCGATCGGCGTCACCGCGGTACCCTCGGGACGCCCAGCCCCGCCGCGGCGACCTGCTCGCGCATCACCTCGTTGACTCCGCCGCCGAAGGTGATGACCAGGTTGCGCTTGGTGTGGGAATCCAGGTAGCGCAGCAGATCGGCGGTAGCCTCCTCGGCCGGGTTGCCGTACTTGCCGACGATCTCCTCGGCCAGACGTCCCACCCGCTGTATCCGTTCGGTGGAGAACACCTTGGTGGCGGCGGCGTCAGCGACGTCGACCGTCTCCCCCGACGCGGCCACCTGCCAGTTGAGCAGCTCGTTGACCCGCCAGACCGCATGGATCTCGCCGAGAGCCCGCTTGACGTCCTCCTGGTCGATGGGGACGAGCCCGTCGCCGCCGGGTTTGGCCGCCCAGTCGTGCACCCGGTCATAGATCCCAGCGATCTTTCCGGCCGGGCCCAGCATGACCCGCTCGTGGTTGAGCTGCGTGGTGATCAGCCGCCAGCCGGCGTTCTCCTGCCCGACGAGCATGTCCGCCGGAACCCGCACGTCGTTGTAGTAGGTGGCGTTGGTGTGGTGTGCACCGTCGGCGAGGATGATCGGCGTCCACGAGTAGCCCGGATCGGTGGTGTCGACGATGAGGATCGAGATCCCCTTGTGTTTCGGGGCCTCGGGATCGGTGCGGCAGGCCAGCCACACATAGTCGGCGTCGTGGCCGCCGGTGGTCCAGATCTTCTGGCCGTTGACGGTGTAGTAGCCGGTGGCGTCATCGCCCGTGCGCACCGCGGAGGTCCGCAACGATGCGAGGTCCGTGCCGGCCTCCGGCTCGGAGTAGCCGATCGCGAAGTGCACCTCACCGGCCAGAATCGCGGGCAGGAACTTCTGCTTCTGCGCGTCGTTGCCGTACTCCATGAGGGTCGGGCCCACCGTCTGCAGGGTTACCGCGGGCAGCGGCACATCGGCCCGGGCGGCTTCGTTGACGAAGATCTGCTGTTCGATCGGGCCGAACCCCAGCCCGCCGTACTCCACCGGCCAACCCACGCCGAGCTTTCCGTCCGAGCCCATCCGCCTGATCACCGCGCGGTAGGCCTCACCGTGCCGGTCGACCTCCATCTCCCTGGCCTCGTCGGCGGAGATCAGGGTGGCGAAGTACTGCCGAAGCTCGGCCTGCAGTTCCCGCTGCTCGGGGGTCAGTTCGATGTACATTGCGCTCCGCTTCGGTGTTTAGTGGCGACCCGCCACGAGATCCAGACGATGTACAGGACCGCCCAGCAGGCGGGTGATGTCCTTGATCGACGAGTAGTAGCGGTGCATCGGATAGCTGACATCCATTCCCATCCCACCGTGCAGATGGTGGCAGGTCTGCATCATCGGCGGAGCCTGGGAGGTCAGCCAGTAGGCCAGCACGTCGAGTTCGTCGTCGGCCTCGCGACCTTCGGTGAGCCGCCACACCGCTGAGGTCGAGATCAGGTCCAAGGTGCGGGAGGCGATGTAGACCTCGGCGAGCTGGGCCGCCACCGTCTGGAAGGTCGACAGCGGCCTGCCGAACTGGTGGCGCTGTGCGACGTAGTCCGCGGTGAGCCGCAGCGCGCCGGCCACCAGGCCGGCCGCGTAGGCCCCGGTCATCGCCAGGGCAAGCTGGTTGACGCGATGAGCGGTGACGCCGTCGAGCACAGCGTCCACGGCCACGTCGGCGAACTCGACGGCGTACTCCTGGCCGCCTGACGAGCTGGGGGTGGCCGTGAGCCGCACACCCGCGGCTCTCGGGGAGACGACGGCGACGCCGTTGTCGGCGCTGACGATCATCCACTGGGCCTGCTCGGCGTAGGGCACGGCGATCTTGGTGCCGTTGAGCCTCCCGTCGGCGAGGTTGGCCGCGGGATGGTCGGGCAGCGGCGCTCCGGGTTCGCTGAGCGCCGCGGTGAGCAGCGCGCCCTCGGCAACTCCGTCGAGATAGCGATCCTGCTCGGAGTCGCCGGCCAGTTGAAGTAGCGGGACCACACCGAGGCCCAGGGTTGCCAGAGCCGGGGAGACCGTCGCGTGGCGTCCGATAACGGTCAGCGCCGTGGCGATCTCAGCCGGGCCGACTCCGTCACCGCCGACCCGCTCCGGTACTCCCAGTGCCATTACGCCGCCGGAAACCAATGCTTGCCAACTGTTCTCGCGATCGAGAACCGCCGCGACGACGTCGGCGACGGCCTGCTGCGCCGGGCTGGGGGTGAAGTCCACTTAGCCGGCCGCCGAACCGGTGTAGTCGACCTGCCAGTGCTTGATGCCGTTGAGCCACCCCGACCGGAGCCGCTCCGGGGCGCCCGAGGACGCCAGCTCGGGCATGTTGTCGGCGATCGCGTTGAACATCAGGGTGATGGTCATCCGGGCGAGGTTGGCCCCGATGCAGTAGTGCACCCCGGTGCCGCCGAACCCGACGTGGGGGTTGGGGTCGCGCAGGATGTTGAAGGTGTACGGGTCCTCGAAAACCTCTTCGTCGAAGTTGGCCGATCGGTAGAACATCACCACCCGCTGCCCGGCCTTGATGGGGACACCGGACAACTCGGTGTCGGCGACCGCCGTCCGCTGGAAGGCCGTCACCGGAGTCGCCCAGCGCACGATCTCGTCGGCCGCGGTCGCCGGCCGGTCCCTTTTGTAGATCTCCCACTGGTCGGGGTTGTCGATGAACGCCATCATCCCGTGGGTGATCGAGTTGCGGGTCGTCTCACTTCCCGCCACCGCCAGCATGAGCACGAAGAACCCGAACTCGTCGTCGGTGAGTTTCTCCCCGGCGAAGTCGGCGTTGATCAACGCGGTGACGATGTCGTCGCCGGGTGACTGGGCCTTGATCGCGGCCATCTGCATGGCGTAGACCAGAACCTCCATCGACGAGGCTTTGCCGTCGACGTCGGCGAACTCGGGGTCCTCGTTGCCGGTCATCTCGTTGGTCCAGCGGAACAGCTTGGCACGGTCTTCCTGGGGCACCCCGAGCAGACCCGCGATCGCCTGAAGCGGAAGCTCGCAGGCGACCTGCTCGACGAAGTCGCCGCGTCCCTCGGCCGCCGCGGACTTGGCGATGGACACGGCCCGCTGGTTGAGCTCCTCACGCAGCCGTTCGATCGCTCGGGGGGTGAAACCCCGGGAGATGATCCGGCGCAGCCGATCGTGGTGCTCACCGTCGAGGTTGAGCAGGATGACCCGCTGCATGTCGATGTCCTCGCGGGGAATGTCATCAGGGAACTGTGGCAGCGCAGTGTTGGGACCGCTCTGATAGACGTCGTTGCGCCGCGAGACCTCCTTGACGTCCTTGTGCTTG
>Ga0180431_10004090_pt1 | contig 18389 bp, 38 predicted proteins | sample SS_ome_11_FD_132459 | JGI IMG/M metagenome (GOLD analysis project Ga0180431, IMG submission 132459) | Hypersaline lake sediment archaeal communities from the Salton Sea, California, USA - SS_1_MS_1 metaG | ecosystem: Environmental > Aquatic > Non-marine Saline and Alkaline > Hypersaline >... | reverse complement strand
TGAGGGCAACGGCCTGCCACTGTACGTGCCTGATGACATGGCCCAGCGGGCTGTAGACGTGCTCAATGCTGAGACGGTAGAGCAGCTACGTGACCTGAAGGCTGAGCAGTGGCGCTGGACCATCAATGCAATGAGCATGCGCCAGGCCATGCACATTGCCCAGCAAGAGCCTAATCTGGAGATTGCCCTATGGACGTGGGTGGCCCAGCAGACTCTGCCCAATGAAATCACTTGACATCAGTAGAGGTCTGTGACAGAATGCTGATATACGGAGCAAGCAAGACAGCAAGGACCAGCATGAGCATCGTACAGAGCAATCCCTGGGAAGATGAGGACCGTGCAATGCAGCAGGAGCTAGAGCGTGTGCTGGGTGAGGACTACGGCGCACTGAGCGCTGAGGAAGTTGCTGAGATGGAGCGCCAGGCTGATGAGGATGAGGCAGCGTGGCGTGAACTGCAGCAGGAAATGGCTGAGGAAGCGTATGCAGCAGAGGTGCGTATTGACGTATTCGCTGCCATTGACCCCTACCTGCCTGAGGATGTCAGCGTGACGGTGCGTGAAGATGGCGGCGCCTGGTACGTAACCACTACGCACACGGACGCTGTGACGGCAGAGCACGCCACTAGCCTGAGTGCAGCAATCTGCCAGGACCTTGAGGCAGAGTTTCATCAGGTGTACTATCGGTACAATGAGGACTTTGGCACCATCCAGACCATCTGGAGTGTGCAGTGGAGGCTGGCATAAGTGCCTAACGCAACGTCTGAGAATCGCAAGGCCCAGCGCCACAGGGCACGTGCTCGCAAGCGCCACTGGGTGGGCCTATACAAGATGAGCCACGGTTGCGCTGACTGCGGCTGGGTGCCTGAGGACGGTGACCACAGCCAGCTTGACCTGGACCACCTGCCAGGCCATGACAAGGTATGGGACGTGAGCAACATGATTAGCGCAGGGTGGGGCTGGGAGCGCATCAGGACTGAAGTACGCAAGTGTGAGGTGGTATGCAGGCCATGCCATCAGGAGCGGACCAGTGTACGCCACTGGGCCAAAGTCGGCAGGACCCCACCAACGGACCTGCCAGACCCCTACTAGGAGGGACCCATGAGCAAGACCATCCACAGCTACCCCAAGATATACAACCTGGGGCACCCAGCCATCAAGACCATTTTTGACACGCCTGTGGTCGTGCAGGAAAAGTATGACGGCAGCCAGTTGTCATGGAAGTGGGATGACCAGGGCAGCCTGCACGTCAAGAGCAAGGGCAAGATGCAGTACGGCCCAGAGGCCACCCCTGACAAGATGTTTGTGGGCGCCATTGACTACCTGCTGACACTGGACCCACCACAGGAGTGGCTGGACCTGGGCGTGACCTTCCGTGGGGAGTGGTTCGCAAAGGCCAAGCAAAACACGCTGGCATATGAGCAGGCGCCCACCAATGGGCTGATGCTCTTTGACGTGGAGATACAGCCCAACCTATTTGCCCCAGTAGACTCACTGCCTGAGTGGGCTGACCTGCTGGGCATTGACGTGGCACGCACCTTTGTGCTGGATGCATATGACCTGGAGCACCTTGAGGCGCTGCTGGATGAGGTCAGCACGCTGGGCGGTCCCAAGATTGAGGGCGTGGTCATCAAGGCCTATGAGCAATTCACACGTGACGGCAAGGTGATGATGGGCAAGCACGTCTCACCTGATTTCAAAGAGCGGCACCAGCGCACCTGGAAGCGTGACAACCCAGGCCCCAATGACCTGGTGCAGTCACTCATTGAGGCGCTGGACACTGAGGCACGCTGGCTGAAGGCCATTCAGTACCTGCGTGACAACGGTGAGCTTACGGGCACATATGCGGACATTGGCCCACTGATGAAGCGCATAAAGCAGGACACGCAGGATGAGGAACTGGAGTACATCACAGCCAAGTTGCTGGAGTACTTCCTGCCTAAGGTCATCCGTGGCGTGGGCCGTGGCTTCCCACAGTATTACAAGGACCGGCTAGCACAGGAGCAGTTTGATGGCTAAGGGTGATCGGCTAATCACACAGGGATTCGGGACACTGGGCCAGATTTATGACCGGCTGCGCAAGCGCTCGCTGCGCCGGTTGAATCGGGACAGCAGCAAGAATGCCTGGGCGGGCCTGCTGGGTATGGCGGCGCACGCATCATACGTGCGTGGTGTGCGTGAGGCCCTGCAGGCTGTGGAGCAGAGTGACCACGTGACGTGCAGCAGTTGCGGCTGGAGGTTGTGACATGATGACACTTGAGGAACGCAAGAGGCTGATGATTGACCTGCTGGGGCATGCTCGCAACCCATTGGTGCGTGGCACTGACCTGGGCCGTGACATCATACTGGCAGTTGACCAGCTAAACCAGAGCGTACCAAAGCTGCAGTACCTTGTACTCAAGCGGGCTGTCAATGAGTTTCTGGGTACGCTGACTGAGACTGAGGCGGGCACTGATGAGTGGCCTGAATACGCTGAGCTATTGGACGCACTAGAAACCCCTTGACAACCTGAGCAGGGTATGCCAAGATGAGCAGACCTGACAGATAGGAGCACAGCATGAGGAACGTAACCACCAGCACCCAGTACATCCACCCCACGCAAATCAAGGGTGAAGCATTCACGCAGGGCGGCGGCACTGTGGGCGTCAAGTTTCACCTGGGCAGCCATGAGCTAGTCATATTCAACGCTGAGGATGACTACCTGGAGCCTGATGAGCGGTTGACCGGCAAGGAACTGGTGAAGCAGCTACGCAGGGCAGCCAATCAACTGGCAGTTATCCTGCGGCAGGAGGCAACTGAAGATGTATGAGGATACTGTGGACGCATTTGAGTCAAGCGTGCGGGCAGTGATACGGGCACGCACCACGCCACGCTACGCCATCTGGGTGCTCTACATGACCAGCATGGGCCAGTTGGCCATCAGCAAGCTGTACGCCAATACGCTGGAGCAGGGACTGGAGCGCTTTGACATGGAGCACCTGCAGATGGACAGCAAGGCCCTGGCCTACGTCATCAGGCGGGCACGTGACAATGACCGTCTGGACGGCCACCACGTGTGGAAACCAGTACCGTCAGTGCGCAGCATTGACATCAAGGTGACCCCACAGCCTGTGCCCACCCCTAAGGGCATTCACGTGAGCGTAGAGCAGTGATGCTGCTTTACGTGGTGGAACTGGATGCACCAGGGTATGACGTGCTTACAGAGGCTCTGGTGGCGGCTGAGGACATCCCCATGGCGCACGCTCTGGTGGAGGCATACGTGGCCAAGCGCTACCAGCACCAGTCATTTTTCCTTGACTCTGATGACACACGCTTTGTGGGATTTGCTGCAGAGCACATTGAGGCGGGCGTACTCATGGAGCAGACCAGGGATGGCTGAGTGCACAGGCTGCGCTCTATGTGACGGCACCTGGGAGCGCAGGCACAAAACACTGGGTGAGGAAGCGCTGGATATGCTGGGCCACAAGGTGCTCATTGAGTGGGATGATGAGACGGCGCCTAACGGCAAGGCGGGCGCTGTCGGGATTCTCACCAAGGTCACCATTGAGGACAGCCCAGCCAGGCTTGACCGGCATATCGGGACAGTGACCCTGGCGCTGGGCTGGGGCTATGGCGTAGTGGCTGACCCCAGCACCAGCATCAGCCTATGGGAGGATGAGAATGACAGCACGGCATGAGTGGCCACTGGAGCGCATCAAGGACCTGCTGGAGCGCAAGCACCTGCACATGACAGACGTGGTGCGGCTCGCTGAAGTGGGCAGCACAGTACACGGCATCAGCGTGGGTGGGCAGGATGACCTGGACCTGACCGGCATACGTATTGAGGGCTGGCATGAGCTAGTCAACGGGCCAGCCAAGAGGCAGAGCATGATGGTGCGCACGGCCCAGGGCAACAATCGCAGCATGCCAGGTGACATTGACATACAGCTATACACGCTGCGCAAGTTCATTGACCTGGCACTGGGCGGCAATCCCAGCATCCTGACAGCACTATACAGCCCCAAGACGTGGGACCCAGGCTGGGCCACCCAGCACATTGACTGGGAGCACGTGGGCACGCTGGTGGCCAGCAAGCGGGCAGGGCAAGCATTCAAGGGCTACATGCGGCAGCAGATGGAGCGCTGGCAGGGACTGCGTGGGCAGCGCAACGTCAACCGGCCAGAACTGGTGGAGGCCCACGGCTTTGACACCAAGTATGCGGCGCACGTCATCAGGCTGGGCCTGCAGGGCATTGAGTACGTCACACACGGCACACTGACCCTGCCCATGCCTGCTGAGGAAGCGCTGCAGCTTAGGAGCCTGAGGGTGGGCAGACTTAGTGAAGCTGAGGCCATCACCTGGGCCAATGAGGTTGAGGCCTGGCTAATGCAGGCCATTGACCACAGCCCACTGCCTGACCAGCCCAACGTAGAGGGCGCACGGCGCTGGCTCGCACAGGTGTACCATGAGGTGGTACCTGTGTATGACCCAGCGTATGACTGACCGTGAGCGCTCGCTGGCAATCTGTGAGGCCATCTTTGCTGACTGGGATGAGTACGGCAAGGTGGCCTCAGTCTGGCGTGAGCAGCGGCGCCTGAAGCGGCTGGAGGACCTGGCTGAGCAGCGACGCACAGGCCTGTATGACGGGCGCACCATTGAGGAAGTCAGCAACGATTACGCATGACTAGTCAGATGTGACTACTGTGGAAATAGTCACCCCTGAGGGGTTGACAGCGCTAAAGGTCTGTGGCAATATGCCGATATGACAGACAGCAACCACACAGGAGCCACCACAATGCTTACCGACCGTTACGACATGATTACCGCACTTGAGGCCAATACCAATGTGCAGGCCATCCGCTTCAGCGTCAATGGCCCAGAGCGCAGGGGCACCTTCCTGGGCCTGACCACTCAGGACGGCTACCGCTACGCCAAGGTGCAGTATCGTGCTTTCCAGAAGTTTGCAAAGCCTGGTAACCAGTGGCAGACATTCAATGACCTGGTTTTCTTGGCAGACATCACAGGCGTGGAGGTCAAGTAATGGGAATGCAAACCACAGAGCAAGGCATTGACTGGTTCCGGCTGCAGCCCAAGGACATGGCATACGTGGCCACCATAGTGGACGCAGCAGCCAGCACGCCATGTGAGGCACCCACTGAGGGATACCACTACTACGGCACCCACAACCACTACACCACGCTGGGCGGTGAGGCCAAGTGCATCACCAACGCCATGGAGGCTCTGAGGCCAGCCAATAGGCCCATGAGCATTGACCAGGCCCTGCAGCGGGCAGTTGACAATACCAATGAGGCCAAATTCACGGCCCATGTGACTCACACTAATCAGGCCTAGAGCGCTTGTATAGTGATGAGGGATAGGAGCACAGCATGAGAGCGGCAGACATCACCATCAATGAGGAATACGTGGCATGCACGGCTAACCCCTACAGCCACAAGACGTGGCAGGATAAGCGCAGGGTGCGTGTGCTCGCTGCCCCTGTAGCAGGCTGGGAACGCAGCGCAGGGTCATGGAGTGACAACTACCGTGGGCGCCCAGTGCACGGCAAGGTCAATGAGGACCCCAATGCACGCAAGGACCATGCCCTGGTCATGCGCCTGGTACGTGACCGTGAGGCAGAGCAGGCCATCAAGTATGAGACGTTTGATGACATCATTGCTGAGCGCCATGAGTACCTGGAAACGCTGGACCAGGATGAGCGGGCAGCGTATCAAATCAATCTGATGCAGAGCATTACCGTGGACCCCATCTGGATTGAGCAGGGTGAGGACCGTGTGCCCCTGCGGGACATCAAGGCGCCATGGGCTGATTACCAGGACTGGCTGCAGAAACGGGCAGAGGCAGAGGCCAAAGCCAAGAGCAGCGCAGAGGCACTGGAGCAGGCCCTGAGCCACCTGAATGACCAGTTTGCCAGCCTGGGCATTGGCCTGGAAGTCAAGCGGGATTACTTCAGCGTAGGATTTGGCGCCAATCGTCGGAAGGTCAACCCCCTGGTCATCAAGGACACGCACGGCAAGGGCCAGCACGGCGCAGTAGCCAAGCTGAGCAAACTACTGAATGAGGTGGCGGGCATATGATCGGCTCAGGCGTAATCACAGGACTGGCAGCCATCGGCATGGCCATCTACTTTGCGTTTCTCGCACTGGTACTGGCATTCCTGAAGGGCGCCACACGCAATGACCCAGAGGCTGAGGACCAGTCAATGGTTGAGGGCGCACAAATGACGCCACGCAAACCACGCAAGGTGAAGCAGCCACCAGCATGGATGGCGCTGCACACAGAGGCAGAGCAGGCAGTCATGCGTCACTGGGTGGGCGTCCACACTGAGGATGAGCACTGTGCCACACGCTGCCTGGTGCACAACCCCAGCCAAGGACCCCACAGGGACATGCACCCACACTGGCGCACTGACCGTGGCATCATGGAGCGCATTTGCTCGCACGGCGTGGGCCACCCAGACCCTGACCAATGGTACTGGTGGGCAGTCACTGGGCAGCGCTGGCAAGAGGTGCACGGCTGTGACGGCTGCTGCGGAGGATTCAGACATGAGTGATGAGCACAGGTACCTGGACGCATCAGGCGCACCGTATGACCCTGTGATGGAGGCCCTGGAGGAAACCAAGCGCCTGGAGGCCACAGCGGCTGTACGGGCGGCTGAGCGGGCACTGGAGGCAGCACAGGCTGCTGAGCAGGCTGCAGGGTACACAGTTGCGGACCTGCGCAATGACCTGGCGGGCCTGGACCCTGACATGGGCATTGACCTGGAGGGCTGTGACTGCGTGGGACGTTGCAAGGGCGTGGACGTGAACTGGGAAGGCAACGCCATCCTGCTGGAGCGTGGATAATGGACCAAGGACTGACTGCCATGCAGGGCGGGCACATCATCAAGGCTCTGGAGCGTATCGCTGCAGCGCTGGAGGTGCTGGCATCGCAAGATGGGCTACCCCTGGATGAGGCAATTGACCAGGGCAATGATCCTGAGGACCACCATGAGTACCACGTGGAAAACGGCATTGACCACCCCAATTGCTCACTGTGCACGCCTGAGCACAGAGTACCAGAGGTGGAGCAGTATGAGGACGGCAACACATGAGCGCACTGCGCCAACTGACCAGAGGCAGCTACAATACGGGCTGGTGGGGAGTACCAGGCCCTGAGTGGTGGCGCAGCACCAAGACCCACGGCAGGCGCAAGGGTGAGCGTGGACCAATGTGCGGCGCTAAGCTAAGTGATGAGCAGCGCTGGCAATGGTGCGCAGGCGGGCTGTACGTAGAGTGGATTGACTGTGAGCGCTGCCAGGGCGTCATCAGACGGCTGCGGCGTGAACTGAGCGCAGAGGTGGCCAATGGGTGAACTGACCCAGATAGGCCTGCACCCAGTGGACCCAGAGGCAGACCCACTGACCTGTGAGACGTGCCACAAGCCCATCACAGGCGCCTGGTACGGCAGCGTGGAGGAACGTGATTACCTGACGGCGCTATTCACAGGCTACAGCTACCACTGCGTACCATGCACCAACGTGCTGGCCAGAATGGCAGACGCCATGGGCGTGCTCGCTGGAGCAGACGGCAACCCCATCAGACTTACTGAGGTAATCGACAGAAACGCAGGAGGACCAGAATGAGCAAGCTTGTAGTACCCATCAGGCCAAAGAGCAAGCTGAGCACCAGCAACCTATTTGGCATCGGCCTGATTCTGCTGGCCACAGTGGTGGCATTCAAGGCACAGGTACTGGTCTGGGCCAGCAACGTGGCTGCAGACAGCTTTGCAGGCTTCACAGGATTCAGCTACCGGCAGGGCATCCTGCTGGTCATCTTCATGGAACTACTCAAGACAAAGGTGGAGGCCAATGGCTGAGCACAGGGTATTCAGCCCACAGGAGCGGACCACGCATGAGTTTAGGCACTTCGCCATTCAGATCATGGCTCTGCAGACACTGCAGCGCTATTTACGCAACCCCATGGCCAGGCGGCACAGGCCCAGTGAGCCACAACATAGATGTGCATATCATGGACTGTGGGCCAAACGTCAACTACTACCAAGATGAGCGGGGCTATGTGAGCAGGGTAATCCATGAAATGGGCCAATGATGCCTACCCTACACAGGGTTAATCAGTCATGTATTTATGCACCTTGTATACGGTAGACGGCGCCACGGCCTGGTGAGTCCTGATGACCTGCGTTAACCCCCACAATCCCACCAGTTTCCGACCATACAGCAGCTAACCCCCACAATCCCACCAGTTGAGCGGAGATACTCACATGACCCTAAATACCGGACGGCTGGCCACCATATACCACAGCACCAGTGAGTACGGCAGCGACCGCTGGAGCGCACCCACCAACACATGGATAGCTGATGAGGAAGTGCTGCGTGGCGTAGCCTGGATACCATGCCAGGACTGCGGCGCCACAGGCCACTTCCCAGTACCATGGCGCTCACCCCAATACCACACTGATGGCATGAACATTGGGCCGCACCATGAGCCTGAGCCAGGTGATGACTTCTGCATACGCTGCAAGGGCACAGGGCTAGTACCCTGCATGGTGTAGCATGGAGCAACACACATACTGCAAAACCCATGAGCGGACCACCACTGGATGGCCAGGGACCTGGGGCAGATACTGCTGCATGTACCAACCCAGTGAGCCATGTGACACAGAGGCCAGGCCAGGCATCGTGAGACGGTATGACATTGACCTGCAGGCATGGGTGGACGCAGTGACTGGTGAGCTATGGCTGGCCATATAGGGCTAGCCTACCCCAGATACCCCACGGCATTAACTTAATCCAGACGGCCTGAGACGGGGCAGCCCTGGGCCAGGGTGGCATGCAGGTACCCCCACCTGGCGCAGCGCAGCAGCCAATGTCAGACGGCGTACCCCTGGGTGCGGGCGGTGGATAGACTACCGCTGCACCCCCCTGCGCCCTACCCCCAGGCAGACACCCCACCCCCCATCCCTGAATGAACGATCATTCATTCTAGAGGGGCCGTCAGGCATCGCTAAACACTGCATATTTGCGCATTTTATGCGTTTTGGGCCACTTGCATATGCGCATAAATCGCATAATCGGGCTGGGCCAAGGCATCTGGCCAGGCGGCGCTGGATGTGTGCACTGGGCAAGAATCGGGCGGCTGGGAGGGGTGGTAGCTACCCGCCTCAAAATCTGCCGGTTGCCTCTAAAACCTTGCTCCCAGGACCTTCCAGCTACATGCCATCTGGTGCTCCCCTACACGTATCCTAAACAAGATGCATAAATATATTACGTATTAACACTGTATAGAGTCAGGGCATTTGTGGCCCAGCGGGCTGGCTGTGTCGATATCGGCACATTTGCCGGTAGCGGTGCAATGGAGTCGGGATGTTGACACAACTGTGTTGGTGGCGCTATAGTTGTGTCAACCTGGGCCGGTGGCGGCTCACACTATTGGGCTGGTAAACGGTTGTATAGTGATGAGCACTGGAGGTGCGGCATGGTAAAGCAAGATGTGCAGGCAGGCACCAGAGTCAAGGCTGTCAAGCTGGCTGGGGACTGGGATACTACCCCACAGGGGTTTTACATGCCCAGCATTGGTGAGGAAGGCACGGTGCAGCCCACTGCTGGGCGGCTCTTTGTGCGGGTGCGCTTTGACGGTGATGACGCCTTTGATGAGAATGGGCCGTCACTGATGGAGTGCTGGGAACTGGAGGCCATCTGATGGCTGGGCAATTTATCAAGGGCGGATACCGGACTTATGCAGTGCTGTATCGGTACAATGGTGGGCTGAGCATTGCGGTTGAGGAAGGTGATTCTGAGGCGCAGGTTGTGGAGCGTGTGCGTGGCTGGGCGCAGCAGGTGATTGGCGTGGCCCACAACCCTGACTTTGGGCTGAAGGGTGGTTGCGCATTCAAGCTGCTGGCTGAGTGGGATGATGCCACTGTCACGCTGACCAAGAGCGGCACCACCAGCAGGAAGCGGCCTATTGGCGTGGAGGTCTTTTGATGCGTGAGGTAACTGTGGTGGTCCACGCCTTTGTGGACGGTGACTGGGTGAGTGATAACTATGTCAGCCCCAGCAGCGTGGCTGTCAATGAGGCAGGCGTGCTGCGCATCATCAAGGATGACGTGTATGACGTGCTGTACGCACCAGGGTCCTGGGAGCGTGTGAGGACGGATCGCACCTGATGGACTACGGGCAGCAACTGCGGCAGGAATTGAGGCGCCAGGGCAAGACGCAGGCGTGGCTTGCTGAGGCTCTGGGCGTGAGCGTGCCAGCGGTGAATCACTGGATGAAGGGTAGGCAGCCAGTCCCCCAGGATCGGCGGGCTGTGATTGAGGACCTGCTGCAGTGGCGCCCATTGACTGGTGAGCAGGTTGACATGACGGCGCTGGCTGAGCTATATGCTGCGGCCGGGACGCCACTGAGCTTTTTGATGCATGAGCCTGTGCCTGACTGCCTGCAGACGGTGCGGCGGGAGCACCACACCATCAATACGCCAGAGCACTTTGAGTATGCCACACGCATGTGGGCAAAGTGGCTGAATGTTGACCCTGAGTACCTGGTGCGGGTGGCGCTCACACGTGAGTACTTCACGGCCAGTCACCTGGTGCGTTTCTTTGAGGCGGGCGTATATCTGACCTTCCTGGGGCACCATCTGGGTGAGATGATGACGCAGCAGGACATGCTGGTGCATCTGTGTGATGAGCTTGCACGGCAGGTGCGTGAAGGCGTCATCAAGGATACGGCGGGAATGCGTGAGGCCATCTACGTGGCTGAGGGCAACCCACGGCCCATGGTGCCAGTCGGGAAAACGGCTGGGCAAGATAGGGCCATCAAGCTGCTGGAGGATAGGTGGGACGTGACACAGCCCACGGCAGCAGACCAGATTTACAAGATGTGGCTGGAGGGTATGTAATGGCATACGGCAGGGCATATGACACAGTGGACGGTGACCTGGAGGACTGGAGCCACAGGGGCGGTGACTGGGCTAGCGCTGAGGAAGTGCGTGAGCAAGAGGCGCTGGTGGCCAGGCTGGAAGCTGAGGGCTGGGAATTCACGGAGGTTGACGGATGAGTAGGCTGTCACGTGAGGAACTGCTGAAGCTGCAGCAGCGTGAGGCAGACCTGTGCCTGGACATTGAGGGCTACGGCAACCGGCTGGGTGAGCTTGAGGTTGAGAAAACCACGCTCATTGGCCACGTGGACCGTGCACGCACTGAGCGGAACGGGCTGCGCATCGTACTTAAGGCCTATGGCGTGCCTGCCATGGGCGTGGACACGGAGGATGAGAATGCAGAGGCAGTATGACCCCAATGAGTGGCCCATCGGCACCAGGGTGGTAGTCAACGGCTACCTGCCAGATGACGTAGTGGAAAACCCCAATGCGGTGCTGCCAGGCAAGATTGGCGCTGTGGTGGCCCACGGCATCCAGTACCTCAAGGTCAAGCTGGACGTGTTGCCAGGGGCCTGGTACTTCAGTGGTGCGGAGGTTGACAAGCTGTGACGCAGGGACCCCACAAGCCTACGGCTGCAGAGCTAGAGGCATTCTGGAATGACGTGCTGGAGGGTGAGGGCCTGGGCGTGATAGGTGACCTGGGCCTGGAGAGCATTGAGGCGCTGGCGGACGATGAGGACCCAGTGGATGAGCCACTGCTGGACTGGAATGAGGTGTGGAACTGATGGCAAGGGATTATGCCCGTAAGCGCAAGTTTCTGGAAGCGGTCAACGGCGCCAGTGGTGCGGACAGCTACTGGGCAACCACCATTGACCATGTGACGCCTGCTGAGGACCGGCCAAGCTACTGGTACCGTGACATCCAACTGAAGCTGGCGGATTGTGACCGCAACATCAAGCTGGAGTTTGGGTATGAGGATGCTGCGGGCCTGCGGGCACGTAAGCGCAAGTTGGCCAGGCTGCAGGAGGCGCTTGACATGGTGCGTGAGGCGCTGTATGAGGACAATGAGACTGGAGGACGCAAGTGAGTGAATTGAGCAAGAGCATGCAGTTGCTTGACAAGACTGCCACCATGACGCTGGGCGGCACCACTGTGGTTGTCTTTGGGCAGCCAGATGATGATGGCCTGCAGCGGCTGGCTGTGAGCCTGACTGAGGAACTGTGGCAGGACTTTGGTGCGCCTGAGCAGTTGACGGTGACCGTGGAGCCTGGGGATGCGCTCAATGGCTGAGGTCATTAGATTCCTGGTGCTGGTGGAGGCACATGACAAGGACCTGGTACTGACGTATGTGGAGGCTGAAACGCTGGACGATGCATGCAGGCTGGTACAGATGGCGACGTGGGCCAAGAGGACGCTGGGAGCGCTGGAGCTTGACACTGAGGTTGATACAATGCTCACCTTCAGTGAGCTTGCGGGCGGCTACCCATTCAAGGCCAATCCCCACTTTGAGCATGTGCATATGCGCATAAACACACGGCCACGGAATACGGCTAACTCCATCCAGGTGCTCGCTGATGAGTAGCCAGGCGCTGGTGCGGGAATTCCATGAGACGTTTGGCCTGCCTGCACGGCCCAGGCCCACGGTGCTGCAGACTGATGAGGCCAAGCTGCGCATCAGACTCATGCGGGAGGAACTGCGTGAGATTGAGGACGCCTTTGAGGCCATTGAGACGGCCAGTGGGCTGAGCGTGGACTATGGTAAGCTGTACGCTGACGTGGCGGCTGAGGTTGCTGACCTGCTGTATGTGACGTATGGCACAGCGGTGCAGATGGGTTTTGACGCTGACGTGGTGATGGCTGAGATTCACAGGGCCAATATGAGCAAGCTGTGGAGCCAGGAGGAAGTGGATGAGGCCAAGCATGCTGGTGCTCGCATCAGCACGTGGCAGCAACCTGACGGGCGGTACGTGGTGCAGGACGCTGGCGGCAAGATTCTCAAGCCACCCAGTTTCCAGCCAGCCAATAAGCAGGTGGCCCTGGGAGCGCATCATGGTTGAGCCATACCTGGAGATTGACCTGGCCAAGGGCATTGCTGAGTTTCAGGGGCATGACGTGGACGTGGCGGTGCCGGTCATCAAGCACATTGAGACGGGCGCCATAGTGTGGCAGGCGCCAGTGGTCGTGCCCCTGATTCTGGATGACTGGCTGGAGCGGGCAGTGGCCCAGCACTCCACTCTGCGTGTGGACATGCGGGAGTACTGGCCAGAGGTTGAGGTGCATACAAACTGGTGGATGATTGAGCCTGGTGATGAGGACTACCCCCATGGGCTGCGTGCATGAGTAGGTACACTGAGGACCCAGAGTTTAGAGCACGCCAGATTGAGCATCAGCGCAAGTATGACCAGCGTACTGGGTATGCGGCGCAGCGTGCCTGGCGTGAGCGTAACCCAGAGAAATGGCGCCACATTAGTAGGCGCAATGCTGCACGTCATCGTGCCTTGGACAAAGAGCGCAGACGTAGCCTGGAGGGCAACCACACATTGCAGGAGTGGGCTGATGTAAAGTCTGCCTGCGGCAATGCGTGTGCTTACTGTGGTAGGGCTATGGAGCGGCTTACCAAGGATCACGTGGTGGCTGTCACACGTGGAGGCACAGACTACGCCAGTAACATTTTGCCAGCGTGCAGACGGTGCAATAGTAGTAAGGGAAATAAGGGGTTGCTTTCATGGCTGCTGGGTCCTAACCCAGTATTCTCTTAGTATGAGTGAAGCAGACAAAGAGCAGACCACTGGCACTGAGACTGACCCTGGGCTGAGCGCCCACGCAGCACGCTACGCAGGCCCACGTTGTGGCGCCAAGCGGCAGCGTGGTTACAAAGGGTACTGCCAGCAGCCTGCCGGATTTGGGACCAATCACCTGGGTGAGGGCCGATGCTACATGCATGGCGGTAAGCCAGAGCGTGCGCATGACGCTGTACCATACCTTAGTGAGTCTGTCAATAAGCTGAGCGTGGAGGACGCTGAGGCGCTGATGAGCATGGGCACCATGGCTATGGTGCTGGCACGTGCACGCCTGATGGAGCGGCTGATGCAGGTGGAGTCACTGACCACCAAAGAAATCAGTGACCTGACCATGAGCATTCAGCGGCTTGACAACGTGCTGAGCAAGCACCCAGAACTGGATGACCCCGATGCTGCACCCAACATCAGTGGCGGCAACCTGGATGAGGAACTGCAGCGGCTCATTGCCCTAGATCGGCAGTAACCTCATTCCTGACCCCTGTAGGGCTACCAGGAGGCATATGTGACGCCAAAGGCCCCACGGCGCTGCGCACGATGCAGGCGCCAAGCATTGAGTGATTATGAGGGCGCACTGTGCAGCAAGCACGTGCGCAAGTGGACCAGGCTGGGCCACTACGGAGTACGGAGATACTGAGTGACAAGACTTGAGGGACTGGTGGCACCACTGGAGTGGTACCGTGAGCAGGAGCAGGACGCAGCAACCCACCCACTGATGCAGGCTTACAATGGCCTGGGTTACGTGGTTTTCAAGCGGACGTATGCCAGAGCGGTGGAGGGCCAGGACCGCACTGAGGAATGGTATGAGACGGTGCTGAGGGTGATACTGGGCGCCCAGGAAATCGGCGCTGACCTGACGCCTGATGAGGCGGCACGGCTGTATGAGCATATCTGGAGCGGGCGGGCACTGCCTGGCGGGCGCATGCTGTGGCAACTGGGCACGCCAAACATCACACGCTATGGCGGTGATTCACTGGTCAATTGCTGGTACACGGAACTGAGCAGCGTGCCAGACTTCACATGGATGTTTGAGCGGCTGATGCTGGGTGGCGGCGTAGGATTCAGCGTACAGAATGGCCCACTGCTGGGGCAGGTGCGTAAAGGCACTGCTGTCCACGTGGAAGGCTTTGACGCTGACTTTATCGTTCCTGACAATCGGCACGGCTGGGCGCAGTTGCTCTACAGGACGATGCAGGCCAGCTTTAGGGGTACCACATTCACGTACAGCACCGATGCAGTGAGGCCTGAAGGCACGCCTATCAAGACGTTTGGCGGCAAGGCCAGCGGGCCAGGTGCTCTGGTGGATGGAGTGCAGGCCATTCAGGACGTGCTGCACGCCAGGGACGGCCAAATGCTGCGCAGCGTGGACGTTCTGGACATTGCCAACATCATTGGCGCCATCGTGGTGAGTGGAAACGTGCGCAGGAGCGCCCAGATTGCTCAGGGCAGCGCCACTGACGGCTATTTCTTGACTGCCAAGCGCTGGGACCTGGGTGACATCCCCAACCACAGGGCCATGAGCAACAATTCAGTGGTAGTGAACAGCGCAGAGGCCATTTCTGAGCTTCCTGACGCATTCTGGGACGGCTACAGGGGCAATGGTGAGGCTTACGGGCTGCTGAATCTGCAGTCAGCACGTGAAAATGGGCGCATGGGTGAGTACAGGCCTGACTCCAGCATCGTGGGATTCAACCCATGTGCAGAAATCCCCCTGGCTGACCGTGAAAGTTGCAATCTGGCTGAGCTAGTGCTACCCAGATTTGACAGCCTGGAGCAGATGAAGGACGCAGCTACCTTGCTATACAAGGTGCAGAAGGCTGTGGCGGCGCTTCCGTACATTGATGAGCGCTCAGACGCCATCACAAACGCCAATATGAGGCTGGGGCTGGGCGTCACAGGCGTCATGGAGGCCACAGCCCAGCAGATGACGTGGCTGGCGCCCACGTATGAGGAACTGCGAGCATTTGACAAGGCCTGGAGCGCTGCTAAGGGCTATGCCACCAGCGTGAGACTGACCACAGTCAAGCCATCAGGCACACTGAGCCTGCTGGCGGGCGTCACAGCGGGCGGGCATCCTGGCTTCAGTCCCTATTTCATCAGGCGTGTGCGCATGGCAGCCAATGACCCAGTGCTGCAGTGGTGCAAAGACCAGGGCTACCCCTGGGAGTGGGTGCGTGGCTTTGACGGCACGGAGGACGTGCGCACGGCAGTGGTTGAGTTTCCAGTGATGCTGTCACCCATGGCCACGCTGGCTGAGGACATGACGGCGCTGGACCAGCTTGAGACGGTGCGGTGGCTGCAGGAGGCCTGGGCCGATAACGCAGTCAGTGTGACTGTCTACTACAGGCCTGAGGAACTGGATGACATCAGGGCGTACCTAGCAGAGCGCTGGGATGAATTCAAATCACTCAGCTTCATGCTGCACAGTGACCACGGCTTTGACCAGGCGCCCATGGAGGCCATTGACGTGGAGACATATGATGAGCGCTTTAGGGCGCTGGCGCATAGCGTAGCGGGCGTGCACGGCCATGCGCTGGAGATACTGGACAGTGATTGTGCAACGGGCGCTTGCCCAGTGAGGTGACGTGTGGCTAAGTCAGAAACCATCCATCAGAAACGGCGGCGCATCGCTGCCAAAGGCCCGTTCCAGTTTGCGCAGGTGTACCTGCCTCATCTGATGAAGGCCCAGGATGACGTGTATGACAAGGACCCACATGAGTTTGATGATGCCAAGGTCATCATTGAGGCGGGCAGCACGGTGGCGCCATCTGAATTCCACCACATGCTGTACGATGCTGCCAAGGCGCCCACGGCCAACAAACTGCGCAAGGCGTGGGTGGCGCCACGTGGCTTTGCAAAGTCCACTGCTATCACCATCTGTGTGATGTACTGGGCGGCATTCAAGCTGCGCCACTTTGTGCTCTGGACCAGTGAGACGGCCAGCCAGGTTGAGGAACTGGTGGCCAGTGTGATTGATGAGCTTGAGAGCAATGACGCACTGCTGGCAGACTTCCCCCACCTAAAGCCAAAGCTGGACCCCAACGGTAGGCCGGTCAAGTTCAATGACCGTGACATGGTGCTGGCATCTGACTTCAGGCTGTCGGCACGTGGAGCTAAGAAAGCATCACGTGGGCTGCGGCGTGGTAGCAAGAGGCCTGACGTGATTATCTGTGATGATGCTGAGGGTGAGGACAGCGTGGGCAAGACTGCCTACCCCAAGACCAGGCACTGGCTCACACGTGTGCTGGGGCCTGCTGGCTCACCACGCTGTGACATCTGGTGGATGAATACGCTGGTGGAGTGGGAATCAATCACAGGCCATCTGATTCAGGGTGATGAGGACTGGACACGCTCATGGGACGTGGAGCACCTGGCGGCTGAGTGGTATACGGATGAGGAAGGGCGCAGGGTGGACGTGCTGGACCTGACGTACCTGGACCCTGACAAGGACGCCACCATTAAGCGTGGCGATATCTACACAGGTGGCACTGAGGATGACCCACGCCAGGGACTGACCCACCATCTGCTGTGGGAGGCGTATTGGCCACAGGAGCGTATTGACGGATTCAAGCTGGAGTTTGGCCTGCTGGCCTACAGCTTTGAGCTACTGAATAAGCCCATGAATGATGCACTCAAGCCATTCAAGATGCATGACATGATGCCAGCCAGGATTGTGGGACGCAAGGTATTCCGCCATGGCTACCCTGAGGATGACTGGATTAACGTGGCTGTGCTCACGCACGTCACTGTCATTGACCCTGCGTTTGGTGGCAAGGACTACGCTGCTGTGGTCACTGTCGGCATCTTTGGGCAGGACAGCTTTGTGCGTGAGGCCTGGTGGTACCGGCTGAGTGACGTGCGCACCAAGATGGTTGAGGAAGCGGTGCGCCAGGCAGAGCAGTATGACAGCGTATGCATTGGCGTGGAAAACGTGGCGGCTCAGATCATGGTGGCTGATGAGACGGTGCAGAATACCAATCTGCCGGTCATTCCTATACCTACCAAAAACAAGAGCAAGCTGGACCGTGCACAGGCGCCCAGCATCAGGAGCGTGCAGGGGCACACATTCTTTGACCTGGATGGTGAGGGCGTGCCAGGACTGCGGCACCTGCTGAGCAAGTTTCCTGGGCCTGACCCTGATGACCCAGTGGATGCATACGTGTATGCGGTGGAGCTAGGGCACCAGCAGCGCAGCAAGGCAGTGGTCACAGCATGATGACCAGTATTCTCTTAGGTGAGACTCACAGCGGCATTTGCATGCAAACTTCAGGAGGACTGGCAAGATGGCACTAGAGGTGCAGGACGTTTGGGATGACCTGGTGGCCACTGCCAAGGATCGTGCGCCAGTCTACTCAGCATATGAGGAATACTACCGAGGTGAGCAGGCGCTACCGATTGACCCCAGCGAATTGCGCTCACGTTTCGGGCAGACCTTTGCAGACTTCCGTGACAACCTGGCTAAGCCAGTGATTGAGGCGGCTGAGGGCCGTGTGCGCATTCAGGACTTTGGTGATGGCAAGGGCCTGGGCAAGGACGCTGCAGTGGTCTGGGATGAGAATGACCTGCAGGTGCAATCACCCATCATCCACAAAGAGGCCATGGTCAAGGGTGACGGCTTTGTGATCGTGCTGCCCAATGAGGATGACCGTGCGGGCATCTGGCCCCAGTTGAGTGAGTCCATGGCCATTCTGTGGAATGCCACCTATCCCAATCTGAAAGAT
>Ga0180431_10004088_pt1 | contig 18396 bp, 15 predicted proteins | sample SS_ome_11_FD_132459 | JGI IMG/M metagenome (GOLD analysis project Ga0180431, IMG submission 132459) | Hypersaline lake sediment archaeal communities from the Salton Sea, California, USA - SS_1_MS_1 metaG | ecosystem: Environmental > Aquatic > Non-marine Saline and Alkaline > Hypersaline >... | reverse complement strand
GATATGGACTTGAGCCTCTAAAAGAAGAACTAGATGCACTTGATAATACAAAAAAAAGAATAAAAAGTTTTGTTAAAAAATGTGATATACTAACCATATCTCATTATCATTATGATCATTTTGATACAAATATCGATTTATATAAAGGAAAAAAGGTTTTTGCAAAAGATATATCAAAAAATATTAATAAATCTCAGAAACAGAGAGGAACAGATCTAAAAAAATCTATAGAGAAAATCTGTGAATTATATTACTGTGATGATAAAACATTTAATTATGGGGATACAAGAATTGTTTTTTCACCTCCATTTTTCCATGGTCCAGAAAATATTAGACTTGGATTTGTAATAATGACATCTGTTTATGATGGCGAAATGAAAATTATTCATGCTTCAGATGTTCAAGGACCTGTGACAACAGATGCAAAAGACTACATTTTAACTCAAAAACCTGATTTATTGATAATCGATGGTCCACCAACGCATATGCTTGGATTTAGATTTAGTAAAAAAAATCTTCAAAAAGCATCTGATAATCTATTAGATATAATAAAAAAATTGAATTGTCAGATTATTCTTGATCATCATTTATTAAGAGATTTAAAATATAAGGAAAACTTTTCAGAGCCATATAAGGTTGGTAAAGAAAAAGTGAAAACTTTCGCAGAATATTTAGGTAAGGAGAATAATACCCTTGAGGCACATAGAAAAATACTATGGGGTAAATAATATGGGCTTTATCAATAGATTAGAGAAAAATATTGCAAAGCTAGAGAAGCAGATAGAAAAAGAAGAACACAGGATTGAAAACCTTCAAATCAAATATAATGAAAAAAAGATAACAAAAGCAAAGCTTAACATTGAGAAAAGAAAAATAAATGACAAAATAAAGGCTATGAAAGCAAGGATTCAGAGTTTAAAAGGTATGACAGTAAAAGAAAAACATCATCTAGAAGAAAAAGCTGAAGCGAAAAAAAAGAAAAAAGAAGAAAAAAAGAAGAAATAGATACAAATGTCTATTGATATAAAATCAGGGGATATAACAACAATAACATGTGATGCCATTGTAAATCCTGCAAATTCTTTTGGATATATGGGCGGAGGTGTTGCAGGTGCAATAAAACGTGTTGGCGGTATTGAAATTGAAAAAGAAGCAATTTCACAAGCCCCAATATTTGTAGGTTCAGCTGTTGCAACATCTGCTGGTTCTCTTCCATGTAAATTTGTTATTCATGCACCTACAATGAAAAGACCAGCTATGAGAATACCAGTTGATAATGTATCAAAAGCTACTTATGCTGCATTAAAAATTGGGGAGAAACTAAAAATAAAAACTATTGCGATACCTGGGATGGGTACAGGTGTAGGTGGTGTACCATCTTCTGATGCAGCAAAAGCTATGATAAATGTTGTAAAAGAATTTGAAGATAAATTTGAAAATATTATTCTAGTTGATTTTAACGAAAAAATGATAAATGCCTTTAAAAATAATCTAAAATAATGTAATCTATTATTAAAGGATAAAATATCAATATATAATGGAAAAATCTTCAAATTCATTTAAGAATTTTTGATAATCAAGTTTAACATCTGTCACATTTGAAAGTTTTGGCCCCCTATGACACCAATTAATTATCTCTTTTACAATGTTTTCTTCTCCTTCAAATATTGCTTCGACTTTACCATCAGGTTTATTACGCACCCATCCTTTTAATCCAAGTTGTTCAGCTTGATTTTTTGTACTTGTTCTAAAAAATACACCTTGAACACGGCCAGATATCAATACATGAGCTCTAATTTCCATTGTAAAACCATCATGGTCTAAAACGAATTAATGTTCTTGGGAATGGAATAGTATCCTTAATATTATCAATCTTGCATATCCAAGCAACTACTCTCTCAACACCAAGCCCATATCCAGCATGAGGAACGGATCCAAACCTTCTCAAATCAAAATACCACTTATAATTTTCAACAGATTCACCCATTGCTTCTAATCTTTTTGTCATATCATCAATATCAAGACTTCTTTGAGAACCACCGATTATTTCTCCATATCCTTCTGGAGCTATCATGTCAAAACAAAGAGCGGTCTTTGGATCTTCTGGATCTCTTGGTTTATAAAATGCCATAATATCGAGAGGATAATTTGTAACTGCAAAAGGTGTTTCAAAATAATTTGCAAGCTTATTTTCTTCAAGTGTCCGTAGATCTTTTCCCCATTCAACCTTCATTTTTTCTTTATTATTTAATATATCAATTGCTTCTGAATATTTAATTGTTGGAAATTCTGATTCGGATATTTTCTTTAATTTTTGATAATCTTGTTTTAAAATTTCAATTTCAGATTTATTGTTTTTTAATACTTGTTTTAAAATATATCTTATCTCATCTTTTCCAATCTCAATTATATCATTTAAATCCATCCATGCAGCTTCCATCTCAGCCATCCAAAACTCTGAGAGATGTCTAGATGTCTTTGATTTTTCAGCGCGAAAAGTAGGTCCCATATTATAGATTTTCTCAAGAGAAAAGATACCTGCTTCGGCATAAAGCTGCCAAGATTGAGAAAGATATGTTTTATCATTATAATATTTTACTTCAAAAAGAGTTGAACCTCCTTCACATTGATTTGGCTGTAAAACTGGTGCTTCAAATTCATAAAAACCATTTTCTCTGAAAAATTGATGAATCGCTCCAACAACAGTAGAACGAATCTTTAAAATAGATGTTAGTTTTCTAGAGCGCAACCAAAGATGTCTTTGGTCAAGTAAAAACTCAGGACTTTGATCTTTAACAATAGGAAATGTTTCTGCAAAGTTGATAATATTAAAATTTGTAACCTTAAGTTCATATCCACCTGGAGCACGTTTATCTTCACAAACTATACCCTTTAATTCAACAGATGATTCAATAAGAGCTTTATTTGCGTCATTAAATTCATTTTCAGGAAGACTACCTTTTTTAACTGTAGCTTGTAATATACCTGTTGAATCTCTAATAGTTATAAATGTAATATTTCCACTACTTCTTGTTCGGTATATCCATCCCCTTAATTGTATTTCTTTACCTATTTTTTTTTCAGAAAGCACTTCATTTATTTTTGTCCAAGAATCTTTTAACATAACAAATGCGCACAATCATTAATATATTATATTACTTTTATGCCAAAAAATTGCTTTAAAATTCTATATTAGAAAATATGTGTGAAAATTAAATGTATAAAAATAATAGATAAAATCTTACTAAACGCTTAAATATAGGCTTCTTATTAGTGGCAATACTTTCTTATCAATTATAAGATAAAAAAACCAATGATAGAAGATCTAGATGATCCTATTATAAGAATGGGGTATAGAATTGACAGATGAAAAAAAGAAACCAGAAAAAAAAGCTGAAGATACAATTGAAGAACCAAAAGAACAAACCATAAAACAACCACAACCTGAATCTATCAAGAAACCTGAGGGGAGTGTTTCTAAGTTAGAAAAGACTGAAAAAGTTGTTGAAACATCCAAAACTGAAGATAAAAAATCTGATTCTGATATAGAGGAAAAACCTATTTTAAGTAAACCAACTATGGAAACAAAAAGCGGACAACCAGATGAAAAAACTGATTCTAAAACAGAAGAAAAACCAATTTTAGAAAAATCAACTGAAGAAAATGTAAGTGAAGAACCTGAAAAGAAACCTATAGAAGAACAAAAGAAAGAGCATACAAAACCAGTTGAAACAAAACAAGATTCAGCAGATAAAGTCAAAGCAGAGCAAACAGAGCAAAAACAGAAAACTAAAGATACTCAACCGCAAAAAGAACCAAAGAAAACAACTAAAAAGAAAGAAGAGCAAGATGAAGATTTTCAATATATTGTTAGAATAGCAAATACAGATATAGATGGAAATAAAAACGTGGTCATGGGAATTGCTCAAATAAAAGGTATCGGACGTCATATGGCGGTTTTAATCGCAGATGCTACAGGAATTGATAAAAAGCTTAAGATGGGGAAGTTAGATGATGCTCAGATTGAGAAAATTAGATCAATTTTAGATGATATCGAAAAAATAGCTCCAGGGTGGATGTTAAACCATCGAAAAGATATTGAAACAGGTAAAAATATTCATCTAATAAGCTCAGATGTCGATCTACGTTTACGGGATGATATTAATCTATTAAAAATGATTAGATCTTACCGTGGTATTAGACATGAAACAGGTTTGTCTGTAAGAGGACAACGCACAAGAGCAAATAATAGAAGAGGACTTGCACTTGGTGTATCAAAAAAGAGGCCTTAGGAGAGTGATTTTATATGGGTAATCCAAAGTTTCCAAGAAAAAAATATACTACTCCACTTCACCCCTGGAAAGAGGAACGTATCAAATCTGAAAGAGAATTATTAAAAAAATATGGACTTAAAAACCATAAAGAAGTATGGAAAGCAAAAACATATCTTGGTAAATATCGTCACCAAGCACGAGAATTACTTGCAAAGATGGGAGCAAAAGATCCACAAGTAAAAAAAGAGAGTGAACAGTTGCTTTTAAGTCTTACAAGACTTGGTATTCTTCAAGCTGGTTCATCTCTTGATGACGTGTTAGCTCTTGAGACAGAATCTGTTTTATCGAGAAGGTTACAAACACTTGTTTATCTTAAAGGTCTTTCAAGTACTCCAGATCATTCAAGGCAACTTATAACTCACGGACATATTGCAATAGGTGATAGAAAAGTAACAATACCAAGCTATATGGTTATTAAAGATGAGGAAAATGAGATAGGATACACTGGTAGATCTCCTTTAAATGAGTTGTCACATCCAGCCAGACCTAAGGCAGATTTTGTTAAAAAAGGACCTGCCGCGATTTTAGAAGAAAAACCTGAACAACAAAAAGAAACTGTAAAACCTGATAAAGAATCTGTAAAAAAAGATACAGAAAAACCTGTTGAAAAAAGTGAGGATACACAAAAAGACAACAAGATAGTTGAAGATAAGAAAATTAAACAGGAAACAGAACAAACTATCGAAAAACCTAAAGAGGATGAAAAAGAAAAACCTATCGAAGAAAAACCAAAACCTAATTTAGACATTAAACCAGAACAAAGTAAAGAGGAAAAAGTAAAACAAGAAGATAAAAAAGATACAAACCAACCTGTTGAAAAACCAAAAGATGATATACAAGATAAAGAAGAAGTAAAGAAAAAAACAGATGATAAAGAAGGAGGGAAATAGATATGGGAAGAAAAGGTATCGCACATATTTATTCATCTTTTAATAACATTATTATTACAATAACTGATTTAACAGGTGCAGAAACAATAGCACGTGTATCCGGTGGAATGGTTACAAAATCTGCAAAAGATGAAGGATCACCTTATGCTGCAATGAAAGTTGCACAAACAGTTGCTGATGCTGCAATGGAAAAAGGAGTTGACAGTGTAAACGTACGTATTAGAGGAAGAGGTGGAAAGAAAGGTGGTTCACCTGGACGTGGTGCTCAGACAGCTATACGTTCACTTGTTAGAGCAGGTTTACGCATTGGAAATATTGAAGATGTTACTCCTCATCCACATGATGGCACCAAAGTTAAGGGCGGTAAAAGAGGTAGACGTATCTAGGGTGTATATATGAAGGTTAAAATTATTGAATTAAAAGGAAATAAAGGAGTAATAAGATTAGAAGATACAGGTGTTTATTTTGTAAATGCCTTACGACGGGCAATGCTAGCTGAGCTTCCAAAACTTGCAATTGATAACGTTATTATCTATGACAATACAAGTCCACTTTTTGATGAAATAATATCTCACAGGTTAGGATTAATTCCTATCCCAACTGATTTAAGATTATTAACTTTCAGAGATAAATGTAAATGTGAAGGTAAAGGATGCCCTAATTGTACTGTAAGATATACACTTAGCAAAGAAGAAGAAGGCCTTGTTTATTCTGGGGATCTTCAACCTGAACATGAAAGTTATGCAATTAAAGAAGATAAAATCCCAATCGTTGAACTTGGAAAAGATCAAAGGATTATACTTGAAGTCGAAGCAGTCCTTGGAGTTTCTGGAAAGCATGCGAAATGGCAGACAGTACTTGCTCCAACATATAAAATGGATGCTATAATTGATTTTGATAAGAAAAACATAGATGATGTTAAAGATTTTATTAAAGAGATCCCTGAAGGACTTATTGAACTAAAATCAAATAAACTTGAAATAAAAGATATAAATAAGCTTCCAGTTTTAGAATCCTATATAGATAAAAAGAAAGCTGATTTTATAACATTAAGTAGGGATCCAACAAATATTACGTTTAGCTTTGAAACAGATGGATCGCTTAATGCAAAGGATGCACTTAAAGAATCAATTGAGATTCTTGCTAAAAAATACGATGAATTTGGTAAACTTTTGAAAAAATTAAAATAAATAAATTATTTTTACCAAAAACATCTTATCCTTTTTTCTATTTTAATTATTAAATTTCTGGGCCTGTGGGGTAGCTTGGTATCCTTGTAGCTTCGGGAGTTATAGACTTGAGTTCAAATCTCAGCAGGCCCACTGACATTTCTCGGAGAGAAATTGTTAGATTGACGCCTTTTTTGCCAACAATCTAATATTCAACCATTTTTATAAATTTGCTATCCTCTCGATTTTTTTCATCGATCTGAGGGCTTGGTTGAATAGATTGCGTTTTCCAGTTTGTTCTTTGATTGAGTCTGCAACGTGAACGTATTTGTCAACAGTGTCTGATTTCGTATGACCAAGTCGTTTTGCCACTTTTTTCATGTCTTTGGTGTATTCATAAAGATATGTTGCAAAGGTGTGTCTCATTGTATAAAGGATGAATGATTTTTCATTGCATACTTTCTTTCCAACTGGCGCTATGTGATCTCGCAGATACCAACTTGTAACTCTTTGTCCATCGGGCATGAGAAATAGTGCATCTCCTGAGTTTTTGTTTGCAATTTTATGTCTCCAGTTGTCAATGTAGTTTTTTGGTGTTTTGAAAACTGGTGAGCTGAGTATTGTTTTGTTGTATGGATATATGAGTCTGTGTTTTCCATGTTTTTTATCTTCATGTATTCGTATGTATCCTGTACCATCCTCGTTAATTGTTACGTCTTCAAGGTTAAGATTACAGATTTCACTTGGTGGCCTCATTCCAAAATTGAATCCCATGAATACAACTGTTTGTAACAATATGTTTTCGTATTTGTCATTGCTGTATTTTGCATGATAGAGTTTGTTTACTGTTTTAGGAAATGGTACATATGTGTTGTCTTCGTTTGTTACTATGGGTGGTGTTCTGACGTATTGTTTCCAGTCTTCTGTGTATTGTTTGAATGCTTTGAGAAACATTAAAACGGCTTTCTTTTCATGATTTAATGCATTTGGTGTTGCCGGTGGATCTTCTATTTCAAGTCGATATATTACATGTCTTATGAATGATTCTGGTGTGAGGTTTCTGAAATCTATTGGTTGCGGATGTAACTCCATGAAACGTGCATAACGCAGGTGTTTTTCAATAGTTGAATCTGAGAGATATTGGTGGACCTTTGCATGTATTGCAACATCTATGAAAGTAGCGGTTTTTGGATCTAAAAAGAGCGGGACATCTGTTCTTTTAATTTTTTCTAACTTACTTTTTATTTCCTCCATCATATTCCCAATTGTTAGGGGTTGATGTTCGATATTTTGACCTATATTTACAAATTTGTTTCTCCATTCTTGAAAATTACCTCCTACCAATCCATTGTTATTAGAATTGGCTAAATATGAATCTGATTTGTTGTTAAAAAAGGTGATTGTTGTCTGTATTCGATCTAGACCAGAAAAAGGTTTAATAGTACTTGCTTCTTTATTCTCACTCGGGGCTCTGATACTTATACTATCACTGCTCCAGACTGCCAGGGTGCTCAAACACCTTGGTGGTCATTATTATGGATCTTTAATTTGTATATATTATATTTTATATTAACAAAATTATAAGGTTTTTATTACTTATATGCTCTTGGAGGGGTTGACCGAAAGTATTCAATGGCATTGATTATATAATAAAATAACGATTTTTTAGAATAATTTAACAAATATTAGATTGCCAATGTATAAACTATTGAGATTCAGGCATTTCTGCCTGACCTATTTTACAGAAGATATTTTGTTTTAGCTGGTATCCACCTCGAACTCATACCAAGCTTCCATCTTTGTTGCATCATCACACACCAACACATCACCATACTCATCCCTGAACGCTGTATACACACGATACGTACCATCACCATTCACAAGATTACCAGTACCTACATTCCCATTAAAGATAGTATCAAGAGCCAATGTTTCTCCAGCATTAATCGTTCGTGGTGTGGTCTCATTTATTGTATCGTTGTCAACAATCCAATCACCTGGAGGGCCAATTGGGTTTTCATACTGAACCTGAATCAACAGATAACCACTGATATTTGTTGAACCAGTATTTACTATCTTAGATTGAACACCAGTATAGAACCGATACACATCACTTTCTTCAGTATATGTTCCATCATCCACCATGACTTTCCAGTACCACCATTGACCATTCACAGACGCATTACTGAATACATGACTGTACGTGCCATTACCAACCGAGACGTTTTTACCCAAGGCTACCCATGAACCACTACTATTACTGTACCATGTCAAATCCATAGTATTCCCAAGCTCATTAGATACAGTTATTTCAACAGTGGAGCTAATGCTAATGTTTGTTGCACTATCATCTGGAACTGGATCACTGATCTGAATAATAGGCGTATAAGAACAATATACACCCATACCCCAGTTACTATAATCATAATCAGGGTCAACATACGCTGGAGCCTCAGTTTCATATACATGATTATGAACATGAGACATCTGACCAAGATAACCAGCACGAGTACGAGCAAATACCGGATCACCTGAAACAGCGCAAATCCAATACTCCTCATCAGCATAAACTATAGGCTTATCTGTAAATTCAAACGTGTGCCAATCATTACCGCCACCGCTTGACAGTTCCTCAGTTTCTCCAACAAGCTCGTAATGACTGCTGTTATGTTTCTTATACAACACACATTTAATCTCTTCACCAGAATTCCAACCGACAAGGGCAACAGTGATATTATCAGCAGTGCCATTCTCAGGACACGTAGCGACAAATCCAGCGATCTTATCCTCAATATCATAATTACCCGTAGTGCCACCAGTGTATCCAAATGATGGATCAAGAACAAACTCACCAACACTAAGCTCTCCGACATTAAAGTAGATGTCTGCTTTGTGGTTGTTAGCGGATTGATCAATACTCACCTGGACGATGTTCCCGAAGCTTTCATAGACATCACGTAAGTCAAACGTGAAACCCTCGTCATCTCCATCCCAAACACGTACATTATACTCATCACCGTTAACCTCAACAGATTCAGTGTTGATTCCTGAGGTTTTCCAGACAAGGCGATACTCGTCTTCTTCTCCGATGTATCCGTCAAAGGAGATCTTTGTTCTACTGCCGCCGACAAACTCATACACCATATCAAATGTAGTACCAAGATAATCTGTATATGAACGTGTCACAATAACATAGTCTGAGCTTGGTTGCTCATAAGTAACATCTGTTGGTAGTCCTCGTTGTTTCCAAATGTTGTTGTGAAGATATTCAAGCACCCATTGTTCATGAGCAACAATCATTGTATCATCATTATAGATTTCGTTATAACCACCTGTATCTTTTCGGAATTTCCAAACAAGACCGTCGCCGTTATCAACTGTAATAAATGTGTTGTCGTCTGTTACTGTTACGTCTGTTGTGGCAAATAGTGAAGGATCACCAATTGGAATCTCTGATGCGAAACCAGTCCATTCATCTTCTCCAGCTGGTGGATCAGTTATATTAATGTCTTCACCAGCCCCATACTCATTTTCAACTGTGCAGACTGATATTGTTGCATTTGCAGAAACATTGAAGCTGTTATTGATACTTGTATTTTCATTACCATAATCATCTACAGCCCAGATTGTATAGTTATACTGATCTACCAACCACGTGTCTGAAAAGACATATTGGTAGGTATCATCCTCTGTATTACTCATAGTAAAGCTTTGTTCTGAAGTATCTGGATAAGTAACGTTAACACTAACAGTAGCAACACCACTCTTATTATCAGTTACATTGGCAGTAATTGTTACATTATGCCCGAAACCTACAATATCGGGGTTATCAACAACATTTGTTATTTCTGGTGGTATTTGTTCAGGAGTGTAACTGCAGAAAATCGAATAAATGCGATTCTCTTTATTAGTAAAATTAGCCGGATCTGGAGGAGTGCCATATGTTTCAGCATCATATCGTCCATTTGATTCAGAAATATTATCATAATAAAGAAGGCTATATGCACTATCTCCCCAGCATGTTAAAACATATTCCGTATCGTTCTTAAGAACAGGTTTAGGATCTTCAAAAGGAAACTCAGCCCACCAAGAAGACAAAGCAGGGTTCCCTTGTGGTAGTGACACATAATCCTCAGAAGTGTTACCGATAAGTTTTGAATCATTAGCTCGGTAGATCATACATTTATAGGGACCAGGACTCATGTAATTTTGATTGATAAATGCTGTAATACTATCTGCAGTGCAGTACTCATCTACAGTGAAAACCGTCCCTGTTATTCGATCGTTTATATATTCAGAATTATTTCCTACTTCATAGTAACCAAAAACAGAAGGAACAGAAAATGAATAATCATCAGAAACAATACTATTATTATCACTATCAATAGTCCAGATATGATAATAGTATTCTCCACTTTTCCAAGTATCATTAAAAACATAAAAATATGTATCGTTGAATGCGTTACCCATATTGAAACTTTCTTTTTTATAATTTGGATATGTAATATTTACCGTTACATTTTTGACTCCACTTTCAGCATCCTTAACAGCTGCACCAAGGATTACATCAAACTTTGTTTCTGAATCTATAATATCATATGAAACAGAGGTAATCAAAGGTGGGGTAAAATCATATATTATTTCGATAATCTCATAATAAGTATCATTATTGGATTCATTATCTACCACCGTCAAAGAAATATTATATTCACCAATGTTCATATATGTATGATTTGAATCCTTATCATAAGATACATTACTCTCATTATAATGAACGCGATCATCATCAAAATTCCACGTCCAATTTACAATTTGATTATCACCAAGTGAGTTGTTAAAGAAATTTATCATCTCAAAAGGTTTTCCAATGTTTTGGATGCTTTTATTAAAATCTGCTTTAAGGATAATTGAATCGACATCATGAGAATAATTTACTATATATCCATCATTATCAGTAACAGTCAAGGTGACTGTATAATTATCCGATTTATTATAGACATGCACTGGGTTCTGCTCATAACTGTAATTATAAATCGCTCTTAAACTGTCGAAACTCCAACTCCAATTATATGGCTCATCACCACCAAACGCATACCCATAGAACTGTGTAGATTGATTAACCGCCGTTTCGAGTGGATCTGGAGAGATTCTTGGCGTGGCAGATAATGCAAAACCTGCAAAAAAACTTACTGTAACATCAAGCCCTTCAGACCAATCAGTCCACTCTCCATAATCACCCCATTCATAATAATCGTCAAACATATAGGAATAATCTTCTCTTGCTCTAACTTTGATTTGTTTGTCTCCTCTCCACCTATATGTATGTGGAACTGTACATAATTCACCTGAAACATATGATTTTTCAATTAAATCTCTTTCTTGTAATTCAGGTATTATTCTGTCTGCTCTCCAAGCCCATTCATACTGCAAATAATCATCATTTGAATCAGTTGTACTTGAATTGAAATAATTTTCCTCATCTGTTTGAATATTAGTATTTCCTGAAGGTTTTTGAGGAGTATTTGGATTGATATTCCCACGTGGATGAAGATAAAATGAGCCAGTATGCGAATCAGTATCATTACTATAATCATTGCAATCAAAAAATGATTTGGTTTTCTCATTTATTCGTCCAGTTGAATTATAAAGCTCAAGAGTCAAATTATAATTACCCACATAAGCATTAGGGGGAAGTGTAACTGATATCTCGGTATTCAGGCTACCCTCAGCTATAATTAAATCAAAGTTTTTTATTAAAACTGGATCGTTAGACGGTATTTTCTTTACTATTGCTTTTACTTGAATTAAATCATGAGGTATAGATGATTTTATTGCTATAGTGGCGTTAATGGAATCGTTGTAAATATCTCCATCATTAGGTGAGTCTGCTGCCTGATAGGAGACATCTCCATCGAACCAACAATCTGGATCTACTGTAAAGTATTTTGTCACATTCCATGCCATTTCAGCTGTGAGATTCACTTCATTTGAATCATAATATTTCATAGAATCACCCTCCGTATAATTCAAACCAGATCTATGATGAAGAAGCCATCTAAACTGAGGATCATCATCCATATCTTTTAAAAAACAAAATGTGTCGCAAGATCTGCTTGGATTAAATCCTGTACAATTTTCAGCAAATGGACGACCATTGGACGGAGCACCTTTTCTCAGATAACGAGTCCTAAAACCAGTAACATCCCCATTTCTTTCAACAAAATTAGTATCGTCGACAATAGCATTTATTTTTGATTCTAATTCATCGTTATTCATCATGATGTTTAAAAATTGTGGCGGATCAGTTTGTCTGAAACCTAATTGATTAAAGTCGATAACAGCGACAAGAGTTTCATCCTCGGTATCTGGATATTTAGCTTCATGGCTATATGCTCCTCGAAAACCGTATTCTTCACCACCGAATGCGATAAACTTCAAATTATACTTAGGTGTTATATTGTTATCTTTGAAGTATTTTGCAATAGCAAGAACAATACCCACACCGATAGCAGAATCAGCACTAGCTGTTCCCCACCATCCATCATATAGGCCGTCTATTATGACTGTCTTACTTGTGTCTGTTCCATTTATTTGTCCAATGACATTATAGCTGGTTACACTTGTATTCCAATGTTGATCAACCCAATAATCAATAGTGTAATCATCAGATTCATATGGAAAAATATCTGATGTATCTTCGTATATCGGTTTAAATTTTGATTTATTGACATACAAGGTGGGTAAAGGATATTTCCAACGTGTCATCATATCATAGGTGTCATTATTAAAATCATAGCGTATTAAACCTTTACAATTTGTAGCCCTCCACCAGAATAACATATGGATAATTTCTGATCCATATTTTAAAAAATATGTAAAAGGGCTATATGGTGATATATTATATTGCCATTCAGGTGGTTTAATATCTGGGTTGCAATAGGGATTTTCTTCGATATACACAAAATCTGATCCTTTATCACCTTGTTCTTGTTGCATCCATGGAAGATTTTGTGCCGTGGTTTCGTTTAATTCAGCCCATATAAATCCATGGTAATCTTCTATTTGTTCTATGAGATATTCAATTAAGGTTTCTAGATCATTTATTGTTCCATCGTTGTATTTTTCTAATAGTGTTTCGAATGTCGCACATATTACTTCTTCGATCCATCCTCCAGGTGGTATTTTTCTAATTTTCAGGTTTTCATAAGAAAAGTTACCACTATCGGGGGGATCTTCCCAGGGCCAAACAGAATTGTTCCATTGTGGTGTGATAAAGCATTCTTCGATGTATTCTGTGCCATTGATGTATAGTCCTTTTGATTTTATTTCAAGATTTGTATTTTGACCATATTCTATTGGATCCAGTGTTACATTATAAAGATTTAATCTGTTCTGCATTTCTAATTTTATATATCCAGCAGCAAAATGTTCGCCTTTTGAGCCAAATGCACGGCCTTTTGCTAATTCACCTTCTCCATATTCATTAATTATAATATCTGAGAGGTTCTCAGCGATTTGTTTAATATAACTTGTGTTAATACCAAAATTTTCCGAATCTTCTCCACCAACAGCTTCAACAATAGTATCAATTTTCAAAAAAGTCATACCAGAGATAATCAATAGCACGACTATTCCCACAACTATTATTTTCCTTTTCATCATTACTCGCCTCCCCTGGCAATATAATATATTAAAATAACTTTATATATTTTTGTGATATAAAATAACATGATAAAAAAGTTTTTAAGATGTAATCCATATATATTATAGGGGAATTAGGAAATGAAGAAAAGACTCGTTGATATTATTTTGATATTTGGAACATTTTTTTTAATTATTTTTTCATCAATTATTCCATTAGTAATTGGCAATAGTTATATGGATTTAGATGAAAAACAAATTGATTATAATCTCTATCGCTATGCTGAGTACCCTTCTTTAGAATGTCCCGTTAACAATGAAAATGTCAATAGTAAAGATTCTTTTAATATAGACTTTAGAACATCAGTAACTTCCCCTGCGGCATTATTTGATGGTCCCATGGATTCATCATGGTCGACGCAGAGTCATGATACTCATCATACTGGTAGAAGTCCATATAGTACAAATGGTAATCTAGGTAATGAAAAATGGAGATTTGTAACAGATAGTTGGATAGAAGATACACCAGTAATTGACAATGAGGGAAAAGTATATTTTGGATGTATGAACTGGTTTGTTTATTGTTTATATCCAAATGGAATGATAAATTGGATGTTTAGAACAGATGGAATGATTTTAGGATCTTCTCCAGCTATTGATGAAAATGGAACAATTTATATTGGTTCTTGGGACTGCAAATTATATGCAATAAACCCTGATGGGACTGAAAAATGGAGTTTTCCTTCAGGTGGGTCTATAGATTCATCACCAGCAATTGCTGAAGATGGAACGATTTATTTTGGAAATTTTGGGGAAAAAGTTTATGCTGTAAATCCTAATGGAACTGAGAAATGGCACTATATTTTAGATGGTGATACAACATGTGATCCTGTAATTGGAGATGATGGAACTATTTACATTGGTTCGTTTGATACATATTTTTATGCGTTATATCCAAATGGAACACTTAGATGGCGATTTAAAACAGGACATTATATTAAAGGACCAGCCTCTATTGCTGAAGATGGAACAATTTATGTTGGTTCATGGGATGACTATCTCTATGCATTATATCCCAATGGAACAATGAAATGGCAATATGCTGTTGCTTATGGAACTGAAACAAATCCATCCATTGCGAGCGATGGAACTATATATGTTGGAGGATGGGAAACACTTTGGGCTATTTATCCCAATGGAACTCTAAGATGGGAATTTTATTTAGGTTCTGATAGACACATACACATGTCTTCTCCTGCGATTTCAGCTGAAGGAACCATTTATGTTGGTACAAATATCGGTGAAACTTCAGGAGGCGAAATAATAGCAGTTAATCCAGATGGTACAGAACGATGGCGAAAAAGGATTGCAAATGAATGGGTTGATTCGTCTCCATCTATTGCTGAAGATGGAACAGTGTATATTGGTTCAGCTTATGATATGGGTGGTGGTTATCTTTATGCATTTGGGTGGACTGAACTTGTAGCAGATGCACATGGATCATATATTGGAATAATGAATGAACCTGTACAATTTACTGGTTCTGCATCAGGTGGTTACCCACCCTATAGTTATCATTGGGATTTTGGCGATACCGAAACATCAGAAGAACAGAACCCCACACATGAATACGATACTGCTGGAAATTATACAGTAACTCTAACAGTTACCGATGATAACGACTCTGTTGCTGTCGATACTACGTGGGCGTTAATAATAGAAGAAAATAACCCACCGAGTGCTCCAATAATCACAGGTGAAACAGAAGGATACTATGGAGAAGAATATATTTACACATTTGTCTCAACAGATCCTGAAGATCATGATGTTTGGCATTATATCGACTGGGGAGATGAAACTAACAGTGGTTGGCTAGGACCACATAGCTCTGGACAAGAGATAACCATGAGTCATACATGGGATGAAGAAAATACTTATACACTAAGAGCAAAGGCGAAAGATACACTTGATGTTGAATCACCATGGTCAACACTTGAAATATCGATGCCAGTAAACCAACCAATTCAATATCCGTTAATTCAATGGCTATTAGATCGTTTTCCAAATGTATTTCCAATGCTTAGACAATTATTTGAATTATGATAATTTCATGTTTATACTGTCAAATCTCTTCATTCTATAATTTGATATTTTTGAAATATATTGAAAAAAATGTTTTTTCCATTTTTGTGAGTTCTTATATAAATGTAAAAATATAACATCATATCCATTCTCTCCATATGTTTTTCTCCTATATTCATAATCAAAATCTTCTGACCCACAAACCTCAATATAAATACTAAATTGTGCCAGAAAAAAATCGGGTGTCCAAACTCGTGGTCTTTTATTTCTATCCCATACATATACAGGTTTTTCATAGGACCAAAAGATTCCAAGTTCTTTCAAAAATTGTGCAACGATTTTTTCTGATCTAGTCATCTGGTTATATATAGACCTCTGCTTCATAATAACACCTCAAAAACAATTTTTTTTACTTATTTATATAAAAAGAAAGAAGAAAGGGTTAGTGAGAAAAGAACAAAAAAAACCCTTGGTTAGGTTGATGCTTCTTCTGTAAACAATCTAAACAATTCTCTCCTGTTGCTCTCCTGGGGTCTCAGCAGGCCCACTTTTCAAAAATCAAATAAGATTAAATGCTTTTACTAAAAATTCTTCTGCATATTTTATTGATGTTTCTGCGCTTTCCTGATGATAAGTTAGTCCATAATCTGCTTCATGCCTTAAATTCATACAAAGTTCAAGATTCTCAACAAGTTCTGCATTTAACTTATTTTCTTTAACATAAAGCTCTCTTAAAGCAATAACCAAACAAAAATGGCTTTTCTCACGATATCCTCTTTTTAAAATTAATGCTTTAGAAGCATGAAACATTGAATAGTATGACTGCACAGCAGCCCATTTAAAATCACCTTCATCAAGACTATTTCTTGCTCTTTCAAGATCATATTCTGCACTCTCAACTTCTTTTTGAACCATCTCATTTGAAGGTTTAATCTTAATTAATCGTCTTTCTTTAATGCAACGTTCAAAATCATTCATTTTTAACATCCCATAATGTTATTCCTTTATTGATTTCTTGATAAAAACCTTTGTCTTTTTCTTTAATTTTCATCAGATCTCCGGCATTTACTACAATAGCTTGAATCTTTCTATCAGATTTCGTATTTAAAATCTTTTTATCGACTTTATCCTTCTCATTTGTCATAATAAGCATATCAATATCACTTTCATTTGTATCTTCACCGTTTGCACAACTGCCAAAAAGAATAATTTTTTCTGACATATCTTTAAGCTTATTTATTAAAATCGTCAATTCATTTATCGTCATAAATATCTTAAAATTCTTGATAGATGGATTCATTTGGTTGATTTGATAGTAAATATTTTTCCCACTTTTATTATCTTTAATAAAACTCATCTCTTTTAATGATTTGAGAGTTTTATGAGTTCCACCGACACTTTTATCCATATTTTTAGCAATTTCTCTAATATAGAATTGTTTATCTGGATTACGTGCTAAAAATGTGAGTATTTGTAAACCTAAAGGCGTTATGTTCACTTTATCGAACATACGTTCGTTTTTTCGAACCATGGTTATAAGTAACCGAGATAACTATATAAAATTATCCAATCTAAAACCACTAACATTAATGGATATTTTACCTCGATTTAGTCCTGTTGAACTGTGTGCCTCTCAGCAGGCCCATTTTAAATTTTAAAATATTTTCTTAATTATCTTAACTATTTTTTTGTTGCATAAAAAATCATTTCTTTTAGAACGACAAAAAGTAGGTTTTGTAACTTATGACATATAATATTTTTACTCCTAATTTCTAATTAGCAGACGCATATTTATTTTAATTTAAATAGCTATATTTGAGTGAATAACTCTAATTCTTCCTGCAAAAACTTTGCTAATTACAAATTTTCTTCTGTTAGATTCAAAAACAATATTTCCAAAACATGATATAATTTTTATAAAAGATCCCTCTGACAATCCCTTAGATGCAAACAGATTATTTAGATCTATTGCATTTTTAATTTCAACAATTCTTGCAAAATCACCAGATTTTAATTCATTCAAATATGTCATATTATCTAGAAACACATATTACTGTTCATAATTTATAATAAAAATGAGTATTTGTGACCATTATTTGATCACAAAAAACTAATTTTTGTCTAATAAATTAAGGACTATTTATTTTCAATCCATTCTTTCTTTAATTTTTTAAATTCTTCTAAATCGATTGATTTTCTAATTTCCTTCATTAACTGGAGCATAAAATAAAGGTTATGATAACTAATAAGATTAAAACCAACAAGTTCTTCTGTTTTAAG
>Ga0180431_10004086_pt1 | contig 18399 bp, 16 predicted proteins | sample SS_ome_11_FD_132459 | JGI IMG/M metagenome (GOLD analysis project Ga0180431, IMG submission 132459) | Hypersaline lake sediment archaeal communities from the Salton Sea, California, USA - SS_1_MS_1 metaG | ecosystem: Environmental > Aquatic > Non-marine Saline and Alkaline > Hypersaline >... | reverse complement strand
GATCTGGTCGTGCGGGTGCCGATTGGTTTTTCGCAGGCGGCGTTGGGAGCGACGATCGAGGTGCCCAGTCTTTCGGGACGTAAGGACATGGAAATACCGGCGGGGACGCAGCATGGTACGGTCTTGAGCATCAAGGGGCAGGGCTTGCCGGATATCCGCACGGGTCGGCGGGGCTCGCTGCTGGTGCAGGTGCTGGTGGAGATACCCAAGAAGCTGACCAAGGAACAAGAGCGGCTGCTACGTCAATTTGCCAAAACGGAGGACAAGAGCGTACTGCCGGAGAGTCGGGGTTTTTTTGACAAATTGAAGGATTACTTTGCCGGGCAAGAACAGCCTGATAAGGGCAAGGGCAACGAGAAAGAGTGACGGGGACGCGTGCCGGTGGCGACGGCGCATGAGGTTTGTTGCTGCGGGTAGAGGTAGTATGGAATTCGGATAAGGCATGGATATGAGTTCAAACGAGCAAACAGAACGGGATAACGAGTCGCAAGGTCAGGACGTCAACGAAGGCGTCGAGTCGGCGGGTGGGGCCGATCAAGAACCTCGCGAGGGTGAGGCGATGCCGGCGCCGGCGGAAATGGCTGCGGAGTTGGCGGAGCTGAAGGGCAGGCTTCAGCGTCTGGGCGCCGACTATCAGAACTATCAGCGACGTACCGGTCGACAAGTGGAACAGTCGCGGCAATTGGCGCAGGAAGAGATGGCGCGGAGTCTGCTGGTGGCGTTGGACAATTTTGAGCACACGTTGGAAAAGGGACGCGAAGCTCAGGATGTCGCGGCGGTGTTGGCGGGAGTGCAGATCGTCTACGACCATATGGTGGACATATTACGTGGACACGGGATGGAGCGTATCTTGGTGGAGCCGGGGGCGCCGTTTGATCCGAATCTGCACCAGGCCATGCTGCACGAGCCGACGAGCGAGTACGCTGACCAGACGGTGGTGCGGGAGTTGGCGCCGGGGTACGCGATGAACGGGCGGACGTTGAGGCCCGTGAAGGTGGCGGTGGCCAAGCGTCCGGCACAGGAGGCCCCAGAGGCGGGTCCTGCCGAGACAGCGGCTCCGGAGAGTCAAGAGAACGAGGAGTAGAGAAGAATGCCGACGTATGAATACCGATGTGAGGAGTGTGGGCACGCGTTTGAGCTGTTTCAGTCGATTACGGCTGAGCCGGAGCGTGAGTGTCCCGAATGTGGCAAGCTGAAGGTGGTGCGGCTGATTGGCTGCGGGGCGGCGCTGATTTTCAAAGGCAGTGGCTTTTACGAGACCGACTACCGCAGCGAGAATTACAAGAAGGCTGCCCAGGCGGATAAGGGGACGAGTTCGTCAACTAAGGGCAAGGCGAGCAAGTCGGACTCGGCCAGCAAAGCGACGAGCAAGAAGCCCAAGGCCGAGGCGAAGACGACGACGTGATGAGCGACAAGGACGATTGAAGCGTTGCCGGGTGGCAGCGCTGCGGCGGCATCTGGGTTCTCATTGACGGCGGACGGGGGACGTGAGGCTGTTTGTTATGAACGGCAAGCCGTTGGGTTACGAGGTCTACAGCGTGGCCGGCATGCGTGCGGAAACGCGCTGGGGGCATTTCATTGGGGCGGGAGTTCACGGATCGATTGAGCCGCTGCGGTGTGGGCAGAGGCGCCGGGAGGTCTGATGAGCCGGGTCACACTGATAAACACCAATCGGATGCAGCCTGTGATTGCGCCGGTTGGGCTCGACTATCTGGCCGGTGCCCTGCGTGAGGGCGGGGTGACGGTGAGCCTGGTGGATCTGGCCTTGACGGCGGACCCGCAAGAAGCGTTGCGCCAGCACTTTGCCCACCACGAGCCGACCTTGGTCGGAATGAGCTTTCGCAATGTCGATGATTGCTTCTGGCCCAGTGGCGTCTGGTTTATTCCCGAGTTGGTCAAGTACGTCGCGATGGTACGGCAGGCGAGCGAGGCTCCCCTCGTGCTCGGCGGCGTGGGGTTTTCGGTGTTTGCCGAACGGATTGTGGAGCATACGGGTGCGGAGTTTGGCATTCGTGGTGACGGTGAAGCCGCGGCGGTGTCGTTGCTGGCTGAGCTGGTTGGGTCGCGGCGGTTTGAACGGGTTCCCGGTCTGATCTGGCGGTCCGGTGGTACGGTGCAAAGCAATACGCCTGCCTGGCCTACGCCTTTGTCGTTGCCGACCGCTCGGTGCCATGTCGATAACAGCGTGTATTTCGCGCGGGGTGGTCAAGGGGGTATCGAGACAAAACGTGGCTGCGACCGTTCGTGCATCTATTGTGCCGACCGATTGGCCAAGGGCCGGACGTTGCGTTGTCGCGAGCCGGCGGAAGTGGCCGACGAGGTCGAGCACTTGTTGACCCAGGGCGTCGATGTGCTCCACCTGTGCGATGCGGAGTTCAATATACCGCGGGCACATGCTGTAGGGGTTTGCGAAGAGTTGATCAGGCGCCGGCTGGGCGAGCGGGTGCGTTGGTATGCGTATCTTGCCGTGGTGCCTTTCGATGAGGAGTTGGCGGCGCTCATGTATAGGGCGGGCTGTAGGGGCATCAACTTTACCGGGGATGCGGGCAACACGACGATGCTGTGTCGCTACCGGCAAGTGCATGGGCCGGAGGATCTGGCCGCTGCGGTGCGTTCGTGTCGCCGCGCCGGGATTCGGGTTATGCTGGATCTACTGCTGGGCGGTCCCGGTGAGACGGCGACGACGCTGGCCGAGACGATTGCCTGGGTCAAGCAGATCGATCCGGATTGCGTCGGGGCGGCGTTGGGCGTGCGGGTCTATCCCCAGACCGAAATGGCCCAGCAGGTCGCAGCCGAGGGGCCGCTGGAAAGCAATGCCGGCATCGTGCGCCATTATGACGGGCCCGTGGATTTCTTTCGCCCGACGTTTTACATCGCGCCGGCATTGGGTGAAAGTTCCGCCGCACTCGTGAGAGACTTGGTCGGTGGCGACGAGAGGTTTTTCGAGCCGATGGATGCGTCTGGCGTTGGCGAGAGCGATCTCGGGCAGGATCACAACTACAACGACAATACGGAATTGACGCGGGCGATTGAACGCGGCGCGCGCGGCGCCTACTGGGACATCCTGCGACAGTTGCGTTTAGGGACGTTGTAGAGCGAGTGTTCCGGGTCGAGCTGGTGCCATGATAAGCCGTTTCAGTATTTTCGGCGTCGCCTAGCCGGGGGAATACTCAGGGCGGCGCGATACTTGGCGACGGTGCGGCGGGCGACGTTGAGGCCGTGCTTGTTGAGTTCTTCGACGAGTTTTTCGTCGCTGAGGGGGTCCTGCTTGTCTTCGGCGTCGACAATCTGTTGCAGTTTGGCTTTGATGGCGTCCCAGCTGACGCTTTCGCCGTTGGCGTTCTCGGTCCCGCCGCTGAAGAACTGCCGCAGCGGAAAGATGCCCATGGGCGTCTGCATGTATTTGCCGGAGACAGCCCGTGAGACGGTGCCCACGTGAATGCCCAGGACGTCGGCTACCTCGATCATGGGCAGCGGCTTGAGATGCAGCGGACCGCTGTCAAAGAAGGTACGTTGGGTCTTGAGTACATAATTGACGACACGCAGCAAGGTGGCTTTGCGTTGCTGGATCGACTCGATGAGCCAGCGTGCCGAGCGCATGTTGTTCTGGAGAAACTCTTTGGCGTCGCTGCCTATCTTACCCTTTTTGAGCATGGTGCCGTAGAGGGTGTTTATCTTGAGATTGGGGCTGCTGCCGTCGGTGAGTCGGGCGGTGTAGATGTCCGTTTCCTCATCATATTCCACGACGACGTCCGGTAAGATGTAGCGCGGCGCTGCCGAGCCTACCTGCAGGCCCGGGCGGGGGTCCAGCCGGGAGATGACCTTGATCGCTTCCTTGATGTCTTCAATGCTTCGGCCGGTCTTGCGTGCCACCAGCGGAAAGCGATTCATTTCGATGTCCTTGAGGTGTTGCGTGACCAGTTCAAGCTCAAGGCCCGCGTCGCGGTTGCTGTTGCGCAACTGGATCTCCATACACTCGGCCAGGTTGCGTGCCCCGACACCGGAGGGTTCGAGTGTTTGCACCAGCCGCAATGCCTCGGCCAGCTGCTCGGCGGTCACTTCCTGGCGTACGTGGGGCCGGATCTGTTCCAGATCGACCAGGAGGTAGCCTGTTTCCTCAATGAAGTCGATGATGGCGTCGCCCGCCTTGGCGATGATGGGCTCGCACTCCACAAAGGCCCACTGGTCGTGCAGCGTTTCGTTGAGCGATTTGCCGGGAGCGGCCGTGTTCTGCATGGCTTCGAGCTTGCCGTCGATCTCCCCGCTGGCGCGCCGCGCACGCGCGTAAGCGGATCGGTCCCAGTGGTCTTCGTAGTCTGGCCCCAGGCGGTTGAGCCGCTCAAAATCTGCTGTCTTGTTCTGGTCGTCCCCCACCCGCAACTGTCGTTCGGCGTCGAGCGTGTCAGACTCTCTGACATTGTCCACCACGGGCTCGTCGCTCCGTTCGGGCTCTTCACGCTCCAAGACCGGATTCGTGAGCATTTCCTGCTCGATCCGCTCCTGCAGCGCCAGCACCGGCAGTTGCAGTATCTCCATCGACTGGATCATTCGCGGGGCCAGCACCATCCGCTGGTCCATTCGCATCTGCTGTGTCGCGTCTAAACGCATGGTTCGTCTCGGTCCAATGATTACTTATGGGGCCTGGGCATCCTCCGCCGGCCCGTCAATATGGTCATTATCGGCGTTTGGCGAGGGCGAATTTCGCGAAAACAGGCCAGCATCTCGGGGGACGAGCATCGCTTACGCGCCTGCCGCTGCCTGGGTCTGACTCATTCCATCTCATTGCGACCCCGAATCGCATCGCTCAGAATCGTCTTGTTGGCGTACTCGATGCTGCTGCCCGTGGGCAGACCACGTGCCAAACGCGTCACGCGGACGCCCTTTTCACGCAACAATGAACTGATATAGAGCGCCGTGCCGTCGCCCTCCACGTTTGGATTGGTCGCCATCACGACTTCTTTTATATTCTCGTGCTCAACACGTTTCAACAGCGACTCAATCGTCAGGTCATCCGGGGTAATCCCGTCCAGTGGCGCCAACTGGCCCAACAATACGTGGTAGGTCCAGTTGCACAGGCCTGTCGCCTCGAGACTGATGACGTCGTTGGGTTGTTCGACTACACAAACGACCGACGGATTGCGGCTGGCATCCTGACAAATCTCACACAACTCCTGCTCGCTGAGATTGTAGCACCGCCGGCAGTTGCGAATCTGGGTCTTAACGGCCGTGATGGCATCGGCCAACGCCAACGCCTGCTCTTTGGTCTCTTTGAGCAAATGATAGGCCAGCCTCTCAGCCGTGCGAGGCCCGATGCCGGGCAACTTGCCCAGCTGCTCCATCAGCCGTTTCATACTGCGCGTGTAGGCCTGGCTCATCCCAAGATACTGCCCAATTGGTCCAGACCGGGCAGGTTGAGCCCGCCGGTCATCTTGGACATCTCCTGCTTCATCTCTTCGCGGCTCTTGTCCACCGCGGCGTTGATGGCGGCTTTGATCAGGTCTTCCAGCATCTCGACTTCGCCCGGGTCCACCGCCGACGGTTCGACCTTCACCGAGAGCAGATCGCCACGCCCGTTGACGACGGCGGTGACCATGCCCCCGCCGCTGCTGGCCTCGATCTCTTTGAGCCCCAGCTCCTCCTGCATCCGCGCCATGTTACCCTGAATATCCTTGAACTGTCCCAGCAAACGCGTCAGATCACCTAATCCCATAGTCACGTGTCCTCTCTGTGTCTCTGCCGGCGGGGCCTGCTTTCTAGCGTTGCTCCGCCCGACGTGGGCTTGTGGCCGCGGCGACTCGCTACATTGTTGCCCCCACGTCGCCCGCATGCCACCTGCTGTTATCAAATTATACGCAAGCGTTCACGCGTGAGCCTCTTCCGTTGCATTAGGCCCACCAAAGTGTGAACGCTCTCAACCTATTCTCTTGCTGGTGCGTCGCCGCTCTGGCCGGACCGTTCCACCCGCTGCACGCGTCCACCCATGATCCGCTGCACTTGCTGCACCCGCTTGTCATTCATTGCCTTGTTGATTTCCTGCTGGCTGGGCTTGGCCCCGGGCGAGCGCCGTGCCGACCCGTTCGCAGCGGCGGTACGCCCCACCGTCTGCTCAATCACCAGTTGCACCGGCCGAAGCAACACCTTGCCCAACGCCGTGCCGATCTCCTGAACCACCAGCGGCTGGCCCTGCAAAAACTGGCCCATGCCGGTGTCCTGGTCGAAGCCCACATGCAATTTGCCCTGCTGCCAGGCCACCGGTCTTGCCGGCCGCAAGTACGCCTGCGCCTGCGCCATGCCTTGCCGCTGCACCAGGGTCAAAATCTGCTCCCAATGCTCCTGCAAGTACCCCACCGTCAATTCATCCGGCAGGTTCAAACCCGAAACTGTCGGCGCCGCTGCCCCACTGTCGGCTGACCTCGCCGGGGAGTCGGTCTGCTTGCCCACATCGGCCGCAGCGTTTGGCCGGCTGAATGTTTCGTTACGTCCCTGTCCCTGCGCCGCAGGAGCCGCCGCGCCGCTGCTGGGCCCAGGCGGTATCTGGGGCGCCGCCCCGCTGGCAGGACGTCCCTGTGTTAACGGGCCGCCCGCCGCCAACTGTTCGAGCAGCACCTTCGTGTCGCTGAAACGCTCATTTGCACTCAGACGCACCAAGGCCGCTTCGAGCAGCGCCCGGCCCGCACCCGTCGTTCGAATCGCCCGGCGCAGTTCTTCAAGCACCGTGATATTGTAGACCAGCGCCGCCTCGTCGAAACCCCCTGCCAGATCCATCATGCGTTGCCGAACCGCTTGGTCGTCCTCCTCCACCAACTCCGTCTCCAGACCGCACTGCCTTATGACCATCAAGTCCCGAAACTGACCCTGCAACGCCTCGGCCAATTGCTCCAACGCCAGCCCCTGGCCCAATGCCTCATCGACCTGCCTCAAGGCCCCCGCCAGATCACCCTGGGCCATCGCCTCCACCAGCTCCATCAGCCGCTGCGCTGCGGGTGTGCCCAACAGCTCCTGCAGCGTATCGGCCGTCAGCTTGCCGTCGCTCATGCTCAGCAACTGGTCCAGCACACTCAACGCGTCACGCATCGAGCCCTTGGCCAGCCTCGCGACGCGGCGCACCACCTGCTCGTCCGACTCGACACCCTCGCCCGCCAGCACCAACTGCAACTGCCCCGCTATGTCGTCCAGGCGGATATTGCGAAAATCGAACCGCTGACACCGCGACTGTATCGTCGCCAGCACCTTGTTCGGCTCCGTCGTCGCCATGATGAACTTGACGTGCTCGGGCGGCTCCTCCAGCGTCTTAAGCAACGCGTTAAACGCGCTGACCGAGAGCATGTGCACTTCATCAATGATGTAAATCTTGAAACGTGACCGCGCCGGGCGGTAAATGGCGTTCTGACGCAGCTCGCGAACGTGCTCGACCCCCGTATTCGACGCCCCGTCGACCTCCAGCACGTCGATGTCTTCACCCTCATTGATGGCCACACAACTGGCGCACTCGCAACATGGCGACGTCGTAGGCCCATCGGCCGCGTGACAGTTCAAGGCCTTGGCCAGAATCCGCGCCATCGTCGTCTTGCCCACCCCACGCGTGCCGCTGAACAAATACGCATGGGCCACACGATCCGTCGCGATGGCGTTCTTGAGCGTCTGGGCCACCGCCTCCTGACCCACCACATCCTCAAATCGCTGCGATCGATAGCGACGCGCTAATACCGTATAGGACATACCTGCGTCCTCAAGTGGCTCACCGCCTCACAGGCGCACACCCGGTCGAGAAGCCGCCCGCGCCCCCGGGCCAGGCGACCCGCTCGCCCTTGGTGCCGGACGCCCCAAAGCGGTTCGCTGATAGAAAAAAAAGGCCGTGCACTTTTCGTCGAACCGACTTCACCGGGTTTGTTATCCGCATCAACTCCGGCCGGGTGGCCCCACGGCACAACGAACTATCACGCTTATGGCTGCTCCGTTCCCGGCCTGACCAGGTTCACGTTGTCCGTTTGCATGGGACCCGACCATCAACATCAAAGCGAACAATAGAGGCCCGGCTCCGACAGCCCTCTAAAAAGAATTCAGCCTCGCTATAGCGGATTGCGAGTACAGGGTACCGCTGACACCCCGCCTAGCACGGCCTATTCCGTAAATGGCTCAGTTTCACCAATCATCCAGCACTATAGCGTAACCCAAGTGCAAAGTCCATGCCTAAATTGACCAGTTTCTCTAAGTGGCCCTATGACAATCGCTTACGCCGCCCCGCGCCCTGGGCGTTTCTCGCGATACCGCCGCAAGGGCCCGGGCCTCGGGCGCCCTCGACGTCAGCGTTGCTGGTTCCAGGGCGAGCCTTCGTACTTGTCGAGCAGCTCTTGCGCCCGCCCACGCTCCGCCTCGCTCAGTCGCCCCGTCCGCTCGCGTAGCCCCAATGCCGCGCTAATCCGGCCCGCCACCTGCTCCGTCAACGCCGCCAGGTCAAACGCCTTCCCCGCCAACGCCCGCAATTCCGCCGCCGGCTGCTCCGAAAAACGCCGACCCAGAATCAGCGACCCATGCTGCAACACCGCCTGCTTCACCCGCCGCTGGGCGCTGCCCAAGAGCTTGTCCCCCGCCACCACCAGGTCCAGACGATGCTGCCGAGCAAAACAAAAAAACGGCCCCCGCTGCGCATTGCTGCTGTCGCTGCCCCCCCGATATGCCGCCTCGACGCCCCAGCCCGCCAGCACCGCGATAAACGCATCATGCACCAGCCGATACACCGCCTCGATATTGTTCGCATCCACCGCACCGCTGCCACCCTTGGCCCCCAAAGGCAGCACCAGCGAATACGTCAACTCATCGTCGTGCAGAATCGCCCCGCCCCCCGTCTGTCGCCGCACCACCGGCAGCCGCCCCACCGGCCCAGCCTGTTCGCCCGCCTCCACGTGCCGCTGAAAATACCCCAGCGAAATCGTCGGCTCCTCCCACTCATAAAAACGCAACGTCGCCGGCGACGCCCCCGCCCCTACCGCCTCGAGCAGAGCCTCGTCCACCGCCATATTCCACGCCCCCCCCGCCGCGCCTTCCGCCAGCACCCTCAACGTCAACTCGTCACTCATACAAACCACCGTTGCCCAAAACCTTGCCAACACCCCATCCCAAAACGACTATTGTAGCAAAATCGCCCCGTCCCGCCAACGGCCCGTCAATACTCACTCATACCGCCTCTCAAATACAAAACGACCATCCCTCGGCTGCCACCGCCAGGCACGCCGGCTTCGCTTCGGTGAAGCTCAACGGCTCGCGGGTGTTGCTTTCTTGGTGTTCTGGCAATGATTCTGCAAGGTGCGACTAATCTGCCCGCCGATCTTGTAGCAGCCCCAGCATCCGCTCTACGTCGGTCGTCGGCGCCTCGCACGCCCGATTGCGGCAGACATACGCCGTGGCCCGGCCGTCCACCGACCGTTGCCCCGACACAAACGGTACTATATCGGCAATAGCTACATGCTCCCTGTCCGTAGGCCGAAACACCACCGACTTGTTCGGCAAAAACGTCCGCCGCAGCGCCGTCAACATCACTGCCGTATCCTCCGCCGCCGGATCCCCCGCCACCACCACCTCGTACGTGGGCCCCACCGCAAAGTCCACCCCCATCAAAAACTGACTGTGACCCGCCGGCACCCGACCCACCTGCCCCGCCAACGCCCGCATCAGCCCCTCCGCCTGCTCCTCGTACACTGTCCGCCCCGTCATCCGCCCCAGTCGCAGCAGCGTCAACAACGCCACCGAATTGCCCGAAGGCAGAGCCCCGTCGTACACCTCCTTCCGCCGCACCAGCACCCGCTCAGCCTCGTCGCTCGTAAAGAAAAAACCGCCCCCCGCCTCGTCCCAAAAGTCCTCCATCATGATATCCGTCAACGCCAGCGCCTGTCGCAAATACTCTACCTCAAACGTCGCCTCATACAACTCCAGCAACCCCCACGCCAAAAACGCGTAATCGTCCAGATGCCCCGCAATGCCCGCCTGCCCGGCCCGCCAGCGATGCCACAGCCGCCCGTCCTGCCGCCGCAGCCGCGCGTTCACAAACCGCACCGCCCGCCTGGCCGCCCCAACGTAATCACCGTCGAGCCCATCCGCTGGCTCCACCTGGTCCGGCGTTTCCAACACCTGCCCCGCCCGCGCCAACGCCGCGATCATCAGCCCGTTCCAGTCCGTCAACACCTTGTCGTCCTTGTACGGCGCCACCCGCCGGCGACGGGCCGCCAACAACTTACGCCGGCCCTGCTCCCACCGCCGCTGCACCTGCTCCATCGTCAACCCAAGATGAGCCGCCACCGTCGAGACCGACTCCGCCCGGTGCAGAATATTCACGCCTTCATCACGCGCCTGCTCCGGCCCGTGCTCCAACGCAAAATTGCCCCGCTCGCTCACCCCCAAAAGCTGCAACGCCACCTCCGCCTCCGCCGCCGTCAATACTTGCCGCACCTGCCCCACCGTCCACACATAAAACTTGCCCTCCACCCCTTCACTGTCAGCGTCCTCCGCACTGTAAAAACCACCCGCCGGACTCGTCATATCCCGTAACACGTACCCCAGCACCTCCCGCGCCGTCCGCGCATACGCCTGCTTGTGCGTCGCCTGGTACGCTTCCACATACGCCAACGCCCCCAACGCCTGATCGTACAACATCTTCTCAAAGTGCGGTACCAGCCACTTATGGTCCGTGCTGTACCGGTGAAACCCAAACCCCACCTGATCGTATATCCCCCCCGCCCGCATCGCCTCAAGCGTCTTTTCCACCATCGCCAGCGCCCGCGCGTCGCCGCTGCGCCCCTGCCACCGCAACAGAAAACCCAGCACGTGTGGCGTCGGAAACTTCGGCGCCGTCCCAAAACCGCCGTACTGCTCGTCGAACCGCCCCACCAGATCCTCATACGCCTGCCGCAACGTCGCCTCTCCCAGCGACCCACCCGTCGCCGACGCCGCCGACCGTACAAGCGACGCCGCTATCTCCTCCGCCGCCGCGTCCACCTGCTCCCGCCGCTCACCCCACAATATCTCAATACGTGGTATCAGCTCCAGCATCCCCATAACCCCCATCCGCGTTGTCTTGGGAATGTACGTCCCGGCGAAAAAAGGCTTCTTCTCCGCCGTCATAATAATCGTCAAAGGCCACCCCCCCGAACCTGTCAGCATCTGACACACCTGCATATACACCCCGTCAATATCAGGCCGCTCCTCCCGGTCCACCTTGATATTGACAAACGTCTCGTTCATCAGCCGCGCCACCTGCTCGTCCTCAAACGACTCATGCTCCATCACATGGCACCAATGGCACGTCGAATACCCGATCGACAAAAACACCGGCTTGTCCTCCCGCCGCGCTGCCGCAAACGCCTCCTCTCCCCACGGATACCAGTCCACCGGATTGTCCGCGTGCTGCAACAGATACGGACTCGCCGAATCCGCCAGCCGATTCCGCCCCGCTCCGCTCGTAACAGCCTTACCCTCGTCCGCCATGGCACTTACCTCCCAGTACACACCCCAGCACACCCCCCACAACACCAACCCAACCACCAGCCTGCGCGTCGAAACCACCATGCGCACCGCTCCCAACTCGCCACTACAGGATAATAGCACCCTCCTGCCCGCCGGAACCGCCCCAGACCCACTTTTTCCCCCAGCCCCACTGCCGCGACGTACGGATTTCGTCTCCCCCATCCACCCTGTGCAACCAATAGACCCACCCCAAACGAAGCCCCGCGACCTCATCGCGGGGTCAGACCCCCGGCCACCAAACATCGTCTCTCACCCCCCCAAGGCTACTGCCCCAGTGTCTCACGCCGCCGCAGGATATGAAAATAATGCTGCGCAAACCGGTGCGACTCGTCACGCACCCGCTGCAACAACTGCAGCACCGGATCGTTCCGCTTCAACCGTACCGGCTCGTCCCGGCCCAACATGAAAAGCTCCTCATCCCGCTTCGCCAGCGACACCAACGCCGGCGGCTTGATTGGCATCTCCCGAAACGCATCCTCCGCCGCGTGCAGCTGCCCCAACCCCCCATCAATCAATATCACATCCGGAAAAATTTCCTCGTGCCGCGCCGCCTTGCGATAACGACGACGCAACACCTCCTGAATCATCGCGTAATCGTCAATCCCCTCCACCTGCCGTATCTTATATCGCCGATACCCGTTCTTGAAAGGCCGCCCGTCAATAAAACACACCAACGCCCCCACCGCCTCGTGCCCCATGATATGCGCAATATCCACCCCCTCCACAATCCGCACCGAATCATCCAGCCCCAACAAACTCGCCAACCCGTTGAGCCCCCCCGCCGGATCCAACGCAAACAACTCCGGCTGGACGTGCTCGTCTACCTCCCCCCGATCCGAGAGACTCTCGATCGCCTTAATCTCGTCCCGGAGCCGCGCCGCCTCCTCAAAATTCAACTGCTCCGCCTGCTCCGCCATCTCCCGCTGCAACTGCCGCAGCACCTCCGAACGCTTCGACTCCAAAAACCGCCGCAGCCGCACAATATCCTTCCGATACGCCTCCCGACTGATACGATCCGCACAAGGCCCCGTGCACTGCGCGATACTGTGCAAAATGCAGGGCCGAAAGAACCGCCGCTTCTCATCCGCCGCGTCAATCTCCAGATGACACGTCCGAAACCGAAACACCCGCTGCAACACCTGCAACACCCGCCGCAACTCCCCCGCACTCGTAAAAGGCCCGTACAGCTTGCTCCCCGCCCGCGGCTCCCGCGTCACATACACCCCCGGAAAATCCTCCCGCTGCGTAATCTCCAGATATGGAAACGTCTTGTCGTCCGTCTGCGCCCGATTATACGTCGGCCGAATGTCCTTGATCAGCCGAGCCTCCTGCAGAATCGCATCCACCTCGCTCTCACACTCCAGATGCGCAATCTCCTCCACCCGCCCCGCCATCTCCGCAATCCACGTGCTCCGGCTCGCCGCCAAATCCGTCCCCGGCTGAAAATAGCTCGCCACCCGCTCCCGAAGCCGCTTCGCCTTGCCCACGTACAGCACCCGCCCCTCACCGTCCTTCATCAGATACACCCCCGGCGTCCGCGGCATCTCCTTGATCTGCCCCCGCAACCGTGCTAAACGTGCATCATCCGCCATCATGGCATCCAATTATAGATGCCCCTCCCCAAACCGTCAATCCAGCCGCCCACGCTCACGCCGGCCCTGTTCGGCCCACCGCATCAACACGCTCACACTCCCCCACACGCCTGCCCCCCCGTTTTTCCTTGCCTGCCACGCCCGCCCCCTCTATGCTGCCTCCCGACAACCGTACCCTTGCCGTTTCGCCCGCGTCAAGCACGCGTCTGAAACGTCTCCCGGGCACCTTGTCCACGCTTGTAACGTGTCGCGTGCATCTTGCTCGCGCTTGTAATGTGTCGCGTGCATCTTGCTCGCGCTTGTAACGTGTCGCGGGCATCTTGCCCGCGCTTAAAGCCCTCTGCCTGAGCAGGCGGAAAACCTGGTCCACCCGTGGTTATCGTGGCCCGCTATCCAATGGAGAAACTGACCATGACCGAACAAACCAACCCCCAAGTCGCCATCCTCATGGGCTCCCAAAGCGATTGGCCCACCATGAAAGCCTGTTACAACCTCCTACGCGACTTCGGCGTCACCGCCCACGTCCGCGTCTCCAGTGCCCACCGCACACCCGACCAGACCGCCGCCTTCGCCAAAGACGCCGCCAACCAGGGCGTCCAGGTCATCATCGCCGCCGCCGGAATGGCCGCCCACCTCGCCGGCTCCGTCGCCGCCCAAACCACCCTGCCCGTCATCGGTGTGCCCATGGCCGCCGGCGCCCTCCAGGGCGTCGACGCTCTCCTTGCCACCGTCCAGATGCCCCCCGGCATCCCCGTTGCCACCGTCGGCATCGGCACCCCCGGCGCCAAAAACGCCGCACTCCTCGCACTCCAAATCCTCGCCCTCGCCGATACCAACCTCGCCCAAAAACTCCGCGATCACAAAACGCAACTCGCTGCCGCCGTCGACACCATGAACCAGAAACTCCAAAACGAACTCTAACCCCCGACGGGTGGGCCTTGCCCGTCATTCTCACAAGACAGCACGAAGACGCCATGACCTACGACACCATTAAATGGATCGGAGACATCGACGGACACGTCGAACTCATTGACCAGACCCTCTTGCCACACCAAACCAAAATGCTCGCCGTCCGCGACGTCGAAACCATGTGGCAGGCCATCAAAATCCTCCAGGTCCGCGGCGCACCCGCCATCGGCATCGCCGCCGCCTTCGGTGCCGTCCTGGGCCTCCAGCACCTCCCCGACGACACCCCCCTGCCTGACGCCCACGCCACACTCCAACACGTCGCCGACCACCTCGCCGCTTGCCGACCCACCGCCGTCAATCTGGCCTGGGCCCTCAACCGCCTCCAAAGAGTGGCCCAGGACGCTGCCCTCACCACTACCCGCCAACTGCGACAACGCCTCCTCACCGAAGCCCAGGCCATACGCGACCAAGACGCCGCCATGTGCCACGCCATCGGCCAACACGGCGCCCCCCTCATCCGACCCCACAACGGCGTACTCACCCACTGCAACGCCGGAGGCCTCGCCACCGCCGAGTTCGGCACCGCACTCGCACTCATGTTCACCGCCCACCAGAACCACACCCCCTTCCACGCCTACGTCGACGAAACCCGACCCCTCCTCCAGGGCGCACGCCTCACCGCCTGGGAACTTACCCAGGCCGGCATCGACACCACCCTCATCACCGACAGCATGGCCGGCTTCCTCATGGCCCAACAAAAAATCCACCTCGTCGTCACCGGAGCCGACCGCATCGCCGCCAACGGCGACACCGCCAACAAAATCGGCACCTACGCCCTCGCCGTCCTCGCACACGCCCACCAGATCCCCTTCTACATCGCCGCTCCCTCCTCCACCTTCGACCTCGACCTGCCCACCGGCCAACACATCCCCATCGAACAACGCCTCCCCCACGAAGTCACCCACCTCGCCGGCCAACCCATCGCCCCCGCCCATGTCAACGTCTACAACCCCGCCTTCGACGTCACCCCCCACGCCCTCATCACCGCCATCATCACCGAAAAGGGCCTCATCAACGCTCCCAACCGCGACAACGTCCGCTCCTTCCTCCACCCAGCCTCCTAGTCCCGCACGCGAACACCTTGCCCACCCCTTCAACAGTCGCGATCTCATCGCGAACCTGCACCTCCCACCACTATGCACCTTCCCAGCCCCGCCGGGCCCGCCTTTTCCCTTGCAATGACCGCCCGCCTTTGCTACACGTAAAGGGCATATTATGACCGACAGCCGCCGAGGCAGCCTCTTGGTCCCGCCTTGGCCTCAAACCAGCCCGGAGAATCGCCATGAAAAACCGTTCCCTCGCCCTCACCGGCCTGCTGGCCCTGCTCCTCGGCCTCATCGGCTGCCGCGCCACCACCACCATCGACGCCGCCCGCCTCACCCAAAAGGGCCAGATCTACTTCGAAGCAGGCCACCTGGACGAAGCTATCAACATCCTCAACCAGGCCCTCGACGCCGACTTCGAAAACCCCGCCACACACTACTGGCTCGGCCAATGCTTCCAACAGCAGGGCAACTTCACCAAAGCCATCATCCAATACGAGCAGGCCGTCCGCTTCGCCCCCGCCATGGACATCGGCCAAATCGCCCTCATCAACGCCTACCACCAGACCGACCAGATCGACCGCTCGGTCCAGGCCACCCGCCTCTACGTACGTAACAAATCCAACAACGCCGCCGACCTTGTCCTCCTCGCCCAACAATTCGCCGGCAAGGACATGCACCACCAGGCCGTCGTCGCCTTTCAACGTGCCCAGGCCATCGAGCCCCAAAACGCCCAGCCCTCGCTCGCACTGGCCGAATACTACTTCAAAAGAGGCGAAGAAGATAAGGCCGTCAAAGCCCTCGTCGCCGCCTTCCGCGCCGACAACCGCTACCCAGGCCTTGCCGCCCGACTCGCCGACTACGGCATCCGCGTCGAGTTGCCCGAACCACCACTCTTTCCCAAACCGTCCCCCGTCGAAGAAAAAATACGCGACCTCGACCTCTAGACCGCATATTGCATAACTCCAGCGACTATCTCTCGGGTGACCACGCCAACCGCAGCCGCTCTGCGTTGGCGCAAGCCGCCACGCTTGCCGTGGTTCCCCTTCTCTAGAGTCGCCACAATTATCAAACGGGGCCCTGACGATCATCCTTGATTGGCTCCAGGGCCGCAGGCATATAATATATAGCGAAGCAAGTCCCAGGCCTCTCCTGAACGACGCTACATAATGTGCACTCGACCAAACATCAACAGCCCCAATGGGACGCTATGAAATAGCCCGAACTATCTCCTTGGGTCGAAAACCACAAGAGACCCCTAAGTCCTGAAGGGGCGATATAAGAAAGACCGTAACAAACTGCAAATTAAGCGCTTATCGTCGAAAGGGAATACCCTTGTAGCGTTGTAGTACTACGTAGCACCAGAACAAAAAGAACGCTGGAAAACGAAAACCCGTCAAAAATGCGGGTTAGCAGCCACCGGCCCCTTGCCCACCCCATTATCAAGAAAGGGACTAAGCCATGGCCAATGCCCCCGATGTCGACAAGACCAGAAAACTCATCGAAACCTCCTCACGCCTCGAAATAGACATCAGCAAGGTCTATCACTTCCTCTCCGATAAATTCCCCGAAGACCACCAATTCTGGTGGCAACTCGCCACGGAAGAGGAAGACCACAGCGCCATCTACGAAAGCTTCCTGCGCAGCCCCCTGCTCATGGACGTCTTCCCCCTCGAAATCGTCGACCACGACCTCGCGGGCATCCTAAGCGTCTGCGAGCAGATCGAGGCCGACCTGCCCGTTATGGGCCAGTGGGATCTCTCCAAAGCCCAATTCTATGAATACGCCCTCACCGTCGAACAAGCCTCCAGCGAGGGCAAATTCCAGCAAGCCATGCTCGACGAAAACCCCTCCCGCTTTCTCCGCACCGTCCAGCGCATCAATGCCGACGAAATCCGCCACAAAGAGCGCATCGAAGAACTCATCGACGACATCACCAATGAATCCTGAATGGCCCCCGGCCCCGGCGACTCAACCACGCGACCACACTGCGCCCCCAAGAGGCCAACGATGCATTCCCGCCCCCTCTAAGACCGGCCGAGCGTCTCCGTTCAAGCCACCCGATCTCATCGCGCAGGCAGACATTGTACGTGAGTTCGTGGCGATATAGCCATAACTCCCTTAAAGAAGCACGGTTACAATTAATGCGAGTGTCGAGGACATCAACAGACTGTTTCTAACGCAGCTGTTCGGCTTCGTTCCAAACCCACCCAGAGGTCTTGCCGTTGCGCAGTACTATGCTCTGCCCCTGCTTAACTTGCCCGAGCGACGCCCCAGAAAAAACACGCCCGCCAAGGCCACATAGCACGCAACGTGCGGCTCAGGGATGGCCGCCCCCGACGACACACGGATGCTGTCGACATACGCCCGCAGCGTGTGCCTGCCTGACTCCTCCAGCTGCAAGGCCAGTTCGCCGCTGGCCGGAACGTACGCCGAGGTGTTGAGTTCAACCCAACCGTCGGTCACGCCAGCACCCGTTGTCACACTCGACAAAGCACCCCCCTCGTCCAATAGGCTCAATCGCACCCCCTCGCTACCGCCAGCAAGCTCGAACTCGCGGATATTCACCCACGCCGAAACCACACACGCCCCGCCCGGCTCAAGACCCGAGACAACCTGACGCAACACATTGCCCCAGCCGCCCCCACCCCCGTTGCCCGGCGCCTCGGTCAACATCACCGCCTGGTCCCCCTCGTGTACCAACCCCGTTTCCTCGTCCACGATCGTCAGCCGTCGACCCGCCTGACTGTCCCACGGACTCCCCGGCGACGCCCCAAGCTCATCCGCCTCAAAACCGGCCTCGAGAATCAGCGCCCCCTTCGCCACCGAACAGAGCGTCAACAACACCAACACAAATACCAATAACCTGCTACGCATGGACAATCTCTCCCTCTCTTCTGATAAGAAATCTCGCCCAGAATACACCTGTTCTTTAGCCTAAAATACAGCCGAGCCCCCGGCAAACCCACCCACCGCTCTATTTACGCACCGGCCCACCCAGCCTCGCCCCCCATAGCCCCCAGTCGCGCCAACCGTACCACCCAGCCCTTTCCCTCTGCATAGACAAACCCACCACACGCCAGCTTATCGGCCCTGCCCCCCCGCGTCTCCCCCACCTCCCCCAGCCCCCGATGTAAAATCGGGGGATTGTGCGTCTGTGAGCGTGCACGGTACAGAAGGGTGCAAGTCCCTTCCAGGCAGACGTTCTCCGGCCTGTAGTCGAACGTAACTGCGTCGCCGTGAGGCGGGGTGGAGAGCAACGGGAGACGAACGATTAG
>Ga0180431_10004084_pt1 | contig 18411 bp, 13 predicted proteins | sample SS_ome_11_FD_132459 | JGI IMG/M metagenome (GOLD analysis project Ga0180431, IMG submission 132459) | Hypersaline lake sediment archaeal communities from the Salton Sea, California, USA - SS_1_MS_1 metaG | ecosystem: Environmental > Aquatic > Non-marine Saline and Alkaline > Hypersaline >... | reverse complement strand
CCGGCGTCCTCGAGCCTTTTGGCCAGGATCGGATCGGCGTTGATGTACGGCAGGACGACGAAATCGTCTTTGACAAGGATCTCGGCGGCTTTCAATGTCTCAATCGGGTCCGGCAGCAGATAATTCGGATCCGGCGTAACTTCCAGTTTTAGCCAGTTGATGCCGGTTGCGGCCCGCGCCAGCTTTGCGAGCCGGACCGCTTCGTCGGCGTCGCGGGCGCCGGAGGTGTTCGGAAGCAGCAGGTATCGACTGCGGTCAATTGCGCTGAGCAAATCGTCGTTTTCGTTGTCGATATCGACCCTGCGGAGCGCGACGGTTACGATCTCGGTGCCGGATTTTTCGATGGCGTCGGCCATGAGCGCGCACGATGCAAACTTGCCCGTGCCCACGAGCAGGCGCGAGTCGAATTGCCTCGATGCGATGATAAGCTTATCCATGCGATCAGCCTCCTCCCACGAACCGAACCAGCTCGACGGTCTGATTGTTAGACAATTGTGTATTTGCAAATTTGCCCCTCTCGACGATCTTGCCGTCTATCTCGGCCGCTACCGTTGCCTGATTGATGCCTAATTGATCGAGCAGCTCCGTCAGCGTCTGCGGCAATCCGCCGGGGAATTCTCTGTCGGAACCGTTTATTCTTAGCATTTCCATATTTCTAAATCCACCCTGCAGAAGGGGTCTTGGAGTATTGTCATTCTAAATTCTAAATTCTAAATTCTATCTTTGCTTGTAACATAAATTGCCTGCTCGGCAAACAGATTGGGCGCAAATCTCACCGGGCTCTGGCCCGTTTTGATCAGAGGAATCTTCTTCTCTACTTTGGCCCCCAGCTTCTCACAGAACCGGTCGAAATCCTTCAGTGACAGGCAGTGTATGTTGGGAGTGTTGGCCCAGTCGAACGGAAGCTGCGTGGTCACCGGCACCTTGCCTCCGACAAACAACTGTGTTCTGCATTTCCAGTGGCCGAAGTTTGGAAAACTCACGATAACCTTTCTGCCTACGCGCAAAAGCTCGGCAAACACGCTCTCGGGGTTCTTGACTGTTTGCACGGTCTGCGACAATATGACGTAATCATAGCTCTTGTCGGCGTATTGATCCAGACCCTGCTCGACGTCATGTTGTATTATGGATAGCCCACGATTCACGCACGCAAGGACAAGGTTCTGATCGAGTTCGATGCCCTCGCCCTTGATGTTCTTGTCGGCGCCGAGCTTGGCCAGCAGTTCGCCATCGCCGCAACCAATATCCAGAACCGTACTGTTCGGCTCTATCAGCGATTCAATGACCTCATAATCGACACGGATTCGATTGGCCCGCTCGGAGCTGCTCGCTCTCGCCCGGCCGTTCTCCTTTTTCACACCAGGCCGGTGGGCGGCCTCAAGAAAGCCCGAAATGAAAGCTCCGAGTATTTCCGGCTCCAACAGAAATGCGTCGTGGCCATACGGAGAAGCGATGTTGCAGAAACTGACGTCCCTTTTATTGGCGGTGAGCGCGTCGACCATCGCTTTGGATTGTGCCGGAGTGAAAAGCCAGTCGCTGGCGAAGCTCATTACAAGAAATCTGCTGTTGGTTTGGGCGAAGGCTGACTTCAGCGATTCGTAATCCTTGCCGAGATCGAAATAGTCGGCCGCTCTGGTTATATAGAGATAACTGTTTGCGTCGAACCGTTCGACGAAGCTCTGGCCCTGATGGTCGAGGTAGGTCTCGACGGCAAACTCGGGATTAAAGTCGTAACTATAGTGCTCGGCATTTCGCAACTCCCGGCCGAATTTCTCGCGCATCCCCTGTTCGGATAAGTACGTTATATGCCCTATCATTCGCGCTATCGCCAGGCCTCTGTCGGGGCCGTCACCGTTTTGATACTGCCCGTCCGCGAAATTCGAATCGGCCAGTATCGCGTTTCGCCCTACGGCATCAAACGCGATTGACTGGGCTCCGAGATGTGTCGTGGTGGCAATCGGTATAGCGGCCTTGACGAAGTCAGGGTATTCAATAGCCCATTGCAAAACCTGCATACCCCCTATCGAGCCGCCGATTACCGCCAGAAGTTCTCTGATGCCGAGCTTATCGAGCAGGATTTTCTGGACCTTGACCATGTCGGCTATAGTTATCAGGGGAAAATCCAGCCCGTACCTCTTGCCTGTGGCCGGATTGATCGAGCTGGGGCCCGTAGTTCCCCTGCAGCCGCCTAAGAAATTCGAGCAGATCACGAAGTACTTATCCGTATCAATTCCCCTGCCGGCGCCCACCATAACATCCCACCAGCCCGGCTTCTTATCGTCAGGGCGGATATAACCGGCCACGTGGGCATCGCCGCTCAGAGCATGGCAGATAAGGACAACATTATCGCCTGCCTCATTAAGCCGGCCGTATGTTTCATAAGCCACGTCAACAGGCCCCAGAGTCTTGCCGCACTCCAGCTCCAGAGGATCGTCGGCCTCTACCACTCGCATAGTCTGCGTTTCCACTATGCCAACAGAATTGTCCATTTTTTGCGTCATCGCTGAGTTTCTACTGAAATCACGACCGCCCGGGCGAGGATGTCTTCAAAGTTAAGCCCGTATCATATAGTAGAACACTACACGGTTTTGTCAAGAATGTGCTGGAAAAATCGGAAAAATCACCTAAATCGGATGATTTGATGGGTGACCCTAACACCCCTGGGTATTTCGACCCTTTTTGTGAATCTGAGCATTGTGAATCACCAGAAATCACGCTTATGTACGGACTATACTATATCGGGTTGTGCGAAGACCCTGATTGCTTTATGAGGGATCGTCGGACAGGCAACCTCACAGGCTCCGCAGCCGTTGCACTTGTCGGCGTCAATCACGGGCACAAGCGTGTACTCGGCTTCCGAGAAGACATAACGGATCGCATTATACGGGCACCAGCGCATGCAAGCCGAGCATTCGCGGTCTTCGCCGAGCAGACAAATGTTCATATCAACTTGAGCCAGCCCGATTCGTATTTGAGGCTTGTTACTGAGGTCTAAGCCTGCAAGGGCCCCGCTGGGGCAAACCTTAGTGCAGCGGACACAGTCTTCCCGACAATAATCCTCTTTGAAGCTCAGCACAGGAGTCATGAAGCCGGTAATGTCCTGCTGTCCTGTTTTGCGATCAATGATTCCATAGGGACACGATCGGACGCAGTTGCCGCAACGGGTGCAAAGCCCCTTGAAGTTAAATTCATCAACCGCACCGGGGGGCCTAAGGGGCCGTGAAGCATCGCGCCCGGCCAGACGCAAGATGCCTGAAGAAGCCGCCCCGATTAGCAATCCGAGTAATGTACGCCTCGCAACAGGATGACCGGCACGTTCGCGGCTCGGCAAACTGGAGGTTGGTTTCAGAATGGAGCGGATTGACCGGGGTACTCTGGCAAGCAAATCCTGAAAAGCTCCCAAAGGACAAAGGCCGCGGCACCATACGTGGGGCAATAACACCGACAGGATCAGCAGCAACATAACAACAAGAAACGAGACAGCACCGGCGAGCATCTGGTGTCGCTCGCCCAAGAGAAAAATGCCACTGAACAGAGCAAGTGGATCGCACCATAGAAAAAGCGGATAGCCCACTATTGCCCCGGCGAGCGTGAGTGCCAGCAGCCACTGGTTTATCGACATGGCCTGGCAGGGTCTTCGCTTGAGACGTCGGCCCAGATAACTCGCACCATCAAGGCACAAGCCCATAGGGCATACCCAGTGGCAAAACCAGCGATGCCGAAACAGTGCAGCAAGGCCGGTGACAAATCCGAGGATGAGGATGAGTGGGACTGTTTTTGTTACCAGAATTGAGGCGACGGCGACAAAAGGACTGAGGGCGGGCACAAACGCCAAAAGGATGTCTTTATCGCCGATGGGCAACAAGCACAGCACCGCAACGATGATACAGACCAGACGGACCAGCAAACGACGAGAGATGCGTGACGAGGGACGAGGAAGTGAACATCCGCCATCCTGTCCATCTTCCATTTTCCGTCGTCCATCGTCCATCGTGAGTCTTTTATCTCTCAACCGAGGTAAGCCTTTTGTTGCCGAAGGATCTTCTGGATCTCGGTCACGTCGGCCTGGCGCGGCGTACAGCGGTCCCTAACGGCCACGGCGGCGGCAACCCCTGCGGCGTGGCCCGTGACAAAACAGTTCGGTATCAGGCGAACCAAATCGGCCATGCGTACATCGCAATCAATACATCGCCCGGCGGCAAGGACATTGTCGACCGTTTTGGGTACTAAGGCCCCGTAGGGAATCTGCCATTCGCCGTGCTCGAAGTGGGCGGCGCCGCCGACACCGACAACGTTGGGGTGTCGAGTTGCCTTTTTTATATCATCGACTGTGACCCTGTTAAGACCATCGAGAATGCGCGTGATTCGCACGCCGAGCTGCGGCGCGGTCTCCACGAGATATACATTTTCATAGCCCGGGACGCTGCGGACCTTTTGCATCTTGGTCCAGATGTACTTACGGTGGTTCAGTTCCATGCGAGTGAGCGTGGCGAGATCAAGCCCGTCTACTTCCGGGCCCGTGAGATTGACCCAGTTGACTCCGGGCACAGGAGTTGCCGAACCAAGACGTCTGGGCTTTTCAGTGTCGGAGGTTTTGGTCTTGTCGACGCGGTCGAGATTGCCGATGCGCGAGACCAATCCAATGTTGTGAGAACGATGCTCGAATCGAGCGCCGGCGGCGGCGAAGATATCTCCATCACCGGTGGCATCGACGACCACCTTGGCGAGGATGGCCTGCCGGCCTGACTTGCTTTCGAATACCACGCCGCGGAGGGAGTTGTCCTGCCTGACGGCGTCAACTCCCCAGCAGTGAAGAAAGACCTCAACGCCGGCTTCTTCAATCATTTCAACCATCAGGTATTTAACAGCCTCGGCATCGACGGTTGGATTGGAGCCGTGGCTGCGGTTGATGATCGCGCCGTCCATCTTTTCGAGGCGGCGCATCATTTCTTCTCCGATTCCCTGGCATACCTGCTTCGGCCCTTTGGCGATATGGCCGATAATTAAAAGCACAAGCCCACCGCTCCAGAGGCCTCCGAAGTGGCCGTATCTTTCAACGATGGTTACTTTGGCACCGGCGCGTCTTGCGGCGATAGCGGCAGCAATTCCGGCCGGACCGCCTCCAACGACGAGCACATCCGTCTCGCTGAGCAGAGATAATCTGCGCCGGGGCTGGATAACCTCGCCGTTTATCAGTACCGCGCTGGATTGCGTATCCTGTACCTTGTTAGTGGCGATAACGGAACTCTGAAAACCGCTTTCGCCGATGTCTTGGGCCAGCAGGCGATCGCTAATTAACGAGCCGGCACTGATGCCAATTCCCGATATTCCCATTATTCGCAGGTATTCGCGTCGAGTAATCTTGTGCTTCATGAGCGTCTTCCTTATTCTTAGTGAGCATTTTGGCCTGGGTCTTCTTTTGGCAACGGCACGTATCCGCCAAGCCTCAAACTCAGTATGATAGCCCGACCGACTCAATAACTCAACTCTCCGACATGTAATACTATTGAAAAGTTAAGAGAGCTAAGGAGAGCTAAGTGAGGTCAGCCCTTAGATTAGTAATTAAGGTGTCACCTTCTTTCTGATTTTGCTCTATCATATGTTTCAGCTTTTTTGTCTTTTGTGAGTTGTTCACTGAGTTTGCGCAACTAATGGGACTAATGGGGTCAGCTCTATGAAGGAGGTATCCGCATCCCCTTCCTGATGCAGTGGAAGGGTGTCTTGCCTCAGGGCGCGGTATACAAACATCCGGTTATCTCCCTCGATATCTATACTACCTCGCTGGCAGCGGCCGGGGAGAACAAACCGAGTACAAAACTCGACGGGAAAAATCTGTTGCCCTACCTTCAGGGAAAGCGAAAATCAGCGCCTCACGGATCACTTCACTGGCGGTTCCTGGACAAGCGTGCGCTCAGGAAGGGCAACTGGAAGCTGGTCCAAGAGGCAAATTCCCCGAGTGCCGAACTGTATAACCTGGAAAACGACATTGGAGAAAAAAAGGATCTCGCCAGGGAAAGACCTGATAAATTGAAGGAATTGGAAAAAGCCTATAAGGCCTGGGACGTCCAGATGAAAGATCCGAAAGCTGTTTCGCTGACTTCACTGCTGAGATTAAGAAAGCAGGGCAAGTGGCCGCTTAAAAGAAAATAAACTTAACCGCCTATTACTTACGGGGAGAATTAAAGGTGTCCGGTACGAATGGCGGTTCCTTAAGCACGTTAATAGACAAGGCCTACCGCTGCGGCTCGACCTTTCGCCTTGCCGGCCACTGGCCGGACTGCCGGAGTTTCATCAGCAGCTTTTGTCTTGTGCGCGAAGCTTCAGGAAGAAAGAAGTGAATTGGGTTACGGCAATCTCAACTCGGCACAGAAGCTGTGTGTCCTCATGCTGAAATCGGACACAGATTTCGAATCTGGTTTAAGGGTCATTGAATTTTTGTATTCCCGGCGTTATGCTCACCTCTGTCGAAAGTTGAAATTGCAGGTCCTATCATTAGATTGAACGCAAGAGGAGTAAGAAATGCAAATCTTTGGCAAGTCCTGGTTTTGGTTGTCGTGCGTGGTGGCCGTTTCGGCCCAGGCAGTTTATGCCCAGCCACCCTCAGCGGCGCGCAGCGCTCCTTTGAAGGTTGGACACGTGCCTGTCGCCGATGTTCTCCAGCGCCTCGGAGCAAAGCTCGAACAGGGATCTAAGGCAAAGGAGCTCGATGCTCACTCAAGCCATTTCGACCGGCTGGATACAAACCGGGACGGCAGGCACACGAGGGCCGAATATGTCGAGAAGGGTGCTTACATGACGCCCCAGGCGCGGGCGGGGATCTTTCGTGCCGCCGATGGCAACGCCGACGGAGTCGTCACCAAAGCCGAATATGTCCTGAACCGGATCATTACCTATGAAGCCAAAGCGATCGTTCGGGGGATGGACGACGACAAAGACGGCCTGGTCGAGCGAGCCGAGTTCGTCAAACATGCGGCGAAACTGCTTTCAGACCGCGAGCTGGCCGAGCAGGTTTATGCCGCGTTGGATGCGAACGCCGACGGCGGGATTCCCATACCCGAGTACTTGCGAGTGTGGGGGCAATGGGCGCGGGCCGGGCGAAAGTCGGCCGAAGAACGTATCGAGGCACGGGGGAGGGTCCAATTGGCTCCTGAGGACTGTCCTGCCTGTGCAATGGGACTGACCGCCGAATTCGTTTTCAATCGCCTCGACGTAAACGCCGACAAGCTTGTGACAATCACCGAGTTCAGGCGCAGCCCCGGCATGGATGACGAGGCGAAAGCCGCCGAAGCCGTTGGCCGGATCGATAAGGACGGCAACGGCACGCTCACGTGGGAGGAGTTTGAAGCAGCGTATAAAGCACGGCACGCCAATTGCAGGAAGCCCGATCCGCCTGCTATTGCAGCCAACACCGCAAAAGTGCGACCGGACGGCCGGGGCGACGGTGCTCGCTTTGCCCGGGTTTTCATCATGCGAAGTGATAAAGACGGAGATGGCCGCATCAGCAGACCTGAGTTCCGAGGTTCCGACTCCGGTTTCGAGCGGATGGACAAGAACGGCAGCGGTTTCATCGAGAGCGATGAGCTTGGCGAATTGCATCAGAGGCGGCTGGCCGATCCCAAAACTATGAGGCAACGACTGCAAGACGGCGATGTGCGGCGTCCTCCGTTTGGTCGTCCCGCCGGCGACTGGCCTGGGTATCACGGGCCCAATCGCGACAATAAATCAACCGATAAGGGATTACTGAAGAAGTGGCCCGAGGGAGGACCTTCACGCATCTGGGAAGCAGCAGGGATTGGCGAAGGATACTCCACGGTTGCTATCGTGGGCAAGAGAATCTACACAACCGGAGCGATCGATGGTGATTGTGTCATTACGGCACTTGACACAGACGGCAGGGAGGTCTGGACTCGGACAAACGGCAAGGCCTGGAAAAAGAGCTATCCCGGGACCCGCTCCACGCCGACAATCACCGGCGGTCTGCTCTATCACCTGAGCGGAATCGGAAATCTTATATGCCTCAAGGCCGATACCGGCGAAGTGGTATGGGCCGTTAACATTCTGGATGAATTCGGCGGTCGCAATATCATGTGGGGGCTGGCGGAATCACCACTGGTTATAGGCGAGAAGGTGGTCTGCACGCCGGGCGGCAAGAACGTCAGCATGGTCGCGCTCGACAGGAGGACGGGTGAGGTTGCCTGGAAAGGCACAGGTGCAGGCGACAGACCCGGTTATGCATCCCCGATCCTGATCGAATACCGGGGCCTAAAACAGATCGTCACAGTGATGTCCGAATCGGTAGTCGGCGTTCGAGCTTCAGACGGCAAGCTCCTGTGGCGGTATCCGCACGAGGTCTACGCCGACGAGAATATCACGACGCCGCTATTTCACGATGGTTTTGTGATTGTCTCCGGCTGCGGCAGAAAGGGAACGACTTGCCTGAAACTGCGGGTTTCCGGCGACGAGTGCTCAGTAGAAAAACATTGGAATAACAAAACCCTCGATAACAAACAGGGGGGCATCGTTCTGGTAGACGGCAGACTATACGGGTATGCGGAGAGCCAAAACAGATCCAAGCCGTGGATGTGTATCGATTTCAGGTCGGGCGCGACGATCTTCCAGGACTCCCCGGTGAAATCCTCCTACAAGTACAAAAACGGATGTCTTACCTACGCCGACGGGATGTTCTATCTCTTCTCAGACAATGGCAATATAGCCCTGGCGAAACCGACGGATGCGGGATTTGAAGTCGCCGGCAGACTGAGAATCGAAGATCCGGGCGAACGTCCCACGTGGGCGCATCCCGTTGTGCACGGCGGCAGGTTGTACGTGAGGTATGGCGGCAAGCTCGGTGCCTACGATGTTTCCGCAGGCTTCGAGCGCAAACAGAATTGAGGGATTCTGTAATGATTGCCTCTGAGAATTTATGCCGGCCGACGAAGAAGCGGTGTTGCCCGCTTTCGTGTTGGGCGTTACGCTTCGAGAAGAAGGAAGTGAGTCGAGTGGGCCAATCTTAATCCGGCACATTAAGAAAAGGCTGGCGGCGCAGCCGGGAAAAGAGGTATAATACCAGATAGGAAATGCCGGAAGGAAACAGAACATGAAGCCAATAACCAAACAACTGATCGCTGCCGTGTTCGTCCTGGCCTTGGTCACCGTTGCGTCTCTCGGCATCCGCCATATCCGCTTCAGCACCGACCGGGCCGGAACCGTCGAAAGTCCCGTAGTCACCGAGAGCGAACCGGATCCTCTCCCGGCCGAACCGGAGACAGTCGATCCAGAACCTGAGCCGCAGTACGCCGAGGTGCCGGAGCTGGAAGAAGAGCCCTCCGAAAAATACGCCGGGGCCAAACGGGTCAAGGGCGACTACGCAATGGCCAAAGGCTCCAAAGGGCTCGAAAAAGTGTCAATAGGCGACAACGAGAATCTCTATCGCACCGCAGAAGGTGAGCTTTGGTACGTCGGTGAAGGGCCGGACGGCAGGTCTTTCAAGATGCAGGTGCAGGTCGATGAGGCCACCGGAGAGATGTCCATCGTTGGTAAAGTTTACAACGACAAGGGCGGAGGTTCAGAAAGCTACCAGAAAATGTCCATAGGCGGCAACGACAATATCTACATCACCGAAGAGGGCCGGGCCTGGTATGTCACTGACGGCTACAAGGCGCAGGTGGAGATCTACGAGGCCACCGGCACAATAACCGTTATCGAGCAGCATGGCGACGGTGATGACAAATAAACGTATCATCGAGCAGCGGGCGGACTCGAATGAGATTTCAAATTGTTGCATTTTGACGGATTTTTCGTTATCATATAAAGCTGATGAGAAGTCGGAAAATCTCGATGCGTGAAGTTGAAAGGATGGGTATCGATATGAAAAGACAAAACCATAACGTTCCAAGGTGGTATCGAGGTTTTACACTTATAGAACTTCTGGTTGTCATCGCCATCATAGCATTGCTGCTGGCCATATTGATGCCTGCGCTAAGCCGGGTTAAGAAACAGGCAAGAGCTGTAGTCTGCCAGGCGAGCCTGCGCCAATGGATCCTTGTTTGGAAGACGTATACCGACGACAACGACGGCTACTTTCATATAGGCCTGGGTGGAGAGAGCCAATCGGGCGGAAGCAGGTGGCCGGTCGTAATGCGCGAGCACTACAAGGACCTCGAAATGCGCACCTGCCCGATGGCCGTCAAACCTCTGTCCGAAGGAGGGCAGACTCCGTTTGCCGCATGGGGAATATTCAGCGACGGCAACTACGGCAGCTATGGTTTCAACGAGTGGCTCTGCAATCGAGTTAAAAGTGCCGGGGGACAGGAAGACAACTACTTCAGGAGCGTCAACAACAGGCCCGCGAACAATATACCGCTGTTTATTGATTGCTACTGGTACGACGTGTGGGCGCATTCAGTTGACCGGCCTCCGGAGCATGAGGCCGATACGCACAGTCCCGGCGTCAATGAAATGCGCCGTGTATGCCTTAACCGGCACAATGCGGCGGTCAATAGTGCTTTTCTTGATTGGTCCGTCAGGAAAGTCGATCTCAAAGAGCTGTGGACGCTCAGATGGCATAGGAACTACAATATTCGCGACTCCTGGACCGTAGCCGGCGGTGTCCAGCCGAACGACTGGCCGGAGTGGATGAGAGGAATGAAAGAATATTGATTGACTAATGAATATTGAAAAGACTCACGCGCGTGAGATAGCCGGGCACTCCCTTAGGACAAAAAAACAACAACGCGTTGTGCGAGTTATAGCGATTACTACAAGAAACTCGCACAACGCGTTAGCCAATAGTCAATTGTCAATATTCAATTTCTTTCGTTAGTTACCCACAAGAAAACGAATCTCACCTGCGGATAGCGCCTTGTTGTAGATTTTGACTTCGTCGATCATACCATTGTAAAGGCGGTCTCTTTCTTCGGAATTTATCGCTATAGCGAGATTGTGAGTTTGTACGTCTATGGTTCCCTGGTGAGCAGTAGTTGCGCCTAAGATCCCATCGACGTAAGTCTTCAGTTCGCTTCCGTCATAGGTTCCAAGCACGTGGTGCCACTCGCCGTTAAACGTGTCGTCCACGCTGACTTGCGCCACGAACCAGCCGCCATCGTAAATGACGAATTCTATCGAATTGTTGGAAGCGTGCTTGAGCGCATAAGCGTGATCGCCTTTGCCGACATAGGGGTTGTGCTGGCCGTCGCCTGCATCAGCAGGATTGACCCACGCCGAAATCGTAATTTGTTCGGTGATATCGAAAGCGGCGTTGTTGCCGACTTCAACGTAGTCATTCACTCCGTCAAATGATAACGCCTTGCCGACGAAACCATCGACGAAGAACGGATTTCCCCATACCGTACCATTCAGCCCGTTGCCGGATCCGTCGTTAGCATTGTCCTCGAATGAGTAGGAGGCCACCAGATTGGCAGTGCCGGGATCGACCGGATCAGGCAGTGGTTCGGTCTCTATCGGCAGCGACCGATACAGACGTATATCGTCGATTAGCACTTTGCCGGTACCGCCGCCGGCTGCAGGAGCCGCCTTGTTGCCGAAACCAATAGTCAGCGTATTGATATTGGTAAGATCTACGCCCAAATCTGCGAAATCCTGCAGGAGGATATCCCATTGGTTCCAGCTACTGGCCTTGACTGCGTTAGGATTGCCATGATATATCGCTGTTCCATTGAGAGCGATATACATCGGCTCGACGTCATTCGACAATCTGCCTTTGTAAAACACGGTCAGCGTGAGAACTTCGTCCCGGGTCCAGTCGGCATTCAAGGTCCTGGTTACCTCGGAGAGCCCTGCCGTACTGTTGTCGTACATTATTTGCACCGACTGATTGCCGCTATGCACGTCGTCGGTCTCCATTGACGCGCCCGTGGGGTAACCTATAGTCGAGCCGTTTGTAGCCGGATTTTCATATCCGTCTGCCCATACCACATATACCAGGTTGCTGCCGTCTTCACCGGCGGGAATGTCGTTGTACGACTCGAAATCATCCACAACAACGTGGTTCGTTACAGTAAAGCTCCAGACGTTTCCTTTCCACGGACTGTTCGGATCGGTGTCATTGACCTCGTCGATCCGCCAGTAATAGATCTGATCCCACTCGAGAGGCAACTCTGTGGGGGTGTAGCTTGTGGTGCTCAGATCCAGGTTGGCTCGATAGATGCCCGTAGCATCAGTGACGTCGGCATTGTTCACACTGTCGAAATCAGTGCCGAAGTACACGTCATGTGTGACGGCGGCATTTCCGGCCTGCCAGCCAAGCGTAACGTCTCTCGGTACGTCTACAGTGCCGTCGGCCGGACTGGGCGCACCGGCATTCGGCGATCCTAAGGGTGCAATCCCGGGATCATGCTCCCCTTCATAGACATTGACAAAATCCAAATATACGGGGATTGACGTGCCGCAGTGAATCTCAAATTTGCCCAGGGCATTTAGGGCTTCGGCGGTAAAGTAGTACTCAGTCCACTCGGTTGTCAAATCGAAATCGGTGTTGCCCCACTCAACAGAATTGTCGTCTGCTTTCAACTTCACCGAGATCGAACGTGGTTCTTCGGCCCTGGCCCATAAGCTGGCGGTATAAGTTATGCCGACTTCGAGTGGGATGGTGTTAATCACCATGTAATGCCCGTTGGCGCTTCCCAGCCCGTCAATCCTGAGGCTCTTGTCGCCGTCGACAGACTCGGTATCGATTACCGTCCAGGAACCTCCGCCTTCGGCGGGATTCCAGGTCCACCATCCCGTGAAATCGTCTTCGAAACTTCCGTTGGTCACGAGGGGCGCAGGTTCTGCTTCTGCCGTTACTATAACGTTATCGATCCAGAATCGAACTTCGGAAGCGCCGCATGAAAATTCAAGCTTTGCCTGGGCGCTCTGGGCTGCAGAGGTCATTGAGTACTCAGCCCATTCGGTCGTCAAATCAAAATCCTTACTTCCCCAGCTAACAGAATTATCATTCGCCTTAAAACTGGCCGAGAGGGGACGCGGCGATTGGGCTTTGGCCCAGAAGGTAGCAGTAGCGTTTGATCCTTCATTGAGCGGAAATGAGATATTGGCGATAATTAGAGTTCCTTTGGGCTCAACCTGAAGGCTCTTTGTGCCGTCAATGGCCTCTGTCTCGACGATCATGACGTTGTTGCCAACAACATCCGACGGGTACCATGTGCACCATGCTGTCCATGTATCATCATCCAGAATCGGCTCATCTTCTTCGAAACTGCCGTTGAGAGCGAGATTCGTAAGCGGTATTTCCACAAATGAAGCATCGTCGAGATCGAAGTTTACGCCCGCCGGGAAGTAGAAACTTACACTGAGCCCCTTTGCGCCGGTTGGCGCAACCTCTATCGAGCTTGCATATGTCCATTCCTCGGTAAGATCGAATGGACGGAAAAGGTTCAAGAATCTTGTGCCGCGGTCGCCGGTGGTTGTGTCTCCTGCGGGCATGGGGGCGGCGTCGCGCCATTCCCAGTTAATACTCATGCCGTCGTCAATTAGAGTCGGGACGCCATCTGCATCGGCGGCTCGCACCCATGCGCTGATCTCATAAGTCTTGCCTTCTGTTACGGGGTGTTCCTGGTTGGCCCAGAAGCCCTGCCACGACCACCACGACCAGCCGGGATCTACGAGACCACCTTCCAGATACTTGTTGCCACCGTGTGCGGTGCCGTCTTCCTTGATAGTCGCATGATAGTCCTCCCACCATCCCCCTTCACCATCGCCTCCTCCCCAGGTCTTCCAGGAATCAAGGTCGCTCTCGAAGCCGGGATTGAGCATGAGATTCTCAGATCCTGCAGGTGCCGCTCCCGAAGCATAGACCGAAACGGAATCCAGCCAGATGGTATCATTCGTGGCCGCACAGAGGAACTCCAGTTTGGCCAATTCGTTCATAGCGGCTGCGCTTCCGGAGTACTCTACCCAGTCGGTTGTCAGACCATACTCTCCCTGGCCCCAGGTAACTGAGTTGTCCATCGCCTTCAACTGTACGTTGATCGGACGTGGTGCGGCCGCTTTGGCCCAAAATTCAATCGTATAGTCCTGGCCAACTACAAGCGGTATGTCCACGTGCAACGGGATGCAGTACCAGTTGACACCACCGCGCGGGTCGACCCTCAAGCTCCTGGCACCGTCAACAAACTCTGTATCGTCAATAGTGGCGGTACTGCCGGCTCCTTCTGCCGGGTACCAGAGCGCCCATCCCAAATACGGTTCCGGATCTACCTCAAACAAATCAATTACTTCATCTTCTTCGAAGCTTCCATTGAGCACGAGGGACGCTGGCTCAACTGCTTCTGCAACGACCGAGACCATATCCAGCCAAATGGTGTCGGTGGTTGCCGCACAGAGGAATTCTAACTTTGCTGCGGCATTTTCAGCAGGTGCGGTAGAGGAATACTCGGCCCATTCGGTCGTTAATTGATACTCTGTTCCACCCCATGTAACAGAGTTATCCGAGGCCTTCAATTGTGCATTGATCGGACGCGCTGCCGCCGCTTTGGCCCAGAAGCTCGTGGTATAGTCCTGGCCCACTTCAAGTGCGATGCCGTCCTGCAGCAGTATGAAATACCAATCAGTTCCTCCTCTGGGTTCGATCATCAGGCTTCTGACGCCGTCAGCAGCGTCTGTGCCGACTATCGCGGCGCTACTGCCGGCGCCCTCCGCTGGGTTCCAGGTGCACCATGCTGCCCAGTCCGGATCGTCCAGGATGGCCTCATCCTGCTCGAAACTTGGATTTTGCAGCAGGTTCTGCGCCTGTACATGAGTTACCAGTGGAACGGCAACCAGCAGCAGGACGAAAGAATAGAGATAAATTAGTTTCTTAGACATGATGGTCCTCCTTAATAAGAAAAGGTTGAAAAGACTATGCTTTGACCGCGCGCCAAAACACTTGTTTTGCCCAAAATTGATAAGAAACAGAATTTGCACCTTCATTTAAGACTGTGCTTGTGACAGATCCCGGAGATTTGTTATAGCTTGCCACCACATCCTTTCCGCAAAAACACAACAGAAAATGCAGCCCTCAAAGCCCATAAACCGCCGAATAAGGCGGTTAACTATAAGAATATACCAAATAAGCGATCCCAATTCAAGAAAAATCTGTTTGAAAATAATGAAGTATTAAGGTTAATATCGGACGGTTTTTTTCTGAAAAGAACCCTTGATGCCGCAATTTCGGCTTGCTTCAATCCCGAGTGGCAGCCTCAAGCGAAGCTTGGGGATGGCGGAGATCCAGAACCAGTGTAACTATCCCCAAATCCTTAGGATTTGCCGCTGACACACGATCCGGAGCCTTAAGGTAATATTACTCGGAATTTGATTAATTTGAGCCATGCCGCAATTTCGGCTCATCTTGGATTATCGGCAAAATTTTAGTAGTCCTTGAAACCTCTCATCCACTCCGGCCAGTTTTCCGGCGTAACGCCGCCGAGCTTTGTCCAGGCTCCCGCCGTATTGTACTCGCGATGCCACTTCAGCACCCACAGCTCCTTGAGACCGATCTTCCTCACCGACCAGTCGAGAAAGACGCCGTTGACGTTTCCGTTGTGCCTGTTAAGGCAGAAACGCACCATGTTGCTCTGCCCGTTCCAGCGCTCGCCGTCAAAATCCGGCGGCGCATTATTCGGACTGGGCCAGCCGTCGATCCACTGGGCATCGAGAAGCAGCGGCACTTGCGCGGCACCGCTGACATGCGGGGTCTTCCATCGCAGCCTATAGTTCTCTTCGGATGATCCAACACCGTCCATGGGGTGTCGCGTCTCCACCCAGCCGTTAATCCCGTAGCTGCCGAAATCGCCTTTGGTCAGAAACGTGCCGGGATCTCTGCCCCAGGCGCCGAACGGCGGTTTGCCGCCCTCGGTATACGGCTTGGTCGCCTCGGGGCAGCAGCGGAAATCGTCGATTTTGTAGTACAGTCTGGCCGCATCCATCCACCACAGGCTACCCTCTTTGCGGCCGACCCAGCCTTTCTGGAAAAGACCGTTGTAATCGTCGGTATACAGACTAAAGATAAGGCCCCATTGCTTGAGATTTGCCTGGCAGACAACCGCCCTGCCCTGCTTTCTCACGCGAGCCATCGCCGGCATGAGAATCGCCAGCAGCAGAGCGATGATAGCGATCACAACCAACAGCTCTATCAAAGTAAAACCGACTTGCTTTCGCATAATACTCGTTCTCCGTTCGGCGTTCTGCGTTTCGCGGAGCACGCAGCACTCGACACGCAGAACGCAGTACGAAATTAGAAGTCCTTGAAGTTTCTCATCCATTCGGGCCAGTTTTCCGGCGTGACGCCGCCCGCTTTGGTCCATGCGTTTGCCGTATTGAAACCGCGATACCAGTTGAGCGTCCAAAGCTCTTTTAGCCCGATCTTTCTGCCGGACCAATCCATGAAGAGTCCGTTTATGTATCCGGTGTGACGATTGATGCAAACCCGCTTCATCTCGCCTGCGCCCCCGGTTTTCGATACGTCATCGGGGAACTCCGGAGGGCGGTCCGTATCGAACGGGTAAACATCGTACCAACAACTGTCGAATAACAGGGGAATTTCCGAAGCGCCTTTAACGTTAACGGTTCGCCAGCGCTGCTCCGATCTGGCTGCGCCTTTTGGCGTATCGTATGCCAGCTCATTCATGCCGTAGCTGCCGTAGTCGCCTTCCACTTTCGGCCCGGACCAGGTTGGATGGTCGCCGGAAAGTCCCGTTCCGAAGACGCCCCACGCTGCGAACGTGCCGCGAGCGCCTTCGGACATAGGCTTTGTAGCCGTCGGGCAGACGCGGATTTTCGGTTCGTTGTAGTAATCCCGCAGGCCGCCGACCCATGTGCCTTCAATTCCGCCGCCGTAGCCGTCCATGAGCTTGCCGTTGTTGTCGTCGGTGTACATGACGAACACGATAGCCCATTCGTGCAGATTGGCCTGGCATGCCGCCGCCCCGGCCTGTTTCCTGACGCGCTGCAACGCAGGCATTAATATCGCCAACAATAATGCAATAATGGCGATAACCACCAAAAGCTCAATTAAGGTAAAACCCTCTTGCCTGCGCATGACCTTTCGCCCTTTTTCAAAGTGTAATGGTGAATATCGTTGGTGTATCTGTCTGTCGCAATTATAACACAATCATACCCGGTAATGCAAGTCGATACAAAACGTCGCCGACCGGCTAATTCACTTTTCGACAATCCAGATGTTGCGATATTCGACCGGATAGCCGTGGTCCTGAAGTTTAATGCGGCCGATTTTGCGGGATTCAGGCCTTTCACGTCGCGATCTGATCGCGCCATCTGAGTAGGGCAGGTCGAGGTCCTTGTGAATCAGCTCGCCGTTGTGGTCTATAGTAGTTCGAGGCCGTTCGGTCAGTTTGCCGCTGCGGTCGAATCGTGGAGCACGATATGTAATGTCGTAGCTCTGCCATTGCCGCGGCATGAGGCACATGTTGACTTTCGGCGGTGCAAACTGGTAGATGGCGCCGCACTCGTCATAGTAGCCGGGCAGGCCGTAACAATCGAGCACCTGCACCTCGAAGAACTGGAACTCCTCGATGATAACGCCGCTGTTGCCCCGCCTCTGGTCGGTATTGTCCGGCAGCATCGGCAGGCGAAACTCGATGTGCAGATGGAAATCTTTAAAGCCCTTTTTCGTGCCGATAGAATCACCTATCCGGTGATTGCCGTATTGCGGCACGATCCTCATCACTCCTTTGTCATTCTTCCAGGTAACCGGCCCGGTCCTGCCGTCGCGTTGGATCATCTCCCACTGATCGAAGTTGCTGCCGTCGAACAGCACCAGCGCCGTCGCCGGCGGCCTGGCGCCGAGCCGCGGTGATTCGTATAAAACCCGCTTCATCTCGAAGCTGCCGCTCTTGCCCCGCAGAGCGCCCTTTCCCGTGAACCGGTCACCCTCGATCCTGCCGGACCATGACCCATGCTCGAAACGAAGCACACCTCCGGCCGCCTTTGCCTCGATCACAACATATTCAGGAGCCTTCTTTCGCAGTTCCGTAAAAAGATGAATCTGATACCAGCCACCTTTCCACGGAACAACCTGAGCCGCGATTTTCGGAGGATAAACCCCGCTGCCGCGATCCCACCGACCCTCGAAATCGCCCATAAACGAGTATTCCTCTCCCGCCCCAAGGCAGGCACACCATGAAACTCGCAGAAACATCACGATAACCACTGTTTTCGCCAACTGCTTCATATCCGTATCTCCTGTCAGATCTTTTACCTTTCGCGACCATCCACGAGCCATACATGCTACCAAACGCCGATGTTTTTGTCGCCGCATATTTATGGAATGGCAGAATCATCGTAAATCAGCATCAATCTGTGTCAGAAGCTAAAAAAATTTTTGATCGGAAGACGCATTTCCAGCCTAAAATCTACGTTTCTCAAAAAAAATCAAAAAAATCCCAAATTCGAGGT
>Ga0180431_10004082_pt1 | contig 18412 bp, 20 predicted proteins | sample SS_ome_11_FD_132459 | JGI IMG/M metagenome (GOLD analysis project Ga0180431, IMG submission 132459) | Hypersaline lake sediment archaeal communities from the Salton Sea, California, USA - SS_1_MS_1 metaG | ecosystem: Environmental > Aquatic > Non-marine Saline and Alkaline > Hypersaline >... | reverse complement strand
TTATAAAAAAAATAATAAAATTAATCAGTTTTTTAAACAATTTGTCCATCATCATAAATACTAATAATAAGTCGAGAATTATAAAGATCATCATTAATAATACTTTCTGGATAATCCTTCATATAATGTTCATGTCTAATAAAGAATCCACGTCCTTCAAGTTCCTTACAAACTTGATCAATACTTTCCATTCTATAAAGTTTTCCAATACCAGTAAATACAAACATTTCTTTATTACTATTTGAATAAATTTCTTTTGAAATCATTGATCTTATTAGTCTTTTTTCTTGCTGAATCATTCTAAGATTTAAATCGAATGAATAATAACAAAATCTTAACAATGCTGGTGGGTCTTTTTTATTGAAACTAATCTCAGTTTTTGGATGTCCAAGAAATTCAATATAAAAATCAGAATGAAAAGTTCTTATCATTTCAATAACTTCGTTGATACGATCAACAGTATATCCTTTAACATCAATTTCATAATATTTATTAAATTCGGGAGTTTTATCAGGTATCAAATTCATTAAAGTTGTAAGAGTTTCAATTCTATTTTTTTCTTTGTTTGAATTAACAATATTTTCAACATAACTACGTGTCAGATCTTTAGGAAACGATTCCATTTAATTAACACGATTTAAATAAAAAAATAAGACTAAACGCAACTTATTACCAATTCTATAACGCTGTAATCATCGTCAATATGCTTCCAGTAATCAGTTACTTGTACAGAAAGACCAATACTTTTCAATTCTTTGATAATAGTATTAATAGCTTTTGTCAAACATTTTCCTATATAAACATCTACTGTTTTTTTATTTGTTTTTAGAAATGTGCAAATCCTTTCTCTGATTTGAGAAATATCTTTATTAATGAGACTCCTATAATTTTCATATGTCATAAATGTATATTCTAAGAATTCATTATTGCCACAACCAAATCGCCCTTCTTTATCATATCCGGCAATTTGTTGTATTAATGCAATATCAAAAAAATACCAATTGAGATTATAAATAAATTCATTAATTTCATTGGTACTAAATGAATTATTGTACCATCTATATTTTTTATTAAGAACGTAATCGGATTTAAGTTCCATTATACTTTTTCTTATATTTATTATTTTATCAATTTTTGCGACGACCTTTCTTTGGCGACTTGCGGCGTCTGGACTTCGAACGTTTCTTTGATTTCTTACGACTAGGTGATTTGCGTCGACCAGAAGATTTCTTTGATTTCTTACGACGGGACTTCTTTGGTGACTTGCGGCGACTAGGTGACTTGTATCTTACTTCCACATTAATTCGAGTATTGAGTGGTCCTCCAAAGAGTTTAGTAATACGATTTGTTGTTGAAAAATCCTTTACACTTTTTCCATCATAACTTGTAATTCGTGGATTAGCACCACTTCTAAGAAGAAAATCAACAACATTATAATTACCACTTGCCGCGGCAGCCATAAGTGGTGTCATTCCAACATCATTTTGTGCATTTATATCAGCACCATGAAGAGCCAATATCATTACCATTTGTGTATCACCATTGAAAGCAGCCTTCATTAATGCCGTATTGCCTCTGTAATCTCTAACATTAACTGATCCACCAGAGTCAAGATATCGCTTAACAGTGCTTTGAACACCAGCTATAACAGCATTGAAAAAGTCATTTGAATCGACACGACGATGTTGTGGTCGTGACATTACATAAAGAGGTGATTGTTGAGGTGTATGTTGTACACCAAATTCTCTTCTCATCGTATCCATTGCTGCATTTGTAAATTGTCCTCTACTTGTTGGTTCAGTAAATGATATTGACCCACGATTATTATACATAGTTCTGATTGTTGATTTGTTGTAACATTTAATATCTTCTCTATGAGTTCCTTCTCCACAAAGAAATACCATAGGATCTGTTAATCTTTCTGTTGAAATAGGGTCGTCTTGTACGCCTGGACATTGTCCTGTTTGAACAATTTGTCTTGCAGTGCTGTTATCAACAACATCACACTTATATCCCATATGTATATCTTATATAATGAAAAAAAGTATTATGTCCACACAAGAATTGATTTCTTAGAAATCTTGTGTTGAATAGTCATACAATTAAAGCTAATTCTCATTCCATTATTCCAGATGTCTTGGCAGGCTTTATTGGGATCTGTATCTGTCTGGAGTCCATAAAATTCAACATCAATCCAGAGTAATTCATCTGTCAATTTGGCAATTTTATGAATTTTAATGACTTTTCTTGTCTTTATTCTCTTATTGATCTCTCCGATCAGGGCTTCATGGTGTTTATTGATCCATTTGTTGATACGTTTGATACTAGGCTGTTTTTTGCCCTCAAGAAGTTTGAGACTAACTGTAGCCATGACGTGATAATGGTTATAAATGCTGGATTTTCAATTTTTAAAATGAAGAGTAAAAATTGAAAATATCTCTTTTTGTTACAATAATGGATCCTCATACAGCTGAATCAATTCTTGACTATTTTGGTGCCCGTATTTCGCCTTACGGTCCTCACGGTCCTAACGGTCCTAAAGGTAAATCGGATTTGAAGAAATTGAGGATTCGTTGTACTAAATACGTTCCTCGAAATGGTACAACAGTAATTAATTTTATGAATCCAGTAATTTGTCCTTATTGTTGTCAACGAATTATTGCTGGTACTTGTATGCTCGACAATAAATCTGAAGAACTCACCAATGCAATTGACATATATAAATGTCAGAAAGATGGTTGGGTCAATATTGTCTACACAACAGGTGGTGTTGACCCTTATGATTACTTGGGAAGAATAGGTTCACTAATTCAAATTCATGGCATGGAATATTATCTATTTGCCTGGTTGAAGATTGTTTCAGCCAAAAGGATTCAACAATGGTGGAAGCGAGTAATTAAAAAGAGACAAATTAGTAAAGCATTGAACAATTTCTATACACCAAATGTTTCATATGCTTCTGTTGTGCAAAAAATTATTTAATCTTCTTTTTTTATTACAATAGGACTTAGAACCAGAATGTAATAAAAAAGACATATTTCTTTCAAGGAGTTTGTTATTATATTTGCTTGATAATATTTGTAATTTTATCATAATCAATGCTCATTCCTTTTTCAGCACAAATTCCGTCTACTTTATATCTCTTGTGTTCAGGAAGTGTTTCATCGTTTATATAACTGACATTAAGTGCACAAACACAACTTTTTTGTGTTTCATTACATGCGACTAAAGAGTTTGCCATAACATCCATGATACCCTTGATCTGTTTGTTGTAGGTGTCCATTTAAAGTTAAAATAGAGTATTATTTTTAAATGGATTTATTACCAACGAAACTGCTTATTTAAAGCGTATCAACTTTAAGAAAAGAGATGAACTTTATTCAATTACCAATAGAGATACAATTAATGTGTATTAATTACTTAGAACTAAAAGAAATGTGTATGGTTTCTGAAACATGTTCGTTTATGTATAATTTAACAAAAGAACAATTATATCAAAAAAAGATAAAATTTCACAAAGAAATTCTATTAGACATGATTGAATACAAGTATCAGCTTGAATTAGATATACGTTATAATTTTGTTGTCTTATTAGCTGGAATGCAAGGTATAGAATTTGGTAGCTGATTCTATAACACCATTATCAATTTTATATCCTCTCCAACTTTTATATTCATTTAGAGCCCATTGTATCTGTTCTTTTGTAAAGTATTCTTGATCAATAGAATAAGATATTTTTTCCCACTTTGGAAGACTTATAGTTTTTCCATTTGTTGAAAGTGGACAAATACATTGATCATAATATTTATTATAAGCATCAAGTATTGTTTTGTCATAAAAAGTGTGCCATCTTTCTAAGAGTTTATAATAACTTATTTTTTTGTTATTAAACTTATTTCGTAACATTTCTTGTTCTGGCGTAATTGTTTCAACTGTTCGATAATGAAGTATTTGACACCCGTTTACTTTATCTGGACATTCTATTGTTTCTTTAGTAATATTTGAAAAAGGCGTTTTTCCACCGCTTGATGCATGTAAAGTAATATTATTTTCGTTACCAAACGGTGCATAAATTTGTGGAGGAAAATCACGACCAATTTTATGTTCATTACTATTATTCGGAATATGGATTTCTAAATTTCCATATGATCGAGGAATTGTTATTGAAGATGTACTATTACTTTGAACTGGAACTGGTGTATTTTCACAAATTCCTGGATTTTCTAATAAGAATTGATAAGCGATATCACCAGTTATAACTTTTTCAGGTTCATTTTTAAACATTTCAAATCCTAATTCATATGCATCAAAAAGATCAATTTCTGTTAATGGAACTTTGCATTTAATACTTCTTAACATAAATGCTAAACTTGTTAAAATAATATTTATTTCTGTTTCTTCATTCGGTGGTAAATCTATAATATGATTATCTATTTGAAACCACATTTTGTGATTTGTCAAATTCTTGACTGTATTAATTTTATCAGTACTGATATGTCCCATATCAAATATAAATTCTTTGGTGGTAGGATTGGTAAAGAAGAGTCTTAATTGTTTAAAATAATCCTTTTTTGATAATTCTACAGTTGTATCGGTCATCTTTATAAATGAATTTAAGTTATCTTTAAAAATGCAAAGAAGATAATATCATTTTTTTATTTTTGTAGTCGTTTTTTCACTATAATAATAAAGTATGGTTTTTATTACTATTAATGGTAATATTCTAAAACAAAATGACCGAAATAACATAGATTCTGATGAATTTAGAAAATTCACACAAAAAGGTGGTTCTATTGCATATAATCCAGAAAAAGGTAAGTTTATTGTTTTTGTTGGTGGAACCAATCAAGATGAAATAAAAATTAGTACAAATTGTTACAAAGAATTAAAAGAAAAAGGTTACGGTAAAACAGGAAAAATAATTGGAGAAGGTAAATATGGTCAAGTAATAGAACTAAAGAATTATAATTATATTGTTAAAATTCAACCATTGTTAACAAAATACAAAGATCAAGGGTATAAAAAAGAAGTAGAAATTTATAATTATCTTAAAACAAAAGATTCTGAATACAAATATCATCCAAAAATGGTAGATCATTGGGAATGCGAAGATAAAGGATATATTGTTCTGGAACGAAAAAAGGGTTCTGTTTTTGATTTACTCAAAGCGAATAATTTTGATTTACGCGATTTAAAAAAAATATTGAAATTAATTGATATTTTTCATCAATTTGGTATTGTACATTTAGATGTATTGCCTGGAAATATCTTATTTGAAAATGGTAATAATTTTTATTTAACTGATTTTGGATTATCTTATAATACAAAAAAACATAAAATGAAAAAACAAGATTTACTGAATCACCAAGCATTTGATTACTATATTTTAATGAATAAACTCGAAAGACTTGGATATATGAACAAGAAATTCAGAAAGGAGTTTGATAAGAGTTTTGAAAAACTAAGAGACAAAGGATGGGACTACGATAAATCAAGTAAATCATTTATTTATAAGGGTGATAAATACTGGTTTATAAGTAAATTTCATAAAAGAGCAAGAAAATTAAGTAAAAAAAGAAAAAAATAATAATAATTTATAGATTTGTGTATCAGACAATTATTTTTTTTTGATTTTATTAGATAGTTGCTGAACATTCTTTATTTACAATTTGAGCAACACATACATCACAAAGAGATCCTTCCCATCCGTAGTCACAAGTACAATGGTTAGCTGCATCATTTCTTCCATGATCACCACAATCTAACCACGGACAATCTGGAGAATCATTATCTTCTGTGCATGTATCACAATATTTACCAGTCCAGCCTTGTTCACATTCACATTCTGTATTATGACAAACACCATTTCGACACAAACATGGATCTGTTTCGCAATTAAAACAATCTGGGCTAGTGTTTTCTGGAGTACATGTGTCACAAGTCTTTCCAATCCATCCTGTTTCACAAATACAATCACCATCTTGACAGAAACCATGATCTCCGCAAGGCTTGGTGTTGTTTGATTGACCAAGAAGTAACATATCATTGCTCGGAATACAAGTTCCACAACGAAGTCCTTCCCATCCTGGATTACATTGACAAACGGAATCTCTACAGAGACCCTGATCACATTCAGTACAATCAAGACATTCTGTTCCGAAATGTCCAGGTTCGCACATCTTACACAAAGAACCAGACCATCCTTCTTCGCATTCACAAACACCGTTTCCAGTTAATGTGTCATTGCAAGTACCGTGAGTTCCGCAAGAAGGACAAGGTGAACAATCAGCTCCGTAATATCCTGGTGCACATTCATCACATAATTCATCTTGCCAATTTTCTTCACATTCACAAACACCGTTTCCGGTTAGTGTGTCATTACAAGTACCACGAGTTCCGCAATCAGGGCATTCTGCACAAGCTGGACCATAATATCCTGGAGCACATTCATCACAAAGAGCACCACCCCAACCTGTATCACAAGAACATCTTCCTTTAACAGAACATGTTCCATGATTAGTACAATCAGGACACTTCAAACATTCATCACCATCAAGGAAATATGATTCTTCGCAAGTATTACATTTTCCAGGAAGATTTGGATCATTAGTCCAACCAATGTTGCATTGACATTCTCCATTCTTTGTACATTCGCCATTAGGTCCACAGTCAGGACACTTAGTACATTCATTGTTATTAAGGAAATATCCTTCAGTACAATTTTCACATTGTGGAAGTGCCCAACCTTCATTACATTCACATTCTCCAGTAACTGGATCGACACACTTGCCGTTAGGACCACAATTACAAGCATCACATTTAGTTTCAGCTGGATTACAATGATCACAAAGATCACCTTCCCATCCTACATTACAAAAGCATTTGCCTTCAACACATGTTCCTTCACCACAATCTGCAGGACACTTGTTGCAATCTGGCAAGAATCTATCAGATTCACTACATTGGTTACAAGTTTCACCAGTGAAGTATTGATCGCATACGCATACACCATCAACGCAACTACCATGATCACCACAGTCAGGACACTTAGTACAATCAGGACCATAATATCCTGGAGCACATTCGTGACAAATAGAACCAATCCATCCTTCATCACAAACACATTTACCAGAACCATTTCCATCATCACACTTACCATGATCACCACAGTTAGGACAAGATCGACAGAATCGATTAAAATAGTTCCAATAATTAGGTAAACATTCATCACACAATTCACCAGTCCAGTTATTTTGACAAGCACAAGTTCCGTCACCGGTTTTGCCGTCATTACATTTACCATGACTCCAGAATTCATGTCCAGTGTTTTGAACACAATCGGGACAATCGAGACATTCTTGACCATAATGTTTTGCTTCACATTGATTACAAGTTTCACCAACGAAACCTTCATTACAAACACATTTACCAGGTTCGCCGGGAATTACAACACATTCTCCATTAGGTCCACAATCAAATGGACATTTATCAGAAGGTTCTGAATTGCAACCGCTTTCAAATGAAACTCCATAAATAGCCCAACCTCTTGAAACAGGGATTTCTGCTGCACCCCAAACAGTTGTTTCATCAGATGGATCGAGTGCGATAGCGTTATAATCACCATATCTGTTACTTGAAAAGTATGCTTCTCCGGCTTTACCAAGTCGCAAAGGCATAACTGTTCCATTAGCACAAATAGATGTTACAAAACTAGAAATATAGTTATCGGGATCAACGCCATTCATTATGAAATTAACATTACCCTCTTTGTCGGGAACGAGAGCAGGATAAAACAATGCACCATCCTGTTCGGGATGATCAAAGAATCCAATTTCAGTATCATAAGTATTAGCATCAATCTTGTACCACATTACACTGTTGTGAACTTTACCAGTATTCTTTGAATTTCGAGTTAACCAAAGATGATTACCAAATTGATAACCAGATTGGGGTCTCCAGTCTCCTGTATTAACAGTTGCTGATCCACCTTTTTGATTTGGATAAGTTCCGATATAATAAGCTCCAATATCAATTCTTGCTTGTTCAATTGTGGTTTGAGAGTAATCATGAACATTATTAATTTTAACCATGTTCAGTGATCTACCACTTACGCTCATAACATACATATTTTTGTTTGATGCTTCACGTGTTGTTGCCGGAACCATCGTGTAATGACCAGAAATTTTATGAACTTTTCTTGGAATATCTTTTGATTTATCTAATTTACCGGAATACAATTCGGATTTAGGAATAACCCAGATACGAGGAATATTATCAGTTTCACCACTCTTTCCTGTACCAGTAAACATATTTACTGAAATATAAATGTTATAGAAATCATAACCAACACTGGGATAATCCGCCCAGACAGCATCTGATTCAGAAGCCCTGAATGAATATGTCCACCAATCAGTACCAAGATTATTTGGTGAGTCGGTTTTAGAAACAGCAATTACAACTTGAGATCCTGCTTGTCTGATTCCGTCAGTTGAAATAAACACCATTTTTTTACTGTGTACATCATAAAAACCACGAGGATCGAATGTGGTTCCAACTCTTACTGAACTATAAAAATTAGTCAAAGATGTAGTTGACAATTTGTCTAGTCCTGGTTTAGTATACAAATCGCATTTTCCATTAACACAAGACATAAATCTTGTTTCAGTTACAGCAAGACCTTCATCAGGAGGATTGAATCCTGATTTACTATTTGCAAGAAAAGTAAATGGTTCTTGTGCGTTTGCAAGAAACGCTAGAAACGCAAGTATAAGTACTTTATTCATTTTACTTACTTAAATGAATAGTCTTTAAAAAAGATTGTAAAAAAATGAATAATTTATATAATAATATAATAAATGAATGTTTATAGAGGTTCTCGATATTGGTTTATTAAAGCCGGTCCTAAAAGACAAAAATCAAGAAGTGGATTTAATTACATAAGTATTGTTTAAAAAAATTGATTAAATTTTTGTTTTATTTTTATACAACAAAGAAGATGACTACATTCATTGAAATTGATAATTACAGAGGTGGAAAGATTTCTGTTTCACGAAACAATATTTTGATGATAACAACAGAAAGAATTACTACTACTTTTGAAACCATTTTCTTCAGAAATAAAAAGGATATTATGGAGTTATTCTGTTTAGTTAACCAAAAAGTATCTACATGGACCAAAAAAGATATTGAAGGACTTGCACAATACTTTGATTTCATCTTAATTGATGAAATAATTATTGTAAAAAATAAGATTAATACATTTGCAAATGATGGAGATTCTCGCACAGTTATTAGTCTTCCGTGGAGTAACTGGGATGATTATGATCCTATTATAATTGATTATTCTTATGAAAAATTCAAAGAAATTATGAATAATCCAAAGAAGTTTGAAGCTCCTACAAAATTCAAATTAACTTCTGGTATCAAAATCACTATTAGTGTTGAAAAAATTATGAAAACAATTTTGGGAAACATGTATAATTTTATCATGGAGAAAGGTGATGTTACTTTCGGAAAAACTTTAATTAAAGCTGGTATTAAATGTGAGATCAAAGGTATTTTACATGGGGGAAGTGAGGATAATATAAATTGTGTAAAGGAAGAAAGTACTGATGATACAATTGTATTTTATGAAATGTGTAATTGGACTTTCGAAGATTCAACGTATGATTACAATATCAAAATTAAATATGATGGAAACACATATACAATTTCCTATGTTGAATGTTCACTTAAAAAGGACTATAACATGTTGACTAAGACTGTTGAGAAGAAGTTTGATGGAGGTATGATTGAGTTTAAGTAAAAAAATATTTGTTTAATTTCTTTTTTGTGTACTTCACTTAAAGAGAATTAGCTTAGTTGAATATCCTTTATTATTTCATTATATCCTCTAACTAATAAAGTATTAGTCTCAGAATGTAATACACCATTCTCGTCACAATTTCCGAATTGTGGATTTTCAATTATTGGACCATTATAAACATGTATATCATCAATAAAAGCATCAAAATCGCATATATTTTTTTGAATTTTTAGTTTTACAGGAATTCCTGGGGAAACTGGTTTTTGATAGCGAATAGACCAATCTGCAATAATACGAAGATAGTTGTCATTCGTTATTTGTATCATAGGAAATCTTGAAAATGAATTTGCGATGGTAGCGTATTTATTGTTTGGAACAATTACTGTATTTAGTGTAAAATTACTATTAATATAATTTGTTACTTCGGGACCATATAATTCATTATCTATTCCAGGAATAAGTTTATTAACATCACTTGGTTTTGTATAAAGAATTCTGTTTAAGTTTTCTGGAGTTGGTTCGGGCTCTGGTATAACCGGATCTTCTCTAAAGAATATGTATGTTCCAAGAGATAATGATATTAAAAGTAGTATACTTAGAAAAATAGTTTTTGATTTCATTATATACTTTATATATTGAAAATTGAATAAGTTTTAAATAAAAATTAATACACATTATGTTTGGATTTATTATTGGTGATACAAAAGCGTTGCTTAAACTTGTTTGTAGAAAAATTTATTTTTACAACGAAAAAGAAACTATTATGTATGACAACATTGATGATTTAGATATCGATAAAGAATTCAGGGGTTATTATGTTTCATTTGATTTTTACGATGATATTATACCACCAGTGTTTCAAAGTAGTGCTAAAGACTGGTTATTTTATATTAAAATGAGTAGATTTCGATACAAAAAAGATAAAATGATTGTTATTACAATGGTTAAGTTTGATACATTTATGATTCACTTTGAAGATACTATAATTTCACTTGAATCTTTGAATAATTTTACTAGTTTCGTCAATGAATTAATGATTAATGAAGATAACAGGGTTAACGAAATCAGTAAAATAGGAACCCTTACATAAAATTGAATATTTAAAGATATCTTTTTTATTTATATCACAACGAATTAAAACGTGTAATGGAATTTCTTCCACCAGTTTCGGAAGAACAGCAATCTGTTATTAATGCATTGAAAAATGGCAATAATGTAGTGGTTGATTCAGTTGCAGGTAGTGTAAAAACTACTACCGTAATGCATGCTGCTAGTCAAATAAATAAAGAATTTTTGCTATTAACATATAATGCAAAACTTAAATTAGAAAGCAGACAGCGGGCTGAAACTCTTCAATTATATAATCTCGAAATTCATAGTTACCACGCTTTTGCAGTTAAGTATTATCACGAAAGATGTTTTGATGATGAAGCGCTGTATTCAATTATCGATAACAATATCAAGCCAAAAAGGGTGAATAAGTACGACATCATTATTATTGATGAAGCGCAAGATATGGTTTATGAATATTTTAAATTGGTTCAAAAAATTGTGAAGGATTTCAAGATTAAACCACAAATTTGTTTAATTGGCGATGTATATCAGAATATTTACAGTTTCAAAGGAGCAGATGAGCGATTTATGACTTTGGGATCTAGATTATTTAGATTTAATGATTTTGAATGGTCTTATCTTAAATTATCAGTCAGTTACAGAATTACCAAACAAATGGCGACATTTCTTAATAACTGTGTTTTGCAAACAAACAGGGTTAAAGCAATTAAGAATGGTGCACCTGTTGATTATGCTATTTTAGATATTCATCGACCTGGTAGTATCATTAAGAATATTATTATGCCATTATTGAACCAATATAAATATGAAGATATCTTTTTGTTGAATTCTAGTATTAAAAGTGCAAAGAGTCCAGTGGCAAAGGTAACTAATTTATTAAGTAATAGTTTTAAAATCCCTATTTATGCACCTATCAGTGAAGAGGAAATTATTCGAGATGATGTAATTAAGGGCAAAATGGTTGTTAGCACATTTCATCAGACAAAAGGTCTAGAGCGTAAAGTCGTTATTGTCTTTGGATTTGATGCATTTTATTACAATTATGGTAATAACAAAGACAAGGATACTGAAGTTTGTCCTAATGATGTTTATGTTGCGCTAACACGGGCTAAAGAGAAACTAATTGTGCTTCATAATTGTAAAAATGATTTTATGCCGTTTGTTGATAATACAATGTTGGAAGGAAGGGTTAATTTTGTTGGTAATGCGAAAATTAAAGAGGGAAAGATCAATAAATCAAAAAGTAATAGTATGAGTGTAACACAATTAGTTGAGAGACTTAGTCCCGGTGTAATAAAAGAATGTATGAAACACATTAAGATCAGACATGTCAAAGAACCTGATCGCTTTATTGATATTCCTCGAATCACGAAACAGGGTTATTTAACAGAAAATGTGGCAGAAATAAATGGAACAGCTATTGCTTCTTATGCTGAATTAAAGACAAAGGGAACAATGACAATTTATGAAAAACTAAAGGAATTAGCACTATTTAATGGACAAAAGGTGTCGAAAAGTGGATTAGTTTTTCAGAATGAGTTATTTGACTTCTTTGATGATGGTGATATTAAATCAGTTAGTCCACAAATGTTATTACAGATCGCGAATCATTATTGTGCTGACGCAAGTAAATATACGCATAAAGTAAACCAAATTAAGGATTATAGTTGGTTAACAAAGGAATCATTGGATCGCGCTGTTAATCGTGTAAAGCGTAATATATCAAAAGAGGCTGAATATGAAATTCCTGTTGCTTTACGATTTGATAAAAAGCAAATTGATGGTTTTGTTGATTGTATTGATACACAATTTAACCATGTATGGGAATTTAAGTGTGTGGATAATCTGAAGAGTGAGCATGTTTTACAGCTGGTTGTTTATGCTTATATGTTGGATCAACAATTCAAAAAAATGGATGTGGAATATGATATTACAAAGGTTAAATTGTTGTTGTTTAATATTTTAAGTGGAGAGATCTTGAAAGTGTATTATGATGAAGAAAAATTCAAAGAAGTACTCAGTATTTTGATAAAGGAAAAATTTAAGAAAGAATATAAGATTAGTGACAATGAGTTTATTGCGAAAGTATTAGAATAAATAATAATTAATATTTATATAGAAAATGAATTTTTTGAAGCTGATTAAAGACAATATAGGCTTTATTATTGCAACAATTATATTTATGTTAGGGACTGGATTATTTGTATGGTACGTAGTTAATTATAATTATAAAGAGTCGTGTAGTGAAACATTGTGTCAAATTGTTGATGGAGAAAGAATCTGTGAAACAAAAGAAATACCTTGTCCGTAAAAAATGACTCTTTTTTTGACAAAGTTTTTTAGATTTTTTTATCTCTCAACACACAATAAAATTGTGTGTGTTTATACTCTTTCATATTTAATTAAAATAATAAATAATAAATATAATAAATAAATAGTAGGAAAATAGTAGAAAAGATCCAATAAATTAGTGGACCAAAATTTGAAAAAGTGCTTTTTTAATTTTTTAATTTTAGTTGTATATTTGCGACAACTAATTGCATCAAATATACAACTAATTGCATATTTGCGACAACTAATTGCATCAAATATGCAATTATTATGACATTTGTGTAATAATTTGTGTAACAATTTTAAAAGGAAATTTTATGTTATATTATATAAATGATTTGTTGTTCTTCTTGTGGAAAAGAGTTCAAATTTCAGTGTCTTTTATTAAGACACTGTGAAATTAATAAAAATTGTAGAGAAAAAATTAAATTAATAGATACAATAGATGGACTTAAAAAGCGCGAAGAAAAATATTATAAACTTAAGAAATTTAGTAGACAATTGTTTGATGATAAAAAACTATTAGAACAAAAAAATAAAAAGTTATTATCCAAAATTAAATCTTTAGAAAGCAAATTATCAGAAATAAAACATAAAAATGAAATAGCTGAAAGCAAATGTGGTGTATATGAGAAAATGTCTGGAACTGTAAATAATAATAACAGTAATAATATTCATAAAACTATTATTAATAATAACACTATTATCCAGGATTTTAGTATTAAACCAGCATCAGCTTTTAATGTAGATACCAAAGAATTAACTGATATAATATATAATAAAGATATATTAGAAGTTTGTAAATACATATTTGAAAAATATTATTGGACTATTCCTCCTAATATTCGTGTTGCAGATCAATCGCGGAAAAAAATATATGTTTCAAAAGGGAACAAATGGGTTCAAGAAAATGTGAAAGAATTATCACATCAGCTTTTCCACAAAAGTTTGAAACCAATGGCTTATCGATGTATAAATGATAAAATAGATGAACATAAGGATTTTGTTGACAATCCTATAAATGTGTTGAAACCTGATGAAAGGGATAATCACTTTGATGAATTACTTAAGTGGGATATAATTAAGCAATTATGGGATGATTTTGATACTCCTAATTTACAAGGTACATTAATGATGTCAGTAGATAATTTAACTAATAAACTAAAAAATTGATTAGGTGTTGAACTATGTATTCAACACCTAGATTCTTTTAATAATGACTGAAAATATCTATGCAATTCAATGTGAAAATAATAAATGGTATATTGGTAAATCTTCTAATTGTAGTAGAAGATTTAATGAACATATGTCTGGAAATGGTTCTTTCTGGACTAAAAAATATAAACCAATTAATATTATTGTGTTAAAAGAAAGTACTGGTATGTTTGATGAAGATAATACAGTACTTGAATATATGATTAAATACGGAATTGATAATGTTCGTGGCGGATCTTTTACTACTATGGAATTAAGTGATAGTCAAAGAGAGCAATTAACAAAGCAAATTGCTACAGCTACTAATGCATGTTTTTATTGTCAAAGTAAAAAGCACTTTGCTAATGAATGTGAAGATGCTCCGAGAATTAAACTGGGTTTAGATAAAATTGATTATCAAATTTTGATTGATTATATCAAAAATAGTAATCCTTCATGTGTATTTAAAAGAGTTGGTGATAAAATGATGATTGGTAATAATTATCGTTTAGTAGATATTAATGAATATCCTGTGACTAAAAATATAATTAAAATGATGAAAGAAACAAAAAATGGTTTTGTTTTTGATAAAAGTCGGAATTTTAATGATAAAGATCTTTTTCTAGCAAGAATGTATTATCAATTTAATAATATACATTTGACTCAAAATACAAACACTTCAATTCAGACACATACTTCTCCTAATATTCATATACCTCAATTATTAACCAAAGTTGTTAACATTCCTTCAATTCAGACTCAAACAAATCCTCGTATTTCTCCCAAACCTAGAGTTGACAATTTTACTGCCTGTTATCGATGTGGAAGAGAAGGTCATTGGATTAATAGTTGTTATGCAAAGACTACTGTTGATGGTGAATATATTCAAGAATCGGATGATGATAAAGAATACATTGAAGACAGTGAATCAGATTACTGAGTAAAAATTGATTATTCTTTTTATTCTTCTATCAATCCAATAAAAAAATGCAACAAATCGTTGAACAGTACAAACAATGTGTAGCCAATAAACAAGAGTGTTATTGGCATTTTACTAAAAAAGGTTCATATAGTTTCTTTCCACCAGATGATAATGGTTGGTATCAAGCAACTGAAAGTTTTAATTGGGAATGGTATTTTTCTAAAAAAAGCAGACCACAAAGATTTTGGGGAATGATGTGGAGTGATTTTATGCACTCAACACTTAGTGAAGAGTTAAATGTTATTCAAGAAAAAAATACTCATCATTGTTGGATGAAATGTGATAAAGAAGGTAATATTAAAATTGCTTGTGTTAATAATGAAACTAAAGAAATTTATACATCTTTTAGTGAAGGACTAAGACATATATTGTTTAATTAAAACAATGAAATATTGATATTTTCTCCAATAAAATCAATCGGAATTCCGTCAGATGTATCAGACTCAATGTTTGATACATTTATTTTTTTGAAACTACAATTCTTGCTACTTACAATAGCAATTCCTCTTGATACATTACCGTGATAAGCATCATCGCCATTTGTACATTCCACACCATTTTCTTTTTCTGATTCACTTAGTGCACCATGATTTTTGATGTCTTTAACAATTAGTCCTTCACACTGAACATCAGTGGCTCCAGATAAGAAAAGACCAATATTACCTTTCATATCGTGAGCCATTGAATCGGCATGACATTTAAAGTAATGAGTACCGTTTATGGATGTATCATTACCAGCAGCCCATGCAATTACGTCAGCATCAATACTGGTTCCACCACGTTGTGCTGCACCAACACCCACTGCGGCAATATAAATTTGTGCATTAGAAAGTACATCAGGTTTGTATGTTCCATCTTCATTAGTTACATCCAAAATACGAAATACATCACCAACTGGACCTTTTTGTAAATTCATACCATAATTAGATACACTGGCTTCATCAGTAAGTGCAACTACTTCATGTGGTGTTGATACTAAATTTTCAATTCTTATATTTTCTAGACAAATGTTTTCATTACCACCTTCAAGAGTACTTCTGTCTTGAATAAAACCATCAACTGCTACTCCAAAAGTATTAAAGAGTCCACCGTAAACACTACCATCAAGTCCAACTTTTGTATTAACAAAGAGATCTTGTGCTTCTTGCGAAAATGATCCTATTCCATTAATTACAACATCAAAAACATTATTCATGACCGTTTGGAGTTCATTGAGAATATCTTGTCCTGTCTTTGGAGTGCCGCGAATATTAATACTGGGTCCTGGTGCACCGTTGTCATCAATGATTTTTTGTACAAATGAACGAACGAATCTAGCTTGTGAATATGTGCCCATAACTGATGGTGCTGGATCACTTGTGGTAACAACAATATTTTTGAAAAGTACATTCTTTGAACCATTAAGTCCCCAACCAGCAAATTCGAAATTCTCGAAGGTTACGTCTTTAACAATTACGTTTTCTGCAGAATTACCATGCAGTCCGTGATGTGACGATGCACCAAGAGTACCATTGCGAATTATGACATTCCTTGGGTACTTAACGGTATTGCCGAAATTACTGGGACCTTGTGTGGGGACAAATGGAGAACTACCAAGTTCAATACAGGCGAAGAAACGTTGTTGGAGTTGATGTGCTGGTGATTGTTTAATTGAGTGTCCATTTAGATTAATAACAACATTGTCGGCTTCCACCGCTATGGCTGCGAAAAATCCAAGATGATAAGGACCTAATGGTGCAATGGGATAATCATTGTCATCAATTTGTTGTTGTGTTGGCATATAATCATCATCGGGATTAGGATCAAATACGATGTCTTCGCCTAATTGATAATGTCCACTGGAAGTAATTCTCAAAGTTCCGTTGATAAAATCAGCGTTTGTTAAAATAACAGGAAGTGTATTAAGTTCTAAATTGTATAAATGTGTATCAAGAAGTTTCAGCTTTTGCGATTTCCCACTAGGTGGTTGCCATTCTACACCATTTTCTGCTTTGGAATCCGCAGTTAATACATATCCATCACAACCTGCGGGAATTTTTTTGAGTGATGTACCGTCACAAGTAACTAAATCACCTTTACTTGATACATCCATCACTGTAGAGATTTTTGTCCATTCTGTATATCCATTACCATCGCTTTGGAGAATGTCTCCAGAATTTCCTTCAATTGTTGGTAAATTGAAATCTAAACCATTAATTACTGTTTGATTCTTCTTTAAGTCTTTAACATCATCAGCAATATCATTAAGTCTTGTTGAAAGTATATTCATGAATTGGATGTATATAATAAGTGTTTAAAAAAATAAAAATTAGCTTTGTTCTTTTCTATTAGCCAATTCTAACATAATTACTTCAATCTTGATAACATTCTGTCTTAAGACATCAGTATCACTCAAATTATATATTAATTCGACCATAAATCTTTGCAATACATCAGTATTGATATATTTTACTATTTTTTTCAGTTCTTCTCTTGTGTAGATTTGGGTTTCCAGTATGTATTTATATATTTTGTGTTTATTTTCATCATCAAAATGAGTATTGATGAACTTTTCTACAATGTCGAATGTCCATTCGTCGGAATTATTAAGAAAGGTGATAACTAAATTAACAGTATCCATTGTTCTATTGTGAAATACAAATTATTTCATTTTTTTCTTGTGTAAATACAAAAATAAAAATTAAAAGTATAATACTTGAAATTGTGGTGTATTTTTTATAGTTGTATAAACATAGTAAATAATCGAGATTTTTACAATTATATCAATTATAAATACACATATTACACTAAAATCTAGATTAAAGTCAGAATAATTATTAATACACCCACAAGATTATCTAAATCGTATGGGTTTCTTTGATTAATTTGATTGTATAATGGTGGTAAATCATCTTGATCAATATCTAATCCATTTATCTTTTGATTAAATTTTTCAATATCAAAACTATTAATTAATATATTATCATCATTCATTGTAATTGTTATTGTAAAATTATGTTTTTCAGATTTAACATAGAAAATTAAAT
>Ga0180431_10004081_pt1 | contig 18413 bp, 17 predicted proteins | sample SS_ome_11_FD_132459 | JGI IMG/M metagenome (GOLD analysis project Ga0180431, IMG submission 132459) | Hypersaline lake sediment archaeal communities from the Salton Sea, California, USA - SS_1_MS_1 metaG | ecosystem: Environmental > Aquatic > Non-marine Saline and Alkaline > Hypersaline >... | reverse complement strand
GCATTGCCCGTTATGACACGGCCCGGTTCCAGGATAAGGGTCAGATCCTCCATTTTTATCTCTTCTTTAATGGCCCTGGCATACGCCTTGGGGTGAGGAGGCTCTTCTCTATCATAGGTAATCCCAAGACCTCCGCCAAGGTCCAAATAATCAATCTGCATGCCGGATTGCCCCAGCTCCCTGATCAGTTTTTTCAATTTCCTGAGTGTATCGATAAAAGGGCTTATCTGGGTAAGCTGCGATCCAATATGGCACGAAACCCCGGCAACCTTCAGATTCTTCAAACCCGCTGCCACAGCATACTGTTCACGGGCCTCACGGATGTCAATTCCAAATTTGTTTTCTTTCAGGCCAGTAGAAATATAAGGGTGAGTCTTTGGATTCACATCCGGATTGACTCGGATTGCCATCCTCGCCTTCTTTCCCATTTTCCCCGCTACTTCATTAAGCCTTAATATCTCCTGAATAGACTCAACATTAAACATGAGAATGTCTGATTTGAGGGCATATTCAAGGTCTTCAACACATTTACCCACCCCGGAATAGACAATTTTTCCGGGCTCCATTCCTGCCCGCAATGCCCGGTACAGCTCTCCACCGGAGACAATATCTCCTCCTCCCCCTTCCCCGGCAAAAAGTCTAAGGATAGCCAGATTGGAATTGACTTTAATGGAAAAACAGGTCAGGTGTTTCATGCCGCTAAATGCACCGTCAAAGGCCGTGAAGTGTCGCAGCAACGTCGCATGAGAATAGACATAAAAAGGGGTCCCTACTTCCCGGGCCACCCTGGCAACCGAAACCTGTTCACAGTAAAGCGCTTTATCACTGTAGTTAAAATGGTGCATTTTCTTGGATTGACTATTTAAAACCGTTTACTTCTCAATAGACAACCGTCAATCATCAATCAATATTTTTACACGATTCGAGGACGGACCTGGCGTCCCTTTTGGCCCCAGTAGACGGACCTTAAAGAAGTGGATCCCCCTTGTCTGTATCTGCCGGAGCTGGCAGCGGAATGTATCCCCTCTAATAACCCCCGCCTTTATTTCCTCAAGTACCCCATATTCAATGGGACAACCTTCACAGGGCGGATCGATCAGATCATACCGGGCGTGGTAAACGATGCAGCCTGATGCGTCTGGATCTTTTCCATCTTCACCACGACGAGGGGCCACATCCCCTTTCAGATAAACAACCCCGTCCTTCCATTCACCCGTCAGGTGTGTGACCTTTAAAGCAGGTTTTCTTTCAGGCAAAAATGGCGGGGCTTTTTTACCACACGCCACTAGAGCCAGGAAAATTACCCCAAAAACAAAAAGGGGAAGCCCCCACTCCCGTTTCAAAGTCTCAGCTCCTGTTTGGCCTTATCTATGCTCTTCCTGACCACCGCTGGTCCCGTCCCACCGGGCATATTCCTTTTGTCAAGAGAGGACGCAGGCTCAAGCCATTCGTAGACATCCTGCTTAATCTGTCCTGTAAAACGATGCATCTCATTCAGTGTAAGTTCATGAAGCTCTCTTCCTTGCTCCAGTGCAAAAAGGACCATATTTCCCACAATCTCATGGGCCTCCCGAAATGTTGTGCCTTTTCCAACGAGGTAGTCTGCAAGATCTGTGGCCACTAAAAACCCTTTTTCCGCTGACTTTTTCAGCTTTTCACCGTTAAAGGAAATCTCCCCAAGGAGCTTGCGTATTACATCGAGACAGGATTCCACCGTATCCACTGCATCAAACAGGGCCTCTTTATCTTCCTGCATATCTTTGTTATACGTAAGCGGAAGCCCTTTCATTGTGGTCAGAAGAGAGATCAAATGCCCGTAGACCCGACCTGTTTTCCCTCTAATGAGTTCGGGGAGATCCGGGTTTTTTTTCTGCGGCATGATACTGCTTCCCGTACAAAAGGCCTCGGAAATGCTGATAAAGCCAAACTCCTGGCTCGACCAGATGACGAGCTCCTCACTCAGCCGGCTGAGATGCATCATCAAGGTTGATGCAGCAAAAAGAAAATCCAGGACAAAATCCCGGTCACTGACAGCATCCATGCTGTTTTCGCTGATACGGTTAAAGCCCAATTCCCTTGCGACCATTTCCCGGTCAAGATCAAATGTCGACCCGGCCAGGGCAGCGCTGCCCAGGGGAAGGACATTCACTCTCTTGATACACTCGTGGAATCGTTCACTGTCTCTTTTTAACATTTCAAAATAAGCCAGTACGTGGTGGGCCACGAGGACAGGCTGTGCGCGCTGCAGATGCGTATACCCGGGCATCATCAGATCACAATTGTCTTCAGCGAGCCTGACAAGCGCTATCTGTGTTTCCCGGATCAATTCACAGATTCGGTATAAGGCGTCTCTTTCGTAAAGCCGAACATCCAGGGCTACCTGATCATTTCGACTCCTTCCCGTATGAAGTTTCTCGCCCACCGCCCCGATCTTATCCACCAGGACTTTCTCCACAAGGCTGTGGATATCTTCATAATCATCAAGCGAAAATTGGCCCTTATCCAGCTCTTCCTTTATCTCTTCGAGGCCCTTAAGGATAAGTGACAGGTCATCAACCGAAATAATCTCCTGCTTGGCCAACATCCGGCAATGGGCCATACTGCCCGCAATATCCTGGGCATAGAGGCGCCAATCAAAGCCTATGGAGGCATTGAATTTATTTACCAGAGCGTCCGTTTCCCCGCGGAACCGCCCCCCCCAAACCTTCCGAGTCATGGCATTAACCCTTTAGTATTTTCGATTGATTGCTTTTTAACCGCCAATAGTCCTCCCTTCAACTTGCCTTCCGGTTCTGTTCCAAAAGCCGTGCTATCTTAAGACGCAAACCGCTAAGCCGTATAAATCCTTCCGCGTCCTTTTGGTTGTAAACCTCATCGCTTTCGAAGGTGGCAAAATCAGGATCATAGAGTGATGATTCGGATTTTCTCCCAACCACCATGCAGTTCCCCTTATAAAGCTTTAATCTGACAGTACCATTGACACTTTTCTGGGTTTCATCGATAAAGACCTGCGTCTTTTCCCTTTCGGGAGAAAACCAGTATCCATAATAGATCATCTCTGCATATCGGGGGATAAGGGAATCCCGCATATGCATAACCTCTTTATCCATGGTAATGGATTCCATTGCCACATGAGCCTGTCTGAGTATTGTGCCCCCGGGGGTTTCGTAAATGCCTCTTGATTTCATACCCACGTATCGGTTTTCCACCATGTCAACGCGACCAATGCCGTTTCTTCCTCCCAGTCCATTCAGATGGGCCAACAGCTGCGCCGGCGTCATGCGTTCTCCGTCTACGGCTACAGGGTTTCCCTTTTCAAACTCAATTTCAATAAAAGTCGCTTTATCAGGGGCATCTTCAGGAGAAACAGACATGACAAACATATCCTGCGGGGGTTCCCTCCAGGTATCTTCAAGAATGCCGCCCTCAAAGCTGATATGCAACAGGTTTCGATCACTGGAATAGGGTTTTTCCTTGGTCACGGGCACGGGAATATTTTTAGAACGGGCATATTCCATAAGGTCTTCCCTGCCTCTGAATTCCCATTCTCTCCAGGGCGCAATAACCTTGAGGCTCGGTTCCAGGGCCATATAAGTCAATTCAAACCTCACCTGGTCATTTCCCTTGCCCGTGGCGCCATGGCAGACCGCATTTGCTCCCGTCTTTTTAGCCGTTTCCACCTGAGCCCTGGCGATTGGCGGTCTTGCAAGCGAGGTCCCAAGTAAATAGGTTGATTCATAAATGGCATTGGCTCTCATGGCAGGCCAAACAAAATCACGGACAAATTCCTCTCTCAAATCATCGACGATAGCTTCATCTGCACCCGTTTTAAGGGCTTTCTCCACTATGCCATTGATTTCTTCACCCTGCCCCACATCAGCAGCATAGGCCACGACCGGACACTTATAGGTATCTTTAAGCCAGTGCAAAATGACAGAGGTGTCGAGTCCTCCAGAATAGGCCAAAACGATTTTTTTAATCTCTTCACTCACTTTGTATTCTCCTTTAACTGATCCAGAACATTTTCAAGGGTTTCTAGCATCAGGTCAATCTCTTCCTTTTTAACAATGAGTGGCGGTATAAAACGAAGAACTTTTTCCTGAGTACAGTTAATCAAGAAACCCTTCTCCATCATGGCTTTCACTACCGGGGATCCCGGTCTCATCATCTCCACTCCCAGGATGAGGCCCTGTCCCCTGACTTCTTTTATGAAGTCATAATTCTTTGCCAATTCCTCCAGTCTCTTTTTGAAATAGTCACCCAACACCCGACAGTGATCGATCCATCCATCTTTCAGAAGACTCGTCACCACCGCCTCTGAGACAGCCGTGACCAAAGGGGTCCCTCCAAAAGTGGTGGCATGGCTTCCGGCACCAAAAGAATGACTTATTTCCTCGGTAGCGAGCATCGCACCGATGGGCAGGCCATTACCAAGTGCCTTTGCCAGGGTCATGATATCCGGCGTAACCCCGGAATGCTCATAAGCGAAAAGCTTTCCTGTCCTGCCCATACCGGCCTGCACCTCGTCAAAGATCAAGAGTGCTTTTCGATCCTGACAAAGGGCCTTAACGTCTTTCAAATAATCGGCATCAGGGACTATAACCCCGCCTTCCCCTTGGATGGGTTCAAGCATGACCGCGCAGACCGATTCATCCAGGGCCTGATCCAGGCTTTCGAGATCGTTAAAGGGGACAAATGTGAACCCTTCCAGTAAGGGGTTGTAACCGGCCTTTACTTTTTCCTGGCCTGTAGCCGAAAGCGTAGCCATGGTCCGGCCATGGAAGGAATCCTCCATAGATATAATTTGATGCCTTTGTGATCCGAACTTTTCATTTGCATACCGACGCGCAAGCTTGATAGCTGCCTCGTTGGCTTCAGCCCCGCTGTTACAAAAAAACACCCGATCTGCAAAAGAATTTTCCACTAAGAGTCGGGCCAATTCTGTCTGTGGCTTGGTGTAATAGAGGTTTGAAACGTGTACTAATTCCTTTGATTGACGGTCCAGGGCCTTGGTCACAATTGGGGAGCAGTGCCCCAGGGCGCATACCGCAATACCCCCAACAAAATCAAGATATGTCTTTCCGTCTTCATCCCACACCCGGCACCCCTCTCCTCGAACCAGTGTTAAAGGAAACCGCACGTATGTCTTAAACATGTACTTGTCTGCCAGATCTATCGTTGTTTTTTTCTGATCATTCATTTCTCATCCCCTTGCACAATCTCTGTACCGACGCCAACCTTTGTAAAAATCTCAAGCAAAATGGCGTGATCCTGTCGCCCATCGATAATGTGTGCCTTTCTAACACCACTCTTTAGCGCCTCCTTGCAACAATTTACCTTGGGTATCATACCCCCTTTGATGGTTCCATTGTCTACCAGTTGATCCACTTCCGCCGTTTTGAGGGTTGATATCAAGGTCTTATCTTTAGAGAGCACACCCTCCGTATCAGTCAAGAGAATTAGCTTTCTGGCATTAAGGGATGCTGCGATGTGCCCGGCCACCAGATCCGCATTGATATTGTATGTCTCCCCCTCTTCACCTGCACCGACAGGGGCAATGACCGGGATAAACCCGCTCTGGGTAAGACTCATGAGGACCCGATTGTCCACAGCGGTGATCTCTCCCACCATGCCAATATCGATGATCTCAGGCGGCTGATCGTTTCCTTTTTCCTTCAGATACTTCATCTTTCTGGCCGTAACAAGGAACCCGTCCTTACCGGATAGACCCACAGCACGGCCGCCGTTCCGATTGACGAGGGTTACGATCTCCTTATTGACCTTCCCCATCAAGACCATCTCGACCACATCCATGGTCTGCTGATCCGTAACCCGCATACCACCCACGAATTCTGTCTCTATGGACAGCTTTCTTAAAAAATCACCGATTTGGGGCCCACCGCCATGAACCACAATGGGGTTCATTCCCACATATTTCATCAAAATTATGTCCAGAGCAAAATTCTTCTTTAGCCGTTCGTCCACCATGGCATGACCGCCATACTTAACCACGATGGTAGCCCCATTAAATCTTTGGATGTATGGAAGGGCCTCAATAAGAACATTTGCAATATCTTTTGGATCATTTGGCATCTTAAAATTACACCTTTTTGCAACCGTTATAGGATATACCGGCTTAGGTTTTCATCCTCCAGTATGTCCGCCAGTTTTTCACCCACATATTTTTTGGTAATAGGCACACTTTTGGCGGTCATGTCCGGAGCATCATAGGATATCTCATCAAGCAATTTCTCCATGACTGTATGGAGGCGACGGGCTCCGATATTCTCCGTACGCTCGTTTACATCGCTTGCCATGCTGGCGATTTCTCTGACAGCCGACTCCTCAAACAAAAGTTCAATTCCCTCCGTGGCCAGTAAGGCCTTATATTGAATGATCAACGCATTTTGTGGCTCTGTGAGAATTCGAACAAAGTCTTCCATAGAAAGGGAATCCAGTTCCACCCGGATGGGAAATCTGCCCTGGAACTCCGGCAAAAGGTCCGAAGGCTTGCTTACATTAAAAGCGCCTGCCGCAATGAACAGGATATGATCCGTCTTAACCATACCGTATTTGGTGATAACCGTTGAACCTTCCACAATAGGCAGGAGATCCCGCTGTACTCCCTCTCGGGATACATCAGGACCATATGAAGACTCTGAGCCTGCAATCTTATCCAGTTCGTCCAGAAATATGATGCCATTTTGTTCTGTCATACGCACTGCGCTCTGGATCACCTTATCCATGTCGATGAGCTTTTGTGACTCCTCTTGAAATATGACTTCCCTAGCCTCTGGGATCTTCACACGCCGTTTCTTTTTTTTGGGTGGAAATATATTCCCAAAGACCTCCTTCACGTTAAACTCCATTTCTTCAAGGCCTGCTGCCGAAAATATCTCCACCATTGGAACATTGCTGTCGGTCACATCTAATTCCACATAACGCTCATCCAGCTTACCCTTTCTTAACATACGCCGCAATTTTTCGCGTGTGGACGAGCTTTCTGTTTTTTCCGTCCTTACCACTTCCAAAATTTTTTCTTTCTCCCTCTCCTCTTCATTACGGCCTTCTTCCTTCTTTCTGGGCAGTAGGATATCAAGTAGCCGTTCCTCTGCTAGTTCGTGGGCCTTCACCTTCACATTTTCCTGCTCCTCTTTTTTGGCCATATTGACAGCTAGTTCTGTAAGATCCCGGACAATGGCCTCCACATCACGACCCACATATCCCACCTCAGTAAATTTAGTGGCCTCCACTTTAAGAAAAGGAGATTTGGCGAGACGGGCCAGACGTCTGGCAATTTCAGTTTTTCCAACCCCTGTGGGGCCAATCATGATGATGTTTTTCGGTGCGATCTCATCCCTCAGTTCTGGAGGAACTTGCTGTCGGCGCCACCTGTTTCTCAGGGCGATGGCTACTGAACGCTTTGCCTGATCTTGTCCGATAATGTATTTATCTAGCTCTGAAACGATTTGTCTCGGTGTCAAAACCTTCATGAGTTCATCTTTTTCTGTCCCATCTTTTTTCATAACTGCCTCTGTGCTAAAATTGATGATTTTCACTTGCCCACCTGCGGCGGAACTGCACTAATTAGTGTCTGAACGAAAACTAGGAATTTTTTCCAAGATCAAGGAAGGCGAAAATTATAACCACAGGAACACATTTAGTATTTCGAGGATTATAATTTAAGCCTGACGCTGAGATTGGGAAAAATAACAGTTTTCGGTCGGGCACTAATTAAGGATGCGGCTCAAACCTCAGGTTGAAGTTCATGGATGACGACCTCTTCATTTGTATAAACACAGATAGACGCGGCTATCCTCATGCCCTCACGCGCAATTGCATCAGCGTCCAGGTCGGAATGGTCCACGAGTGCACGGGCAGCCGCAAGGGCAAAAGGTCCACCCGAGCCAATGGCAGCCACGGATTCATCCGGCTCTATCACGTCCCCGGTGCCGGATATGATAAAGATATGCTCCTTATCCATGGCAAGCAGTAATGCCTCAAGTCTTCTGAGGATTTTGTCTGTTCTCCAATCTTTGGCCAATTCAACAGCCGCCCGGGTGAGATTCCCATTATAAGTCTCCAACTTTGCCTCCAGCCTCTCAAACAGGTTAAAGGCGTCAGCCGCTGCACCGGCGAACCCCACTATCACCTTGTCTTTGAACATATACCGAACCTTTGTGGCCTTTTGCTTCATAATCGTATCCCCAAGGCTCACCTGCCCGTCTCCTGCCATTACGGCCCTTCCATCTTTTCTGACCGCGAGAATTGTGGTCGCTCTTATTTTCCCAAAGGTATTTTGATTCATGACATGGGTATCCTCTTTAACACGTTCTAATTATTCGTTCCCGGTAATGAAACGAGGGAGTGGATGGACACGAGAACGAAAAAATAGCTCCTTCACCCCATCGCGCTTGCGTGCTTTTTTTATCGACTCCTCGGATGTGCCTTGTCATAGACTTCCATAAGCCTATCAAGGCTTACATGTGTATATTTCTGTGTGGTGGAAAGGCTCTCATGCCCCAGGAGTTCTTGCACTGAGCGAAGATCAGCGCCCCCATCTAACAGATGGGTGGCAAAGGTGTGCCTCATAGAATGGGGGCTAACATCAGCGGTTAGACCACTCTCAATGGCATATTTCTTAATAATCCTCCCTATACTTCGCCCGGAAAGCCTCTTCCCTCGAAAATTGATAAAAAGAGGCTCACTCTGGGGGATATCTACATTTTTTCGTCTAAGAAATTGAGTCGCCTCCAGGTATTTTTTAACGGCCTTTATGGCCTGTCTGCCAATAGGTACAATTCGCTCTTTATCCCCTTTGCCGATGACCCTGGCCAGGCGTTCGTCAAAATCAATACTGGATAGGGTAAGGGCCTCAAGTTCACTCACACGAAATCCGCAAGAATAAAGCACCTCCATAATCGCCAGGTCTCTCAGGGCCAGCGGTTTTTCCGTATCAGGTCTCTCGAAAAGCCTGAAAACCTCATCTACAAGAAGATACGTGGGCATGTTTTTTTCTAACTTGGGCGTTGCAATATCTGCTGCAGGGTTCCACTGGGTTAAACCTTTCCTCTCCAAGAAAAGGAAAAATGAACGAACGGCAGAAAGCTTACGGGCAATGGTAGACCGCCGGAACTGCCCATAAAGACTCCCAAGATACGCCCTGATGACATGAGCATCAATTCTTTCAATACCTGCGTCGAAATTTTCGCCTTCAGATCGTTCTTCTCTTAAGACCACAAATTCTGAAAACTGCCTCAGATCAATCTTGTAATTTCTTATTGTGTGCTCAGAATACCTCTTTTGATTTCTCAGGTACTTAATAAATTGATCTATGAGGTCATGGCGCAGCAAAATGAGCACATCCGATTCTTTTGGTTAGCGTTTTTTTAGTTGTTTTTGATTCAAAAACTATTTAGTCTAACACATCTATATTAATTGGCAATTAAAAAATAGGGCCACACATTCTTATCTTGACTTTACCGTACACAGGGCATTAATCTTACAAAAAAAATAAAATTTTAGAACAATCGGGAAAGGATTTTCGCATGGAAAAAAGAGCTGAACAGTTAAGAAATGTAGCCTTCATCGCTCACGGGGGGTCAGGCAAAACTTCTTTGGCCGAAGCCATTCTTTTTAATGGAAAAGCAACCACAAGGCTGGGCAAAGTCGATGATGGCACGTCAAACCTGGATTTTGAACCTGAAGAAATAAAGAGAAAAATTACAATTAGCACATCTTTTCATCACTGCAACTGGAAAAAACACACGATCAATCTGATTGATACACCAGGAGACGACAATTTTCTTTCAGACACCAGACTTTCAATGCAGGCGGCCGATGGTGTGGTATTAGTCATAGATGCAACCGACGGCGTAAAGGTGGGAACAGAAAAGGTCTGGGCCTTTGCAGATGAATTGCAGCTCCCTAAAATCATCTTCATCAATAAACTGGACAAAGAAAGATCCGATTTCTTCAAAATTGTTGAAGAAAGCTCACGGACTCTTGATGTCAAGGCAACGCCGGTATTTCTTCCCATAGGTGCTGAGGACAAATTTGAGGGGATAGTCGACCTAATCCGAATGAAGTCCTACCGTTACAGCAAGGATGGCAGTGGAAAATTCGAGAGCGGAGACATACCCACCGATATGGAAGATATCGTCAGTGAATGGCGTGAAAAAATAATAGAAAACATTGTTGAAGCCAACGACGACCTCATGGAAAAGTATCTGGAGGGGGAAGACCTCTCCACCCGGGAGATTGAGGAAACGCTCATACAGGGCATCAAATCGGGCATAATCATCCCAACGGTCTGCGGATCTGCCACCTTGAACCTGGGTATTCCGCAACTGATGGATCTTATTGTCCAGGGGCTCCCCTCGCCTATTGAAAAAGCGCCACGGGAAGGGACCCAACCTGGTGGAAAAGACGTTGTAGAGCGACCCCCCACAGTTGACGCGCCGTTTTCCGCCCTGGTGTTTAAGACCATTGCCGACCCATTTGCCGGACGACTTACCCTTTTAAGGGTTTTTTCAGGGACGACCAAATCGGATTTGACACTATATAACGCCAATAAAAACGCCAAGGAGAAGTTCAATCAGCTTCTTCTCATAGAAGGCAAAAAACAGCAGCCAGTGGAAATGGCTGGCCCGGGAGATATTATCGCCATCGCCAAATTAAAAGAGACATCCACAGGAGATACGCTGTGCTCCCCTGATGATCCTATCATCTATAAACCCTCTGAACCGCTGCCATCTGTTATATCTTATGCGGTTGAAGCAAAAGTCAAGGGCAGTGAAGACAAGGTGTTTAGTTCTTTGGCAAAACTTCTCGAAGAAGACCCCACGCTCAGACTTAAGAGAGACCAGACGACCGCTGAAACACTCCTTTCCGGCACAGGGCAGATACATCTGGAAACCACGTGCGAAAAACTGCAACGAAAATTCGGGGTGGAGGTTAATCTGAATCCTGTTACGGTCCCTTACCGGGAAACCATCAAAAAACCGGTGCAAAAAGTCATCTACCGCCATAAGAAGCAGACGGGTGGCAGGGGCCAATTTGCTGAGGTCCATTTTGATGTTTTTCCTTTGGAAAAAGGTGCAGGATTTGAGTTCGATGAGGCCCTGACCGGAATGAATGTCCCCAGAAATTTCGTGCCTGCTGTGGAGAAAGGACTTAACGAGTCACTTACAAGCGGCACCCTGGCCGGCTACCCTGTCGTGGACCTGAAGGTCCGGTTCTTTGACGGTAAATCCCACGATGTGGACTCCTCCGAAATGGCATTCAAGATAGCAGCCAGCATGTGCCTCAAAAAGGCCATGCAGGATGCAAACCCTACCCTTCTTGAGCCCATCATGAAAATGGAGATTACAATCCCGGAGGATGTGATGGGCGATGTGATGGGCGACCTGAACGGTCGACGCGGAAGGGTCCTTGGAATGGACAGTCAGGGAAAATACCAGGTGATTAAGGCCAATGTGCCGATGGCCGAAGTCCTGCAGTACGCGCTGGATCTCAATTCAATAAGTGGAGGTCGTGGAACATTTCAGATGGAGCACTCCCATTATGAGGAAGTCCCTGCCCAGCTTGCAGAAAAAGTGATTGCAGCGGCTAAGGATAAACAATAAACCCAGAATGGACAAACAGTTTACAGCCGGTATCCTGACTATCAGTGACAAAGGGTCCGTTGGAAAAAGAAAAGATGAGAGCGGAGATATTGTCGCTGATATGCTTGAGAAATATGGGTTTCTCGTACTGAGGAAGAAAATCATCCCTGACAATCGGCAGGAAATTGAAGATACGCTTGTAGAGTGGGTTGACAGAGACAGGTTATCCTTCATCGTCACTTCTGGAGGAACCGGCCTGAGCCCAACGGATGTCACCCCCCAGGCCATGGAAAATGTCATTGATTATGCGGTTCCCGGCATGGCAGAAGCCATGCGGGCCGCCAGCCTGAACAAAACGCCCCATGCCATGATCTCCCGTGCCATGGCGGGTGTCAGGAACCGTTCCCTCATCATTAATCTTCCTGGAAGTCCGGGCGGGGCAAGGGACAATCTTTCTGTCGTACGCCCCGCCTTGAATCACGCCCTTTTAAAGCTGTCTGGTGACACCTCTGACTGCGCTGTTCAGACCTAAATCTCCTCTTTATTTTATCCCTAATTTTATTGCCCGTTCAGAAAGCTAAGAGTGCGGTGATGGGGTCTTTTTGGTGTTGGAGACCGCTGAAGCCTTTTCCGGATACAACCCCAGCACACCTTCCGCCGAAGCCTGGCAGATGCCGCGTTCGGTGATAAGACCGGTCACAAGGCGGGCGGGAGTGACATCAAAGGCGTAGTTCCCTGCCGGACTGTCTTCAGGTGTCAAAAGAACCCTCTTCAGTTCTCCGTCGTGGAGGCCTTTGATATATTTAACCTCAGACGCATCACGTTCCTCAATGGGGATTTCCCTTAGGCCGTCACGAATCTTCCAATCAAATGATGAAGACGGCAAGGCGACATAAAAGGGGATGTCATTGTCCTTTGCGGCTAAGGCCTTGAGGTATGTACCAATCTTATTCGCCACATCGCCGGTGTAAGTTGTACGATCCGTACCGGTGATGACCATATCCACCATCCCGTGCTGCATCAAATGCCCCCCCACATTATCAACGATGACCGTATGGGGCACACCGTGCTGACTTAGTTCCCATGCGGTCAGGGATGCCCCCTGGCTCCTGGGTCGGGTTTCGTCAACCCAGACATGGACCTTTATCCCACGGTCATAGGCTGCATATATCGGCGCAGTGGCCGTGCCATAGTCAACAAAGGCCAACCAGCCAGCATTACAGTGGGTTAAAACATTTACCACGTCACCATTTTTCCGCTGGCTGATTTCTTCTATGATCCCTACACCGTGTTCTCCAATGCGGCGGCAGAATTCTGAATCCTCATCCGCAATAGTCTGGGCCGTATCCCGCGCCATGCGGATCCTCGCCCCGAAGCCGCCATCGCATGCGCTAATGGCATCAAGCTGTCGCTTGACCGCCCATTCGAGATTGACTGCCGTTGGGCGAGTCGCTTTTAGTTTTTCACCATCGGCCACTAATTGGGCCATAAATGCCTGCTCAGAGCCGCGTGGCGCATGCAAGGCAGCGATATACATGCCATAACCTGCCGCAGCCCCAATCAATCCTGCGCCGCGAACATGCATATCCCTGATCGCACGGGCGACTTCATCCACATGAGTAAGGTCTTCGATGATAAACTTGTGAGGGAGGCGCCGTTGATCAATAATCTGCACTATGTTTGGTTGATTTCCCTTGAGCCAGATCGTCCGGTAGTGTTTGCCGTCAACATTCATCTGTAGATCCTTTCTTCGACAAAGGCCCCAAATTGGTTTTAAGATATGTTTTTGCGAAGAACAACCCGCATAAAAACACAATAATTTTTTTTAACATGATCACGCACAAATTTCAGCTCTAAAAACAAGATGAAGGCAAATGATCCTTTACAGATAGAGCGGCCATGACATTCACCCTATGATTGATCATTGACACATAAACCCTGTCTTTTTTATATTCCTTGCTAAACAAATAGGATCTTTGTGACAAAACTACACCGTGATTTTATTCTATTGTTATTAATGAGGTGAAATAATTGAAAATTTCCATGTGGTATAACAACAAAGACATAAGAGTGGAAGAGGTTCCAACACCAACACCTGGGCGAAAAGAAATTCTCGTCAAAGTCATGTCCTGTGGAATATGCGGAAGTGATATAGTCGAATGGTACCGGCTGCCAAGAGCACCATTGGTGTTAGGCCATGAGATTGGGGGTGAAATCGTTGAAGTGGGCGGATCTGTAAAGAAGCTCAGGCCTGGAAACAGGGTTTTTGTTGCGCCTAAGGTCCCATGCATGAAATGTGACTACTGCAAAAATGGGCATTATCCCGTGTGCTCAACTATCAAAGATAGAATGCCGGGGGGGTTTGCAGAATATGTTCTTGTTCCAGAAAGTCTGGTAGAAAACGGGACCTACCGACTACCAGGCAATGTAACCTTTGACCAAAGCACTTTTATTGAGCCTCTTGCATGTGGGGTCAGAGCACAGAGACTTGCCGGGCTAAAAGATGAGCAAATTTTTATGGTTATCGGGTGTGGCATGTCAGGGCTTCTTCACATAAAGCTTGCCAAAGAAAAGAAATGCCGGGTTATCGCCACTGATATCAATAAAAAAAGACTTGAAACGGCAAAGCAGTTCGGCGCAGATTTTACAATCAATGCAAAAGAAGACGTTCCTGAACGGTTGATTGCCGAAAATAACAAAAAAGCGGATGTTGTGATGGTATGCGCTTCAGCTGTTTCTGCAGTTGAGCAGGCATGGAAGTGTGTGGATAAAGGTGGCGTTGTGGTTTTCTTTGCTGTTCCTGGACCGGACAAGGCGGTTACAATCCCTATCAATGATTTTTGGACAAAAGAGGTTAGTATGATCACTTCATACTATTGCGGGCCACCAGATATTGTTGATGCAATAAAACTTATTGAATCAGGAAAGATAAAAGTAGATGACATGATTACCCATAAACTGCCATTAAAAGATACGGCTAAAGGGTTTCAATTGGTCAGGGATGGCCATGAATCACTAAAAGTTATCATAAAGCCAAATGAGTAAAGCATCCACCTGCTAACACCTAACGGATGTTTGACTTTTCCCCTGCCAATCATATCAATTTTACGAACTTTTGGTTGAAAAGTGCTACGCTGACCGCTAATGGCTGATTGCTCCCAATTGAGCGGTCTCGCTCAATTGAGGGAATACATTTCCACAAACCAATCTCAAATTCAGTCAGGTAAGCATTTTTAAGAAGGCTACAAAACTACCGTCGCGCAATAGGGATTTCAAAACGACTTTCAAACAAATTTTGCTTTCCATCTCTTGATCTTCTCCGCGGGCCAAGACACACAAAATGCAGGTCTGCCTTTCATGACCATCTGCATGCAGTCATCGCCGCAGTCTGGTTTGCAGTGGATAATGTCGTCATCCCGCCCGTCATAGACCTTTTTCGGCCATTGCGGATCTGCCCAGAGGACTCTCGCCAGGCCAATCAAGTCGGTCTTTCCCTCAGAGATGGCCTGGTCTGCAAACGCCCCGGTAGCCAAGCGACCTGCGGCAATAATCGGCACATTTACCTTTGCGCGAACCTCTGCGGCCAGATTCAGCATGTAGCCTTCCTCTTTAGATTCTTGTACATGCAATATTCCCCCCCCTTAGCATAGTGATTTCCATAGTGATACCTAATTGAGACAAAGCCCAATTTTTCTTAATGTCAACCTCCATCAAAGGCCTCATTGTATATCATCTGCTAAAATCCAGATTGTTTACCTGTCATGCTTTCTATCTCGACTTTGATTATTGCCATTGCTTTCACCTTGTTTTGAGGGAACTGGAATTGCTGATCAGAATACTGAGCCATGATTAAATTCAGTGCCTTGTGTTTTTCGTCTGAGTCTTCAACGAATGCCGCCTTTCCGAAACCGATAACACTTTGATAGGTCATCCCCCAGGAACATGGGTCCTCTGATTCTTTTGGTTCGGCAATTCGATCGAGCTCAAAGCATACATTTGGGTTGTTTCGTATGCAGTCTATTTTCTGACCTTTTAACGCACTATGAAAATAAAGGACATCGTCCTGAAAGCCAAAACAGAGGGGTACAACATAAGGCTTGTCACCATTAACCATTCCAAGTCTGCACACGGTTGCTTTTTTAAGAATAGCGATCATGTCAGATATTTCAGATATTTCTTTGTCTTTTCTTCTCATAAATAATCATTCCTTTCTGTCATCTGTTCATCAGAAAACCCCATATGGTCCAATACCGATACATTGAGACCATATGCAAAATCCCTAAACCACGAATATCTTAGATCCCTTGGGGCTCGGATAAAGGCTTCACTTGAGATACCGGATTTTATTCACTTTCGGGTTCTTCCGTATCGCAACAGTAAGCTGCACCCCACAGGGGCACCATAATGATCGAATACTGCAATTTCGATCAGCTCAAAATGCAATAAATTTATTGATGAAATCATTATTCTGTCGTAATTTCCTTCAAGACTGAGGGGTTGTCCAAGGCCTTCCCAGAGCCAAGAACCACATCGCATAGAGGATCTTCAGTAATGGTTACAGGAACTCTCGTCTCCTCTCCGAGCCGCACATCCAGATTCTTGAGTAAAGAGCCACCGCCAGTCATAACAATTCCCTTCTCGGCAATATCAGCTGCCAATTCGGGTGGAGTTTGCTCCAGTGCAATACGCACGGCCTCAACTATTGTATCCACCTGATCTGAAGTCGCTTGCCTTATATCATTTGAGTCAAGTGTCAGCACTTTCGGAATCCCTGTGACCAGATCTCTGCCCCTCACTTCAACGCTCTCAACTACCCCCATTGGATGTGCGTTGCCGATGCTCATTTTTATGATTTCGGCAGCATTAATGCCTATCAGCAGATGATAATTTCTTTTGATATAATAAAGTATAGCCTCATCCATCTTATCACCGGCAACCCTAACAGATTTGCTGTAGACAATACCTGCCAAAGAAATCACTGCAACCTCTGTGGTGCCACCCCCAATGTCAACTACCATACTGCCGCTCGGTTCTGTCACCGGCAACCCCGCACCTATGGCAGCCGCCATTGGCTCCTCGATAAGATACACTTGCCGAGCTCCAACAGACTTAGCAGATTCACGAACCGCCCGCTTTTCAACCTGAGTTATCCCACTGGGCACACAAATAATAATTCGGGGCCGCACAAACCGCCGACGGTTATGGACTTTCCTTATAAAATGACGAAGCATCGCTTCTGTAATTTCAAAATCTGCAATCACTCCGTCTTTCATTGGACGGATGGCCACAATGTTTCCGGGAGTTCGGCCAAGCATCATTTTTGCCTCTTGGCCTACCGCCAAAACCTTGTTGGCTCCCCCACCACCCTTTCTGACTGCCACTACAGACGGTTCGCTCAAGACAATCCCTTTGCCCTTCACATACACAAGGGTATTGGCTGTGCCCAGATCAATGGCCAAGTCGCTGGAAAATAGACCAAAAATGGGATCAAGGAGCATCGTCTTCTTTGCCTTTCTCGAATAAGGTTCTTGTAATGAACAAAATTATACAGAAAGAACTTTATTATCAATCACAAAATAGGAGAAATAGCAATTTCATAGAAATAGACACGTTGAGGTTGAGAGAGGTTTATTTTTTTAAAAAAATATCAGTTCTATATCTAAGAAATCTAAGAATTTCAAAATTTTAAGATTTGCCAGGGCGTATTAGAAATTCATCTCTATTCGAAATTTACTGTTGTAAATCTCATCATCCACTCAATCTTCCCAGGTCTCTTCCTGGGGGATACAAACCTCACAATGGCCATTATTGACACCCCGGCCCCGGGAAAAGATATCAGACTACGGTTAAAAGATCTTTTAAAAACTGAGACCCAATCATTAGCAAAATATGTTGAATAAATTAAAGATTTGCTCTTTTAGAGTTAATTTTAGGTGAGACAACAAACAGCCTGAAGTCGGTTTTAAGCCACCGAAGACCTATATCCGACCGCTAATTTAGCCATTTGGCAGGTGTTCCATCGACTTGAACAATGTCGGATCGACGGGTGCCATCTCGAGGGGGGAAATTGCACCGCTGATTTCTCCAGAGGGTATTGGCCCCAGGTTCTTTGCTCCCATATCTTCTAATTCAATACTGTCGAAGGAACCCATCTTAAGAAAGTATTCGGAAAGAGATTTTCTTTTTTTCATCCGTTTGAGGTTTAACGCCGCAAGGCACGGCGTGCAGTTGATATTGTCCGCTCCTACGCCAAGAATTCGTCCCCAGCGTCTTGCCATCGTTGTCCACTGCCAAAGCGAAATCTTAATACCATACGTTGAACGTCTGATTGCTGCCCCTGGAAGCTGGGTATCATCTTTTACCAGTTTTACTCTAAGAGGATAAGATTGCGCTCGAATCAGCTTAGCCATTTCTTTGGAAAAGGCTCTATAATTCTTTTCACTCCTCCTTTCAGGTGCTATTGCCCGACCCAGAAACCACCAGCAGCAAGGTTTAACACGGCCTTGGTGTCTCTTGAAAGGAAAGTTAGTTCGATTATTCATATGTAGGCAAAATTGACGAATGATGTTCAATAATCAGCCATCCATCTTCATATTTTCGATAGACAAATGTAAATCTTGCAGAAACATCTGTATGGACACCATCTTCCGTCAATGAAAAAGTGTAAAGACCAGAATTTATTGCAATATTATCGTAGATACGTATGTTCTGCTCGACAATCCTTCCAACCGGCTCCTTCGATAGAAAGTGTGCGAAGTAGTCGCGTATTTCATCATGATTATGACGTACTTTGGCTGAAACAGTCGG
>Ga0180431_10004080_pt1 | contig 18413 bp, 13 predicted proteins | sample SS_ome_11_FD_132459 | JGI IMG/M metagenome (GOLD analysis project Ga0180431, IMG submission 132459) | Hypersaline lake sediment archaeal communities from the Salton Sea, California, USA - SS_1_MS_1 metaG | ecosystem: Environmental > Aquatic > Non-marine Saline and Alkaline > Hypersaline >... | reverse complement strand
GGCGGCGCTGGTGCGTAGAACGGGCGGCGCTGGTGCGTAGAACGGGCGGCGCTGGTAGCAACCGTAGGGCGGGGTTCTTACCCGCCACAAGTCCTGGCCGAGACCGGTGGCCCGTTTTCCTCGTCCTCACTCGTGTATCTACTCTCCTTCTCCAATCACGAACAGCCGCCCGTCTCCCCGCCCAAACACCTCTGGGAAGTAGAACTCGCTGGCGGTGGTGGGAATGACCCGGTACTCGCCCGGCAGCGTGGCGCGGAAGGTATAGGTGTATTCGTACGCGCCCGCCGGCAGATAGTCGGCAAAGAGCGCCACCCGGTCGTCCCGCATCTCGCTGCGGCTGTACCAATGCCACCACCAGTGGTAGAAATCGTACCGGCCCTCGCTCTCCGCCTCGCGGTATAATCCTGCCTCTTGCGCCAGCTCGCTCGTCGTCGCCAGGCTGGGGTCAATCGCCTCGGCCCCGGCCGGCAGCGGGTCCTCCACTAGCACATAGTACAGATCGTGCGGGCGATGATCGTCAGCTCGACCTGCACCACGTCGCCGACCGCGACCTGGTTCAACTGCGGGCACTTGTCCTCGCTGCAATTGGGGTCCGTGTAGCGGCGGGAGACGATGATGCCCCGGTCGAGCGGCTCGATCTCTTCCACCGGCAGATAGACCTCGAGGTGCGTGGTATAGTAAAGCCGGCCCGTGCCCTCCCCCCGGCCAATCGTCAGGCGGTTGCTTACAAACCTCTGGTTCGCGTCGGCCAGCAACTCGGCCACGTCCACCCGCAGTTGGATCGGCTCGTCAACCGTGTCCGGCGTCACGGCGCCCTCGGCCAGGCTGCCGTCGTTGAGCCAGACGCCGTACTCGTACTCACCTTGCAGCTCGCCGGTGACGACCATCCAATCGGTGAGAGCGATGAGCGCCCAGGCGGTCTCCTGCGTCGTCTCCCAGATGCCCTCCTGACGGGCGATCATCAGCCAGCGCACCACGTTGGGGATGAGCGCGTTCTCGGGGTCGAGTCGGGCCAGCGCGTCCAGGATGACGGCCGTGGAGCGGGTGTCGGTGTTCATGGCCCAGTAGTCGTACTCCGTCTCCTCCCAGTGCGCGCCGGTCGCGCTGAGGATGGCCGCGTTCTGCAGGTCGGAGAGAAGCGTGGAGATACGGTCGTCACCCTCGTCAACCAGCCCCAGTGTGAGCGCCAGGTAGGCCCGCCCGTAGTGGCTGAGCTTTTCACGGCGACTGTACAGGTCGCCTACGGACATTCCGATGTCCGCGTACTCACTCGCCCGTCCGGTCTGGCCGGCCTCGGCCAGCACGTAGAGCGCGAACGCCTGCCGGTTCGCCTCGCGGTAGGATTGGAGTTGGCGGGTCGTCACCAGGCTGCTTTCCAGAAAGCCCAGTCCGCGCCGGGTTACGTCCCCCCGCACCTCGAAACCGGCCTCCTCCGCCTTGACCAGCGCAAAGACGACGTAGGCGGTCAGGTAGGGATTGCTATCCCCCTCGTACCACCAACTCCATCCGCCGTCCTCCTTCTGCCGCCGGTAGAGCTTGCCCAGCCCCTCTTCGACCAGGCCGGGCAGCTTTGCCTCCAGTTCGGGGTCGCTGATTCCCAATTCTTGCAACGCCCGGTAGGTGAGCACGTTGGGCAGAAAGCGAGACACGATCTGTTCCGTGCACTCGTAGGGAAAGTGCTCCAGGTAATCCAGGCCGTCCACCATCCCCGCCGCCAGCGAGGGATCGAGCCGGACGGAAAGCTCCCCCTGCCGGTCGTCGTACTTGGGCGGCAGGGCGATCACCTCGGTGCGGGCGTCCTCGCCCACCAGTTGCCCGCCGCTGCCCACGATCTCGGGCGCGGTGTAGCGGTAGACCAGCAGCGTCCCGTCGGGGCCGGTGGTCAACCGTGGACGGGCGGCGTCCGAGTACTCGCCCGCGACCGCGCTCATCACCACGTCCACGTTGGGTACGTCCTCGACCGTCACCCACCACGTCACCTTTGTCTCTCCCCCGGCAGGAACGTTGACTCGTTGACTCGCCGACTCGCTGATTCGCGCCCCCTCCGCGTGCAGCGTGACCTCGACCTCCTGCGCCGTTCCCGTGTTGTTGCTGACCAGGGCGGCCAGTTGCGCCCGGTCGTCCACGACGAAAAAGCGCGGCGTCACCGGTCGCACCAGCAATGGCTTGGTGACCAGCAGTTCGGTCGTCTCCTCGCCCACCTCCGTCTCGGCGGTGACGCCCACTCCTCGCAAGACCCAGGTGGTGAGGTTGTCGGGCAACGTGATCTCGACGCTGGCGTGGCCGGTCCGGTCGGTGACGACGGGGGCGTCCCAGAAGGCGGTGTCCGCGAACTCTTCCCGCAGCTCGACGCCGGGCGCAAGTCCGTTCGCCGCCTGGCGTTCCTCCACCTCTGCGGGCGCCTCGGCTACCAGGGTGGGCATCGGCGCGGCGGGCGGTATCTCTCCCTCATCCCCGCCGCCGCCCATTCCCAACTCCTGGGCGTCGAGGTGTTCTGCCAACTCTTCCATCTGCTCCAATAGCAGCCGGTTGACGGAGATGACCATGCCGCTGCCGGTCGAGACGCCCAACCCGCGCCGTCCGTAGAACGCTTCGAGAATGGCGTCGGGCGTGCGCGGCTTGAGGCTCAGCACCGCTTTGTCCACCAGATCGAGTGAGAAGGCGGCCTGCACCGGCTCGCCGCTGGCGTCGGCGGCCCGCACCTCGAAGGAGACGGTGTCGCCTGGCTGCGCCTGTTCGACGCTGGGCGACAGTGTGATGTTCAGTTCTTGCTCCACCGGCTCGACCGTCAGCATCACATAGCCCACCTTGTGCGTCGCCACCGGCTCGGCCTCACCAGGGCCCTTGACGATGACGACCGAGACGTAGACGTTGGGCGCGTGGTCGGCCGTGATGGGCAGCCGGTAGACGGTCGAGTTGCTCTCCAGTCGCAGAACCTCCTGGCGCAGCACGCCGCCCCGCTCGACCGTGATCCAGGCCCACTGCTCGCCCGCAAAGGGGCTGGGGATGAGGATCTCGGCCGTCTCGCCGGGGAGGTAGGTGGATTTGTCGCTGATGAGCGTGAGGCGGTCGTTGTTCTGCCGCCGCCAGGAGACGTATTCCGCGCCGCTGACCCAGACCCAGGTGGAGGAACGTGAAACGTGATCTGTAAGACGTGACTGGGCGACGACGCGGTAGGAGCCGCCCTCTCGTGGGGTAAAGGTGATGATCCCTTCGGCGTCGCCGTCCGTCGTAAGCGCGCCGGTGTAGACCGGGGTGTCCACCACTTCCCACTCCCAGGCGCCGCCGCCGAGATCGTTTTCGACAAAGGTGTTGACCCACTCGCGGCGGTAAACCTCGACGTCGAGTTTCTGACTCGGCAGCCGCTCGCCGTCCCAGTCCACAGTTACCACGTCCACTGCCAGCTCCTCGCCCGCCTGGCCCACGTACTGCTGAGGGGCCAGGCCGACGTAGAACTCGCCCGCGTGGACGACGACGTCGCCGCGGCCAGAGATGACCTGACCGTCCTTGCCGTAGGCGGTCGCCTCGACGGTCAGCCGCTGCCCGCCGGTCATTATACTCGTGGGCAGTCCGATGGTCAGAGTGCCCTCACCGTCGGTCTGGCCCGCGCCGCTGAGGAGGATCTGGGGAGCGGGCGGCTCCCACCACCAGCACCAGCGGCAGAGCCAGGGGTCGTCCTCGTCGCCAAAGTCGTAGCGCCCGAACTGGGCCGCCTCGAAGCGGTAAGGAGCGGAGAGGACGTTCCACTCGATGTCCGCGCCGGCGACGGGCCCGCCGAAAAAGTAACGCGCCTCGACGAGGGCCTGGGTGGATTGCCCGCCGAGCAGTTCCGCCTCCTCCGGCGTGACCGTCACCTCGAACTCGGGCGGGCGGTAGGCAGCGACGGTGAAACTGGCCCCGGCGTACCTTTCGTTGAAGACGGCGTCTATCATATAGCCGCCCAGCGGCGCGCCTTCGTCCAGCGACAGTTCGCCGCTAAAAGAACCGAACTCGTCCAACTCTAGCCATTCCAGGTAGACTTGCTCTCCGATAGAGTTGTAGATCGTGACCTCGCCCCTGCCAGCGGCGGGCAGGCTGTAGCGCACGTCCTCCTCGGTGCGCAGGATGCCGCGAAAGTAGACGGTCTGGCCGGGCCGGTAGATGGGCCGGTCGGTGTAGATGTGGGCGCGATGGTCGCTGTCGCCATAGTCCATCTCCAGGCCAAAGTCCCCGGGGCTGATGCCCGCGCTCCAGTCCCAGTCGGTGCCGCCCAGGAGGAACGGCTCCTGTCCCACCAGGTAGACCGCGCCATAGTAGGCGGCCTCCAGGTCGAAGCGGGCCAGGCCATTCTCGTCGGTCGTCGCCGTGTCGAGGATTTCCCCTTCGTGATGCCGCGCCTCCAGGGTGATGCCGCTGGCGGGTCGCCCGGTCGCCAGGTCGCTTGCCCAGGCCCACGTCTCATCCTGGCCGGCCTTGAGCGTCAGGTTGTACGCAGAGACGGCCAGCAGCTTGCGGTGCGCCCAGTGGTCGTATCCCACGCCGGCGGCCTGCATATCCAAGAGATAGAGTCCCGCTTCCAGTGCGCCTCCGCCTGCGGCCAGGTTCACCAGCGTGTAGGCGGTCTCGTTAGGCGGGTCCTCGACGCGCTCCGTCCATTGGCGCACGGGGGCGCCGGGCGGCGTATACTCCCACCAGCTCTGCTGCGCGCGGAAAAACTCTTCCACGTCGAGCCGGTAGAGGGAAAAGTCGAGCCGGTTGGTGTTGAGATGGCCGACGACGACGCGGGCCTCCTCGTGGGCGTCGCAGGCGCCGAGCAGGCCAGGCACGTGGATTTGGGCCGAAGGGTTGAGCGGGGCAGTGCGAAAGCGCACGGTCAGCTCTTGTCCGGTCGTGTTGCCGTAGGGGTCGGCGATGTCCGGCCCAATGCGCACCTCGTAATCGGTGCTGGGCTGTGCGCCAAAGTTGAGCACAAAGACGTTATCCCAGGCGCGAAAGTAGGTGTAGGTCAGGGTGGGCGAGAGAGGCGGCGTCATCTCCAGATTGTCCATCACCGTGCCGGGATCCACGGGCGCGTTGAAGGTGATCTCGAAGGCAGAGTAAGGCCAGGCGTCCTTCTGCCCGTCGTGGGGGTTGGTGCCGATGATGCGGGGCAGGGGCACGGTGGTAAAGCGCCATTCGTAATCGCGTCGCAGACCGGCGCCGCCCCCCGCGCTCCGCACTCCCGCCTTCACCTGCGCCGTGTAGGTCGTGTCGAAGGCCAGGCGCTCGTCGGGCGTAAAGGTCAACGTTTCCGCGGCGCACTCTAAATCGCCAGAGACAGAGCCGAGGCCGGCAAAGCCGGCGCGCAGACTGACCGCATTGACCGCCGAGGCGCAGTCCACCAGCATATTGAAAGTGATCTGCACGGCGGTGTCCACTCCCACCAGTTCCCCATCCTCGGCTGGCGAGACCCAGACGACCTGGGGCGGCTGGGTGGAGAAGGCCCATTCGTAATCCCGCGCCAGGAGGCCGCCGGTGGTGTCTTCCAGACCGGCCGCGATACGGGCGCTATAGCTGGTGCCGCCCGCCAGCGGCTCGGAAGGGGTAAAGGTGTAGATGGAGGTGTTGAGCCACTCGCCCTGGCCGGCGATGGGCGGGTCGAAGGCGACCGGCTGAGGCAGATCGGCATAGTCTGGGTCACTGACCGCCATCAAGGGCACCACGGGCCGGTTAAAGATGACGGTCACGGTGCTGGCAGTCTCCACTTCCTCCGATCCGGGGGCGGGGATGACCTGCGCCACTTCCAGGTAGCCGACGGTGCGGAAGCGGAAGCGGTAGGCGCCGTCTACAGAGTCGCCATCTTTAGCTTGGGCCTCGGGGCCGAGCATGACTTGGTACTCTTTGTCCCGCTCGAGGTCGCGGGCCGGCTTGAAGCGCACGGTGCGCTCGTCGGCCCACTCCAGGTCGCCCGCCACCTCCGGGCTGACCTGGAACGCGGCCGCGACGGAAGCTTGGTCCATCGCCCGGTCAAAGATCAGCACGATCTCTCCGTCGGGCGGCAGTTCCTCGCCCCGCTCCGGCGTGCGCTGCACGACGATGGGGGAGACGGCGCCGGGCGGAGGCGGGGTGTAAGGCGGAGGCGTAGGGACGACGGTGGGTTGGGGGCGGCAGGCCCCCAGCAGCAGACTGAGCAATGTGGTCAGGGCCACGATTTTGTAAGAGTTTTTCATCTCGATTCTCCTTACGTTTTGCGTTTCAGATAGTGTAACCATCTAACAAAGCTGCGCCTCAAACCGACGAGGAGTTCACCGCAGAGAACGCCGAGTACGCCGAGATTTTTCGACCTGTGCAATTAGAACGGCCGCGTTCTATTTTTCTATCGGGACACGGACAAACACGGGCTTTGCTCACGGATTTTTATCGAGACTGTATCCGTGAAATCCGTGTTCGTCCGTGTCCAACGATTTAACTGCACAGGTGGAGATTTTGTAACTACTTCGACAATGTCACATTTCAGCAAGGAGCCACATTGAGCCACTTTACCCGTCATTGCGAGGGCGCGAAGCGCCCTCGCAATGACAAATGTGACATTGTCAAGCTACTCAGCCTGCCCCAGACCTCCGAGGTCGTGCAAACGAGTTTGCCAGCGCCTGCGCGGGTGAAGCCACGGCCTGTACAGGCATAGTCACGGGCAAAACAGTTTCCAAAGACCTCGGAGGTCTACAGCCTGAGCAGTTACGAGATTTTTCATCTTTGCTCTGCGCGCTCAGCGGTGAAATCTTGCTCTGTTTGTTAAGAATTTCTACCCTCAAGGATTTCAGGGGGGTTGCCTATTTACCAAAGTACACGAAGGCCAAGTCGTAAACGGACACGGAACTCGGCAAAGATGCGCTCGGTCATCGTCTTCTTCGTGTCCTTTGTGCCCTTGGTGGTTCAGAAAAACCGGAATATCGGAACGCTTACCCGACAGCGTCTCAGTATAACACACTATCCACCGTGCCGGTAGCGAGGCGTGGGTGGTCTACTATTGAGACGTTCGACGCTGAAAAAAGTTCCAGTGGCGGCGCTTGGGGAGGAATTGACATTTGACATTTGGGACAGAGCCGTGATACAATAGAATGTGTCGCACCCAGCCACTCCCAGCCCCGGGATGGAGCTGTGAGTGTGAGAGTATCACGTGTCACTTTGCCGTAACCAAATATCCGAGTGAAAAGGAGACATCATGCTAAACTACCCATTGAATATATCTTTTAAAATCGCCGCGCTCTCGCCGCAGATTTCCGTCACGGACGCCAGCGGCAACCTGGTCTTTTACGTCAAGCAAAAGCTGTTCAAGCTCAAGGAGGCCGTCACCGTCTTTGCAGACACCCAGCAGACGCAGCCCTTGTACACGATGAACGCCGACCGGGTGCTGGACTTTTCGGCCCGCTACAACTTTGCCGACCAAGTGGGAACTCCCCTGGGCGCGGTCAAACGCCAGGGGATGAAATCGCTCTGGAAAGCGCGCTACGACATCCTCGATGGCGACGCGGTGGTGATGACCATCCAAGAAGAAAACCCTTGGGTGAGGGTCTTGGATGGCCTTATCAATCAGATTCCCATCGTGGGGTTGTTCGCCGGCTATGTGTTCCACCCGGCCTACCTGATCTCACGCATGGACGAGACAGTCGTTATGCGTGTGCAGAAGCAGCCCGCTTTCTTCGAGGGCAAGTTCACCATCGAGCAGCAAGCCGCATTCACCGAGGTCGAGGAGAAGCGGATGATATTGAGCGTGTTGATGATGCTCTTGCTGGAGCGCACGCGAGGGTGAAATCTAGAGGATAAACAACTGCGTACTGAGCCGAATAGCGGTGACCGGGTTGCCGTGCGGGTGGCAGGCGCGGAGGATGCCGAGCGCATCGCCGCGCTCTGCTGCCAACTGGGCTACCCATCATCCCCGGAGCAGATACAGCGCCGTCTCTATCACCTGCGGCGGGATGAAGGCCACGCCGTCTACGCCGCCGAGCGGGCGGACGGTCGGTTGGTGGGGTGGATTCACGTCCACGTCAGTCCGTTGATGATGGCCGATCTGCAAGCAGAGGTCGAGGGGCTCGTCGTGGACGAGAGCTGTCGCGGCCAGGGGATCGGGCGGCTGTTGATGGGACGGGCCGAGCGGTGGGCGCGTGAGAAAGGATGCGGAGCGGTTCAGCTACGTTCCAACGTCGTCCGTACAGGCGCCCACGCTTTCTACGAAAGAATTGGCTACAGCACCGTCAAAACGCAGTTGACGTTCCACAAAGCCCTGTGAGGCCGGAGCCAACGCCCGAAATCCCTGCGCCGTGGCCCGCTGGGGCGGAGGGCGCTTTTCGGCCTAGCCGGCAAAACAGGTGCCGTTTCCCCTTCCCCCTTTGGCCCTCTCGGTGTACAATTAGGGCCGCTATGCGCATCCGTCATCTCAGCCTGACCAACTTTCGCAACTATGCCCGCCTGGAGTTGACGCTGCCCGAGCGTCCACTGCTCCTGTATGGAGCCAACGCCCAGGGCAAGACCAGTCTACTGGAGGCGATCTATCTGCTCGTCACCGGCTCATCGCCTCTCACCTCGCTCGACCGCCAACTCGTCAGGTGGGAAGCCGAGGCGGAGGGGTTGCCCTACGCCCGCGTGTGGGCCGAGGTCGTCCGTCGCGACCACGTTCGGGAGCTAGAGATCATTTTGGAGAGCAAATCGCTGGCGAACGGCGCGACCCGGTTGCAGAAAACCATCCGCGTGGACCGGGCGCGCAAGCGCCGCGCCGACCTGACTGGGCTGCTGAACGGGGTTCTCTTTATGCCACAGGACGTGGAGCTGGTCGCCGGGCCGCCCGCCGGACGCCGTCGCTACCTGGACGACACGCTGTGCCAGGTGGACGGGGGCTATGGCGCGGCGTTGGAGCGCTACAGCGAGGCCCTGCGCCAGCGCAACGCCGCGCTGCGCCACCTGCGCGACGAACCCGGCAATCCGGCCCAGTTGGCCCCTTTCGAGGAGACGCTGGCCCGCCAGGGGGTCATTGTCGCCCACGGACGACGCGAACTGGTGGACGCACTCTCCCGGCGCGCCGGTCGCATCCACCAGCAGCTCACTGGCGAGGTAGAATGGCTGCGCTTAGAGTACCGGCCCAACTTTGACCCCGCCGCCCCTCCGGAATCAGAGTACCAGATGGGATTGGGACTGCAATCCTACGCTGGCCCGCCAGCAGAGTTGGGGGCCGAGGGGCTGGTAGCGGCCTTCCAGAAGGCGCTCGCGGCGCGGCGCGGGGACGAAATCGTGCGCGGCGTGACGCTCACCGGCCCGCACCGGGACGAGTTGCGCTTCATCGCCGGCCGCCCCGCTCAGGGCACTCACGAGGTAGACCTGGGCGACTATGGATCGCGCGGCCAGCAGCGCACGGCGGTGCTGGCACTCAAGCTGGCCGAGTTGGAGTGGATGCGAGGGCAGACGGGGGATGCGCCTGTGCTTTTGCTGGACGAGGTGCTGGCCGAGCTGGACGCGACCCGCCGGGGCTATCTACTGGCCCAGGTGAACAGCGTCGAGCAGGCGCTGCTCACCGCCACCGACCCCGAGATGTTCAGCGCCGAGTTCCGGGAACGAGCCACGCTGTGGAAGGTGCAGGGGGGGATTATAAAGAGAACAAATGAGGAGCGAATCGAGAAATAAATTGACAAAACTTGACAAATGTTATAAAATGGCAACTGCTCAGCCTGACCCAGACCTCGGAGGTCTATAGCCTGAGCAGTTACATAAAATGTTAGACAAATCTGGCGGTGGAGAGAGCTATGGCTGAAGAACAAACATACGTCACGCTGAAAAAGGCAGCACGCGCGTTGAGCGTTCACGAACAGACCATACGTAATTGGGGCCGGCGAGGTGTAATTCGACTCGTGCGTCTGCCCCACAGTCGCCACCGGCGTGTGCCTACCTCGGAGATAGCTCGTCTCAAAGCACAAATGACCCAGGCCGAGCCGTACACCAACGCAGGTGTGCGTTTGGATCCTCCCTCGGACGATGCAGACCTGATTGCTCAGGGTCGAGCACTGGCGGAAACCATCAAAGAGAGCCTGGCCAATGTTGAGCACGTGACCACATTCGACGATGTGATGCGCTCCCTGCGAGGTCGCTCGTGGTCGCCATAGACACAGATGTTTTCATTATCGAGTTTGCTTTCCACCGCGACTCCCGCTATGCGGTTAACGCCGACTTTCTGGCCGCTGTCCGTGAATCACATCCGGTCATTACCATCTATAACCTGATGGAGATTCTAGGGCAACTTTCGTTCAACGTACCTCCAGATCAGTTGAGCCAATGGCGACTGTGGCTGCAGGAAGCTTATAGGCTAACAGTGATCTGGCCTACTATTGAGGTTCAGGCACCAGAGGTATTCTTCCGAGACGAGATGTACAATCGGCCATTGGCCAAGATGCAAACGCAGCGAATGGCATTCCTGGATGCTCTCATCGTCAGTTTGGCAGAACGCGTCCCCCACATTGAGGCCTTTGTCACCTGGAACGCCCGCCATTTCCGTGACAAGACGCCACTCGCTGTTCTCACACCTCCTGAATTCCTGAGCGAGTTGGGGTAGCCCCCAGTTCTCCCGAGACACTGACTGTCCCAATGGAGAAAGATAAGCGTTGTATGGAGCACTTGGTCGCCGGCGCTCGCGAATTGTGCATCACGCTCACCGACCGCCACCTGGACGGTTTCAGGACCTGTTACCGGGAACTGGTGGACTGGAATCAACGCTTCAACCTGACCGCCATCACCGATTGGGAGGGGGTGCTGGTGCGCCATTTCCTCGACTCGCTCTCCTGCCTCAAGGCTCTGCCTCATAAAGACCTGGTCGCCGGCGCGCGGCTGATTGACGTGGGCGCGGGAGCCGGGTTTCCGGGCTTGCCGCTCAAGCTCGTCTGCCCAGAGATAAAGTTGACGTTGTTGGAGGCGACGGGCAAGAAGGTGACCTTTTTGCAGCACCTGGTGCGCGTATTGGGACTACAGGGGGTCGAGGTGATCCACGGGCGGGCGGAGGAACTGGGGCGCGATCCCGCCCACCGTGAGCGGTACGACTGGGCGCTGGCCCGCGCCGTGGCAGAAATGCCGACCCTCTCAGAGTACCTACTACCGCTGGTGCGGGTGGGAGGCGCGATGTTGGCGCAGAAAGGGGAAGACGCCGCCGCCGAGGTGCACGGCGCCGACTCTGCTATCACCACACTGGGCGGACGAGTGCGGCAATTGATGGTGGTCGAATTGCGCGGGCTGGCCGAGACGCGCTATCTGGTGGTGGTGGACAAAGTGGCCGCCACGCCGGAAAAGTACCCCCGCCGGCCGGGCATACCTAAGAAGCGACCGCTGAAGTAATACTCACGCTTCACGAATCCAAAGTCTCTTCTCAAAAAGTTGAGGGAAAAGTAGGCGGAATGCCATTCCGCCTTACATTACCCCGGTTTATTGAGATGATACAATCCGAACGCTTGTCGAGAGCGCACCTTACCTCTGGGTAAGGTGTTTTATTTGCTAGACAGCGGCGGGTAAGAAACCCGCCCTACGGGTTGCCTGAAACGGAGGAAAGGAGGCAGTGATGAACGATTACAAGATCGCGGTGGTGACAGATAGTTCAGCCTACATCCCGGAGGAAGCCCTGGGAGGCTTGAGTATCCCGATGATCCCGCTCTGGGCCATCTGGGGGGATGAGCGCTTCCAGGACGGTGTGGACATTGACCCGCCGACGTTCTACCGCCGCCTGCGTGGGGCCAGGGTCTTTCCCACCACCTCTCAGCCCTCGGCAGGAGAGTTTGAGGACTTTTTCCGGCGGGCAGGGGCGGATGCAGACGCCGTCGTCGCTGTTCTCATCACCTCGAAACTCAGCGGCACCGTCGCCAATGCGCAGGCGGCACTGGCGCAAGTGCCTGAAATCCCGGTCCGCATCGTGGATTCGCTTTCGACCTCAATGGGGCTGGGATTCTGCGTGCTGGCCGCTGCTAGAGCGGCTGCCGCCGGAAAATCTCTGGACGAGGTCGTCGCTGCCGCCGAGGAGATGCGGGATAGAGTGCACCTGATCTTTGTCGTGGATACGCTCGAATACCTGCACCGCGGCGGGCGTATCGGCGGGGCCAAGCGGTTGTTGGGGACCGCTTTGAACGTCAAACCGCTGCTGCACTTTGAGGATGGGGTAATCGAGCCGCTGACCCAGGTACGCACCAAGCGCAAAGCGATTGCCGAGATGCTAGAGGTTGCCGAGGCGCGATTGGGAGGGCAACGGATGGCAGAGGCAGCCGCCGTTGACGCCGATAGCGCCGAGGAGGGAGACGCCATCGCCGCACAAGTCCAAGCCCGCTTTGGCCTCTCCACGGTCTATCGCTCTCCGGTCAGCCCCGCCATCGGGACTCACGCCGGGCCGGGCACCGTAGGTCTCGCCTTCTACGCGGCGCCAGATTAGTGGGATTGCAGGCTCGAGGGTTTGCGGGCCAAACTCTTTGGGCCTCGCTCTATTGTCCCTCCACCGACCTTTTCGCTTGCCCCCACGCTGCTTTGGCGTCCTCGTACCCCATCTGATACAATCGTTCGTGGTTATCCGGTTCGTAGCGGATGATCTCTGCCAGGGGGATGGGTCTCTGCGGCGAGATGATGACCGGCGACTCGATCTCCTGGTGCACCAGATCAGCTATACCAATCTGCGGAGTGGGCAAGGACTGCCCCTGCAACCGGGTCTTTAGCTCTTCGTTCTCTGTCCGCAGCCGGGCGTTCTCCAGGGTCAACCTGACCACCTGGTTGGTACGATGGAAGAGCTTTAGGTCGGCCTGGAACGAGGCCAACAGCGCCCACTCGAAGGCGGCCTGGGCAGCCGCCAGCAGCCCGCGCACGCCGCCGACGGGCGTGTAGCGGGGGCGGTCCTCCTCGCTCTCCCAGGGGGTCATCAGCACCACCACGATGTCCTCCGCGCCGGCGTCAATGGCCGGGCCGAGTGGCGTGTTGGCGACGGTGCCGCCGTCCCAGAAAGCCACGTCGTCAATCCTGGTGGGCGGGTAGACCAACGGGATACTGCAACTGGCCAGGATGTGATCCAGTGTGATCTCGACGCGCTCGCAGCGACTGCCTGGCGCGGGGTCGGGGCTGTTGCCAAAGACGCGCAACCGGCCCGTCTCCATCTCGACGACGGTGATGCGCAAGCTCTTGGCCGGGGTCGGCGCGTTGATGCGCGCGAGATCTATCCAGCCCTCTTCTACCAGGGTTTCACGCAGGGGAGCTGTATCCAGCAGATGATCCCACTCGTCCAGCGAGAACATGTCCCACGCGCGCTTTTGCACATCGTCGGTCGTCAGCCGGCGCCACAACGCCCACAGCGAGTGGGCCGTGTGCCCTGAGGCGATGGCCGCCCCGTTCACCGCCCCGATAGACGTACCGACGACGATGTCGGGGAACCACTCGTGCTCTTCGAGAAAGCGAAGCACGCCGACGTGGTAGGCTCCTCGCCCCCCGCCGCCGGAGAGGACTAGAGCTCGTGAAGGACTCAAGTTGGTCATTGGCTACCTCCCTCATCATCCTGTAGGATCTCCTTGATCTGTGATTCTAGCAGAGGCAGTTCGACCTCGACAATATCCCACACGATGTCCAGATTTACCCCAAAGTAATGGTGGATCAGTCTGTCTCCAACACCCGCCATACCCTTCCAGGGCATGTCTGGATACTTGATTCGTAGCTGTGCCGACAGACTCTTGGTTGCCTCGCCAATGATCTCCAGATTGCGGATGACGGCATCCTGTGTCTTTACGTCTGCCAGAAAGCGATCATACGCCATTGCACTCGTGTATGCCTTTATTCGACGCACAGCTTTTTGAATATCGCTCAGAAAGTCGCTATCCGTTCTCTCAGACATACAGGGTGCTCTCCTCAATACTTTTGGCAATTCGCTCTATCCTGATCCCTTGGATACCAGCAGGCGTCAGGACATCAACGCTCTTGCCCAAGATGCGCTCCAAGTATTCGGTGAACTCGACGAATCGAAAGCCTATGGGGCGGTCAAACTCCACGACAATATCAACGTCGCTTGTTTCAGTGGGAGTATCCTGGGCATAAGAGCCAAACAAACCAATCCGTTTCACGCCATACTCTGCCGCAAGGTGGGAAAGGTTTTCTCGCAGCGTCTCGGTAATCTTTTCTCTCGTCAACATCCACCGGCTCCTTTTTCTTGCCCTCACGCACATCGGCGGCCAACACGTTTACTCCGCCAGCAGCTCGTAATACACCTGCGGCGCTCGCCGTTCCACTATCTGCTCGGCGACCAGCGCCAGGCGCAGCAGGGTCTGCTCCTGCCAGGCGCGCCCCATAGCCTGCATGCCGATGGGCAGCCCGGCCTCGTTGTAGCCCGCGGGGAAAGTGATGGCGGGCAGGCCAGTAAAGTTGGCAAACGTCGTGAAGCGCATGATCTCTATCAACGTGCTCAGGTCAGAGTCGCCGTGCGGCAGGGCGGCCGGGGGAATGGCTGGCGCGGGCAGGCCGGTGGTCGGGGTGATGATGACGTCCACCTGTTCGAGGGCGTGGCCAAAGTTGGCCATCATCCGTGTGCGCGCTCGTTGAGCTTGAATGTAGTCGCGGGCGGTGAATTCGCGCGCCAGCGCCAGGTTGATGCGCACGTCCAGGCCGTGCTCGCTCCGGTGTTCGGCGTCGTAACGGGCCATCGCCTGGGTCATCTCTCCGGCGATGGTGATCACGTGCGCCACCCGCCCGATCTCCAGGTCGGGAATCGCAATCTCGCGCACCGTGGCTCCGTGGCTCTCGAGTTCTCCGAGCAACGCTTCGCAGGCCGAGACCACGTCGGCGCTGGCGTGGCGGAACCACGGCCAGTAGACTCCCAGGGTCAGGTCGCGCAAGTCCACGTCATCCCAGCCCGCCAGCGTGGGCGACGGTTGATGCAGCGAATGATGGTCGCGCGGGTCGGGGCCGGCGAGCACGCCAAAGGCCAGGGCGGCGTCGGTAGCGGTGGCCGCCAGCGGCCCCAGGTGGGCGACGCTCCAACACAGGGGCGCGGCCCCAAACTCGCTCACCCGTCCAAAGGTGGATTTTAGCCCCACCAGCCCGCAGAACGAGGAGGGGATGCGGATCGAGCCGCCGCCATCCGCACCAATGGCGACCGGGCAAAGTCCCGACGCCACCGCCGCTCCTGGGCCGCTCGAGCTGCCTCCGGTGTAGTGACCGGGGTTGTAGGGGTTGCGGGTCGTTCCGTGGTGGGGATTCAGCCCGGTCACTCCAATGCCGATCTCGTGCATGTTGGCCTTGCCGATCAGGAGCGCGCCCGCCGCCCGCATGCGGGCCACCACTGTGGAATCCTCCGCCGCCGGGGACCTGCCCAGGAAGGCGGTGCCGACGGTGGTGGGGTACGGCGCCATGTCCACTTCGTCCTTGACCGCTACCGGCACGCCGTCAAAAACGCTCAACGCTCGCCCCTCCTGGATGCGCTGCGTGGCCGCGGCGGCCTGCCTCAGCACGTCCTCGCGCTCGACGGCGATGATGGCGCGGAGGGGTGGATCACCGCTGTTGCTGGCTTCAATCGCTTCCAGCGCCTTGCGCGCCACCTCGTCTGGGGTGGTCTTGCCCTCCCGATAGGCCCTGGCATAGTCGTGCACGGTGGCAAAACGGAAGCCCGGTCCCGGCAGGCCGGGCGGGCCGGGCAGCTCGGCCGGCGGGACGCTCCCCGCCTCTGAAACTGGCGCACCCTCAAAGTGCATCGGATACAGGGTGGGCGGTTCGTCAATCTGTTGCTCCCGCAACCGGGTGATCCCGGCGTTGGCGAGCAAGGTGGGGGTCAGCAAACCCCGCAGCGGGCCTTCGAGCAGAGCCACGAACAAGCGCAGCGGCAGCCCCGCCAGGTATGGCAACTCGGTCGATTCGAGATCATACTCCACTTTTTGGGCCATTTGTCGCCTCCTTTGTCTGTTTCTTGCTCGCCTCGCGCTATCCCGTCACCCAGCCCCGGCTGCGCTCGACCGCCTTTTTCCACCCGGCGTACATCTCTTCCCGCCGAGCCTCGCTCCACTGCGGCTCGAAAACCCGATCCACGCTCCAATTGGCGCGCAGCTCGTCCAGGTCCGACCACAGGCCGGTCGCCAGCCCGGCGGCGTAGGCCGCGCCGAGGGCCGTCGTCTCGTGCACCACCGGGCGCACGACCTCCACGCCCAACACGTCGGCCTGCAACTGCATCAAAAAGTCGTTGACGGTCGCGCCGCCGTCCACCTTGAGCGCGGTCAGCTCGATGCCAGAGTCGGCCCGCATCGCCTCCAACACGTCTCGCGTCTGGTAGCAGATGGCCTCCAGCGTGGCGCGGACGACGTGGGCGCGGTTGACGTAGCGGGTGAGGCCGACGATGACGCCGCGCGCGTCCATGTCCCAGTAAGGAGCGAACAGGCCAGAAAAGGCCGGCACAAAATAGATACCGCCGGCGTCCTCCACGCTCTGGGCGATCTCTTCCGTTTCAGTGGCGTCCTGAATCAGCCCCAGGTTATCGCGCAGCCACTGCACCGCCGCGCCAGTGATGGCAATGGAGCCTTCCAGCGCGTAGGTCGCGCCAGCCGGCAGGCCGTAGGCCACGGTGGTCAGCAGGCCGCTCTGCGAGGGGACCGGTGCGGATCCGGTGTTGAGCAGCATGAAGCAGCCCGTGCCGTAAGTGTTCTTGGCCTCGCCGGGTGAGTAGCAGGTCTGGCCAAAGAGAGCCGCCTGCTGGTCGCCCAGGTCGCCGCAGACCGGCACCGCGCCACCCACAGGTCCGTCGAGCCGTGTGGTGCCGTAAAAATCGGGGTCGGACGAGGGGCGGATGGCGGGCAGCATCTGGCGTGGGATGGAGAGGATCTCGAGCAGTTCGTCGTCCCAGTCGAGCGTGCGCAGGTTCATCAACATGGTGCGGGACGCGTTGGTCACGTCGGTGACGTGGGCGCCTGTCAGGTTCCAGGTAACCCAGGCGTCCACGTTGCCAAAGATGGCCCTGCCCGCTTCCGCTTTTTCCCGCAGGCCGGGGATATGATCGAGCAACCACTTGAGCTTTGGCCCGGAAAAGTAGGTGGCGATGGGCAGGCCGGTCTTTTGGCGGAAGGTCGCTTCCAGACCGTCGCCGATGAGCTGCTGGCACGGCTCGCGGGTGCGCGTATCCTGCCACACGACGGCGTTGCAGAGCGGCTCGCCGGTGGCGGGGTCCCAGACGACCGTCGTCTCGCGCTGGTTGGTGACGCCGATGGAGGCGATCTCCTGCGGGCGGACACCGCTCTCGTTCAACGCCCCGGCGATGACGTTCCGCGTCCTGGCCCAGATCTCGGCCGCGTCGTGCTCGACCCAGCCGGGCCGGGGGTAAATTTGGGCGTGTTCTTCGTACTTGGAGGCGACCATCCGGCCCGCCCGGTCAAAGAGCATGAAGCGGGTGCCGGTGGTGCCCTGGTCTACTGCGGCGGCGTATTGTGGCATGGTGGTCCTTTCAGTGCATTGGCAAGTGGGCAAGTGAATGCGGTAATGGCATTTGCTCCTTGGTGTGTGCGGGTTGAATCTCTTACCATCCTCGGGGCTTTTGTCATCGCAGTTCCTCCAGTGCATGCCGGAGGAGGGCCAGGGTTTCGTCCGCGCCGACGGAGCCGGGACATCGGTCCAGCCAGTCCTGGAGATCGCGGAGGGCTTCTTCGACATCGTGGTGGTCGGTGGTGAGTTTCAGGGCCTGGGTGTAAGCCTGGCGCGACCGGGTAGCATCTTCCAGGGCCAGGTAAGCCAGGCCGAGTCCGTAGTAGGCACCGTTGTGGCGGGGCAGGGATTCCAGGAAGGCCCGGTATTCTGTGATAGCCGTCCCGTAGTCTTCCTCCAGGAAGGCCAGGTCGCCACGGCGCAGACGGAGGTAGGGATGGTGGGGTTGCAACTGGGCGGCGCGGTCGAGATCGGCGCGGGCGGCGGTGGCATTCTTAACCTTGATATATTCCCAGGCGCGGTTACGGTACCACATTGGATTTTCAGGCGCGAGTTGGATGGCGCGTCCATAGGCCTGCAAGGCTCGGTCGTGCTGTTTCAAGCGCTGGTGGAGGTAAGCGATGGCGCTCACGGCGCCGGCCTCGTTGCTGGGCAGTTCGAGGGCGCGGTAGCGATCGGCCGCCTCTTGATAGGAAGCCATAGCTGCCTCGTATTGCTCTTCTCCCATGAGCACGTCCCCCAGGGCCTGTATGCAGTTGGCCTCCCCCAACCGGGCACCAATCTCCCGATAGATGGGCAGCGCCTCCGCGTACCGCTCCCGCGCCGGACCGTACTCGGCCAACCTCAGGTGCACGTCCCCCAGGGCCTTTATGCAGTTGGCCTCCCCCACCCGGTCACCCATCTCCCGATAGATGGGCAGCGCCTCCGCGTACCGCTCCCGCGCCGGGCCGTACTCGGCCAACCTCAGGTGCACGTCCCCCAGGGACTGTATGCAGTTGGCCTCCCCCACCCGG
>Ga0180431_10004078_pt1 | contig 18415 bp, 17 predicted proteins | sample SS_ome_11_FD_132459 | JGI IMG/M metagenome (GOLD analysis project Ga0180431, IMG submission 132459) | Hypersaline lake sediment archaeal communities from the Salton Sea, California, USA - SS_1_MS_1 metaG | ecosystem: Environmental > Aquatic > Non-marine Saline and Alkaline > Hypersaline >... | reverse complement strand
CCTCGGAGCAGAGACGGTCGGCGATCGTAGCCAGCTAATTTCCCTCGCCACCCAATGGTGGGATCGGTTGCGCAGCCGGCTGGCATTCCAAGGTGCAGTGCGGCAGCGTCGGTGGGGGCCGCCCAAAAGTGAAATGGCGCTCCGGCGTTACCTGGAGCGGCTGGAAAATGGGACCGACACGCCACGAGATCAGGTGCCGTGGCCCTGGACAGTGGTGGCCCAAGAGACTGCGCGGCGAGCCTACGCTATACTCCAAAACTTTGTGCAACGAACACGGAAGTGGAAGAGTAATCCTGGGTTAGTATGGGCTATGGGTATAGCGGAGGAGTTGTTGGGGCGGGAACCGTGGACGATGTACCCGGAAGGAGTAGAAAAGTTCGAGCAGTTAAATACTAAGTATGCAGCAAAAGCTCAAGCGGCGTGGAACAAGGAGTTACCCCCAGCCGAAGCCCAGGCTGCTGCAGAAGCTCTTCACCAGATTTGGCTGGTGTACAGCCCTAAGGAGCCGTGGGGAGAAACAGAAATTGTAGAAGCAGTATCCTATTGGTTGTGTGCGACCAATCCTAAGAGTTGCCGTAATCCAATGTATGATATGCGTAGTGTAAAATGGTCGGAGCCGCCCTACGTTAATCTTGTGAAGGACTGGTGGCTCAGCGTTTGGAACGAGTTGAAGGCCATCGACCCGAATGTAACGTTGGTATAACGAGGAGAGCATGAGCGCAATCTTACCCTACGACGAACAGACCAACGGCGACCCGGAAGGCGCATTGCTCCTCGGTGAAGCCCTGGAACCGCGGGAGTATGCCCTTACGGCGGCGGGTCCCACGGTAGGCGTGATTCCCATGGACCCGGAATTCTCGAAGGAGTCACTCGATCGGTCCCATACTATGCTGACGCGGTTGGTGTACGCACGGGCGGTGGTGGCGCAGGCGCTGGCGGGTGTTAATGTGTCAGTGTCGCAGGGGCGGGGGAAGGCGATCGATCGGTGCCAGGTTTTTTTAACGCTCGATCGGGAGCTCCCGAAGAATGTGGTTCCTTGGATGTCGATGAGCAAAAGCCTGAAATCGATTGCGTTGCTGTCGTCGACCGGCAAGATGGTGTGCCCGAGCTTCTCCTTGCCTTCAGGGCCGTTGGATGCCGGGGGAAGTTGCCCAGCGGCAGCCTGGACGGTCTCGGGCGGTAAGGTGCCGAGAGGCGTGGAGCTGGAGCCGTCGGAAAACGCGCTGGCCGCGACGGTGTGCCAGAATTGTTATACCCAAGTCGGCCACTACGGCGTGACGGGCAATATCGCCAACGCAGTGGTGCGCTACCTTTGGACCAAGGCGGCCCTGGCAATGCCGGCCCAGGATAGCCGGTTCTCCAACGCCTTCGTGGAAACGATGGTAGCGGCCGTGGCCAACGCGCACTACAACCTCTGCGCCGAGCCGGCCGAGAACGCCTTCTTCCGAATTCACGACTCGGGCGATTTCTTCAGCGTCAAGTATCTGGAGGCGTGGAAGGAGATCGCGGATAATTTCGTTCGCCGGACAGGTAAAACCCCTCGGGTGGTGTTCTGGGCTCCCACACGTATGTGGGTCTTCCCGAAGTGGGTGGAGGCCGTCAACCGCGTGAACGGGAAGCCGCGGAACTTAACGATCCGCCCTTCCGTTTATTCGATCGGGGAGCCCGCGCCCCGCAGGCTCGGCCCCGGTTGGGCCGCGGGCACCACCGTGTTTCCGAAAGCCCAGGTTGAGGAGGCCCAAGCCGCGGGCGACTTCGACTGGAACTGTGCGGCCTTCGCCTCGCAGAACAAGGAACATAACTGCCAGAACGGTCTTTCGCCGGAAGGCAACCGCGGCTGCCGGGCCTGCTGGCAGAACCGAAGTCTCGCCGTCAACTACGTGTTTCACTACTAATCATGGAATTAAAACCATACAGTTTCAAGATAACCGCCCGGCCGCGCAAAGCGCCGCGGGAGTGGACGCCTCTCGGACCCATCAACGCGGTGGAGCTGCCCGGCTGCAGCTATACCAGTGGGATCGACAAGGGCGGACGCTTCAACAAAATCGCTCACTGCGACCGGATGGACAGCGACTGTCCGATGCAGTTGATCTTCAAGGAAGGCCGTATCGGGCTGCGGCTTTGCGTCAAGCGACACAAGCGCGGGCCTTTCGTCCCGGTGACGGACTGGGTGGACGCCGTCGGCCGGGCGCGGACGATCTGCGCGGAATGGCATAGTTCGAAATACTCGACGTACAAGGGGTGGGAAGTGGCCGGGCCTCCAGGCGAATACGAATTCGAGGAGCTGTACGCACGACTGGATCGGCCGCCGGCGCGAAAAATTGTGGACTTTCCTGAACACCTTCATCGACATAGGCAACCAGTCGAAGTTGAAGAAGCCCCAGGAATAAGGGCTCGTATGGAGACCCTGACTCCGAATCTTCAAATGGCGGCAGCGTTAATCGCCCTGGAGATGGCCATGGAGAGGCTGACGCAGGAATCTCCGTGGGATGTGGGAGTAGCAGAACGTGAAGTGTTGGCTTTTGCAAGACAGGTGCTCGATTGGGGATGGGCATACTTCGAAGAAACTCCCCAGGAGCGTCCCACTGAGCCTCAATGTGACCGTGGTAGAAGTCTGAGTGTGGGTCCGCTGGAGTTCTATAATTTACTACAAGCAGCTAGTCAGTTGTGCTACCGGTTAAACGAGACGTCGTTAGTGCCTTTTAGTATGATTGCATCTACCGCTTTGAATGCGTACGTCAACAATTTCGACCAAGATGTTATTGACGTTTGGTGGAGCCGCGTAAAATCCCGGCTGGCGTTTACGTACCCCGAGAAAGTCAAAATCAAAACGGCACCGGCGCTCGTAACCCCAGTGATATTCCGGGCATTTCGAGACAATGGCGAGGTGATAGCCTTGTTTCCGACGCTCCCCGGCGGCCGCCGTCCCTGGGAGATTCTTTCCTACATGCACGTCGGCCAACATGGCACCGCCGACTACTTCGCGTTGACTGCCCCCGCTCCGGGAGGAGGTTGGAGCAGCGCCCCAACCAGACCGGCAACAGCTTTGGATTATGAGGACCTATACCGGGAGCTGACCGCTCTCGGGTACAATCTGTCGGTGCGACAAAAGTTCTCGCCTAAGCTGCGTGAGGAGCTCGAACAAAATCGGAGAGAGATGCGGCTATGACTTTCCCAATAACCACAGCAAGACCTCCCCTCCGCCCCGGTATCATGCCGGTGAAGCCAGGCTCGTGGGTCGTCACCCCGCCGCGGATTCGGCCCTACACGCCCTGGTGGCGTTACGGTCCAGGGTACTTCCCGTATCCCTATCAGAAGATACCGTTCCTGTTCGCCGGAGTCCCATCGCCGCTGCCGCCCCAGAGTCAGTTCAAACGGCCACCGGCTCCTCAAAAGCTTTACCCGACACCGATGTCGGAAGCGAACGTGAAGCGGTACTGCGACGGTCTATACACCCCATACTGCGAGAACACCAACGACAGGCGCTACTGCGAGTACTACAGGAACTTCTGCTCGGGGCCGATGGAGCCGCTGCCAGCAGTGTCCGGAAAATTTTTCAACCCCTACACGGTCGGTGGCGTAATGACCATCGGGCAGCCGAACATCCGGCCGGCACCGACTCAACCAAGCACCCCAGCCCCGTACCAGTCCGGTGCCTGGATGCTCCACGGCAGGCCCAAAGTGGAGATTCCTTATTGGGCTTTGGGAGGCGCGAAAAGACGCCGGAGCGGCGGCTACGCTTGGTGGTGGCCTGCACCGGCCTATAGCCCGTGGGGATACCCTTGGGGCTGGCCCTGGAACTCGGCGCTTTACGGGATCGCGCCAATGACGGTGCCGATTCCGCGCTCGGTGCCCGAGAGGCCGCCGGCTCCCCAAAAGCTGTACGGCAAGACGCTGACGAAAGAGGAGGCCAAGCGGTACTGCAGAACGCTGTTCAAGCCGTACTGCGAGGAATCCACCGACTACGCCTACTGTCAACACTACGGAGACTTCTGCTCGAAGCACGTGGCCGCGTAGATGACCAGACTAGGATCGATTCAAATGGCACGTCCCGACTACCCGATGATTCGGTGTCCCCAGGTTATGGACGGCCTGCGGACCGGCGTTGGCGGCAACCGCCGCAATACCACCGCGGGCTACAACCCCGGATGGCGAGAGGACCTCACCGGTTTCGCCTCGGCCAAGGAGTGGATGCACGCCGATAACGACGTTTACTACGAAGCCAGACGGGAACTATACGACCTGGCTCGGGACCGCGCCGCGTGTCTGATCGCCCAACAATATCCAGCGTCGGTAAGGGAAGCCTTCGACAACCAGGAGGAATTCTTTACAAAGAAGAAGCGTTGGTTGGAGGCGGAGTGTCTACCGATCGGCGATGAACGGGCTTCCCGTTCTGGAAAGTCCGGTAAGGCGCGGGGAAATCTGTTTCGCCTGGTCACTGACATCAGCGGGAATATTCTGTCAGGTCTAATCGGCCGGCTCGGTCCAAACCTGGAGGACTACCATGGGATCGAGGAAGAGATCATGGAGCCGGGCGAGCAGTTGACGGCTGCCGGTCCGTGGGTGGACCGGATGCCTGGCGGTAAAGCGGACCTGCTCACGCCGGCGGACTTCGATCCCCGGCAGCTGGCGATGGGACAGGAGATCGAGGCGGAGCATACCTTCGACCCGCACCTCCGCACCGAAATCACGATGGACCATCTGGCGGAGTTCGATGATTACTACGACTGGTTGAAAGAGATGGAGCGGAAGGCCGAAGCCGCCCACAGGGTCGCCGTAGGTAATGGTGATGGAGGGGCTCCAGTTTCAATAGCCGCCGTTGAGACGTTCCTGCGTACCAACCCGAATCCATCGGACGAGGAATTTCACAAGTGGGCTAAATCACAAGGCTACAACGTGCATGCAGCCGAGGCGGCGGCGTATCGGATCGCGGCAGAGGGGCTTCGTGCCAGGGGACGGACTGCGGCCGGTCCCAGTCCCAGGGATAGGCTCAGACTGATCTCCGAGCATCTTAGCTACGACCAGAGCGAACCCTTAACGATTCTAATCGACCGGGCTGAAGGACTGAGTAGGCTTTTGGATAAGGGTCTTGGCAGGGCGGTGGTTCATTCGTTCGACGAGGCCGATGCCGCGCTATCACATATGGCTATGATCGACCCTCCGCCCGAGGGAGGCAGCTACGACAAGGGCGACATCGAGGTTATCTGGTCCGATGGATTCGTAAAACGGTACCGATTTGATATGGAGTACGAGCACCGCCTCCGGGTGAACCTGCTCAGGGAACTGGAGAACGAGGCGAAGTTCTGGCTTGGGGAGCGGTGTCCGGCCCACATGACCGAGGAAGAGTACCGGGACACGTTGAAGCGGATGGACCCGAGTCCGAAGTCGTTGGCGTACTACCGCGAGCTTCTGAAGCGGCTGAAGCAGCCCCCGGCCACGACAAGCGGGCCGCGGACGAAGAGGAAGCGCGTACCGAAGGGATTCAACACCAAGTGGGAGTGGTATGCCGACGTATTACAGAAGATCGGCAAGCTGGAGAACTACATCGCCGAGGAACGCGGGAAGGGTAAGGTCGGAGACCGCTTCCGTTACCGCGCCTTCGTCCAGAACGCCAGGCGCACGGCCGATCTGCCGGCCAACTACGAAGCGACCGTCGCCAATCTCGAAGACGCCGGCATCGGAGAGGCGGGCATCGATGTGATTATGGACCTGGAGCGGACGGGGCGGTCGGCGCGGCTCGACGGGCTGATGTCCGTGCTCGATCCGCGGGTGATCGAGTTGTTGGAGGAGCCGGGGGTCGGTCCCGCGAAGGTGCGGGCGATCCTGGAAGGCGAGATGCCGCCGCCGAAAAGAAGAGGCGCGAGGGCCGGGCGCATCGCTTTGGCCAAGGCAAAGAAAGTCGCCGAGGAGCTGAAGCGGAAGCTCAAGAGTGAATTCCAGGGCCACATGAAAGTTTTCATCGCGGGCTCGATCCGGCGCGGAGCGAAAACGGTCAAGGATGTGGACATCCTGATCCTGGACGGCGACCCGGCGGATGTGAAGGATTTCGTCAAGGACTATGCTTCGAAAATCACCAGCTCCGGTCGGAAGCGGATCGACTTCGTTTATAAGGACGTACCGGTTAATTTCCGGATCGTCAACGAGAACGACGTGACTGACGGCGACCTCAAGGCGGCCGAGGGAGCGGCTCTGTTGTATTTTACGGGGCCGGCGGAAATGAACGAAAGAATGCGGGCGAAAGCGGCGAGAGACGGCTATAAATTAAATGAGTATGGCTTGTGGTATCGGGGCACGAACGAACGGGTGCCCCGAACGACGACCGAACGGGCCATCTACAAAGCCCTCGATCTGCCGTATGCCGAACCAGCTAAGAGACGATGAACAGCAGCCTGAAGTTCCGCCGCTAACGCCCGGCGAGCGGGCCTTCGTGCTTGAGCGGGCAGGGGAAGCCTACTTTACGTTGATGATGGGGTTGCCCACTCCCGAACGGGACGACCTTCTGTTCTACGGGCTGGTGCGCACAATATTTTTCCGGAATGTCTGGCCGCAAGGTAACTTCAAACAGGCGGAACTGAAGCGAGCCAGAAAGAGGGCCGACGAGTTATGGGAGGGGCTCACCGCCTATATGGCCTCCAATCCCCAAGACTGGGTATTTCCTCAGCAGAGGCTTTCCAAAGCGGAGTTGAATCGGTTGGCCTGCACGGTCCGTAAGGCGGCAGAGCGTATCCACACGGACCGGTACCAGCTGATAGCGGACCGCAGCAAAGTTTATGTCTCCTTGCCGGTCGAGTCCTTTTTCGACATCGATCCGGATTCGGGGACGGTGAAGCCCGAGTCCATTAGCGTCGATGAGGTGCAGATTCCTTTTGCCCTCCGGCTCCGGGTCCGGGACGACATGATTCTGTTCCCGGAGGAGGCGATCAAAGCCTTCCAGCGGATAATGGCCGGGGAGTATGGGGTCTCGCTGCGGGAGCACCTGCAGGAAGCCCCGGAACTGGAGCAGGTGCTGGCGGACGGCGACGATGCGGTACTGCTGGTTTCTCCCGACCCACTACCGCCGCCGACGATGCCTTTCGATGAGCCTCAAACAGTTATAACGGCCCATCGGGTCCGCAGCGCGGTGCTGGAGAAGTTCCGGCGAGGTGACTGTGAAATCAGCTACTACGCCGGCCGTTGTTATGTTGATATCCCCAGGCTCGGGCCGGACGGTGAAGCGGGCCGGTACATCTGCTACGAAAACCCGGCCGGAACCGGTCTTTCATTCCAACAGGTTTAAGAAATGAAGCACACATACAACAGCCGTACGGTTCAGCAGGCGTTCCGCGCCGACCATTTCATCCTGGAGGTGGACCCGACCGACGAGACTGTGAATCTTTTGGAGGGAACGGTTCCCGACCGAAGCAACCCCTACCTCGAAATATGGAACCCGAAAGGGTCGCGGAAGGGAAGTGTGCGCGTCCAGGGGCTGTCCCGGTTGAGCAACACCCTATTCGATGTCCTGAAGACTCTGCGCGACTTCCACCAAAAAATCGAGCTGTACGAGTTGCACTTCGCTCTGCCGGAGCAGCCTTTCGTGCCCCAAGGCAACGTAAGCCAGTTCTTCCGGGACCGGAAAGTTGGGCCACGGGGCCAGTACAAATTGTACTTCGGTTCCTCGGATATGACGGCCCAGAACCACCCCAGCGGTACGCTGCTACATGCGAATCCAGGTGAGGCCGCCGCGCACGCCATGGAAGTGGCTCACGGATTTGGGATTCCCTACGTCCACTGCGTCAATCTGAAAGACCGGGGGGAACTGGCTCCGCCGCCCGAGTTCGTGGCCGAACGAGGGGGAGCGGCGACGGTCGAGGAGGCGCTGGAGCACGGGACTGTGCTGTTGCGGGGCGCGGTTCCCCGCGAAGCGATCGAGGAAGTGTGGGCGATGCGGGATGGCCAGTGGCACACGGACAAGGGTGATACCCCGGCCCAGCGGTTGAAGATGGAGGGAGGTTGGTTACCCCAGGCGCAACTTGGGGTGTTGCTGTTCGACGATCCCCAGACGCCGTTACCGCCGGTAATCGTGGAGGAGATCGAGAAAATCGCTGAGTCGCTGGACCGCACCCGATCCGCGGACGAGTGGATAACGCAGCAGTACGACGGACAGTCGGCCCGTCGCCGGGCAGCCTTCCTACGGGTGGTATTCCAGCTGGCGAACCAACCGGCCAAGATCGATCTTAACGACCCGCGGCTGGACTACCCGGCAACCCAAAAAGCGTGGGAGGAGTACCACCGCTTGTATCATCCCCACAACCTGCCGCACCACGAGGCGGACCGGAACCGAACCGGATACACCGCGGAAGGACATGCGTCGACCGCGGGCTCGATGCCGCCGCCTAGACGGCACCCGACAACGGGGCATCTGGACCACCGACCCTATTCTCAGCAGCGGCCGCCCGCTCAAAGGATAACGACGGCCCCGGAGCAAAGATACGAGCCTTTTCTGGAGCAAAGATACGAACGGTACGAGGCACAACGCTCGGCCCCGGCCTCCCCTCCCATCGTCGTGTTTTACCCGATGGATACCGCAGTGCCACCAGTGATCGAAGTTCCGGCGCGAACTATCATCGCGCCGCTAATGCACATTCCCGGGGAAGGATTCAGTACCATGGACGAGAACGGCGATCCGCAACCTATCGACCTGCAGGCGGGAACATTGATGGTCCCGGCCTTGTGGGACCAGGGCCAGATGGAAAGGGTCGCCGTGCTGGGGGAACGCTCACCCCGTAAGCTGGGGCAGGAAGCGAAGGAGTTCGGTATAACCGTGACCCGCGATCGTACCGGGCGACTGGTGGCCGTCAGAGGCGATGGAGAGCAGTTCGGTGGCAGGGCGGTGCCTAACCGGGACGACCACTACACCTCGGACCCGGAGCACGAACGGTGGGGCGCTTACCTCTAAAAAGACAACCGGCCAACTCCGAGAGAAGAAATCCCTCTGGGTTGGCCGGTTAATCTCTACGGAGTTACACTTGTTTTAGGAAGAAGCGACCTTGGGCGGTGGTATCGGCTTGTTGGGGGCTTTGGTGATCGGTTCCAGCTTTTTGAGCGGTTCGATGGTTCCAATGGCCTCCGGGCGGTCACCGAGGTCTACATCGGTGGCGGTCCCTTCACCGGAGCGGCGGGCGAACACCGGCAGCCAGATTAAAAACCGAACAACGATGGTCAGCAGCAGAGCGACGGTGATGCCCATCGAGTGGACGCCGGCCTTCTCGACGATAAAACCGTTCCACAGGGACATCAGACCCAGCATAACCAGGAAGGTCTCGACGGCGAACCCGATGCCTTGGAGCAGGAAGGTGAGGATCGTTTGGGTAACGCGGAAAAACATGTTGATCTCCTTTGGTGGAAGTTAAAGCGGACCTCTTGTTACTGTAAACACAATAGCAGGTGATCCTATTAGCGCAAAGAGTCAGTCGTCGCCGTCGCCGAGGTCCGGGATTTCCGGGGGCGACTGTAACGGCTCCCAAGCCACGGCGGTTTTAGATAAGGGCCCATCGTGCAGTGTGGAGTGGGCAATGTTCCTTATTTTGAAAGCGCGGAGGACCCGTGTTTGATACTCGCGGGCGGCTCCCCAATGTCTAGTAGGAGCCGTTACCAGACGGATTTGAATGGTCACGAACCGTTCATCGATGTCGGTGGGGCCGAGAACTTTGCATTTTACCCGGCGGCGGCTCCATTTTTCCTCGACAGCCATCTCGTCTCCAATTTGTTGCAGCAGCTCCCGGATGTACTTCATATTTTCTTTCAGGGAGACGGGGATCGAGACGACGGTGGCCGACCAGGCGCGGCTGAGGTTGGACATAGTGGAGACTTCGCCATTGGGGAATATGTGTAGGGTGCCGTTCCAGTCGCGCAAGACAATGCTGTGGAGGGTTACTTCTTCTACAGTTCCCTGTTTACCGTTGATACAGGCGATTTCGCCAACCCGCAGGCGATCTTCCATGATAAGCCGGCCGCCGGCGATGCAGTTTTTAAGCACCGGCTGGATACCCAGGCCGACAGTTATACCGACGATACCCGCTCCAGCCAATATGGGGCCGACTCCAACGCCAAGCTGGTCCAGAACCAAAGCGACGGTAAGAAGAAAAAGAGTGATGCTGAGCAGGTGGCGTACCAGGCGCAGGATGGTCAGTACCCGGTTGAGGTTGGGATTTTGCTGGCGATCGAGACGTTTTTCAAGGCTTTGGAAAGCGGTGTGTAGACCGCCCCAAACGATCAAGGCGAAGATCAGAATTCCCGATACTTGCAATATTTTTAGGGCGATTTCGGATTCCATTTGGCGAAGACGAAAAATTTTCGAGTGCAGTCGAGATACTCGGTTGTGTCCCTTGGCAGCAGCCCTTCGGCCACGCCTAAGCGGCGGTAGTTCAACAGCGTCCTGGTTAGGGGGTCCAAGGGCAACGATCGGTCGTGTGCCCATGGCCATGTCCACCGGCCGCTGCAGACGGGGGCTTCCTTACCAGCATACCCGGCGGTGTACGTCTCCACAAACACCAAAGCCGCCGGACTGTAAAGCCCGACGACTTCGATTTTTTCCGGCTGCAGCCCTGTGGCTTCGACCAGGGCCTCGGTGGTTTCGGTGGCGGCGTCCAGCTCGGTAACACCAAACAGGAGACGCCAGAGGGATTCTTTCTTTTCGAGCAGGACGGGAGGTGGTTGGAACCGGGCGTACCTCACCGCCACGGCGATGAAGTGTCGCATGGCTTTAGTGTTTCTTCGGTTTCTTTTTGGACTTGCCGCCGCCCTTTTTCGTGGGCTTCGGCAGGTCATCTTCTTCTTCTGTTTCGGGCGGTTCCTCGGACTTGTCCTGGTCGGTCGGTTCTTCCTCCGTCTCCATGGGTGGTTCGTCTTCTTCCTTTTCTGGGGGCTGTTCGCTGTCCGATTCTTCCTCGGGTTCGTCAGACAGTTCGACAGTCTCGGTGGTGTCATCGGGTTCCGCGTCCGCGTCGTCCGCGTCGTCCGCGTCGTCCGCGTCGTCCGCGTCGTCCGCGTCGTCCGCGTCGTCCGCGTCGTCGGGTTCCGCGTCGTCGGGTTCCGCGTCGTCGGGTTCCGCGTCGTCGGGTTCCGCGTCGGCGTCGTCCGTGTCGTCCACGTCGTCCGTGTCGTCCGTGTCGTCCGTGTCGTCCGTGTCGTCCACGTCGTCCGTGTCGTCCGTGTCGTCGTCTTCCTCTTCTTCTTCTGGGAGGTTGCTGATCTCCACAACCTCGTTGTCGATGATGGTCACTTCAACCAGGTGCTCGTCCGTGTAGCGCAGGCAGGTGGCCACGTCTTCGGGGTCTTCCGGATCGGGCGGCACCGATTCTTGGGGAGCGCCGAGTAGTTGGATCACGTCGTCCTGCGTCATGTTTAAATGGAGGGCCTCCACGGGGTCTTCTGGCTGGTGGGGCATGTTGACGGGTATGAACGGTATGTGATCGAAGCGGTCGCCGGGTTCCCGGGGCTGCAGGTCGCTGCGCAGCTGGAACCGCTCGCCGGCGAAGACGTTGTCGATGCGTCCGGTGAAGCACGGGGTGAGGTACGAGAAGGATATCTGGGTGCCGGAACGGGGCGGTTGGTCTCCAGGGCCGGTGACCAGCGCGGCCAGGTCTTGCGCCTCCGCTTTGTCCGCCCACATGTAAAGGAGGGAGATTGGCCGCGGTTCGTAGCTGCGCAGGTACTGCGCCAGCTCCGGCGAATCGAAGCGAACATCTTCGGCGAGGGCCAGGACGTTCTGGAAGAGCGGCGGCATTCCTCCGGTAGGCCGGTACACGGCCACCATGGTCTCCAGTTCATCGGTGACCACGTGCGCCATGGTCAGATACTGGCGCATCGTCGATGTCATCAACTCGAAAAGCGCCTCGTGGAAGAGGGCGAACTCCTCGGGGATGGTGAATCCCTGGTTGAAGCACTCCGCCGCCATTCCGAAAAAGGCGTGCTTCATGGTGGGCGGCACTTTTTCGAGGGCTTCGGGCGTGATCTTTGCGAGGGAAGTGGACGCTAGTGGAGTGAAGTCCTCCCGCCACTGTGGTTGTGGCTGCGCCTGCACGGCGGTCTGATGCTCTTTATGTTTACGGGCTTGCGCCCGGTTGCTGCGGCTTTTGCCCATGTAGTTCGTCTCCTTGATGACGGGAAGGCAGTCGATATTAGTTAAAGTGAAAGGCGGTTTTTATTTGTCGTCGTCTGTTGGAGGTCCGGCGGGGCGGACGCGGGGAGCGGCCCCTCCTTTAGGCGGCTTCGGCTGCTTTTTGGCGGCTCCCGGGGGAAGCGCCATGGGCTCGCTGGAGGCGGTGGGTTTGGCTCCGTCCGGGATCGGGGGCGGAGTGTGGGGGTTTTGGACGTTGGTGGTGCGGCTGCCCGACGGGTCAGTGGCCTTCATCATCAGGCCATAGGCTTTTTTCTGGAGCTCCAGGGGAGGAGCTTCGGGAGGCTCGCCGCTGAGCGGCAGTAGTTTGGCTTGCGGGTGCGTGTGGAGGTACTTCTTGGCGATTTCGTCCATCCACATTTTCACCTGTTCCCGGACGGCTAGGGGCGTCGGGCCGACGAAAGGCGATTCTTCCAGAGGGAAATTGGGTGTCTCCTGATTGAAGTCGACGATAGGGTTTCCGAGGAAGGGAAGGGTAAAACCAGTGAAGGTGACCACTGAGAAGTGCCAGTTGCCGACGGCGGCGTACTTCTCGACAAAGGTTACCTGCCCCTGGTCTACCAGTTCCTGCTCCTCGGTGCTACCGGGCGGCAGCCCGTGGGTGTACGAGAAGAAGGGTAAAGTGTGGTTGGTCGCAACGACCGGTGCATCGAATACTTCCAGCATTTTAGTTTTCTCCGTTAGGCTCATCGGGGGTGTCCGTTTTATCCGAGACTTCTTCCGGGTCTTCCTTTTCCAAGCCGTTCTTTTCGGGCGGAGTTTTAGTAGGCATCGGTCGAATCACTTTTATGCCCGTTTCCTCGTCGCCAGGTAGAACCGGTTCGGCTGAAGGGATGTCCATGATCCGGGAACCGGAGTCCTCAGGGGGGTCGGCAAGGAGGGAACTTGGGACTAGTTTCTCCAGCTTCCGCAGCTGTGAGGTGAGTGTTTGTATGCGTCTTTCCATACTGTCCAACGCTTCGTTAACCGAGGACACGCCGAACAGCGGGCAGCGGTGCCACGTCTCCATATACTGGACCGCGGTTATGGTTTGTACAGCGGGATGCCGTTTAACTGTTACACGGGCGGTGCAGAAGGGTTTCTGGCCCTCGTAGTTGTAGGCGGCGTATTCCTCCACGGTGGTGAGTTGCCCCCCGGTGGAATTCTGGCGGCCGAAGACGACGGTCGGTGCGCCGCGATTGGCATCCGCCGGGAATGGGGGCGTGTCGGCCATGGTGAGGTTGGGGCAGCCCCGGCACGGATGCTGGGTCAAGACCGATAAAACATGCTTACGGAATTCCTCGATCTCCTTCTCGGCTACATCCAGGTGGCTGCCGGCGATCCCGTCCACTTCGAGTTGAAGCTGTCCCGACGAAACGGCTTCCAGGTACTCTCCGATGGGGTCGTGCCGGTAGATAGGTTGGTGGCGTATGTCTTTTTTGTCGGCCATGGTTATAGGGTCATGTTGACGCGGACGGTTTGGCGGCGGATATAGTAGTACGAACGTTCTGCCTTTTTGGAGCGCACCTTTTCGAACAGGACGCGAATAACTCGGCCGTCTATGGTGTTCACCAGGTCCACCGCGGCGTAGGGGTGGTCGCGGGCGGCTTCCATCACCCGGCGTTCCTCTTCCACCACGTCGGCGTCTGGTTTGGGGATGGTCAGATCGATAATCACTAACGGCTCTTGCTTTCCCTGAAGGGGGAGGGCTGCCGCGCCGAACTTGGGAGCCAGCACCATTTTCTTTTTGCTTTTCTGGGATACGCCGGAATTGGGAGGCACCCAGCTGAAGGTCATTTCCACTTCTCGAATGGTCTTGAACTTCAGCTTCATGCCCACTTCGACGTCGGCGTCGGCCTCGGCCAGCGGGAGGATTTGGTGCATGTTCCTCCAAGCTGGAGCCCCTAATGTGATTAGTGGAAGTGGTATTTCGATCATCCCGTCGGGCGTTTCCAGTTTGCTGTTAGGCGGCAACGGGATTTTGCCCTGGGCGATTTTGGCGAAGTTTTGTTTCATGGTTTGGCGAAGTTTCGTGTCAGTGCGTTGGCACCGAATCCGCGGGGGAGCATTATAGTAGAAGCATTTAGCTGTCTAGTGCCCGGGGTGCCCATTAGAGGGAGGAATGGTGTAGGGAGCGCCACTCCTTCGGCGGCGATGCAGCTGCAGGAACGGCCTAGCTTGTAGGCGAGCCACAGCACCTCCTCGCCATGTACCACCACAGGGGCTGTTCCGACTCCAATTCCTTTTGGCCGGGTGACATATTCGATTACAGGCGGTAGTTGTATGAAGTCCTCCTCCCTCTCCACATGGAAGGTGAGGAAACCGGGGTCGCTGTCAATAGCTCCTGCCAAATCGAAAATGGTTACACCATATTCGTCGGAGAGGTCCTCGTTGATCTGGGCCAGCAAATAGAGCTCCTCCGGATCGACGTGGGTGGTGCAGTATACCAGCTCTTCGTGGTTGTGAACTCCCTGCTGGGGATTCTGGTCGTGGGCGACTACGACCGGTCGCCAGGAGCAGTGTTTGTAGACGGAGGCGTCGGGGTTCCCCGTCACGGAGACCCGGTGTAGATGTTCGATCAGTTCCTCCGGCGAGTGCCTTTTGAGGTCGGTGATGCGGGTCATCTGAGTCCTGCCAGTCCTTGTCCCAGTAGATCGAGGCCGCTCCGCGGTTGCGGAGGTGGGGGCGGCCCCGGGGCCAGGTCTTTAACGTCTTCCTTGCCCAGCCCGAAGCGTTCCAGTTCAGTTTCCATTTCCTGTTCGAGCACGTCCTTTGACTGGAATCGTTCATCGCCCGGTGCCGGCGGTTTATCTCCAGACGGTTCTTGCTGGGGTTGAGGATGATTGGGGCAGCGGAGGGGGCAGCCGTTTTCGCATATTGGCCCGTCACCTGTGGTTATTACCGGTCTCCCGCACCCAGGGCAAGCCTCGGCCTCGTCGCCGGCGGCCGAACCGGGGTCTTCTACGCCGCTGCTATTGGCTTCCAACGACTCGGGGTCTGGACGTACGGTTGGTGGAGGTTCCGGCGGGGGCGCGAACTCATGGAGCAGTCGGCGGGGAACTCCGAAGAAGTCGCACAGGTTGCTGTAGAGGGTGACGAAGGTGGGATTAGCCAGGTAAAAGCGAGGGTTGACGTTTTGCTGGACGAGAGTTTCGAGGAAGGGGAGAAGCCCTCGGAACGTCGCCTGTTCGGTATCCGGCGGCTGGTTCTTATCGTAGGGCTGCAGGAAGAGAGACGCGGAGCCGCCCCCCTGCATTACCAGCCGCCCCAAGTGCATGTCGATCGCCTGCCTAATCCTCCCGACCACTTCAAACGATGTACCGGAGGCGTCGACTTCGGAAACGACCACCCCGGCTTCGTCCACGATCGACAGCTCCATCCGGGACACCAAAATCGGGAGTGATTCCGGCGGCAGCTCGTGTTGTTCCTGTTCCTCCGGCTCCGGGGTTTGGCTGTCGGGTATCTCCTCGGCGGGCTCCTCGGTTTCTGGTTCGGGGGTTTCCTTGGTTTTCTCCTCAGGTTTCTTCTTTGCCTCCTTCGCCGACTTTTTCTTTTCGTCAGTATCCGGTTTGTCCTTTTCGTCCTTTTTCGAGGTGTCCTCGGCTTTCCGGCCAATAGAAGTAGGTGTAGGTATGTCCGGTTTTTCCGTGTCCACCAACGGCTTGGCTTCGAGGATTTCTTCCGTCAAGCCTTTTTTACCCAGACGCACAAACTCGTAGACGCCGCGGTAGGGAACCACCAGGAGCCCTTCGATCACACGGCCGTCGACAAGATGCATGGTCCTGGGTGAACCACGCCAGACGCGACTACCTGCCCCCCGCGCCGCCAACTGGACATCCAGGTTGAGGACGGACAGTGCCATACCTAGTTTGGTGATGCGGGGCTTGTCGATAATACGGAAGGCTTCGCACAACCTGTTACCTTCCCGCAACTGGCTGACGGTTTCGGTATCCGGCGGTTCTGTGTAGAAAGATTCCGGCGGCCCGTGCTCGCCGCCCCCGCCCTCCAGGTCGACGTTGATCTGTGTTATATCCCCCACAGTAGTTATCGAACGGAGAGTGCAGGGGAGCTCGGTGTAGTCTTCATCCTCGGCTTCCAGGTTCGGGCAAAACCAAAGAGGCATCCCAGGCTGCGGGGGATTATCGAGGATGGCTCCTTTTAAGGTGGGGGCGGTTCTATCGCGGGGCAGGTACAGCTCGCGCTCCTCGGTGCCCAGCTGCATCCCGTCTTCCCAGTCGTAGCTCCGCACCAGCCGGATGGCCGCGGACCCATCGGCGGGGATGTCGTCCTCGTCTTTGACGTTCATGCGCCCCAAGCCGTAGACGTGCTGAAAGAACTCCGCCCCATCACCGAACTCCAGATGGGGGTAGTTTTCGGGGTAGAGCAACACTCCTCCCCGGGTCGCGATCTCGGCCGGACTGAGCAGCTCCTTCCAAAGGCGATTCACGGCGCTGGCGGCCTGTTGGCAGCAGAGATTGACCAGGTCTTCGTAGCTCTCGGGGTCTCTCTGCCTCTTCAGTCGCAGGGTTTTGGTAGGAGGCTCCGGGTTGTTGATTCGGGTGATTTGGTTTTTTGCCATACTTTTCTCCACTGGACATATGGGTTCCGACTTTCGTTGACTTGTTCAGCCGATATACAAAAAAAAGCCGGGGGCGACCCCGGCGTGTTTTAAAAAAAATAGTAGTTAAGGATTAGCCCCTCGGCGTGTCCGCGAGGCGGCCGGTAAGTTCGACCGGGATCAGGGCCGGTATGGCGTCGCGCTCGTGGACGAGCCAGCGAAGGAGACCAGCTATCGCGATCGCCAGGTCGGTTACTTCCATATTGACTTGGCTGTCGTCCCGGGTGCTCTCCAGGTCCCCGATCAGGGCCACGATTTCAGGCATCGTACGGATACCGCTTTTTTTCTGGCTTTTGGTTTTGGCGGCCCCCTTTTTCTTGCCTTGCGTCAAGCGGATGGCTTCTTCCACCTCGCTGTGTCTGACACTAGTCGGTTCCGGGATGTCGTGGGTCGGCGCAGAGCGTCTACTGCCGCTCTTTCCGCTTTCGCTGCTTTTGGGAGGCAGGAATACTGATTCCCCCGGTACTTTTATTTCACGCTCGTCCAGGGGAGTGCCGTCGTCGTCTTCGGGCTGCGCCGCTTCCTTCAACGTCTGGGTGTGGAGCTCTTTAGCCCGTTCAAGCGCCGCCAGGGCTTCATCCTCCGGCAGCTTTAGTAGAAGGCGGGCGGCGAACATGGGAAGGCGGCCCTCGTGTATTTCTTTACGGATGGTTGGATGGTGTTTCAGCGTATCCAGATACAGATCGATATTGCGGGCGCGTTCACCGAATGTATCGGCCAGCTCTCGCACGGCTTGGGCCCGCGCCTTGTTCGCCCTATTTCGAGGCATCGCCTCAGGGATAATTCCCTTTTCTTCGCACTCCGCCTCGTACTCAGCCTGCGCGACCCGCATAGCGGCGGTTATCACCTCTTCGCAGTACCGGGCCTTGTCGACCGGTGAGTAGTTCTTGCGGGCGATGTTGGCTACGGTGACGTACCGGCGGACGACTTCTTCGGGGGGAGCCTTACCCGACACGTCCATTACGATTTCCGCCCGCCACACCTTGCGCGTCGTGTAACCTTTTTTTGCGGCCGTGACACGGCGGAAGCCGTCGCGCAGGGACACAGGGTCCTTTTTCCTGCCGGTGGGGATACAGATCAACGGACTGATCTGGCCTTCCCTGTCAACAGACTGGCCGAGTTTTTTCAGGTCGGCCTCCGTGCCGAGGTTTGTCCGCGGGTTCATCTCGTTCGATACTTCGATCTGGGAAACGCGGACTTCAACCTGTTGAATACACAGGCCGGTGGTCTCATCAGGCACGGCGTAGCGAACGCCGATTTTCAATTCTGGTACAGGCATTTTGCTTCTCACTAATTAGGTGTCCATGGATTTTCGGCTCTTCGGAAAATTTTTCGAGAGCTGGTTACGACTGTTTCAAAAACTTCAGGACCGCTTTTTGAAGGATAGGTTTGGGGACTGGAATGGCGGTGCGTGAAACGTTAATCGTCAGTCGGTCCTGCAGGCGCACCCAGGAACCGGCGTAGGCTCCTCCGAAGAAGCTGCCCACTTCGGTGTCCCCCTCGACGCAGGTGCCGTGCTTTCGGGCCAGGTCTCTGGCCGCGTCCAGGCGCTCTTCCAGGTCGACGCCAGACGGTACTTCGATAGTGATGGAGATCATGCGCAGATTACTTTCCTTGGTACACGGAATCCTTCGTCCAAAGGGTAAGCCGACCTATTTGAT
>Ga0180431_10004077_pt1 | contig 18417 bp, 13 predicted proteins | sample SS_ome_11_FD_132459 | JGI IMG/M metagenome (GOLD analysis project Ga0180431, IMG submission 132459) | Hypersaline lake sediment archaeal communities from the Salton Sea, California, USA - SS_1_MS_1 metaG | ecosystem: Environmental > Aquatic > Non-marine Saline and Alkaline > Hypersaline >... | reverse complement strand
TCGTCGGTGACGGTCAGCGTGACGGTATAGACCCCTTTCTCCGAGTAGGTGTGCGTCAACGACACGCCGGCGCCGGAGGACCCATCCCCGAAGTCCCAAGCGTATGAGACGATGGCTCCGTTCGGGCTCGACGACGCACCGCCATTGAACGTCACGACCAGCGGTGGATAGTCGAACCGCGGCTCGGCGGTGAACTCAGCTCGGGGGCCGGACGAGAAGCAGCCGACGAGCGTCAGGAGAGGCAGGAGGGCCAGCAGCAGGACGGCGGGAGCTCGTCCTCCAAGGTGAGTGCGCATTACGCCGCCCCTTCCGTTTCGACCTGCGGACCGCGGGGCGGCCCGTCCTCCTCCGGTTGATCGTTCTCTTCTCCCTCCGGCTTCTTCGCCTTCTGCTCGTTGTTCTTCTCTTCCTTCTTCTCTTGGGCTTCTCGCATGTGCTCGAGCCGCTCCTCGATGTGGGCGAAGATCGTCCCTTCCGGATAGGCTCCGTCTTCTCCGCGCCGGCCTGCCGGAATGCCGGTCAGGACCTCGATTCCTTCCTCGACGGTCTCGACGGCGTAGACGTGGAAACGGCCGGCCTCGACCGCTTCGACGACCTCTTCGTCGAGCATGAGGTTGTCGAGGTTCGCGCTCGGAACCAGGACCCCCTGATCGCCGGTCAGGCCCTTCGCCTTGCAGACCCGGTAGAAGCCCTCGACTTTCTCGTTCACGCCGCCGATTGGCTGGATTTCGCCCTTCTGGTTCACCGAACCGGTGACGGCGATTCCCTGTCGGATGGGAAACCCGGACAGAGCGGAGAGGATTGCGTAGAGCTCCGTGCTCGACGCACTGTCGCCGTCGACCATCGAGTAGCTCTGCTCGAAGGCGAGGCTCGCCGAGAACGAGAGAGGCTTCTCGGCGGCGAATCGCTCGCCGAGGTACCCACGAAGGATCATGATGCCCTTCGTGTGTGTGCTCCCGCCGAGCTTCGCTTCGCGCTCGATGTCGACAATCCCCGCTTTCCCGGCTTGAACCGCCGCCGTGATTCGCGAGGGCTTGCCGAACATGTAGTCGCCGATCTGCAGGACGGCGAGTCCGTTCACTTGCCCTGTGGCCTCGCCTTGGGTGTCGACGAAGAGATGGTCTCTCGCGATCATCTCCCGGATTCGCTCGTCGATCCGGTCGCGACGGTAGTCCTTCTCCTTCAACGCTCTGGTCACGTGTTGACCGGTGACGATGTCGGATCCGTCGGTCCGAGCCCAATACGCCGCCTCTTTGACGATCGAGATCAGCGTTCCGAACTGACAGGAGAGTTTCGTCCTGTCGCCGGTCAGCTCCGTTGCGTGTTCGATCATCCGGGCGACACCGGACGGATCGAACGGAAGGATGCTCGGGTCTTGAGTACAACAGGAGTTCAGGAACTGCGCGAGCTCCTGCTCGCGCTCCGGCGTCCGTTCGGTCTCCATGCCGAAATCGGCCTTCACGTTGAACAGCTTCGCGAAGTCCTCGTCGTAATAGTGGAGCAGCTCGTAGATGTAGGGGCTCCCGATGATGATCAGTTTGATCCGGAACGGGATCGGCTCGGGGCGGAGTCCCTCGGTTGTCGAGTAGCCCATCATCTGCCACGGGTCCTCGATTCGGATCTCTCGGCGCTTGATCGCGATCTTCAACGCTTCCCAGCTGATGCCAAGTCGGAAGAGGTTGTTCGCATCGAGAACCAGATAGCCGCCGTTCGCCCGGTGAAGCGATCCGGGCTTGATCATCGTGAAATCGGTCACGGCGACGCCCATCTGCACCTTCCGTTCGATCGCGCCGAACAGGTTCGGGTACGTTGCATTCTGCTCGACAATCACCGGCGCGCCCTCGGTCTCGCTGTTCTCGACCAGCAGGTTGACCGCGTACTTCTTGAACGGGTCGGCTTGAGGCATCGGAAACGGTAGTTGTGGCTTCTTTGGGCCGGCGTTCTGGAAGCTCTCCAGATTGTCGACGATGTCGTTCTTCACCGCGTCGATGTGTTCGAGGACCTTCTCCAGCCCTTCGTATCGGCTCTTCAGCTGTGCGAAGTGCGGCTCCATCATGAACAGGACCGCCTCCTTGGCCAGCTCTTTCACCTCGGACTCGCGCTCTTCATCGAGGCGGGCGACGTCCTGGAGCTGTTCCTGGATCAAGCTTTGCACTTCGCTCTGGTTCTCTCGACTCGCGGTCCGTTTCTTCTCGGGAAGAGCGTCGTACTCCTCCTGGCTGAGCGGCTCACCGCCGTCGCGCAGTGGAAGGGTATTGATCCCGATCGGCGTTCGCTGGATGGCGAAGCCGAGCGCCCGCGCTTTGGATTCCATCTCCTCCAGGAGGGCATTGCGTTGCTCGCCGTATCGATCGGTGATCTTCTTGATTCGGGCCTTGAACTCGTCGGACTCGAAGACCTTCGGGACCTCTCGCTGGAGACGCTTGATGTGCTGCTCCAGGTCGGTTCGAAGTTCGCAGCCCTTTCCCGCAGGGAGTTCGAGATACTTCGGGCTGTACGGGTTCTCGAAGTTGTGCACGTAGCAAAGGTCGGGCGGTTGCGGCTCATCGGCGCTGGCGCGGCTCAGGAAGTGCTCGACAGCCGACATCTTGCCGGTGCCGGGCCCGCCGGCTACATAGATGTTGTAGCGATTCTTGGCGTCCTTGATCCCGAGGCCGAGCTTCAGAGCCTCGATTGCGCGTTCTTGGCCGATGATTCGGTTCAACGGTTCGAGCTGGGCCGTCGTGTCGAAATCGAAGGTCGATGGATTGCATCTGTACCGGAGGTCGCGGCTCTCGAGTTCTTTGACCATGGGGCCTCCTTTGGCGTAGGATTCTATCGCAGATGTTCCGATCGGTTCAATCCTGGATTGGCACAGCGTGCGTTCTTCTTGTCGTGAGTATCGGCGGTTCGGTCGTCGCGGTCGGCGGTCCTTCGGTCGTCGAGACGCTGATCGATCGGCCGGGCATCTCCGAGTACTGTGACACGGCCGCGATCGACTTCGCCGACGCGACCGAGTCGATCGAACTCGTTCTGTCGACGGCGGAGATCGATGAGAATCCCTTGTGGGAACAGCTTCTCAACGCGCACGCTCGCGGCGTTCGGGTTCGCGTGATCCTCGACGAAAGCGACTGGGCGCCGTCGATCACGCAGCGGAATCGCCCCTTTCTGGAGGGGCTCGCCCGGAACGGGATCGAAGCGAGAACCGACGATCCGGCCGTCACGACGCATGCGAAGCTCGCCATCGTCGATCGGTCCGTCGTGATCGTCGGATCGACGAACTGGAACAGGTACGCGTTCACCGATCAGGAGCAGGCGAATGTTCGAATCGTGGACGATCGGGTCGGCGCGGCCTTCGGAGCGTGGTTCGATCATCTCTGGGCCGGAGGGCAGGCGATTGTGCCCCAAGTCGACATCGACGAGACGTGGGCTCGTAAGGGCCCGCGAATCGTTCCTCTCCCTGACAGCGGCGGAGCCGGCTCCTACGCCGCGTTCGTGTTGGCAACCCTCTCCAGGGCGCACGCATCGGTACACGTCGTGCTCTATCGGATGTCGATCTATCCCGACTACTCCGGGAGCGCCTCGAACCGGCTGATCGACGGGTTGATCCGAGCTGCGGCCAGAGGCCTCGACGTTCGGGTTCTTCTTGATGATTGCAGCTTCTATCCCGAATCGGCGGACGCGAATCTGATGAGCGCCCTCTATCTATTCGAGCACGGCGTTCCCGTCCGGTTCGATCGGCCGGAGGAGACGACCCACGCAAAGCTCTTGGTCGTCGACGGAGAGCATGTGGTCCTGGGATCGACGAATTGGAACTACTACGCCCTCGAGCAGAACGTGGAGGCGAACGTCGCTCTCTTGGGAATGCCGGAGGTTGCGGACGTGTTCGACGGGTTCTTCGATCGATTGTGGGAATCGGGGCGCGCGATCGGGCGAGACCGGTGACGAACGGATCGGGGCAGTCGACTAGTCGTTCGATTCGGCCGAGGACGTGATGACCTCGCCACAGGAGGGGCAAACCCAGTCGATCTCGCCGGTCAGCAGGTTCCAGCGTGTCGGAACCATCGCGCCGCCGCAGGTTGGGCACGTGAGAATCGCGAGGTCGATGACGATCGGCTCGCCGTCTGCCCCGGTCGCGATCAGCCGAGCCGGCTCCGGCATCTCGAGCGTGATGGGTCCTGTCATCTCGAGCGGGACGGCGTCGGTCGGTCCGCCGAAGGCGACCGTTCCGGTATGCTCGATCCGCAGACCGTTCCACGCTACGGTGATCAGCACGGCGAGGATCGCGACGAGGAGGACGGCGATGGCCAAGAGGGCCGCCGTCTGCGCCGCCCGATTCACACGATCGCGCCGATCTGCATGCTCGTCCATCTTCGTCATGATACTCGGCGGACGATGAGTGTTCTCCCGTCGACACGTTCGACGCGAATCTGTGCCCCCTTCGGGATCGGCCCGTCAACCGCGCGAGCCGTCCAGTATTCGCCGTTCAGAAAGACCGTGCCTTCAGGCTCAAGATCGACGCGCGCCGTCCCGATCCGGCCGATGAGCGACGTGCGCCCGGTTACCGGTCGCCTTCTCTGAATCGTGAGGCCCTTCGAAAGGACGAAGATCGAAAGGGCGGCGGTCACGCCGACGACCGACAGGACCGTCGTAAGGGAAAGGCCGAACCGGCGATCGGCGATGTCGAACAGGGTCAGAGACCCGACGAGAAGAGCGATGACGCCTCCGGCCGTCAGGATTCCGTTCGTCGGGGTGAAGGCGTCGAGGACGACCAGCGCGATTCCGAAGAGGACGAGTACGATGCCGACAATGTTGACCGGAAGGATCTGAAGGCCGAACAGAGCGAGCAAGAGACAGGTTCCCCCAACGGCGAGTCCGAATCCGATCCCCGGTTGGAAGAACTCGTAGATCAGGCCGTACAGGCCAAGGATGAACAGGATGTAGACGAGGTTTGGATCGGCGAGGAGGCCGAGGAGGCGATCGCGGAGGGTCGGTCGAACCGTCCGGATCGGAAGGCCTTCGATGGAGATCGTTCGGCCGTCGGAGAGGCGCAAGCCGTGAAGCTGCGCGAGCAGCTCGCCAAGATCGCCCGCAATGAGGTCGATCACGCCGAGGTCGAGGGCCTCCGTAGCCGAGATCGAGCTCGATTCGAGGACAGCCTTCTCGGCCCAGTCGATGTTCCTCCCCCGCTCCTCGGCGATCGATCGAGCGAAGGCGGCAGCGTCCTGAGCGGCCTTGTCGGCGGAGACGTCCGCGTCTCCTCCATCGCTCCCCGGGGTCCCGCCGCCCAGCGACACCGGATGGGCGGCACCGATGTTCGTCCCGGGTGCCATGGCGGCGACGTTTGCGGCGAGGGTGATGAACGCGCCCGCCGACGCGGCCCGCGCTCCCGACGGAGCGACGAAGACAACGACGGGAACCGGCGAAGCGAGCTCAGCGGCGACGATGTCACGGGTCGAGTCGAGGAGGCCTCCCGGAGTGTCGAGCTCGATCACGACGAGGGCAGCGCCGGTGTCAGCCGCTTCGTTCAGCCCACGGACGATGATGTCGCGGGTGATCGGGTTGATCGAGCTGTCGATCGGGATGCGGACGATCGAACCGGCCGTCGGCAACACGACGAGGAGGAGCACAATCGCCGTCAGGAATGCTCTTCTGATGGTCGTTCCCCCTCCCCCTCGCGATTCGACCGGCGGGCGATCGGCCCCGCACGGAGGCGGGGCCGATCGAGCCAGCCCGGAGACTAGTCGCAGTCCTCCTCGTCCGAGTCGGTGTTGTTCCCTTCATCACATTCGGTCACCGCACCGCTCGGATCGACCTGGGCAGACGCGCTGATGGTGAACCCCTCGCAAGTCCGCAACGTGCCTTCGAAGTGGAAGAAGAACGTCGCATCTCCTCCCGGACTCAACGCCGGCACGTTCTTCGTGTCGCCGCCCGGCGAGAAGACGAGGCCGTTCGTGATCGACGGGCTCGGTGCCGATCCGATGTTCTCGACCCGCACCGTCGCGTTGCCGCTGTACTCGGCCATCTGCCCACCGACGACCTGATCGCACGAACAGGTGATGTGCTGAATGATGGCGACCAGATCGGGGCAATCCTCATCCTGGGGCCAGCAGTCGACCGAAGCGCAGTCGGTTCCGACTCCCTCGAAGACTCCCCCCTCGGCGTCGCAGTCGACCTCGGACATCTCGAGACAGGCTCCCGTGTCCGGGAAGCAGCACGCGCCAAGCTCGTTCCCGGGACCTCCGTAGCAGCACTCGAGGAACTCGACCGTGTTGTTGCTCTCGGTGCATTCGGGGATGGCGAAGGACGAATCCGCGACCACGCGAACAGCGATGTCACACGGGGGATCCGGAGCTTCGCCCGCAGGGATCGTGAAGACAAGCGGAGGGAGCTCGATGACGTCTCCAGGATCGAAGGGGAGATCGGGGCCGGCGATGCTCACTCCGTCGCTCCCGCTGAACCCGGGGGCGAAGGCGACGACGCTGAAGCCCGACGTGATCGGGGCTCCGCCGACGTTTTCGATCTCGGAGGGCCAAACGGTCATCTTCAGCGATCCATCCGGTTCGATGGAGCATCCGTGATCCGAGACCCGAAGCGCGATGTCGGGGCACTCCTCCGACTCGATCGGGCCGGTCGTACGAACTCCGAAGATCGGGTCGTCCAGCGAGAACGGAGGTACGCAACCGCCGATGATCGCGGGGACCCAAACATCGGTCGTCGGCCCGAAGACGGCGACGATGAAGACGGCCGTCTGCCCTTCCTCAAACCCGCAACTGAGCGCCGGGGCGCTCCAATACCAGCCGCCGGGCGTCTCGGTGAAGGTCCACATCGGCGGTCCCGACTTACCGATTGCGTGAAGTCCGGAGTTGGAGACGGCGAACATGCACACACCGCAACCGTCCCAGACGAAATCGATGTTCGTCACGATCCAAACGTAGATGTCGACGTCTTCCTCTCGAAGGACGCACTCCTCGACGCGGATCGAACCGTGTGGCGTCGGGTTCTCGGTCACGTGATAAGCGAGCGCGTCCGGCGGGCAGTTGTAGCTCATGCTGATGAAGCGGGGCCGTTCGATTGGCGAAAGGGCGAGCATGAACTCGACCGGCGTAAACCCCATCCGGTGATCGACGAACATGCGCTCGTCCTCCATCGCCACGGTTTCGAGAATGCGCCCCTGATGTCCGGGCTCGAATCGATCCTCTTCGGACCATGCGAAGTCGACCGGCGTGTAGCCGGCCGGGGTCTCCTCGTACAGGAAAGATCGCCCTGCGAGGTACGTATTCTCGGTCTCCGACTGCTCGAGGCCGACGATCACGCCTTCGGCGGAGAGCAGCTCGTGCTCGTACGCCTCGATGGAAGGTTCTCCCATCAGTCGAAGCTCGACTCCCGGAATCGCATTCGGAGAGAACGTTTCGGAGGTCTCAGCGGCAAACTCGCCCGGGAACCCTTCGTCGTAGATCTTCAGGACGAATTGCCCCGGGTAGAGGTCGGCGACGTAGCGGGCCAGGGCGATGACGAGTCTTGCGTCGTTCGTCCCGATTGGGGTTTGCGTTCGCATCGCGCCGGTTCCGAGGATGTCGGCGAGCTCGATTGTGTCGAGCTCATCGATCTCTCCGTCCTCGTTGAAGTCGCGAACGAACTCCGGATATCCGTTCTCCTGGAGCCAAGCGAGGATCGTCGCCGCCTCGATCGGGCCGGTCCAGCGATCGGACCAATGGTCTTTGCTCTCTTGGCTGATCAGCTGAAGGCTGCTTCGCGTGTAGCCGTCGAGTGCCTCCAGGTCTGTCTGTGCTGAGATCGAGCAGGCCACGGCGGCGATCAGCGCCGCGGTGAGCAGGGAAAGCGCGCATCGCTTCATCTTGACAACCTCCTCTGGCTGGTATGCCACGTCTGCCGCCGCTCCGAGAGCGGCCGGTTCGGGATGGTGTCTCCGATGGTTGCGTCGTCTGCACCAGTATAGGGTCCGCGGCATTCCCGACAAGACGTGCCCGGGGACGCTCAGGGTATCGCAGCGGTCCGGCGACCCTCCCTGTACGATGAGATCGAGCGTCCAGACGAGGATTGCAATGGATCTGGCGGCGACGAAAGGAGACGATGAACGATGATGGGGATCGGGCGAGAGTTCATGGAGAAGACGCGGGGCAGCCGGCTCGGGCCGTCGCCGCAACAGCGAGGGCTTCCCCAGCCGCCGCTCTCCGTCGGGTTGAGGCAAGGTCGACGGATGGCACTGCCGGATCCGGGCAGCCTGGAGATTGGACGGATCGATCTTCGAGAGGCCATCGATCGGCGAAGGAGTCTGCGCGACTACGAGGACCGGCCGCTCTCCCTGGACGGGCTTTCGCTCCTGCTCTGGTGTACGCAAGGGGTGCGAGAGGTCATTCCCGGGAGAGCGACCTTCCGGACCGTTCCGTCGGCCGGGGCGCGCCATCCGTTCGAGACCGTAGTCTTCGCTCGGAGTGTGGAGGGCCTTGACGCGGCGTTCTACCAGTACGCCGCGGTCGATCACGCCTTGATCGAATGGCCCTTGGCTTCAAGCGGTGCGGAGCGTTTGGCTGCCGCCTGCTACGGTCAGGCGATGATCGAGGAGAGCGGCGCGACCTTTCTGTGGGTCGCCGACGCAGTACGTACGACGTGGCGGTATGGCGAACGCGGCTACAGGTACATCCACCTTGACGCGGGCCACATCTGTCAGAATCTGTATTTGGCAGCGGAGTCGATCGGTGCCGGTGCGTGCGCCATCGCCGCCTTCGATGACGACGCGATCAATGAGCTTCTCGGTCTCGAGGATCCTGATCGATTCGTCGCCTATTTGGCGACCGTCGGACCGAGGAAGGACTCGGGGTGAGCTCGGTGGGGCGGCTCGGCACGGCCTAGAGCCAAATCGGAGCGCCGCCTCCACACCCGCTGCCGGAGCCGAGGTGAACGGTCATCGTGTGGACGAGCGTCGCGACGGCGCCGCCGTTATCCTCGATCTCGAGTCGTACGAAACAGACCGTCGGCTCGCTGTAGACGTGGGTGACCCGGCTTCCTCTCGCGGTCACGCCGTCGCCGAAATCCCATCGAACGTCGATCACGTCGCCGTCCGGATCGGTGGACCCGGACGCATCGAACTGGACGGCCTCGCCGACGACGGGCGCGTCGTTTGAGAATCGGCAGCTCGGGAACGGGGGCGTGTTCTCGATCGTGATCTCGACCGACGCGGAACTCGTCCACCCATCGGTATCGACGACCGTGACGCTGGCGACGTAGGTTCCGGATCGGTCGTAGCGGTGTTGGATCGTCGAAGCCTCGGTCGTCTCGGCGGAACCGTCGCCGAAGTTCCACTGATGGGAGACGATGCCGGCGGTTCCCGTCGAGGCGCCCGCATCGAGACGGACGAGGAGCGGAGCGGGTCCGACCGGCGGAGCGACGGAGAGGGCGGCGGTCGGTCCCTCGCCGATCGCGTTCAGTGCCGCGCATCCGGTCAGAAGCGTGAGGCCGGCGGCAGCGATCGGGAGTGACCATCTCAGCGTGCGCCGTTTCCGGTTCCTTGGGTACATACTCACCTTGGGATTCTCTCGGAGGTGAACGGGGAGGGGGAGCCCGATCGCCCGCCGGGCGAGCGAAACTGCGCACGTGCGAAGACGGGACATCGGTCTTCCGGAACGGCGAGCGGAGGTCGCCCTGGTGGAGCTACGTTACGGCGGCGATCCCGCGGGCGAGAAGGGCAATGAGAAAGGCGATCAAGGTCGTCCCGGCGACGACCAATCCAGTCTGCTTCCAACCGATCTCCCGTTTGAGGACGGCGATCGTCGCGATGCACGGCACGTAGAACAGGACGAACAAGGTGTAGGTCATCATCTGCCCGGCGGTGAGCACCGCCGCAGCGTGCGCCGTGCCCAGGGCCTGGAAGAGCATTACGAGCGACAGCTCCTTCCGGAAGACCCCAAAGATGAGGGGGACGCCGACCACAAGAGGAAGTCCGAGCGTCCAGGTGATCGGCGAGACGGCGAGATTCAGATAGCGGGTCACGTCAACGTACTCGAGCAGGCTCATCGAGGCTGCCGGCGAGGAGAAAAGGGACGGCATATCCCAGGAACTCGCGCACGCGAAGCCAGACCTTGGCGCCGATGACTCGCAGGGACGGGATCTTGTAGGACGGGATTTCGAGAATCAGTCCGGGGGTGACGCTCGGAAGGACGACGGTCAACAGTCGACCGACGATGGCGATCACCACGATGTTGATGACGTACAGAAGGAACGCCAGGTGCGGGCCGAGGAAGTACCCGACCAGGCCGTAGATGATCGTCGTGCGCGCAACGCAAGGGATCATCACGGCGAGCATCGAAGTGACGAAGCGATCCCGCCGCGAGTCGAGGATTCGTGTCGCCATCACCGCCGGGACACTGCACCCGTATCCGAGGATGAGGGGGATGACCGATTTCCCGTGCAGGCCGATCCGGTGCATCAGCCCGTCGATCAGATAGCCGGCGCGCGGGAGATAGCCGATGTCCTCAAGCACGGCGAGACCGATCAAGAACGGGACGAGGTACGGCAAGACAATGCCGACGGCTCCCCCGAGCCCCTGGATTAGGCCTTCGATGACGAAGAACGCGACGTGGTCCGGCGGGATCAGGCCTGCCAACCACGCGACCGACTGATCGAACAGGCCGACCAGCGGTCCCTCGACGAGCGTTCCGACCTTGAACACGACGAGGAACAGACCGTAGAGAATACCACCGAGGGCGATCACACCGAAGATCGGGTGCATCAGGACGCGATCGATCTGGTCGCGGAGGGTGGTGATCGGAGAGCCGACCGTAGCGACCTCCTCGAAGAGCTCCATCCCGCCGTTGTGCCGCTCGGCGGAGAGGACGCTCTCCGCCATCCGTCCTCGTCGTTCGGCGATCGTCTTTCGTGCGGCGGATGCGACGTCGAGAAGATCGGGCGCAGCCTTCGTCGTCTGCTCGACGAAGAACGGATCCTCCTCGAGCAGCTTGACCGCCGTCAAGCGAGGGTTGCTCAACGGCGCGGGAAGCTCCCGGCGCCGCACGTTCGCGGCGAGCGACTCGATCGCGGACTCGACGTCCGGGCTGTACGAAGGGGCGGACGGAATCGTCTGCTCCCGTGCGGCTCGGACAGTCTCCGCTGCGACCTCCTGCACCCCGGTTCCGCGAACGGCGACGGTGGGGATCACGGGAACGCCGAGCCTCTCGCTGAGTGCGCTCGCATCGATGTCGATCCCTTTCCGTCTTGCTTCGTCGACCATGTTGAGGCAGACGACGATGGGGATTCCGAGTTCCAGCAATTGGAGGGTCAGCTCGAGACTCCGGGAGAGGAGGGACGCGTCAACGACGTTGAGGACAGCATCGATCGGCTCGTCGATCAGGAAGTTCCGCGTCTCCGCCTCGGCTTCATCGAGTGACGTGAGCGAGTAGGTCCCCGGAAGGTCGATGATCTCGGCCTTTCGTCCGCCGATCCACGCCTCGCTTCGGAGGTACTCCACCGTCGTTCCCGGCAGGTTCGATGTGTTCGCCTTGTAGCCGACCAGGTGGTTGAAGATCGTGCTCTTGCCGCAGTTGGGCTGCCCGAGGAGCGCAATACGGAGGATTTTCGAGGGGGCTCCGGGCATCCTCAGGCGCCTTTCTCGTCCCTCGCGGCGCGCTTCTTGGCACAGGCGCTGCAAAGCCCGATCAGCTCGAGCCGAATTCGCTCCACGTGGAACCCGTGAGCTGCGGCCAGCTTGCGGATCGGCTGCGGGGACGGAAGGTCGATGATGCGGCCGCACTCGGAGCAGACGAGATGAAGGTGGTCGTCATGCTTGACCTCGTAGTGGGCGTGCGCCTCTCCGAGCTCACAGGCACGGACAATGCCGAGATCCTCGAGCAGGTGAAGCGTTCGATAGACGGTGGCCAGGCTGATCCGAGGTTCCTCTTCACGCGCGAGTTGATGGATCTCCATCGCATCGAGATGGGGGTTGGACGCGATGATCTGGACCAGAAGCTCGCGCTCCGGCGTGACTCGCTTGCCCGCTTCGCGGAGCAGCTGGGCCGCATCCGATCGTGCGCTCATCGTCTCGGACCCCAGAATTGGTGATGCCGCGTCCACGGTCTGCGCGCTCCTTCGAGCGGTTCGACGAGAATGTGGCGGGCGACGCCGCGGCCGAGCGCGACTTGCATCCCCCGAACTTGGACAAGGATGGGCCCTCGGAATGCCCCACAGCCCGACATGCGCACGGTGTCACCGCGGTGAATCCCCAAATGGTTCAGACGTCGGAGTAGACCGCGGCCTCCTCGAATCTCGAGGACGTGTGCTTCGTCTCCCGGCCTCATTTGGTCGAGCGTCATGATACGAGAATGATAACCATTCTCATTCTCAAGTCAATCCCTTCTTGGTCCCCTCGTGTCCGGTGTGTATCCTCGGAGCTCATCGATGTGCGCCGACCGGATCCGCAACCTCTACGACGTCCTTCACGCCGCTTACGGACCCCAAGAATGGTGGCCGGCCGATAGCCCGTTCGAGGTGATCGTCGGTGCGATCCTGACGCAACGAACTGCTTGGAGAAACGTGGAACGGGCGATATCCGCCATGCGTCGGTCCGATCTTCTCTCGACTGACGCGATCGAGCGGGCTTCGAAATCCGTCTTGACTGAGGCGATTCGTGCGGCCGGCTTCTACACAGCCAAGACGGCGACGCTCAAGGGGTTCGTCCGCCACCTGAACGAGGAGCACGATGGGGCGCTCGATCGGATGTTCGACGTCCCGACCGACGTGTTGCGGAGCGAACTTCTCGCTCTACGCGGCATCGGTGAGGAGACGGCCGACGCGATCGTTGTCTACGCTGCGGGGAAGCTGAGTTTCGTCGTCGATGCCTATGCGCGGCGGGTCTTGCGCCGTCTCGGCTGGATCTCGGGAGCCGAGTCGTATGAAACGCTGCGGAGGCTGTTCCTTGTCGCGCTGCCGCAGGACGTGTCTCTTGTCAGAGAGTACCACGCCTTGCTTGTCTGCCACGGAAAGGCGCGTTGCCGAAGTGTGCCACGATGCACCGACTGCCCGCTTGGCGAGCTCTGCCAGCTTCCGAGACGGCGGGAGGAGGAACGGACGACGTGATCGCGCGGTTCGACCGGAGGCGCACTAGAGGAGGAGCCGAACGATCGAAGCTCCTCGACCTGCTCGAGACCGGCCTCGAGGGAGTCGATGCGGGGCGGATCGTCCGGGCGGCGCTCGGGGAGGCCGATGGGGAGCTTGGCGCGGCCGAGGCGAACGCCGAGACGGGCAATCGGAGGATCTGGGTCTTTGCCATCGGGAAGGCGGCCGTCCCGATGGCCGACGCCGCAGTCGAGGCCCTGGGGTCGGCGTTTGCAGGCGGAATGGCGATCGCGCCGCGAGGGGCCGACGAGCCTCGTAGATGCTTCCGCGTCGTCCGTGCGGGGCATCCGATCCCCGACGAGGACGGGCTCGCCGCAGCCGCCGAGTTGGTCTCGACGGCAGGGCGCGTCCGGAAGGGCGATACTGCCCTCGTCCTCTTGTCTGGGGGTGGATCGGCCTTGGTGCCGGCCCCGCCCGGATCGATTCGGCTCTGGGATCTGGCGAAGACGACGGCGCTCCTGCTCGAGAGCGGAGCCCCGATCGAATCGGTGAACGTCGTTCGTCGCCACCTCTCGGCGCTGCAGGGAGGCGGTCTCGCCCGCCTTCTCCGTCCGGCGAAGGTCGTCACGTGGATCCTTTCCGACGTCGTCGGGAGCGCCCCGGAGTCGATCGCTTCGGGGCCGACGGTCCCCGATCCGACGACGTTCGACGACGCGGTCTCAATCCTTCGGAGGCATCGGCTGTGGACTCGGATTCCTCAGTCGGTTCGCGATCACTTGGTCTGCGGAATGCGAGGCGAGGTCGAGGAGACGGCGAAGCCGGGCGAGGCGATCTTCGACTCGGCTTCAGTCCGAATCCTCGGAGACAACGAAACGTTGCTCGACGGTGTCTGTCAGGCCGCGGAGGTCGGTGGGTTCGATGTGGCTCGGATCGCCGAGCCGGTCGTCGGCGAGGCGCGAGAGGCGGGCCGCTCGGTCGCTCGCCGCGCGATTGAGCTTGCGGCGTCGGCCCGGCGTCGGACGATCCTCGTCGGCGGGGGAGAGACGACGGTGAGCGTCCGAGGTCGGGGACGGGGTGGACGGAACCAGGAGTTCGCGCTCGCTGCTTCGCTCGATCTCGACGAGGCGCCGGGCATCTGGCTGGCGGCCTTTGCCAGCGACGGAATCGACGGGCCGACCGACGCATCGGGGGCACTTGTCGACGGAACGACGATCTCCGGCGGGCGAGCGCTCGGCCTCGATCCGTTGCGCTCCCTCGTCGAGAACGATGCGTATCGATTCCTGGACGCGTGCGGAGATCTTCTGTTCACCGGGGCGACCGGGACGAATGTCGCGGACGTCTGTCTGGCTATGGTCGACCCGGCTAGAGAACGATCCGCTTCCAGCCTCCGCGGGAGAACTTGAGCCCCATGATCAGAGCGAGAGCGGCCCAGTAGAGGTACTCGCCGGCCCAGGCTCCGACGAGCCCGAGGCGGGCGCGAAGCCCAAGGAGATAGACGGCCGGCAGGTAGAGGGTCCCACAGACGGCGAGCTCGGCGAGCATCACGAAGCGCGTGTTCCCCGCCCCTTGGAGGGCTTGTGTCAACACGAGCGCGATTCCGGCGAGGGCTTGGACGAAGCCGAGGATCAGGAGGGGGAGCCGCCCGGCGGCGATGACGGCCGGATCGGTCGTGTAGATCCTTAGGATCGAGCTGGGAACGGCAACGAACAGAATCCCTATCAGTCCCATGGCGAGAGCGGCGAGCTTCGTTGCCTCCCATCCGAGCCGTTCGGCGCGATCCGGGGTCCGTGCGCCGAGGCCCTGTCCGACCAAAGCCGCTGCAGCGGTTCCCATCCCGATGCCGAGCATGATCGGGAGATGGTAGATCGACCGGATGACGTTCGTTGCTGCGAGCTCGATCGTTCCGATCCTGCCGACGATGGTGAAGAAGGCGAACCAGCTTCCGTTGGAGATCGCCCGCTGCCCAATGACCGGAAGCGACAGCCTGAGGATCGGACCGATCCAGCGACGGAAGACGATCGGGCGGCGGAGGACTCCGAATCGCTCGCGATGCGCGTGCGTTCGCGCGACGATAACAAGGTAGGCGAGTCCGATGCCGATGGCGATCGTCGACGCGATCGCCGCACCGCGGATCCCCATCGCCGGAAGGCCCCATCTCCCGAAGATCAGAGCGTAGTCCAAAAGGATGTTCGTTCCTGTGGCGAGGATCGACGCGACCATCTGGTGTCGCGTCTCCCCAATCCCGGCGAAGAAGCCTTGGAGGACCCAGTTCGCGATCATCAGGAACGCTCCGTAGAAGCGGTATCGGAGGTAGGTTTCGCCCAAGAGGACGACATCGGCGTCGGGCGAAAGGAACGGGGCGCAGAGACGGGCGATCCAGGGAGCAGCGACGGTCAACGGAAGGCCGAAGACGAGTGCAAGGACGAGGCCCGAGTCAACGACGCGGCCGCATTCGGCTTCGTTCCGTTCACCGAAGCGCCGAGCGGTCAACGTTTGGACGCCGATGCCGACGCCGGCGAGGGTGAAGACGACGGCGAAGAAGAGGACGCCGGCAATCCCTGACGCGGCGAGAGGGGCGGCTCCGAGGCGGCCGAGCATCGCCGTATCGACGAGACTGAGCAGAGTGAACGACGTCATACCCAGTGTGACCGGATAGGCGAGGTGAATCACCGTTCGGGCATTCCGGCGATTCGGAATCAGGCGGCACGCGGCATCTCGGAGGTCCATCTCAGGCTCCCCGCTCCGTCAAGCTGGGCGTTGTCAGAGCCGAGGAGCGGCGCTGGGCGATCACCACGCCGGAGATCGTCATCAGCGTCCCGATCAGCTTCATCGGGGTGAGGGGGATACCGAACAAGATGGCCTCGGCGAAGAGCGTGACGAGCGGGACCGTGTTCGCCGAGACCGCAACCCGGGTTGCAGCGAGGTGGGAGAGGGCGTAGTGCATGGCAAGAAAGGCGAGGGCGGAGCATCCGACACCGAGGAAGAGGACCTCGGCCCAAAGAAGGGGCGTCATCTTGTCGAGCCAGGAGAAGCCCTGAGTCGCCGCCAGAGGACCGAAGACGAACAGAGAGAAGAAGAACTGATAGAACGTCAGCTGGAGCGGCGAGATCCTGCGGAGAGCGTCCTTGATCAGCGTCGTCCGGACGGCGGCGCATAGGACGGCGCCGAGAATCAGCAGGTCACCGGCCAGACTGGCCCCCTCTTCACCCGGTGACGAGGCGATGATCGCTGCGACATCGGAGAAAGCGAGAAGAATCCCGACGGATTTCCTCCACGTCGCCGTCTCCTGCTTTCGGAAGAAGGCGATCGCGTAGACAGCGATCGGGATCGCGGCGATCAGGATCGACGCGTGACTCGCCTGGGTCATCGAGATGCCATAGGTCTCGAACAGGAAGTACCCCACGGGACTCAGAAGGCTGAGGCCGGCCAAGTAGAGAAGGCTTCGTCGAGAGACGGCGAGCCGTTTGCGTGCGAGTCCGAGAAGCCCCAGAAGAAGGGCGGCGATGGCGAACCGAGTGAAACTGAGAGACAGGACCGGGATCGTGCCGACTGCGTCCTTGATCGCGAGGAACGAGAACCCCCAGACGAGCATCGCAGCAAACAGGGCGCCGTAGATGCGAATCGTCGCTCGCCCACCCATGTCTCACGCTCCTCCCGGTCAAGGCGGCTGTTCGGGGATTGTGCGAGCGTCGCGGGAACCGGTCAACCGCCGATGAACCGAGAAGAGGATGAGTCCGCCTGCAGGTCGGATATCATCCTCCCGTGGAGCGAGGAGATGGTTGAGAGTATGCAGGTTGCGAATGAAAAGGCGCTTCGGGACCTCGAGTTCGAGGGAATGCGTCGGATCGTCAAGGAGTACGCGACATGCTCGCTTGGGGAGGAAGCGCTCGACGGACTTGCGCCCACCGCCGATGGAGCAGCGATCGAGATCGGGATTGCCGAGGTCGAGGAAGCGATCGGCTATCTCGAGGGGCATGACCGATTCTCGCTCGGTGCAGTTCGGGATCTCGCCCCTCTCCTGCATCGAGCAAAGGAGAGTGCCTTTCTCGATGGAGAGGAGTTCCTCGTCGTTCTGCATACGATCGACGGGACCCGCCAAGTGCGGGATCGGCTCGCCGACGAGGAAGAGATGCCGCGGCTTGGGGCACACGCTGCGCGCCTGACCGGGGGGGGAGATGCACTCCGGAAGCGAATCGTTCGTGTCCTCGACGAACGCGGTCACGTCCGCGACGACGCGTCCCCCGAGTTGAAGGAGCTGACGCGCCGGGCGAGGAGCCTTGAGGCGCGCGTCGAAGGAAAGCTACGAGCGCTGATCGATCGGCATCCGGAGCTGATCAGCGAGTCCGTGATCACCCGCCGAAGAGGACGGCTCGTCGTGCCGATCCGAAGCGGGGCGACGGGTGCCATGGAGTTCGTCGTCCACGACCGATCGTCGAGCGGCCAGACGCTCTACGCCGAACCGACCGGGCTCGTCGGCGAGAACAATCAGCTGGCGGAGGTCGCCGGGGAGATTCGCGACGAGATCCGGCGGGTCTTGCGAGAGCTGACGGAAACGCTCATCGCCTCCGAATCGACCCTTCTCCGAGATCGAGCGATCTTGGCCCATCTTGACTCCGTCTTCGCCCGGGCGGCCTTCGCCGGGGCCTATCGCTGTGCCTTTCCTCGGTTGGGTTCGTCGATTTCTCTCCGGGACGCGCGGCATCCCCTTCTTCCCACGTCGGGCGTTGTCCCGATCTCGCTCTCGCTTGGAGAGGGGGAACGGATGGCGGTGATCACCGGGCCGAACACGGGCGGGAAGACGGTCACGTTGAAGACGATCGGCCTGTTGACGCTGATGGTGCAGTCGTCGATTCCGATCCCTGCCTCCCCCGACTCGGAGGTCGTCGCCGTCTCGAAGGTTCGAACCGACATCGGTGACGAGCAGTCGATCGAGCAGAGCTTGTCGACATTCTCGGCGCACATGAAGAACCTCGTCTCGATCCTCGAGGAGGCGAACGACGACTCGCTGATTCTCCTGGATGAGCTCGGCGCAGGGACCGACCCCGAGGAGGGTGCCGCCCTCGGGCTATCGATCCTCGAGTCACTGCTCGAGAGCAGCGCCTTCGTGGCGTGCTCGACGCATCTCACGCCGCTGAAACTCTTCGCCATTCAGCACCCGGAGATCAAGACGGCGTCGATGGAGTTCGATTTGGTCTCTCTCTCGCCGACCTTCCGGGTGATCGAAGGGATCCCGGGGAAGAGCAACGCGTTCATCATCGCGGAACGTCTAGGGCTCGCGGCGGACCGCGTCGAGCGAGCCCGCGGATTCCTGTCTCACGGCGAGATCCGGGCCGAGGACATCATCGAGGAGCTGCACCGACAACGGCAGGC